>Ga0208826_1000515_pt1 | contig 40160 bp, 35 predicted proteins | sample AD_UKC115_MetaG_FD_184451 | JGI IMG/M metagenome (GOLD analysis project Ga0208826, IMG submission 184451) | Active sludge microbial communities of municipal wastewater-treating anaerobic digesters from Hong Kong - AD_UKC115_MetaG (SPAdes)... | ecosystem: Engineered > Bioreactor > Anaerobic >...
CTACTTTTTGAAAAACTGAATTACCTTTTGGAGTTGTTCGAGGCAAGCGGCAAGTGTCAGACCTAAAGCCAATCCTATCAAAACGCCATAAATTCCATATTTGAGTCTTCCATTCATAGGAAAAGGATTGACAACAAACCCTGATGGCAATACCATAGGTTGTTTGTAGGTTAGCAATTCAGATTCAGCTTCCGATTTTACCTTTTGAAGAAACAGTATATCTCCATAAAAAAGTTGTTTCTGCTGTTCTCCCACAATCAAACGGTCTCTGGACCATTTCAGCTGTTGATCGTTGTCCTTGAAATAAGAAATTTTTGCAAGGCTGTCCAAACGTTGCATTTCAGCCGAAGATAAATCAATTTTTCCCTTCAGTTCATTTTGTCTTGCAGTATATAGAAGCCTAACTGCTGGTTGTGAATTGAAGAAATTTAAAATAGCCTTTTCAACCTGTGGTACTTGTGAAATATTGCGGGTAACCAGACGGAAATATATTTTATCTTTCATCCGAACGTTTAAAGTATCTTCCAGTGAATGGTTATTGGCAAAATCAACCATATCGGGAGTAGAATCATTCAAATAATCGATTACAAAATAAGAATTAAATGCTACGATATTTTTTGCAACGCTATCCGGCAATGACAATTTGGTGCCCAGTGAAGTGTACCGGTTATTGGCTCTCGATTGCTCCAACTGTTTTGCTATTTCCTTCATGGTAAAAGCATCTACACCATACAGCGAAGCCATAGCGCCGGCGGCATACTGCCGGTTACTGGGACGAGCCATGTATTCGCCTATGGCAAAACACAATACAATCAGAGTTAGGGTCAAATATTTTTTTCGATATCCTGCCTTCAAAAGATACAAAATAAAGTTGATAAAAGATTTCCAAACTTTTACCACCCAAGCATTGAACATTTTTATCAAATCCAGCAAATTAATTTCTTTTGTATTCTTCTCGTCCATATTGATTAAAATTATTGTTTGTCAAAATTGATTGTTTCATTCTTCTTTCCACTGCTCTTGATCATAATTTTCTTCCCATTCGTATTCGTCATCAAGTTCCTCATCTTCCTCCCATTCGGGTTTGGGAGGCTGTGGACCCCTGTGCCTGTACACAAATGCCAACACGATACCGGTTACGGCTCCCGATAAATGTCCTTCCCATGAAACCGGATCGTCCGGCAACCAGGGAAAAAGATGCCAAACCATGCTGCCATAAATGAACACGACAATTAACGAAATGGCTATCAAAGGGATATGCTTTCTGATTATTCCGCTGAAAAACAGAAAAAATGCCAAAGAATAAATAATACCACTGGCACCAATATGAAAATTTTCGCGTCCGATACACCACAAAATCAATCCGCTGAACACGGCGGAAATGATTAAGACTCTGTTGGCAACCTCACTGTAAAAATAATACAGGCATACTCCCAAAATAAAAAAAGAAAGAACGTTGTTCATTAAATGCTTCCAATCGGCATGAATGAAACTGTATGTAAATATACTCCAAATGTTTCCGAGTTTTCGCGGATAAATGCCGGCTTTATGAAAATCCCAACCCATGCCGCGCTCCAAAACAAAACATAATATCCACAAAACACACACGATTGAAGGCACAAAAATGGCAAATTTCCATCGTTGTTTCTCCAGAACTCTTTCATTTTCGATCTCGCTCGTCATTTCGCAGCTCTGTTTCTAAAATAACGTCTATCAAACACTAAAAATTACATCAAAGGTAAAAATTTTTTTGTTTGAGAAAATATTTTTCGACTGCCAAATGAACTTTCGCTACGATTTAGCAATTATTTTTCTGAATGTATTTTATAAAAAATTGACAAACAATAAATTGCGTGTATCTATTATTTTTACCATTGATGGGAAACAAGAAATTTTTTTTCGATACCTTGAAAAAATTATCAACTTCCTTTTTTTAATTGGAAATTTTGAATAAATTGCAAGCAATATTATAACCATTCGAGGAATCGACTTTCGTAATGTTTGTAATTTGTTCCCTTTTTTTAATTGAAAATTGTATCATATTGATAATCAAATAGTCAAAGAATAGCAATCAGATGAGTTACCTAAGTTTTGACAAATCATTGTTAATTAACCTTGAACGGTCTCTTTCGAAAGAAATTCTCCGTACCAATCGAGCAGGTACTTACAACAGTTCAACCTTGATCGATTGCAACACCAGAAAATATCATGGGCAATTGGTGGTGCCCATACCCGAATTGGGCGAAGCCAATCATGTGTTGCTCTCTTCGCTGGACGAAACTATTGTTCAGCATGGAATTGAGTTTAATTTGGGTGTGCATCAGTACGAAGGCAACAATTTTTATCCCAACGGACACAAATACATTCGTCAGTTCGATTGCGAGATTATTCCGAGAACAATTTATCGCGTTGGAGGAGTAATTCTTTCAAAAGAGCGCATGCTGGTTTCATTTGAACCGCGTGTTCTTTTCAAATATACTTTGTTGGAAGCTCATTCGCCAACTTTGTTACGCTTTAAACCTTTTCTGGCTTTTCGAAATGTTCATGAACTAACGCATCAGAATGCAGTAGCCAACACTGATTTTCAACCTGTTTCCAACGGTATAGCCATGAAGCTTTATGAAAATTATCCCACGCTTTTCATGCAACTTTCCAAAAAGAATGTTTATCAGCATTTCCCCGACTGGTACAAAAATATAGAATATTATAAAGAAAGGGAAAGGGGTTTTGAGTACCGAGAAGACCTGTTGGTGCCGGGTTCTTTTGAAATTCCCATTAAAAAAGGGGAATCTGTTATTTTTTCAGCCGGCATATCGGAAGTTTCAACTTCCTCGTTGAAGATGCTTTGGGAGAAGGAATTGAAAAAAAGAAATCCACGCTATGATATGTTCAGTGCACTGAAAAATTCTGCCCAGCAATTTTACAAACGCGAAGGCGACAAAACCTATTTATTGGCAGGTTATCCTTGGTTTACGGCACGAGCAAGAGATGAATTTGTTGCATTGCCAGGCTGTACGTTATCAATTGGCAGGATGGAATATTTCAATGCCATCATTGAAACGGCCATCCCTGAAATTGAAAATTTTATTAACGAAAACAAAGTCAGCTCCAAACTGAAAGAAATTGATGCGCCTGACGTGTTGCTGTGGTTTGTTTGGACGATTCAGCAATATGCACGCCATACTTCACTTGCCGAAACAGCGCAGCGTTTCGGAAAACTCGTTGCGTCCATTGTTTCTTTTGTTCGCAAGCTGGGCCATCCCAACCTGTTTCTCCACAACAATGGTTTACTTTATGTCAATGGGTTGGAGAAACCTGCAACATGGATGAATGCGGTAGAAAATGGAAAACCCATTACTCCTCGAACTGGTTATGTAGTAGAAATTAATGCGCTGTGGTACAATGCTTTAAAATTTACTTCTCAACTTCTTGTAGAAATGGGAGAGGAGATGGAAGCCAATGTTCTTGAATATCAGGCCGGTATTTTACGAGAATCATTCATCAAAACTTTCTGGAACGGGAACTATCTTTATGATTTTGTAAATGGAAACTACAACGACAAGGAAGTAAGACCAAACATGATTTATGCGGTGGGTTTGCCATTTTCGCCTCTTGAAAAATATCAACAGAAGTCCATTATCGATATTGTAACCAAAGAATTGCTGACACCTAAAGGATTACGAACCATAAGCCCCAAAAGTGGCATTTACCGACCGGTATATGTGGGTGGGCAGTTGGAAAGAGACCGGAATTACCACAACGGGCCAGTTTGGCCTTTTACTTTTGGTGCTTTTGTTGAGGCTTACTTGAAAATTTACAAAATGAGTGGGAAATCTTTTATCGAAAGAATGATGATTGGTTTCGAGGCAGAAATGAAAGAATTGTGTGTCGGTACACTTTCCGAATTGTATGATGGAAATCCACCTTTCAAAGGTCATGGAGGAATGTCGTTTGCCATGAATGTGGGAGAAGTGTTGCGCGTAATGGAAATTTTGAAAGAATACAAAGAAGACTAATACCATTAAATTCGCCTGATAAGGAATTACTTATGGTGGATTTATGCGATGAAAAACTGAAGAATGTATGAAAGTACTAATGTTTGGCTGGGAATTTCCTCCTCATATTTTGGGTGGTTTGGGAACGGCTTCGTATGGACTGGTGAAAGCTATGGCACACCAGCCCGATATGGAGATCACTTTTGTTATTCCCAAACTTCACGGAGATGAAGACCAAAGTTTTTTAAAAATTATTGGGGCTTGTTATGTACCTGTGGTTTGGAAAGAAAATGATTGGAATTATGTTAACGAGCGCATAGGCTGGATCATGAATCCCGATGAATATTTCTGGCTGAGAAATGGGATCAAATACGATTTTCGCAGAATTTTTACCAATGATTTGGGCTGTATAGAATTTTCCGGTCGGTATCCCGATAATTTGCTGGAAGAAATTTCAAACTATGAGGCTGTTGCAAGTGTATTGGCTCATCAATTGAGTTTTGATGTGATTCATTCGCACGACTGGTTGACTTATCCTGCAGGTATTTTTGCCAAGCAAATCAGCGGAAAACCTTTGGTGGTGCATGTGCATGCTACCGAATTTGATCGTAGCAGGGGAAATGTTAATCCCATAGTTTATGACATTGAAAAGAGAGGAATGGATGCAGCCAATCACATTATCACCGTTAGCAATCTGACCCGAAATATTGTGATTGAAAAGTATTTCCAGGATCCGAAAAAGGTTACAACCGTTCATAATGCCGTAGAGCCTCTTCCTGACGTAGATTCTTACGTTAAAACACCGAGAAGTGATAAAATTGTTACTTTTTTGGGAAGGATAACCATGCAGAAAGGGCCGGAATATTTTGTTGAAGCAGCCGAGCGTGTGCTGAAAAAAAATAAAAAAGTCCGCTTTGTAATGGCCGGTAATGGAGATATGATGCAGGACATGATTAATTTGGCTGCAAAGCGCCGTATTACCGACCGATTTCATTTTACCGGTTTTCTAAAAGGCAGGCAAGTGTATCAAATGTTGGCCGACAGCGACGTGTATATTATGCCATCTGTATCTGAACCTTTTGGCATTTCTCCTTTAGAAGCCATGCAAGTGGGTACACCAACCATTATTTCAAAACAGTCGGGATGTTCTGAAATTTTAACACATTCAATTAAAATTGACTATTGGGATATCGATGGTATGGCCGATGCAGTAAATGCAATTATCAGGAATCCGGCTATGTATAAAAGCCTTCACGAATTGGGGAGAGAAGAAGTAAACAACATTCGTTGGGAAGATGCAGGTAAAAAAGTAATTAAAATATACAATAGTCTGTTGGGGAAATAAATTCCTTTAAAGAAATTTTCTTTTTTAGAAATCAACCTCAATAACAAAATTGTCTTATTGATAATCAAATTTATAAATTAAACCAATCTTTATCGTTTGAATAGATTTACACAATTTTTGGAGCTGAAATGTCTGAAAAAAGTAAATCCAATTTCATCCCTAAAGAAAAAAGGATAAATGTATGAAAAATCTGTGTTTTTATTTTGAAATTCATCAGCCTATGCGATTAAAAAGATATCGTTTCTTCGACATTGAACAGGATCATTATTATTATGATGATTTTCAGAATGAAGAACGAATTCGTGTGCTGGCTGAACAGTCGTTTTTGCCCGCCAATCGCACACTTTTAGAAATGATACAAAATTCCAACGGAAAATTTCGTTGTGCTTTTTCGTTTTCCGGAATTGTTTTGGAACAATTGGAACAGTATGCTCCGGAAGTAATCGACAGTTTTGTGGAACTATCCAAAACGGGATGTGTGGAGTTTCTGGCAGAAACTTATGCTCATTCTCTTTCTTCCGTTTACGATATACATGAATTTGAACAGCAGGTTGCCCTACAAACCGAGAAAATAGAGTCACTTTTTGGCAAAAAACCGACAGTTTTCCGAAATTCGGAGTTGATTTACTCAGACGAAATTGGAGAAAAAATTTACAATATGGGATATAAAACCATTTTGATTGATGAAGTTAGCCATGTTTTGGGTTGGAAAAGTCCAAATTTCGTTTACCATCACCCTTCGTTGCCAAAGTTAAAATTGCTGGTTCGTAATTTTAAGTTGAGTGACGATATCGGTTTTCATTTTTCCGATCGCTCTTGGAGCGATTTCCCGCTCACAGCAGATAAATTTATTTCATGGATAAAAAATATGCCGGAAGATCAGCCTGTTGTAAATATCTGGCTTGGATATGAAGCGTTTGGATTATTTCAACGCCCTGAAAGTGGAATTTTTGAATTTCTCAAAGCAATTCCTTTTTTTGCCTTACAAAACAATATCGGTTTTTTAATGCCTTCGGAAGTGGCAAAAAAGATTGAAGCAGTTGATATTCTTTCTTCTCCCGAACCCATTAGTTGGTCCGGAATAGAAAAAGACATAAGTTTGTGGAATGGAAACGACCTTCAGCAGGAAGCACTCGAAAAACTTTATGCAGTAGGCGAGAGGGTTCGCCTTTGTACCGACAGGCCGCTTCGACACGATTGGCTTATGTTGCAGTCATCCGATCATTTTCGATACATGAGTCATAAGGACGCTTTTGGAACTTATTACGAATCGCCCTACGATGCGTTTATGAATTATATGAATATTTTGGCTGATTTTCTGCTGAGAGTTGATGAACAATATCCCACTACTATTGATAACGAAGAACTTAATGCTTTGCTTAATACTATTTACGAACTCGAAAAAGAAGTTGAACGTTTGGAAAACGAATTGAAAAAATTGCGTTCGAGAAAAAAAACTGAAAGTTAAAATTGATTTTCATGGTACATGAGTTTGAAAAAAGTCTTCATTACGAAAAAAGTCAATTTGGACGCGCCGATGCGTTTTATCGTGAAGTTTTACTCGTAGATGAAATCATACGATTTGCAACAGACTCGAAAGAAGATATGAAAATGCAGCTTCAGGATATAGATGTGGAATTGACAAAAAATAACCATGCTTTCTATGTTTCCGAAAAATTCAGAGATAAGGATTTTGGCGATTTATATGTGGAAGTTTTCAGTAAATATCCACATACGCGTGGTTGGCTCGAAACCGGTTCGGCCGATATGTTAGTATATTTTGTTCCTGAAGCAGTCTATTGCTGCAATGCTCAAATTCTGCTCAAATTCTGCGTAAACAAATTGTTTCCCGAGATTCCGGACGAATGGTATAAGGAAATTTTCGATTCCGATACTTCAATTATTTCCAAAAATTTGAATTTTTCCGGTCAGCAAACAATCATTCATCTTATCAAAGCGAATAATCAAGCTGCTGACGGAACTCGTTGGTGTACCATTGGAATAAGTGTCTCATTTGATTTTTTAAAAAATAATGGATTGGACATCAGAAAGTTTATGTTTTCGTGATTTTTTGAGATGTTCCCTCTTTGCTGCTATATTTTGAAGCAATATCAGAGATTCTAAACTGCTAAATCCAAAAATTGTTGACGACTTGTTTCACGTTTTCTTTTTTTATACTTTTGCCAACCTGTTTGTAGTAATTAGATACACAAAAAATTATAATGGAAATTATTCCTGCCATTGACATTATTGACGGTAAATGTGTTCGTCTGGCTCAAGGAGATTACGACAAGGTAAAAATTTATAGCCGTAATCCTGAAGAGGTTGCAAAAATGTTTGCTGACGAAGGATTCAGACGATTGCACTTGGTAGATTTAGATGGAGCAAAAGCCCAGCACATTGTAAATTACAAAGTATTGGAAAAAATTACTTCGACGACGGATCTCATTGTTGATTTTGGTGGAGGATTAAAGTCGGATGATGATTTGCGTATTGCTTTTGAATCTGGAGCATCGATGGTTACAGGAGGAAGCATAGCCGTAAAAAATCCCGAAATTTTGATTAAATGGCTGGAAAAATATAGCGGAGAAAAAATTATTTTAGGTGCCGACGCAAAAAACGACAAAATTGCCGTATCGGGCTGGACAGAAAGTACCGAACTGGATTTGATTCCTTTTATTAAAGAATACGTTTCGAAAGGAATTAAATATGTTATTTGTACCGAAATAAGTCGGGATGGAATGCTACAGGGTCCTGCTGTTGAGTTGTATAAAAAAATAATTGCAGCCGAACCTCAGGTACACTTGATCGCAAGTGGAGGAGTGGGTTCACTTCAGGATATTGAAATGTTAAATGAAGCTGGTATTCCGTCAGTTATTGTCGGAAAAGCAATTTACGAAGGCCATATTTCATTAAAAGAATTAAGTAGATATTTATCTTAAATTTTAATTATAAGTATAATCAAATAATTTGTAATCAATAAGTTATGTTGAAAGATATTTTATATGTTTCGGGGAAACCCGGTCTTTACAAAATGGTATCGCAAGGAAAAAATCTAATGGTCATCGAATCGCTGAGCGATGGTAAACGCATACCGGTTTTTTCAAGCGATAAAATCGTATATTTGAAAGATATAGCTATTTTTACTGAAAATGGAGAAGTTCCATTATCTGAAGTTTTTGAAAAAATCAAGACGAAGGAAAATGGAGCAAAATGCAGTGTCGATGCAAAATCGGGACATGAAAAACTGGTTCAATATTTCGAAGAGATTCTTCCCGATTACGATAGAAACAGAGTTTATCCGAGCGACATTCGAAAACTGATTAATTGGTACAACATTTTGGTGGATGCACAATTGACAGATTTTACAGAAGCAGAAACTGAAGAAAAAATTGAAACGGCATCAGATAAAACAGAAGAAATTTCTTCAGAAAATTAAATTCATTTTCGACCATGAAAGTTCAATATGTTTGTAATATTCTGGAAGAATTTGCACCTTTGGCACTGCAAGAGGCTTATGACAATGCAGGGCTGATAGTGGGCGAACCTTTCATGGAAGTTACAGGCATTTTGATTACTTTGGATGTTACAATGGAAGTGTTGGAGGAAGCTCATCGAAAAGAATGTAATTTTATTTTAGCTCATCATCCTTTGATTTTCAATCCGTTAAAACGTCTTATAGGTCAGAATGAAACCGAACGTTGCGTTGTTTTTGCATTGAAGAACGATTTGGCTGTTTATGCAGCCCATACCAATCTGGACAACCTTTGGAATGGTGTTAACCATAAAATTGCCGAAAAATTGCAATTGGTGAATACACAAGTTTTAAAACCTTTGTCTCATCAATTGCTCAAGTTAATTACTTTTGTTCCCCATGCCTATGCCGACAATGTACGAAAAGCCTTATTTGACGCAGGTGCCGGTAACATTGGTAATTACGATTCGTGCAGTTTTAATGTTGAAGGAAAAGGTACTTTTAAAGCTGACGAAAATGCTCATCCATTTGTTGGCGAGCACAATGAATTTCACATTGAACCCGAAACCCGCATTGAAGTTATTTTACCGTATTATTTGAAAAGTTCGGTTCTAAATGCTTTGTTACAAGCTCATCCTTACGAGGAACCAGCTTACGATCTGATTCTTTTGGAGAATGATTGGCACAGAACAGGAGCAGGGTTAATGGGTAACCTTGAAACACCGATTGATGAACTTACCTTTTTACGAAATTTAAAAACGGTTTTTTCAGTTCCTTGCATTCGACATACACCGTTGTTGGGAAAAGACATTGTTAAGGTTGCTGTTTGTGGAGGATCTGGAAGCACTTTTCTTAGAAATGCCATACAACAAGGAGCGGATGTTTTTATCTCGGCCGACTTTAAATATCATGAATTTTTTAATGCTGATGGAAAAATTCTGATTGCAGATGTTGGACATTATGAATCTGAACAATTTACGAAAGATATTTTTTATGAAATTATCTCAAAAAAAATTCCTAACTTTGTTGTCAAAATCTCAGAAACCTATACAAATCCCATTAATTATTTGTAATCAATATGGCTACAGAAGTAAAAACAGAAAAAGAAATAAGCGTTGAAGAAAAGCTCAAGGCATTATATGAACTGCAGAAAGTGTATTCTAAAATTGATGAAATCAGAAATTTAAGAGATGAACTACCGCTGGAAGTTCAAGACCTTGAAGATGAAATTATTGGTTTAAATACCCGTTTGGAAAATTATAAAAATGAAATTGAAGAGCTGGAAACTGCCATTAAAGCCAAAAAGCTGGAAATAGAGCAAGCGCGTACAAAAATAGAAAAGTACAAAGAACAGCAAGAAAATGTTAGAAATAATCGTGAATATGACAATCTTTCCAAAGAAATAGAATATCAAACACTTGAAATAGAGTTGTGCGAAAAACGTATCAGGGAATACACTGCTGCGCTCGAATCCAAAAAGGCCGAACAGAAAAGTACAATGGAAACTTTAGCCGAACGTCGATTGGATTTGGAACAGAAAAAAGGCGAATTGAATGAAATTATTTCTGAAACCAAACAAGAAGAGGAGAGGTTAAGGGAACAAATCAAACAAATTGAACAACGAATGGAGCCTCGGCTTTTGACAGCATTTAAGCGTATTCGTAAAAATTCGAGAAATGGACTTTCTGTAGTTCCCGTACAACGCGATGCTTGTGGAGGTTGCTTCAATAAAATTCCTGCTCAACGTCAGTTGGATATTCGTTCCCGCAAAAAAATCATTGTATGTGAATATTGTGGTCGTATTTTGGTCGATCCCGAATTGGCAGAAATTGTTCCACCAACATCAGAAGGTTAATTTTTTTTGAATTTTTTTATATTGCCTGAGTGATTTAGTTCATTCAGGCTTTTTTATGCGCTAAAATTTCATTTTTTCTCTATTGATGTAAAGAAAGTTTGAAATATTAAAACCTCAGAGAACAAAATCCTTCGTAATTTGCTCTGTATAAATTATTTAAGATAGTTTTTTAGCATATTAAACTACAAAAAATTTATTGCAATTAGCAAAAATAGGAGTGTTGTAGCAATTATTTAAAACTTTCTCAGTCGCTTCTTTATTTTTCCATTAATATTCTCTCCGAAAATTTTTTATTAATTTTTTTTTAGGACAGTCCTTTACAAATTGTATAGAAAAAAATTTCTTGATTTACTATAGTTCCATAGTTTCAAATCCATCAATCAATCAATACATTTGTATATTTCACAACAACAATCTAACAATTTACAAATGTGATTATAGTAAAACACTTTAAAATTGTATAAATGTAAATTAATAAATTCATATAAGTGAATTTTACATATTCGTATTTGTAAATAATTTTAAGAGTTAAAATTTAAATATTAATTTACTTTAAACCAGTCATTTAGATAGAAATATATGTATTTATACTTCAATAATTTATTTACTTTCGGAAATAAATTTCGTCATGATAATAAGATTCGACTCCTTAAAGTATTTATTATTCTTAAAACCAATTATTTATGTTGTAATATATTGTTTTTCAATTTAACTTAAACCTTTCTCTGAACAGCCAGTTTTAAGTCATTGTTAATGTCGAGAATATAATTGATATTTATCCTTCATTGTTTTATTTTTGTAAATTGATAAATTCACTTTTGTAATTTACAAAGTTGATATTACTTTTGTAATAAAATTTGTTTTTGTGAAATAATTGATTTATCTTTGTAATTTCAATCAATACCATCAATTTTCTTTAATATTTTTATTGAATCATGGAACTAAAAGACAGAATTGAAAAAATCATGCAAAATGAAGCTATGAATGCTGTTCAGTTTGCGTCCGAAATTGGAATACAAGGTTCTACATTGTCACATATTCTGAATGGACGAAACAAACCAAGTCTGGAAGTGGTGATGAAAATTCTGAAACGTTTTGATTACATTAATTCTGACTGGCTTATTTTCGGTGAAGGTCCAATGAATCGTTCAGAACGGCAATCTAAAACGCCAACATTATTCGATTTGCAAGATTTATCTAACACAAATACAATAAATTACGTCAAGAAATCGGAGCAAAAAGATGAACTGATTCAACCATCAATCCAGCAAAATGTAGAGCAAAAAGAAATTATGAACGAATCGATAAAAGCCCCAAAAACCGATGAGAATAAAATCTCTTCTGCTTTTATTGGGAAAGCCATCAGAAGGATTATTGTATATTTTAATGACAATACTTTTCAGGAATTTACAACTTCTCATGAGAGTTAAAGTTTTTCACGGATGAATTTTTTCTTTTAATTTTGCATCGTTATTAGCTTATTTTTTAGGCTTAATTTTTTTACGTTCTGCTTTATTCATTCTAAATGAAAAAATTGATTCTCGATTTAATTTTAAAGAAAAATATTCGCTTAAATGAGCAAGTTCATTTATTGATTTTTTCATCCGAACAAAGTCTTCCAAAAATTTTACCCGGACAGTTTGTTCAGGTTAAAATTGACGATTCCCCTGCTACCTTCCTGCGACGCCCCTTCTCCGTAAATTTTGTAGATGGTGAAAATAATGAGTTGTGGCTGTTGATTCAAATTGTAGGTGCCGGAACATTAAAGCTATCTGAAACTTTCCCTGGAGCTTCAGTAAATATGATTTTACCGCTTGGAAATTCATTTACATTCCCCTATAAAAAAGATGAAAAAATTTTACTGGTAGGTGGTGGAAGCGGTATCGCTCCTCTGCTTTTTTGGGGATCATACCTGCGCAAAGCTGATTTTAATCCTGAATTTCTTATTGGAGCGCGTAGTCGTGCTTATTTGGTTGAATTGGAAGAATTTGAAAAATATGGAAAAGTTTTCATCACTACTGAAGACGGATCTAAAGGTGAGAAAGGATTTGTAACAGATCATTCTATATTTAAAGAGAGAAAATTTGACAGAATTTATTCCTGTGGACCTACGCCTATGATGAAAGCTGTAGGGGCTTATGCCATAAAAAATAACACATTTTGTGAAGTTTCACTTGAAAACACAATGGGGTGCGGTATAGGTGCATGTTTATGTTGTGTAACTGACACAACAGCAGGTCGAGTGTGTGTTTGTACAGAGGGAACGGTGTTTAATATTGCAAAATTAAAATGGTAGATTTAAAAGTTGACATTGGAAAATTACATTTGAAAAATCCTGTAATGACTGCGTCAGGAACTTTCGGATATGGAATGGAGTATTCAGACTTTATTGATATATCACGAATAGGTGGAATAATTGTAAAGGGAACAACACTTCGCAAACGTGAAGGTAATCCCTATCCACGAATGAAAGAAACTGCATTTGGCATGTTAAACGCTGTGGGACTGCAGAATAAGGGTGTTGATTATTTTATCGAACACATTTATCCACAATTAACAAATGTAGATACAAATATAATTGTGAATGTGTCGGGTTCTACTATTGATGAATATGTAAAAACTGCCGAAAAATTGAATTATCTTGAAAAAATTCCAGCTATCGAACTAAATATTTCCTGTCCAAACGTGAAAGAAGGAGGAATGCTCTTTGGAACGTCCTGTACAGCGGCAAATGAGGTAGTTGATAAAGTGCGAAGGGTATATAAAAATGTATTAATTGTTAAGCTTTCGCCGAATGTTACTGATATTTCCGAAATCGCCAAAGCAGTTGAAGATGCCGGAGCAGACGCTATTTCGCTTATAAATACAGTACTTGGTATGGCAATTGATGCCGAAACTCGGAAACCTTGCCTTTCTACGGTCACGGGCGGGTTATCCGGACCTGCCATTAAACCGTTGGCGTTGAGAATGGTGTGGGAAACGGCTCGTGCCGTTAAAATTCCCGTAATAGGAATGGGTGGTATAATGAACGCTGCCGATGCTATAGAATTTATGCTTGCCGGAGCTTCAGCTGTTGAAGTAGGAACAGCCAATTTTATTGATCCAACAGTTACCATAAAAATTATCGAAGGAATAGAAGACTATCTTTGTAGACATGGTTTTTCGTCTGTTTCTGAGATAGTTGGCGCATTAGAAACTTTATAGGATTAAGCCATTCGCCTTTCTTTATTGATTTAAAAAATCGACATAATCAGGAATTTCATTTAAAAATTCAAATTTTGAATTTGCCTTCTTTACACGGCAACAATAATGCTCTATCCCGTTGCTTACAATAAAATATTCAACATTTAACTGGTAATTATAAACAGCGACCTGATCGAATACACTTTGAGTAAGCTGAACATGAGGAGCCTTAAATTCCAGTATCATTTGAGGTTGGGCTTTTTCGTTATAAAGTACTGCATCACAACGTTTTTTCATTCCGTTGAAAATCAATTCTTTTTCAACAGCGAGATAGGCTGAAGGAAAATGTTTTTCTTCCAAGAGAAAGCGTATAAAATGTTGACGAACCCACTCTTCCGGTGTTAGTTTAACATATTTTCTCCTCTGCCTATCGAAAATATAATGGATTTCGTTCACCTTTTTTATTTTGAAATCGTATGAAGGAAGATTTAATTGCAACATTTTTCCTAATTTTGTCCTGTTTATTTTTATAATTATTCGGCAGTTTAAGCACACGAAGTTACAAAACATATAGTGAAATTGCTATGAAAACAAAAAAAGAAATTGTAGAAAATTGGCTTCCCCGATACACCAAGCGCCCACTCGAAGAATTTACACCATATATATTGTTGGTTAATTTCAACATTTATGTAGAACTTTTTGCCGGTTACTTCCAAGTTCCTATTGTCGGGAAAGATGGAAATATGCCCAATGCTTCAGCCAATGGCATTACCATAATCAATTTTGGATTGGGAAGTCCCAATGCTGCTTTGATCATGGATATTTTGTCGGCTATACAGCCCAAAGCCGTTTTATTTTTAGGGAAATGTGGTGGATTAAGAGACAAAAACAAGGAAGGAGATTATATTTTGCCCATTGCTGCTATTCGTGGAGAAGGAACTTCCAACGATTATTTCCCTCCCGAAATTCCTTCCTTGCCTGCATTTAGTCTACAGCGAGCTGTGTCTTCAAATATTCGCGATTTTGGAAAAGATTACTGGACAGGCACTGTTTACACCACCAACAGAAGAGTGTGGGAACATGACGAGAAATTTAAGGAATATCTTCGAATGACCAGGGCTATGGCTATCGATATGGAAACAGCGACTTTGTTTTCTTCTGGTTTTTATAATGGAATCCCAACAGGAGCATTGCTTTTGGTTTCAGATATGCCCATGTACGAAGCCGGCATTAAAACGGCAGAAAGCGATAAAAGAGTAACGGCCAACTTTGTGGAAGAGCATTTACGAATAGGAATAGAATCGCTTACTTCCATTATGCACAACAGCAGAACTATTAAGCATTTGAGATTTGAGTAAAATTTTGAATAACTGATTAAAAATTAATTATTAAGGTGATAAAACAAGAAGCTGCAGCTAATGAAATTTTGCAGGAAATAAAATCGAAAAAATTTCATCCCATTTATTTTTTAATGGGTGAAGAACCTTATTATATCGACAAAATTTCTAATTATATACAGGAGAATGTACTTTCAGAAAGTGAAAAGGATTTCGATTTGACGATTCTCTATGGAAAAGATGTAGAAATTTCTACGGTTATCAATACGGCAAAACGATTTCCTATGATTGCTCCCTATCAGGTAGTGATAGTAAAGGAAGCACAAATGATTTCTTCATGGGAAAATTTGGTTTATTATCTTCAAAAGCCTTTGAAATCGACTATTCTGGTTTTTTGTTACAAATATGGAACTCCCGATAAGCGAACCAAGTGGTTTCAGGAAACAAAGAAAACGGGGGTTATTTTTGAGTCGGGAAAACTGTATGATTATCAGGTTGGCGAATGGATACGTTCGTATATTAAAATTCGAAAAGCGGGAATAACGCCGGAAGCTGAAAATATGCTGGTTGATTATTTGGGAACCGATTTGACAAAAATAGCCAATGAACTGGACAAGTTGCTTTTAACAAAACCACAAGACATCAATCAGATAACTCCTGAATTAGTTGAAAAAAATATTGGTATCAGTAAAGATTATAATGTTTTTGAACTTCAAAAAGCATTTGTTAATCGGGATGTATTGAAAGCAAACCGAATCGTTCTCTATTTTGCCGAAAATAAAAAAAATAATCCGTTGGTACTTGTATTGGCACAACTTTTCAATTTTTTCGGAAATCTACTTTTGTACCATTTTATGAAAGATAAAACCGAAAAAAATGTAGCAGCAGAGCTGAAAATTAATCCTTTTTTTGTAAAAGATTATCAGAGTGCATCCAAAATTTATAATAGAGATAAAACTATAAAAATACTTTCTGAAATCAGAGAAACGGATGCAAAAAGCAAAGGTGTTGACAGTGCCGGTATTGACGAAGAGGAATTATTGAAAGAACTGGTGTACAAAATTATGCACTGAACAGTTTGCTAAATCATTTTTTTCTGTTGACGGTGGCTTTGTTTTTAGGCACATTCAAATCAGAATTTGAAGAAGCAATTTTTTGTTTTCTTGCTACCAGCCAAATACCCCAAATAATAAAAGGAATGCTTAAAATTTGGCCCATATTCAACAACATTCCCGACTCAAAAGCTTCCTGATCGAGTTTGATAAATTCCAATAGAAAGCGTGTTCCAAATATTCCTATCAAAAAAACGCCAAAAATAAATCCTGTTTTTTTATAGGCTTCCTTTTTCCAGTATAACCACCAAATAATGCCAAAAGTTATCAGGCAATAAAGCATTTCATAAATTTGCGTTGGATGCATGGGCTGTGTTTCTCCCGCTCGAACAAAAATAAAACCCCAAGGAAGGTTGGTAGGATTTCCATAAATTTCCGAGTTCATCAAATTTCCAAGTCTTATGCAGGCGCCAGTAATGGCAACGCCGATGGCTAAACGGTCAAATGCCCAAAGATATCCTTTTTTGGTAACATTTTTATTGTAAAAATACATGGCTATCAGAATACCGATAGCTCCACCATGACTAGCTAAACCTCCATGCCAGACATATAGTATTTCCCATGGATGCGACAAATAATAATTTCCGTATCTGAAAGTAATACCTAAAAATTCTACTGGTTCGGGAAGTAATTTCCATTCATAAAACAGGCAATGTCCCAAACGAGCTCCGACAATGCCTCCAACTACGGCATAAATAAAAATTTTATCGAGCCAGGCTTCAGGTAGCTTTTCATGTTTAAAAATTTTCTGACCAATCAGTAAAGCTAACAAAATACCAACAGCCCAAAGTAAACCGTACCATCGCACTGACAATGAACCTAAACGAAAAATTTCAGGATTAACGTCCCAAACTATATAATTGAGCATGTTGCTTTTCTTCTTTAAGGGTATAAATATAAATACTAAGAATTAGCTCCGTGACAATGTTTGTATTTTTTCCCGCTTCCACAGGGGCAAGGATCATTTCTTCCCACTTTCTTTTCTACATGAATGGGTTGCGGACGCTGTTTTTCCCTGGTGTCACCACCGGTATCAGAATTTCCTCTATCAGCAATTTCGTCCTTTTGTGTTTTATATTTGCTAAAATCCTGACGAACAGGTATTTTTGCTTCCCTAACTTTTTCCGGTTCTCTAACAGGAATTTGTCCACGCATCAAAATGGAGAGAACCTTATGGTTAATATTTTCAATCATTTCCTTGAACAGACCAAATGATTCGAGTTTATAGATCAACAGAGGATCTTTTTGCTCATAAGTTGCGTTTTGAACAGAATTTCGCAGTTCGTCCAACTGACGCAAATGTTCCTTCCATTCATCGTCAATCACATAAAGTAAAGTCTGTTTTTCAAAAGATTTGATTACTTCTTTTCCTTCTGTTTTGTAAGCAGTCTCCAAATGAACGACAACATTAAAAATTCTTTTTCCGTCGGTTACGGGAATCAGGATGTTTTCATATTTATCTCCTTGTTGTTCATATACTTGTTTAATCACAGGATAAGCAATGGATGACAACTTTTCCATTTTTCGTTTAAAAGTAGAAAGAGCAGCATTCACTACTTTTTCGGTCAAATCGCGAGTTCGGGAAGAATTGAATTCTTCTTCGGAAAAAGGAACATCCATGGCAAAAACCGTCAACAATTGCTCTTCAAGTTCATCGTAGAATCCGTTGCCTTTTGCATTAGTCACCATATTTTCAATGGCATCATAAATCATGTTGGTAATATCCGATTCTATTCTTTCTCCCATTAAAGCGTGTCGGCGACGTGTATAAATGACTTCGCGCTGAGAATTCATTACATCATCATATTCCAGTAATCTTTTACGGATTCCAAAGTTATTTTCTTCGACTTTCTTTTGCGCTCTTTCAATGGAACGGGAAATCATAGAATGCTGAATCATTTCTCCTTCCTGAAAACCAAGCCGGTCCATAACGCTGGAAATACGTTCAGAACCAAAAAGACGCATTAAATCATCTTCCAACGAAACGTAAAAAACAGAAGAACCCGGATCACCCTGACGACCGGCACGTCCTCTCAACTGACGGTCAACACGACGGCTTTCATGTCGTTCAGTACCCACGATGGCCAAACCTCCGGCTTCTCTGACTTCGGGAGTCAACTTAATATCCGTACCACGACCAGCCATATTGGTAGCGATGGTAATTGTTCCCTTGCGTCCGGCTTCTGCAACAATTTCTGCTTCTCTTTGATGTTGTTTGGCATTCAATACGTTGTGTTTTATTTTTCTGCCGGTAAGCATTCGGCTTAATAATTCGGATACTTCTACAGATGTTGTTCCCACCAAAACTGGTCTTCCTTCTTCCATTAACCGAACAATTTCATCTATCACAGCAGCATATTTTTCACGTTTTGTCTTGTAAACGCGGTCTTCCATGTCTTTACGAATAACAGGTCGATTGGTCGGAATGACCACCACATCAAGTTTATAAATATCCCAAAATTCACCGGCTTCTGTTTCAGCAGTTCCCGTCATACCGGCAAGTTTGTGATACATTCTGAAATAATTTTGAAGCGTTATGGTGGCAAAAGTTTGAGTGGCTGCTTCAACAGTTACACGTTCCTTTGCTTCGAGGGCCTGATGCAATCCATCCGAATATCGGCGGCCTTCCATGATACGTCCGGTTTGTTCATCAACTATTTTAACTTCATTGTTGATAACCACATATTCAACATCTTTTTCAAACAAAGTATAAGCTTTCAGCAATTGGTTGACGGTGTGAATACGTTCGGATTTGATAGAATAATTTTGCAAAATTTCATCCTTTTGCGCCTGTTTTTCTTCGGGTGTCAGTGTATGATTTTTTTCAAGTTCGGCAATTTCACTTCCCACATCGGGTAAAACGAAGAATGTTGGGTCTTCTGAAGTTTCTGAAAGTAAATCAAATCCTTTATCGGTAAGTTCGATGCTATTATTTTTCTCATCAATAACAAAATACAGCGGATCGGTAGCTATGTGCATGTTCCGATTGTTTTCCTGCATGTAGTATTCTTCCGTTTTCAGTAGAATGGTTTTGTTTCCCGGTTCACTCAAGAATTTTATCAAAGCCTTATTTTTTGGTAAACCCTTGTAGGAGCGGAAAAGAGCCAAAGCTCCTTCTTCACGGTCTTTTTCATTTTCCGATTTCAACAAATTTCGGGCATCGGTAAGATATTTAGTAGCAAGCGCTTTTTGAGCATTTACCAAACGTTCCACTGTAGGACGGAATGTTTCAAAAAGCTGATCTTCTCCTTTTGGTACGGGGCCGGAAATAATCAATGGTGTTCTTGCATCATCAATCAGTACGGAATCCACTTCGTCCACAATAGCATAATGGTGTTTTCGCTGAACCAAATCCATAGGACTTGTTGCCATGTTGTCGCGCAGGTAATCGAAACCAAACTCATTGTTGGTTCCATAGGTAATGTCGGCGAGGTATGCTTGCCGGCGTTCTTCGGAATTGGGACGGTGTTTGTCAATACAGTCAACGGATAGACCGTGGAACATGAACAGCGGCCCCATCCACTCGGAGTCACGTTTGGATAGATAATCGTTAACAGTAACAAGATGAACACCGTTACCGGTAAGAGCATTTAAAAACACAGGTAAAGTAGCAACCAACGTTTTTCCTTCACCGGTAGCCATTTCGGCAATTTTACCCTGATGGAGAACAACACCTCCGATAAGCTGAACGTCGTAGTGAACCATGTCCCATTTAATCATGCTGCCACCCGCCATCCATTCATTTTTGTAATGGGCTTCGTCTCCTTCAATGGAAACAAAATCATGTTTGGCTGCCAAATTGCGATCAAAATCATTGGCTTTCACAACAATTTCATCGTTTTCCGCAAAACGACGAGCCGTTTCTTTCATGATACTAAAAGCTTCGGGAAGAATGTCGTTGAGGATTTTTTCCTGTTTGTCGGTTATTTCCTTTTCTAGTTTGTCGATTTCGTTATAAATTTTTTCGCGAAGATCGATTTCTGTTTCTTCAATGCTGTTTTTTAATTCCTGAATGCGATTTTTCTCGGGGGCAACGAATTCCTGAATACGTTCTTTCAAGGCAACCGTTCTGGCTCTGAGATCGTCATTTGAAAGTGATTTGATTTCAGGATAAACTGCTTGAATTTTTTCAATGATAGGTTCAATTTCTTTTAAATCGCGTTGTGCTTTGTTTCCCAGTATCTTTTTTAAAAAATTATTTAATGCCATTATTGTAAATTTTTTATACGCTTTCCGATAAATAAATAAAATTGCACGTGCTTAAACATTTGAATAAGCTAAAAGTTTTGCAAAGATACTTTTTTTTAACGTTAAAACCAGACAGGTAATGTATAAAAATTCTTCTTATAGTTGATAAAAACAAAAAACGCTTCCATTTTCAGAAGCGTCTTTTAAACAATGAAAAAAATTTCGTTTTCAAGTATTCATTCCACCACAAACATGGATAACCTGACCACTTACATAACTCGACAAGTCAGAAGCAAGGAAAAGCGTAACTTTGGCAACTTCTTCAGGAGTTCCACCACGACGCAAGGGAATATTTTCTACCCACTTGGCACGCTGTTCTTCAGTCAAAGCATGAGTCATTTCAGTTTCTATAAATCCCGGAGCAATGGCATTGGCGCGGATACCGCGTGAACCAAATTCTTTTGCAACAGATTTTGTCAATCCAATTAATCCCGCTTTTGAAGCAGAGTAGTTTGCCTGACCTGCATTTCCTGAGACGCCCACTACTGAACTCATGTTGATAATACTTCCAAATCTTTGTTTCATCATAATGGGAGCGCAGGCATGAATAAAATTAAAAGCAGATTTGAGATTTACATTGATAACCGAATCCCATTGAGATTCAGTCATCCGAATCAATAAACCATCTCTGGTGATACCGGCATTATTGACCAAAATGTCGATATGGCCAAATTCTTTTTGAATTTCTTCTACAACGGCATGGGTTTCTTCAAAATTGGCTGCATTGGACGCGTAAGCTTTCACTTTTACACCAAGAGATTCAATTTCTTTTTGCGTATTTAACGCATTTTCATCTATTACCAAATCGGTGAAAGCAATATCTGCTCCCTCTCCGGCCAATTTGATGGCAATGGATTTGCCTATTCCGCGTGCAGCTCCGGTTACGATAGCTACTTTTCCTTCTAATAATTTCATAAAAAATTGTTTTTGAAATAATTAATTTTGTTTTATCGGATATTGTGAAATTTATTAACGATTCTTATAGGAATTCTTCAATACGAAAATTATCAAATATAATTTTACCAAATTATTTTGCATTTATCAATTTCAATGCTTTCGAATTTTTACGGTTTAATAAAAATTGATGAGTGTTTTTGTTGATTCTTGCAGCTTTAACGTTTGAAGCAACTATTGATGAATTTTCTGTTTCATCATAAAAAGTGATTGTTCCTGAAAATTCACCTTCAATATGATTCCCAAAATAATCCAAGAAGTTGTAGGAAATTGTATAAACGTCTCCATCATTGCTGAAAGTGGCAAGTCCCGAATAAATCGGATAAACTACAACAGCATTGAAAAGAAATGAACCATAAGAATAACCATCATATGAGAAAGCCGGAAGTAATGTTGAGGGCGCAATTTGTTGTAATGAGTCAAAATTTTCAATCATTTCGTAATTACCTGCCGGAATACCGGTAGTAGAAAGCGTATCGGTATTAATTTCAATCAACAACGTGTCTTGGGCATTATTGGTAAGATATAGAGAAAAATTATTGGAATTCCCTGTTTGATAGTAATCACCCCAAAATGCCAGTTCGGCCTTGGTAAATGAAATTACAATTTCATCATCAACCGTAACGTTACAAGAAGCTGATTTATCGCCTGCAGAAGCCGTAATAATGGCATTCCCGTTTTTTTGAGCCGAAATTTCTCCATTCTTGTCCACCGAAACTATGGAAGGATCACTTGAACTCCAAGCAATAGATGGAACAATATTTCCTTCATATTCTGATTCAGCAAAGAGTGTATCGATATCGCCAATATGCATTGTTAGCGTGGTTTTGCTAATAGTAACGGAAGTTACCTGATTATTTTCCTTTTCACAAGAAGTCAAGAAGGAAATGATGATAAAAGAGAACAAGCCGAATTGAAATAGTTTTTTCATTTTGATTGTATAAATAATTGGTTAAAATAAGCTCTAAAAATTAAGCATTCATTGAAACGAGAAATTCCTCGTTATTTACAGTACGTTCCATGCGTTCTTTTAGAAATTCCATTGCTTCCAAAGAATTCATATCGGATAAATGACGACGTAAAATCCACATTCGATTCAGCGTATCCTGGTCAAGTAATAAATCTTCGCGTCGAGTACTGGAAGCTAAGATATCCACTGCAGGGAAAATTCGTTTGTTGGCCAATTTCCGGTCGAGTTGTAATTCCATATTACCGGTGCCCTTAAATTCTTCAAAAATCACATCGTCCATTTTGGAGCCGGTTTCAGTAAGGGCTGTAGCAATAATGGTAAGACTTCCGCCATTTTCTATATTTCTTGCTGCTCCAAAAAAGCGTTTTGGTTTGTGAAGAGCGTTGGCATCCACGCCACCAGAAAGTATTTTTCCTGAAGCCGGAGCCACCGTATTGTAAGCACGTGCCAAGCGAGTTATAGAATCCAACAAAATTACCACATCCTGACCACATTCCACCATGCGTTTGGCTTTTTCGTGTACCATACTTGCTACTTTTACGTGACGTTCAGCAGGTTCATCAAATGTGGATGAAATCACTTCGGCTTTCACGCTACGTGCCATGTCGGTTACTTCTTCGGGTCGTTCATCAATGAGCAGAACAATCATATAAACTTCGGGATGATTGGTGGCAATGGCGTTGGCAATATCTTTTAGCAAAACCGTTTTTCCTGTTTTGGGTTGTGCTACAATCAGACCACGTTGACCTTTACCGATGGGAGAAAATAAATCTACAATTCGTACCGAAAGCGGATCATTAAATCCGGTAGTAAGGTTAAATTTTTCGTTGGGGAAAAGAGGTGTTAAATGTTCGAAAGGAACCCGATCGCGTACATATTCCGGCGAACGGCCGTTGATTTTCAAAACCTTGATTAATGGAAAATATTTTTCTCCTTCTTTTGGTGGGCGAATGGTGCCGGTAACTGTATCACCGGTTTTTAGACCGAAAAGTTTGATTTGCGATTGAGAAACATAAATATCGTCCGGTGAAGATAAATAATTGTAATCGGGTGAACGCAAAAAGCCGTAGCCATCTTGTATAATTTCAAGCGTCCCGGTTCCTTCCAGAATTCCATCGAAATCGAATGGTTTTTCAGTTTTATCCTGACGAGCCGCAATTTTTACCTTATTTTCATTATTATTGCCATTTGCATTTTTGTTTATGTTTAAGGAAAATCCGGGGCGTGTTTCTGATGTTTCCGTAATCTGAACAGGAATTTGAGTTTCTTTTTCAATATCGATATCGTTATTTTCGGTAACTTCCAATTCAGGGAGATTTGGAACATCAAAATTATCAATTTCTTCCAAAGGAATATTCACTTCAGGTTTTTCAGGCACATCGGCAGAAGTCTTTTTTAGCAAAGTTTTAGGAGCTGATTTGGAAGTTTTGTTGGCTTTTGACTGCCTGTTCGATTTTTTAGGTTTTTCTTCAACAGTTGAAGCAGCAGGTTCGATAGCTGTTTCAGAAGTCTGATTTTTTTGTGTTTCTTGTTTCGGAGAATTTTCTGTAGTGGGAGAAGAAGTGGAATTGGAAGGTGCCGGACTATTGGTTGGATTTTGTGAAGAAAAAACTTTTTGGTCAACATTTTTCTTAACTGACACCCTCATGCGTTTTTTTCTTTCGTTTTCCTTTTTCTCGGTAGAAGCAACTTTTTGCTGAGCGGTTGTAATAGCTTGTTGATCAAGAATTTCATAAACTAGCTTGTCTTTTGTGATGGAACCGGATACCTTCAAGCCGAGTTCAGAAGCAATTTGTTTCAACTCGGATAATTCTTTTGCATTTAATTGCAAAATATTATAATTGTTCATAAAATTAAATAAGATAAAGTTGGGATTTTTCTAATATTCAAAATTAAATCAGAATAAAAAAAGATTTTTTAGCGTAGAAATGCAATAAAAATATTTTTGATTGTAGAGAATAAAAGCAGGAATGCTTTTTTCAAATCGATTTGTTTTTACGTTGCAAAATTAATAATTTCGTGTCAGATGGACAAATTTATCAAACAAAATTTTTAAAATAAGCTGCTTATTGCTTATTTACAGCAATTTAAATTCAAGAACTTCCTGAGTTGATTCAGTAATTTTAAAGCGATTATCGAGTCGAAGGCCAACAACCCAGACAATTTTATTTCCGGAAAGCAACAACCATGTTTCAGCTTTTTGTTTCAAATTGAGTTTTTGATCAATAAAAAAATCACTTAATTTTTTTTGTCGATTCATTCCAAAAGGGAAAAACGCATCTCCGTTTTCCCAGCGCCGTAATGTAAGAGGAAATTGAACCAGAGAAGCATCTATTTGTATTGTCTGAGGATTTTTTGATACTTGAAAATTCTGATCTATTTTTTTTCTTGTTATGGATAAATGAATCGGGAATTCTATTTGGGCTTCATTCTCCAAAATTTGAAAACTTGTTTGATTTGTTTTTTCTTTTTCGCTGATAATCAAAAAGTTTCTGTCTTTAATCAAATAATGAGTGTCAGAATAAAATTTTTTCCCCGATTCGTCATGTAAATGCTTTTCAATATTTTGAACAATATTATTAGTGAAGCCGTATGGATGTAAAATTTCAAACAAAATTGTTTTAGGTGAAGTTTGATTACACAGTGAATCAATGTTGATGCTTAATTGATTATCGTCAATTATAAGCAATTGTTTTTTTGCTTTTTCGATGGCATCTTCGTAAAACGCATTGATTTCCGAAAAACGTTCAATGGATTCAGAAAGTACTTTTTTTACTGATGGGTTTATTTCTTCCAACATCGGAATTACTTGAAGTCGAATTTTATTCCTTTGAAAATCAATAGATCGATTGGTTGAATCTTCAACAAAAGTTAAGTTATTGCTATCTATATATTCGTTAATTTCCTCCCTGCTGCAACAGAGCAAAGGACGAACAATCAGACCGTTTTTTGGCGGAATTCCTGTCAAACCTTTCAATCCCGTGCCACGAACAAGATGCATTAGGAGTGTTTCAACATTATCGTCAGCATGATGAGCCACAGCAACAGCTTGAGCATCTATTTTTTCTGCTAATGATGCAAACCACGAATAACGTAATTCACGAGCTGCCATTTCTATGGAAATATTTTTTTTGTTGGCATAATTAACAGTATCAAAATCAGACGAATAATAAGAAACTTTTAAATTTGAAGATAACTGTTTGACAAACTTTTCGTCTCGATCGGATTCTTCACTGCGCAAATGAAAATTGCAATGAGCAACAGCACATTGGTAACCCAATCTCACCAAAATATCGAGTAATACTACCGAATCTCTTCCTCCACTTACACCAACTATCACTTTCCCATTTTCGGGGAAAAGTAATTTGTTTTTTTCGATATATAATTCTACTTTTTTGAGTATCATTTTCTTTTATTTACATTATCTTTGCGAAAAATAGATAGTTACAAATTTTATTTCTCGAATTCAAAGATTTACAAAGATATATAATTTCCAGCAAATAGATTTTTTCATGTAATTGCAACAAAAGTGCCGATCAATTTAAAAAACATGTATTATGGAAACATTTTTAGACTTGGTTAAAAGACGGCAAAGTGCTCATTCCTTCACCAACAAGCCGGTTGAAAAAGAAAAAATTGACCGGATTCTTGAAACTGCCCGCCTTTCTCCTTCGGCTTGCAATGCTCAGCCGTGGAAATTTATTGTCGTAACAGATGAAAAAAAAAGACAAGAAATTGCAGATGCAACTTCAAAACGATTCCTCCCAATCAATCATTTTTCCAAACAAGCTCCTGTTCATATTGTCATTGTGGAAGAGAGCACTAATTTTTTTACGAAAGTTGGTTGTTATGGAGTAAACCGACAGTATCCGTTGATAGACATCGGTATTGCCACTGCTCATTTGTGCTTGGCAGCTACAGATGAAGGCTTGGATACGCATGTGATAGGCTGGTATAATGAAAAAAAAATTCAGCAATCTCTTGAGATACCTGAAAATAAAAAAGTTATGCTGGTTATTGTTTTGGGATATTCCGATGCCGAAATTCGTCCTAAAAAAAGAAAGAAAATAGAAGAATTGGTTTCCTTTAATAAGTATTGACAGTAAGTTCTTATTTTTAAGAATCGACTATAGTTGATTTAATTACTGAATTAATGAATTACGAACAGACTTTAGATTATCTTTATTCGCGTTTACCGGTATTTCACCAAATTGGTAGTTCGGCTTATAAACCGGGATTAGAAAATACCATCCGTATTCTTACGGCCTTGCATCAGCCGCAAAATTCTTTTCGTTCCATTCATGTTGCAGGGACAAACGGAAAAGGTTCCGTTTCCCATTTTTTGTCTTCCATTTTGCAATCGGCAGGTTTTAAAACCGGCTTGTATACTTCGCCCCATTTGGTTGATTTTGGCGAAAGAATTCGGGTGAATGGTGAAACGATCGATAAACAATTTGTGGTGGATTTTGTGGAAAATCATAAAAGTTTGATTGAAAAAGTTCAACCTTCATTTTTTGAAATAACCATGGCAATGGCCTTCGATTATTTTGCCAAAAGCGAAGTAGATGTGGCTGTAATAGAAGTTGGCTTGGGGGGCAGGCTCGACAGTACAAATATCATTCAACCGGAACTTTCGATTATTACCAATATCAGTTTTGATCACGAAGAGTTTTTGGGACACACTCTGCCGGAAATTGCCGCTGAAAAAGCCGGCATTATAAAACCTCATACGTCAGTAGTTATTGGTGAAGCTTTATCCGAAACAAAACCCGTTTTTATGCAGAAAGCTCTTGAAATGAATGCTCCCATTTTTTTTTCGGAAGATAGCCGACAGGTCTTTTTTGAACGGTATGAAGAAAACCGAATGTGGGTTAAAACTTCTGACGGAAAGTCTTATTTGGTTGGATTGACAGGCAATTATCAACTTAAAAATATTGCAACAGTTTTAACAGCTGTAGATCAATTACGAAAGACGAATTTTGAAATTACGGAAATCAATTTGAAGGAAGGATTGGAAAAAGTAATTGAAAAAACGGGACTTCAGGGAAGATGGCAAATTATTTCTTCATCACCTAAAATTATTGCCGATACTGGTCACAATCCTGGTGGAATTACGTTTGTTTCGCAACAGTTAAAAACACAACAATATCGAACGCTCAGAATGGTTTTCGGGATGGTTAACGATAAGGATATCGATACGGTGCTTACATTGCTTCCAAAAAATGGAGTGTATTATTTCACACAAGCCAAAATAAAGAGGGCATTTCCTTCTGAAGATTTATTGCAAAAAGGGCAACTTGCAGGACTTAACGGAAAAGCTTTTTCAACTATTGAAGAAGCCATAAAAGCTGCTCTGAATGAGGCCGACAAAGAAGATTTAATCTTTATCGGCGGCAGCAATTACGTTGTTGGAGAAGCTTTGTCGTTTTTCGGAAAGGACGAAAAGGTTACTCGATAAAATCAATTCAAGTTTTCGAGTATTTGTCAAGCCGTAATAATTTTATAGTTACACTGAATTTTACCTTTTGAAATATTGGTAAGTTTCGATTTCAGCAATTGGCGACGAAGCGGATTGATACGATCGGTAAACAGATTGCCTTCTAAATGATCGTATTCATGCTGAATAACGCGTGCTTTATAATCTTCAAAAACTTCTTCGTATTCATTGAAATCGGTATCGAAATAATGAACTTTTATTGTTTTGGAACGAAATACTGTTTCGTGAATGCCGGGAATACTTAGGCAGCCTTCTTCTCCTGCCAATAGGTCAGCGCTGCGTTCCAGTATTGTTGGATTTATCATAGCAATTTTAAAACTGCCCAGCTCCGCATCTTCATCCTTCAATGGAGCCAGATCGATAACTAAAACCCTTATGGGTAAACCAACCTGAGGAGCTGCCAATCCAACACCGTCGGCATGATACATGGTTTCAAACATGTTGCTTAACAAAGATTTTAATTCCGGATATGATGCATCAATGGGTTGCGTCACTTTTCTTAAAACGGGATTTCCGTATGTGTAAATTGGAAGAATCATTATTTGCTTTTTGATTGTAATTTGAGTGTTATGTGTTTCTATTGTTTTTGTATCTAACCGATTCCAGATAACTTTGCAAAATAATTGTTGCAGAAATTTTATCGACTAACGCCTTGTTTTGTCTGTCTTTTTTCTTTAAACCGCCTTCGAGCATTGTTTTATGAGCCAAAACCGAAGTAAAACGTTCATCTTCGTAAATAAGTTCAATTTGCGGGAATTTAAGACTTAGTTTTGTTACAAATGGGCGAATATATTTCATTGATTCAGATTCTTTTCCGTTCATTTGACGTGGAAAACCTACCACAATGGATTCAACATTTTCTTGCACCAAATATTTTTCAAGGAAAGGGAAAACTTCATTTACCGACAATGTAGTTAGTCCATTAGCTGAAATATGCAGCAAATCACTTACTGCAATTCCAACTCTTTTTTGTCCATAATCTATTGCCATCACTCTTCCCATTATTTCTCTTTTGAAAATGCAAAGTTACAAAATTGTATTCATTTTCCGAAAAATCAACATGTTGGTTTTCTGGTTGGAGATAAACATAAATTATCTGAATCAAATTTTGAGAAAGGATTTTGATGGTTTGTATGAAAAATCGAAAATTATCCCGTAAATTTGTGGAAACTGCAATATAAAGCAATTTATTCATTCAAATAATTAATATTTAAACAATTAACTCCGATGCACACGTGGTTCGAATGTAAAATAAAATACGAAAAAGTGATTGAAGAAGGAAAAACCCTCACCGTGAATGAAACTTATCTAATTGATGCCTTAAGCTTTACAGAAGCCGAAAAGAGGATTATTCAGGAAATGGAGCCATATATCTCGGGTGAATTTTTGGTAGCCAACATTCGCAGAGCGCGTATCAGTGAACTTTTTCCACACGAAGGCGGCGATAAATGGTATCGTTGCAAAGTTTTCTTTATTGCTTTGGATGAAGAAAAAGGAGTGGAAAAACGTACGGCTGCAACCATGCTCGTACAAGCCACTTCAGTTAAGGAAGCCGTCGAAGTGCTTACTTCAGAAATGAAAAATTCTTTAGCCGATTACGAGTTGGTTTCCGTTTCAGAAACACCTATTATGGAAGTTTATCCTTATGTATCAGAAGAGAAAAAAGTTGTTCAGGAAATACAAAACTTTCAATAAAGGATTAGTTTTTAAAAATTTATAAACATGTCTATTGAAGAGAATTTAAAAAAAGTTCATACTCAAATTCCTGATAACGTGCGTTTGGTATGTGTTTCCAAGTTTCATCCCAACGAAGCCATACTCGATGCCTATCATGCCGGCGAAAGAATTTTTGGCGAAAGTAGGGTACAGGAACTCTGTGAAAAACAAATTTCTCTTCCCAGTGATATTCAGTGGCATTTTATAGGGCATCTTCAAACCAACAAGGTGAAGTATATTGTTCCGTTTGTAGATATGATTCATGCCGTAGATTCTTTGAAGCTTTTGGAAGAAATTGACCGTCAGGCAGGTAAAGTTGACAGGATTGTTCGTTGTCTTTTAGAAGTTCATATTGCTCGGGAGCCATCCAAATTCGGATTTTTACCTGAACAACTTGAAGAAATATTGAAAGGTGAAGAATGGAAAAATTTTCGTCATGTCCAAATTTGTGGGTTAATGGGCATGGCTACTTATACGGATAATCAGACTCAAATTCGACAGGAATTCAGGACTTTAAGGTTATTGTTTGACCAGCTGAAAGTTTCATTTTTCACCCAGAATGAAAATTTCAGAGAACTTTCCATGGGCATGTCAAACGATTTTCAGATTGCGATAGAAGAGGGGAGTACCCTAATTAGGCTGGGAACTATCATTTTCGGCGAAAGAGATTATCCTGCCACGACTTAAAAAAATTACTTCAATTATTAAGCTGAATTTCTCGTATTTTCATTTCAGAAAGGCTGATGTTTTCATGTGTAGCCCAAATAACAAGTGGTTTAAAATCAACCAACCATTCCGATAAAAAATTTTGAATTCTCGTTTTTAAAGCTTCGTCAAAGCCGGTGAATGGTTCGTCCAGCAGTAAAACATCCGGCTGTGCGGCCAAAGCGCGAGCCAATCCGACGCGCTGTAATTGTCCTCCACTCAATTGATGAGGAAATTTGTTTTGATGTTCTGTCAATTCCATTTTTGTTAAAAGCCAATTGATACTGTTGCTAACGTTTTGTCTTTCTGTTTTTCTATTATATAACAGGGGAAATGCAATATTTTCTTTAACCGTTAACCATGGTAATAAACGAACATCTTGAAACGAATATCCCCAACTGAATTTTGAAGAGTAATGAATTGTTCCTTCATCGGGTTTTTCAAGCCGTGCAATCAGTCTCAGTAAAGTTGTTTTTCCTATTCCCGAAGGACCTTTGATTATATTTATTTCGGTGTCCTTAAAGTTTTGATTGAGAGAAGAAAAAACGATATATTCATTATATTTTTTCTTTAAGTTATTAATGATAATCTCCTTTTTTTCAATACTTTGGTTTATTTTATAAAACTTGCATTCGTCTGATGCGGGAAGTCGAACAGAACGAGTCTTTTTTTTCAGAAAAAGAATTATTTTTTCGAAAATATAACTTATCAAAATGGCTGCAAGTGTCCATGCAATAATTTCGGAGACATTAATATAAGCTTGAGCTTCTTTCATTTGAGAACCAATTCCATGAAGAGGTTGAGCTAACGCTTCGCCAATAATTACAGCCCTCCAGCCAAAACCCATTGCAGAACTGATACCATCAAAAATAGTCGATCTGCTGCCCGGATAATAAATGTAAAAAAAACGTTTACGGGGAGAAAGTCCAAAAACTTTGCCCATTTCAACCCATTTCTTATCCACATTTTCCATTCCACTTTGAATGCTTTGAAACAGAATGGGAAACATGCTGAAAAATGCTACAAAAACAGGTAAAAAAGGTGGAGAAAACCACAAAAGAGCAACAAGTACGATAGATATTACCGGTATTGACCGTGTGAAAACTACAATGGGATGAAAAAAATCTCTAAAAAACGAATTGAAAACAGCCAAACTACCTAAAGAGAAAGCAATAAAAAAAGTGATAACAAAACCCAACAAACCTCTGCAGATGGTTCCAAATAATGCAAAATAAAATTCAGTTTGAATAAATAAATGCAGAGTATCGGAAATTAAATCAAAAATGGAAGGGAAAATAGCCTGATAACCAATAGATATAGAAATAATTTGCCAAATAGTTGCCAAAGTGAAGACAGCAAGAATGAAAGGTAATATTTTTTTCTTATTCGTTTTCATTTCCATGTTACCTTAAAATTCTCGAAAAATGAAGTCGCGCGAGGGTAATTTACCGCCAATACTTTCAGGATTGAAATCGTAAAAAATTTTCAAGTAACTGTAAATTTCATCTTCGATGGCAAAGGCAGCAACGTAATTGATGCTGCACAATAAAATCGATTCCTTTGCCACACATGTATCGGGTAAGATGCCACGTTTAACCAGCATGTCAGCAGCTTCATCCGGATGTTGAACGACATAATTGCAACTGCTTCGGTAAGCATTACATATTTCTTTTATTATCTGATGATTATGTCGTATCACTTTTTCATTAACCAAAAAAGCAGTTTGGACGAATATATCTCTGTCTTTTTCATTCATATACTCTTCGCAAGATAATCTTTCTACTATGTGGATAGAGGAGTCCTGTTTCAGAAGTTTGCTGACAAGTGGTTCAGAGATGACGGCAATATTTGTTTTCTTCAAGCGAAGGGCTTGAGAAAGTTCGAAATTTCCCGTAAAACGGTAATCGATAAAAACATTTTCTATTCCTTTTTTCTGAATCAGTTTTTGGAATAAAATATCAGCAGTGGTACCCTGACCAAAAACGCCGACATTTCTATTCTTTAAATCACTTAACTCATTCACTTCAGGCAAATTGGACAAAATGTACAAAGTTCCCCACACCGGGCAGGCAATCAGTTTGTATTCAAGACCCTTATTATAAAGATTAGCTGCCATATTGGTTGGCAAAATAGCAAAGTCCACTTTGTTTTGCATCATGAGAGCTTGAATTTGCTGTGGATCCGATTTAACGATAAATTCTACTTTTTCCCCATTTATCAACACAGAATCATCCATCATTTTTATAAAACTCACAACTGAAGGACCTTCTGGAATTCCTATGCGGATTTTATTGGGAGATTCATTTGAACACGAAAAGAAAAACAGAGGCAAGAGTACAGAAAAAAATATTTGTGATTTCTTTATGTATTTAACGATTTCCATAACTGACAGTCTACAAATTGGTATTTTATATAAAGCCATGACAAAGATATGTTTTTTATGTAAATTTTTGGTCTATAGAGTTGGAAAATCATTAAAATGGTTATATTTGCACTCAATTAAAAAAAATTGAAACAAAAAGATTATGACGCTGGTAGAAGTTTTGTTTTATTTGATTTTATTCTTTATTATAGGTGATTTTATTTTGGAGCGCTATTTGTCTTTTTTGAATTTTCAATATTCTAAAAATGAACTTCCTGATATTCTAAAAAATATATATGATGCCGACCAATACAGTAAACAACAAGATTATTTTCGAACCAACATACGTTTTGGCACCATCTCTTCCACTTTTAATTTTATTGTAATTTTAATTTTTTTCTGTTTGGGCGGATTTGGTTGGCTGGATACCGTTTTACGTCGGATAACTGAACATCCAATTTTATTGCCGTTGTTATATTTTGGAGTACTTTTTGTTGCCGAAACCCTTATCAGCATTCCTTTTCAGTGGTACGATACTTTTGTTATAGAGCAGAAATTCGGATTCAACAAGGTAACACCTAAACTTTTTGTGTTGGATCAATTAAAGGAATTTGCTCTCAGTGTAATTATTGGAGGTGTTTTGTTGGGAGGAATTGTCTGGATATATAATTTAACTCCAGCGTATTTTTGGTTAATAGCATGGTTGGTTGTTACCTTATTTAGTGTGTTTATGTCCATGTTTTATTCTCAAATCATTGTTCCACTTTTTAACAAGCAGAAACCTCTTGAAGAAGGAGAATTACGCAACGAAATAGAAAAATTTGCAGCCAAAGCAGGATTTAAACTGGACAATATTTACATCATTGACAGTTCGAAACGCTCCACAAAAGCCAATGCCTATTTCACCGGTTTGGGAAACAAAAAACGAGTAGTACTTTACGATACTTTGCTCGACAAGCTTACAACCGAAGAAATTGTGGCTGTATTGGCGCATGAAATAGGTCATTATAAGAAGAAACACACACTTTATCAGTTGCTGATTTCTCTTCCTGAAAGTTTGTTGCTCTTTTTTCTGCTGGGTCTGATACTGAAAAGCAATGTTTTTGCTCAAGTATTAGGTGGCACAAGTGCCTCTTTCCATTTAAATGTCATTGCTTTTGGTTTGTTATATACACCTGTTTCTCTGTTACTTAGTATTTGCACCAATATTTTATCCAGAAAATTTGAATATCAAGCGGATGCTTTTGCAGCTGCATATGGTTGGGCAAATCAACTCCAAAACGGGTTAAAAAAACTGGCTGCAACTTCGCTCAGCAATTTGATGCCTCATCCTTTGTATGCCTTTTTTCATTATTCTCATCCCACTTTATATCAAAGGCTTACAAAGTTATCGGGTGCTCAATAAATTTTAAAAAAAATAATTTTTTTAAAAAATGTATATCTTTAAAATTAATTAATATACTTAAAATCAATACGTTATGGAGAATAAAATTTTCTTTTTGGTACCTGTATCTGCCGTATTGGCTTTATTTTTTGCATGGTATTTTTTTCATCAAATGAAAAAAGAAAGTGAAGGAACAATTACCATGAAAAAAATAGCAAAATATGTGCGTGAAGGTGCAATGGCTTATTTAAAACAACAATATAAAGTTGTTGGAATCATTTTTATCATTCTTACATTGATTTTTGCTTTTATGGCGTATTATCTGAAAATTCAAAATCCATGGGTTCCTTTTGCATTTCTCACGGGAGGTTTTTTTTCAGGTTTGGCCGGATATATTGGCATGAGTACTGCTACTTATGCTTCTGCCCGTACTGCTAATGCTGCCCAACAGAGTTTGAATGCCGGATTGAGATTGGCATTTCGCTCCGGAGCCGTAATGGGGTTAGTAGTTGTTGGTCTCGGATTACTCGATATTTCTATTTGGTTTTACGTTTTGCAATTTGTTATTGGCGCTTTAGACAATACCACCAATTTGACCATTGCTTCCGATCCTTCCATGAAATTGATTATTATCACAACCACAACTTTAACTTTCGGTATGGGAGCATCCACGCAGGCTTTGTTTGCACGTGTTGGTGGAGGAATCTTCACGAAGGCAGCTGATGTTGGAGCCGATTTAGTTGGAAAAGTGGAAGAAGGGATTCCGGAAGACGACCCGAGAAATCCAGCAACCATTGCCGATAATGTTGGTGATAATGTAGGCGATGTAGCCGGTATGGGAGCCGATTTATACGAATCTTATTGTGGATCGATACTTTCTACTGCTGCTTTAGGAGCCGTAGCCTTTGCAACAAAAGGAACAGCTGTTCAGTTTAATGGCGTAATTGCGCCTATGGTAATTGCAGCTGTAGGAATTATTCTGTCTGTTGTGGGAATTTTTATGGTAAAATCCAATGAAGATGCTTCTCAAAAGCAATTGTTGAGTTCTTTAAGTCGCGGAATCAATTTCAGCGCTGTTTTCATTGCCATATTTTCGTATTTTATTTTGAAATATTTGAATATACCCAATTATTTGGGCATTTGGGGATCGATGCTCGCCGGACTATTTGGAGGTGTTGCCATTGGAAAAATTACCGAATATTTCACTTCTGCGGGTTATAGACCCACACAAAAAATTTCTGAAGCTTCAAAAACCGGTCCTGCTACAGTAATTATTTCTGGTATTGGTACAGGAATGATTTCAACTGCATTTCCGGTTTTGGTAGTTGGTATTTCTATTATTTTATCTTTTCTTTTTGCTTCAGGTTTCGATTTCTCTAACATCAGTATGGGTTTATACGGTATTGCCATTTCGGCGGTAGGAATGCTTTCAACGTTGGGCATTACGTTGGCTTCCGATGCCTATGGCCCAATAGCCGATAATGCCGGAGGAAATGCAGAAATGAGCGGATTGTCTCCTGAAGTCAGAAAACGCACTGATGCGCTGGACGCTTTAGGAAATACGACAGCTGCTACGGGAAAAGGATTTGCCATTGGTTCTGCAGCCCTTACTGCTTTGGCGTTAATGGCTTCTTATCTGGAAGAAATTAAAATTGCCATCGCACGAATTCCCGAGAAAACAGAATTATTTTTCAATGCCATGCAGACCGATATTCATCAAGCTTCTATCCCGCAGCTAATGGAATATTTTCAAATTAATTTGATGAATCCGAGAGTTTTAGTTGGAGCATTTATTGGCGCAATGGCTGCTTTCTTGTTTTGTGGTCTGACTATGAATGCAGTAGGACGTGCTGCTCAAAATATGGTTCAGGAAGTACGTCGGCAATTTCGCGAAATCGCCGGTATCATGGAAGGGAAAGCTGAACCTGAATATGCACGTTGTGTGGCCATCTCAACAAAAGGAGCGCAGAAGGAAATGTTGCTGCCTTCGCTGTTAGCAATTATTATTCCTATCCTCACCGGTGTAATATTTGGCGTTTCGGGTGTTATGGGACTGTTGCTGGGAAGTGTTTCAACCGGTTTTATTCTGGCAATTTTTATGGCCAATTCGGGTGGCGCATGGGACAATGCAAAAAAATATATTGAAGAAGGAAATTTGGGCGGAAAAGGTTCGGAAAACCATAAAGCTGCTGTTGTTGGCGACACCGTTGGCGATCCTTTCAAAGATACTTCAGGCCCATCATTAAATATTTTAATTAAACTCATGAGCATGGTTTCCATTGTAATGGCAGGTCTTACTGTTGCATGGAGTCTTATGTAATTGTTTTTTAACGAATTATTTTAAAAATCCCGGCTCAAAAATTTAAAAAGTCGGGATTTTTCGTATTTTGTTATAATAATAAATCTAAAAAATCACATTATAGAATTTGTTTTTCATTGATTTTTCTGATTTTTTTTTCTAAATTTCGTCGAAATTTTATAAACCTAAAAAATCTATTTGAATGACAAAACGTACAAAATATTCGTGGATTTACTGGCTGGCTATTATGTTTTTATTTATTTTGATGGATTGGTTGGTATTTCCTACTACTCAGGGAAACAAAGAATTGAGTTATAACGAATTTGTTGATTCGGTTCGTAATGGTAAGGTTGAAAGAGTTATTTTTTTACAGGATAAAATAATTGGGGAATTCAAATCGAACACCAACAGTGTTAAATCAATAACACAAGCTCCCACTGCCCCATGGAGAATCAGAATTCCGGATTTAGAAAAACAGGTGGAAAAACAATTTGTTGTCAGCAGAATTCCAAATATGAACGAGGAATATCTCATTAATGATTTGTTGGCAGCAAAAGTTAATTTTAAAGGGCATTTTCAAGACAACACGGTTTTAAATTTTTTTCTCAACTGGATTTTACCGCTTGTCGTGTTTATGCTGTTGTGGGGGTATTTTTTCAAAAAAATGGGTAATAAAAACCCCATGCTCGAAATTGGAAGAAACAAAGCACAAATTCAGGCAGAAAAACCTGCAAATCCTATAACTTTTAAGGATGTTGCAGGAATTGATGAAGCCGTTGAAGAAGTAAAAGAGTTAGTCGATTTTCTGAAAAATCCTTCTAAATATACCCGTTTAGGTGGAAAATTACCGAAAGGAGTTTTGCTGGTAGGCCCTCCTGGTACTGGGAAAACCTTATTGGCTAAAGCGGTAGCAGGTGAAGCAGATGTCCCATTTTTCAGTCTGAGCGGTTCCGATTTTGTAGAAATGTTTGTTGGCGTAGGAGCTGCCCGTGTAAGAGATTTGTTCAATCAAGCAAAAGCTCATGCACCATGTATTATTTTTATTGATGAAATAGATGCTATCGGCAAAAGCCGAGCTCATTCGGGATTTTATGCCGGTGGTTATGATGAACGTGAAAACACTTTAAATCAACTTTTGGTTGAAATGGATGGATTTGATGCAAGTTCCGGAGTCATCATCATGGGTGCTACGAATCGTCCCGATGTGCTCGATCCTGCATTATTGCGTCCTGGTCGGTTTGATCGTCAGGTGCTGGTAGATAAACCCGATATGAATGGGAGGGAAGCAATATTTAAAGTTCATACGAAAAATATAAAACTATCTGCAGATGTAGATTTAAAACGATTGGCTGCACAAACGCCCGGATTTGCGGGAGCAGAAATTGCCAATGTTTGTAATGAAGCTGCAATTTTAGCTGTACGAAACAATCGTGATGAAGTTACCATGATGGATTTTGAAGCGGCTATTGAGCGGGTTATTGCCGGTTTGGAAAAAAAGAACAAACTTATTAATGAAAAAGAACGGAAAATTGTAGCTTTTCATGAGAGTGGTCATGCTATTGTCGGATATTTCACTCAGGGAGCAGACGAAGTTCAAAAAGTTTCTATTGTACCACGTGGGATCGGAGCTTTGGGATATACCATGCAAATGCCTTTGGAAGACAGATATTTGCTTTCTGAAAGCGAATTGATAGGAAAAATTAAAGGTCTTTTGGGTGGTAGAGCCGCTGAAGAATTGATTTTTGGTGAAGTATCTACCGGAGCTTCCAACGATTTGGAAAGAGCTACACAATTGGCTCGAAACATGATTACTGTGTATGGAATGAGTAAAAAATTGCCTAACATTTCTCTTGTAAATCAGTCAACTACAAGTTTTTTAGGTGGAGGTCCCGGTATCGAGAGGCGTTCAGAATATGTGGAAAAAATGATTGATGAAGAAATAATGGAAATTATCCATAATTGTTATGAAGAATCAAAACAATTGTTGATGCAGAAAAAAGACTTATTAGAAAAAATGGCCACTACACTTTTAGAAAAAGAAGTGCTGAATTACCATGAAATAAAAGAAATTTTAGGAGAAAAATAAAAAAATAAGGAGGGTCATTTGTTTTATGGCTCTCCTTAAATCATCAACTAAATCACTTCAAAAACCAACTATTTTATTACCTTAGACAGAAAAGTTTCTCCATTTATAAATGCTTTTACGAGATAGATACCCTGAGTGAATTGATGTATATTGACTTTTGCAACGTTATTTCGTGTTAAAAGAAGTCGTCCACTGATATCGAATATTTCAATCCGTTCTGCGACTCTATTTAATTGAATATAATTATTATAACAGTTTACTATAAAAGGGATAAGTGTTTTCTCGCCGGTTCCAGTAGAAATACGGTGAAGTTTAACATTATCAATTAAATAAGAACCTGAATTCATTGAAGTATAACCAATTTTAAGTGTAAAATTATTTGCATCCGGAACGTTCTGCGTAATTTCATAATCTTTTGTAATCCAAGTGTTTGCTGTCCCTTGAGATGGATATCCTGATACATCCTGATATATTTTAATATCGTTTGCAAAAATATAAGCTTGAGCATAATTGGTTGAAGTTGAGTAACGATCGAAGTACAATCTGTCGTAATTTTTCAAATTTTCTCCGGACGGCAAAGTTACATCAAAGGCTACAACTTGATTATAATCAGTTTGAGACATTTGCAATGATTTGGTTGAATGTGTTGTTACAGGATCATCTACTACCACTGCTGAACTGGCAAGAGCTTCTCCATAAATATTGATGGTTGGGAATGCATCGTTAATTTTATTGCTTTCAAAGTCAAACAAAGTAATTACATCAGAATTATTGGTTGGGGAGGGGATGAGTTCAATATCATCCAAAAGATATTCGCATTTTGGTTTGGCAAGTTTCAAAACCAATATTCCTTCAGGAATATCCGTTAAAGAGCTGCTTGAAAATAAAAATTCTGCCGTTCTCCAAACCAATGAATCGGAGACATGTGATCCCCACGCACTATTGATTGAGCCAAGTTTTTCGGCATCACTCAGTGTTGGATTTTCAGGTGAAGAGAAAACATCTATTTGCGGATAATCCAAATCTGTTCCATTGTTGAAACTTTTGTAGGCAATTTTAAATTTTAATTTTGCATAGGGATAAGTTGCTTTTGCCCCAGCCGGAATCACAAAATTGCTGAATTTTATTGGAGCATAATCATTGTTAATTACATCCAGACAATAACCGGAAGCATTAATTCCTGTCGTTACAGGATTAGATATCACCGAAATACTACCATTGTACACGACAGAAGCCCCACTTAAATCTTGATTTTCAAAATCGATTTTTGATTGACCGGCAACAAACAAAAATGTGTTGAATAAAACCAGAAAAATAGTAAATCTTTTCATAATGTATAAAATTTAAAGTTAATATTATTTTTGTTGTAACAAAAATATAGGATTAATAATTTTTTACATTACGTGCTGGTTACATATTGTTTTGTGGATGTTACATTTTATTTGTTTTCTTTGAGTATTAACATATTTCTGTCTTTTTTTCCAAATTATGAATTTGATTTTATGGAGAAGCAGGAAGGAGACAGCACCGAACAAGAAATTTAAGTTCACGCCAAAGTTTCTCCGTTGACCCAATCGGAAATAATCCAAATTATATGTTACTATTGTTGGTAGGAAGGGCTATTTTCCAATACAAAA
>Ga0208826_1000517_pt1 | contig 40028 bp, 30 predicted proteins | sample AD_UKC115_MetaG_FD_184451 | JGI IMG/M metagenome (GOLD analysis project Ga0208826, IMG submission 184451) | Active sludge microbial communities of municipal wastewater-treating anaerobic digesters from Hong Kong - AD_UKC115_MetaG (SPAdes)... | ecosystem: Engineered > Bioreactor > Anaerobic >...
TACTATACGAAAATCGATTGGTACTGTCATCCCCTTGTGGGACCGCTGAGCGCCCGGCAAGTGCGGACCAGAGTTCGTCAGGTCGGCTGACACCTGCCCTGGCGGGCGGTGCCAGGGTTTGCAGAGCCTGCCGCACAGATCCCTACCCTTCGGGCGGGATGTGCCGACGGTACGGATTCAGGATTTTGACTCATAATCCGGAGGTCAGTGGTTCGAATCCACTCCCCGCTACTAACGAGAACCGTAGTCCCTGGGGCTACGGTTTTTTGATAGGCCTGAGGGTCGATGGTTACGAAAAATCACTTTTAGGAGGATTTTTCGATGAACCGTAATCCCTCAGGCCTGTTATTTTCTCTTTGTATTGACGGATTCGTCAAATACAAAACCGCCGAAGGCTTAAGCCAACGGACGGTTGATTCATACGAATGGATTTTGCATCAATGGTTGGATCGGATGGGCGATAAACCGGTCGGCACAATTACTTCGGCTGATGTTCTTGATTACATGGCATTTTTGCGCACCGACTATATTCCTCATACCTTCGCTAAACCGAAGTCCCCGGATGAACCATTCACCCATAGACTCACTCCAAAAACGTTGCGTAATCATTGGGTCACTTTCAAGTCTTTCTTTGCCTGGGCTGTGGTCGAATTCAAAATCAAGAACCCCATGGAAGGCATCCCGGGACCACGTTATAAAGAAGCACCGGTAGCTGCCTTTACTCAGGAAGATCTTGCGGCCTTGCTCAAAGCCTGCGTCTACTCCCGTGAGTACAATCCAATCAATCGCCACAATTTTGTCACCCGCCGACCCTCTGCCAAACGAGATGAAGCCATGATCCTGTTTATGCTGGATACCGGATTGCGTGCTTCCGAACTTTGCAGTTTGAAAATAGGCGAACTGGATTTGCGCACTGGTAAAGTTGTCATCAAGCATGGGGACGAAGGTGGTGCCAAGGGCGGCAAAGGGCGCACTGTTTTCATTGGCAAGAGTACCCGCCGGGCTGTATGGCGTTATCTGGCTGACCGCGAAGATCGCGATGACCCAGAATCGCCAGTATTTATTAACCGCTGCAATCATCCGTTTAACTCCAATAGCCTGCGTCATCTGATCGTGCGCCTGGCTGAAAAAGCGGGCGTCAAAGGGGCTCATCCACATAAATTCCGACATACGTTTGCAATCACTTACCTCCGTTCAGGCGGGGATGTTTTTACCCTGCAAGCCCTGTTAGGCCACAGCTCGTTGGACATGGTGCGGCACTATGCCCAGATCGCCGAGATGGATATCGAGCGGGCACACCACAAAGCAAGTCCGGTGGATAATTTGAGGTTCTAAGACGATCATTTTTCTCTACTCATAAGCTGGAGGATGGCTTTTTTTGATTCCATCCTCCAGCCATTCAGGTTATTGACGCTTTTGGGCTGGACAGGGAAGTTTGCATGTTGGACGAAGCGACGGGGAATCGCAGCATTCCTTGCGCACCAAAATGATTGAACCATTTGCCATGACTTCATAATCCAGGCAATCACCGGGTTGCAGATCCAGCAGCGCACGAATCCTTTTCGGGATTGTGATGGTATTAGTCATAGTAATAATGATGGGCCGTTTTTTCAAAGAATCACCTCCTTTCCTGCCGTGATTACTGGGATTTTCATGATCCATTTCAGCCGGATATTTTGAAACTCCACCGGAAACATGGCTTTCGCCCATAAGAGGAAATGCTGGTTTGTCTTCAAAATGCTCTGAACTTCGGCCTGATCCAACCTTTTTTCGACTTCCTGAAAAAGGAAATCAGAGAGGCTGGTGTTGAAAGCGTGCGCTGAACCGAGCGGTTGCGAGCCAGCCCAGAGAAGCAGCTCTTTAAGATGCTCGAAATCAATAGAGATCTGAAGCGATGAACGCCCATGAACTTCCCGTGAATATTTCAGGAACAACTTAACCTTGAGATAATTCTGACGATCCAGCATTCCAAATCCCGCGATTGATAGTTCCGCCGCAGTTGGGACATTTGCCTTTCAGATGGCTCAGGTGGCCTTTGACAGGGTGAATTTCCCCATTTTGGATTTTGACGATGGTATTGCAACGCAGGCAAAAGCCCTCCCCCGCTTGAAGCGGATGGGTTGGTTTCTTTCTGGCGTTCCGTTGACTGTCAACCCAGGCGGCAAATTCTTTGCCGTCTACCCAGATATGATTGGATTCGTCCCGACTGTGAGGCGCGCCATGATTGAGCCAATCCCGCAAGGTGGTTTCAGGAACGTCCAGGTCTTCAGCGATTTCCCGCGGTGTGTAGAGCATGGGCAGCAAACCGGGTGCTTTGATCATGACATTCCTGGGATTCCGGCAATTTGAAGTATTTTGGTTTTCTGACATTCTTCTCCTTTGTTGTTTGTAGTTTTTGCAGCGAACAAACATACGCCAGCCACGCCAACCCCTTAAGGGAATGGCGTGGCTGGCGTATCCTCTTCCCATTGATAGGTGTTGAAAGATCCTCATTTTGTAACTCTGATACGTGGATCATTATTGAGTTTTGAAAATACCCGGTCAATCGTCCTGGCGCTGCCGTTGATTTGAAGTGCTGAGAGGAGCTCGTTCTTCTTGAATTCCTGCGACGGTACACTTTGCAGATACTCCAGGATATCCGCAAAGATCAATTCCCCCTGACCTGGAACGCGCACCAGTTCAGAAGCACTCTTTTCCGAAAATCGGAGCGCGATGTTCTCTTCGGTCGATTCAATTTGGAACTGCAACTGCGCGGGTGGCAGGGATTCACGTACCTTTTGTGGAATGATCGTTCGCATCGAGATTGCTGAATGCTGGTTTTCGTGCGCAACCACAATGGCGGTATCGACAGACCCCAAAATATCGGAGGAACCCCGAACGCGATAGGAAAGATCGGTATTCCCACCCTTATTGAGGTGATGAATCAGAATGAAAGTCGTGCCGGTCTGGTTGGCAATTTCACGCAGCGTGTTCATCATCGGTGAAATTTCCGCCACAGAATTTTCATCGGCGCCCGGCATAAACTTGGCCATGACATCAAAAATGACGACAGAGGCATCCAATCGATGAATGCGCTGGCGTAATGCCAGCACTTCGGAAGTGACTTTCAGGTTAAGCGGAGAAAAATCAAAAATTAAGTTTGTGGGCGGTTGAATACCTCGCGCATGACACATTTTAATCACACGCGAGCGCATACCCCGATAGCTACCATCCAGGAAGTGGTACAACACTTTGCCCTGGGTTACCGTACGGTTATCCCATGCCAGGCCTGAAGAGGCCATACCAATCGCCAGATCCAGAGCGAGAAAACTCTTCCCGGCTGCCGGCATGCCGGCGATCAAGTTGATTCCGCCAGCCATAATCCAGTCTTTGAGGATCCAGGTCAGTTCACTCATCTCCGACAAACACAGTTTCTCTGCGGTCATCACCATTCGCTCCGTGACTCCCGACAAGGCGGATGAGCTGACAAAGAATTCCTCCATTTGTTGGAGAGCATCAGAAAGCGGTTTATCTTGAATAGCATTTTGCGCAAGGTTTGTAGCGACCTCCAACGCTTTTCGCTTAAATGCTTTTTCACGCACGATCTTCGCGTAAGACTCGGCATGCATGGAAGTCGGAGTTGCATTGAGCAGCCCTGTGACGTACGCCGGACCACCAATTTCATTTAGTTTTCCGCTGGTACTCAATGCATTACACAGTGTGACATGATCGATCTGTTGCTCAGATTCCAATAGGTGATTCATTGCTTCCCAAATCCAACGGTGTGAGTTGAGATAAAAATATTCCGCTTTAACGATGGTGACCAAATCTTCAAATAGATAGGGTGCAATCATGATCGAACCAAGCAAGGCTTGTTCGGCATCAACATTACTGGGCGGAATGGGATCTGGCATCAAAGTCTCCAAATGGTTTGATATTCACTCTTTACTTCAATAAGAAGGTCGCCAGAGAAAACGAAAAGCGACCTGCATAACAAATCACTTTGTTATGCGGCCGCTCCTACGATTTGATGGATGTCCAAGGAGATCAACGACCCGAAACGATACTATTTTTATTCTACAAATAAATCAGGCATGATCCAAGGGGGTCAGGTTAATTATTATGTTCAGCAATTTGGACAGGTCGGAACTGACAACCATACGCGGCAGGTTTACCCAGCATCGTCCAGGATAATCGCTCAACCGTTTTCCACCAAATATCCGGGATTTCATACCAGGCTGCGCCGGAAACATCTCGAGCAATATCCGGGTCCGGAGCGGTTCCCTTGGCCAATGCACTATTTGGATTGACCGCAACCATCGTATAAACGACCGAATAGATTGGTCCAAGGGCTGCCAGCGAAAGCATCATTCCCCATCCGCATTGAGATGGTTTGACCGTTTTCGCAGCATCGATCCGATCTGTCATGAATTCAAAATAAGTTATGCCCTGTGGCGCCTGGGGAACGCTCATTGGTTGATTACCCCGGTAAGCGATGAACAGAATGGTTGCCATCACTATCAGAAATGAAGCGTTTTTGAAAATCTTGAAGACCAAATGCAATCCCTTCAACAGAAACATACCTTCCTCCAGAAAATTGATTAGCCAAAAACCAGACCCTGAATGGTCAGATCAAGATCATCCGTGATTGGGACGGATCCAGCCTTGAGTGAAATACCCCCCGCCCGTAAAGCGGCTTTCAAGGCTGCAGCTCGCCTCCTTTCGGGAATATCGGAAAAGAATAAGAGCAGATCATCATCCTCCCCTTCTCGCAGGCTCAGCGTGAAACGAATCTGATGAACCTTGCAATCCAGCTTGGGGCGACCGCGCTTTGTACCCACGTTTAGTTTTTTCGATTGTGGTTTTGAAATAACGATAGTTTCCATAAACCCCTCGCAATCGATTGAACCGGATCATCCGCTAGGATGCCTTTGCCATTGAAGAAATACGGCAATGAGTTCCTAAGAAGAATGGCCCCGCCGCCTACCAGGATGACGGCTGTGAAACGCCGCCAGGCTTTACCCCATCGCTTTTCAATTTCGCCTGTTACCTCGCGTTCCCAAATCGGGAGAGCCTGGGTTATATCCAGTTTATTGGCACGCAGGAGCGTGTCCAATTCGCCCAGGGAGTAAAGCTGCTGGCCATTGACCAGCTCCAGCAGACGACGCACACCGGTGGTTGAAGCACCCGAAAAGCGTTGAATCGGAACTTTTTCACGCACCACCAACAACTCGGTGGTATTCATGCCAATCGAGACAATCCCAACTTCCTGGGTATAAGCACTGCGTCGTTCGGGAACGATCTTGCCTTCATCATCCAGCACATAATCAAACAGAGCTCCGGCCGGCTGGGAGGTGGCGCGAACTTCGGCCACATTCAGGTGATATTCCAGGTCATTGGCTTTCCAGGCGTGTTCTGCCTTCATCCAACGCTGAATGCTCTCCACCGTGGTTCGTGCTTCCTCCCCGGAGAGGGTATCCAATGGCAACCCGCAGGTAATACTGACCGGCTGAGAAATATCGCCTGACCGCTGGATCAGGCGAGTGAATGCCCCATAGAAAAGCGCCAGCATTTCCGGTGACCCGGCAAAGCGATCCATGCTCAGGTTCTCAACGGGTCTGCCGCTGTCGTGTGCGCCACTATCGACAAAGAACGTGCTTCCTGATGGGAGCGTAATGCGCAGCGGCAATCGAGAACTGCCCAACCCAAGCATGCGCCCTACCAGCGGACCATTGTTGACCGCGACCTGCGAAATGAGTTGGATACTGTGTTGATTCCCGTGCAGCTTGAGCGCACCCATCCCCAGATCAAGTCCAAAATTCATCGTTTCTGTCATACATTCTCCTTTATTCTACATGATAATATACAACTTGGAGTAAATTGAGGTAAAAAAATCAACCTCATCGGTTGAATTTATTGTAGCATATTACTCCAAGTTAATCAATAACTTGTAGTTTTTATTTGGGAGATTACTTTTTATATGGACGACCTGACTCGTCAAATGCCCATTTGCCCTGACCACTGTTTTGGCGATAGACTCTGGCGCAGTAAGCCACATCCGCTTCATCCAGCAGTGTCTTTCGACCCTCTTTACCCAATTGGTGGATCAGCCCTCGCTGCATCCAGCGCGTGAGGGTAGAAGTGTTGAGCTTGTATTTTCGTCCCGCTTCATTGATGCTGATTGGGATGCCTTTCAGGCCGGCGTTGATCTGGTACTCAGGTAAGGCTTCCTTGGGCAGCAGATGGTTCACGCTGATTTGACTGATGCCGATACTTCCATCCGTCATCACGGCCGCCTGAAGTTTTCCATCATCTGCTAATTGATAAATGGAATCCAAATCCAACCCAAGCTGTCTGGCGGCTTGTTCGGGAGTAATGTAATATTCCAATCGGGATTGATCGAGTTTCACGGACTGCTCACATGTGCGATTTACTACAAGTTAATCATACAGTGAAAGTAAAGGATCGTCCAGCAATAGAGAATATTCAACACCTCCATGAAGTTTAGGTTTATTGACCTAAAGTTAAGTGACCTAAACATCCTGATGACACATCCTTTTGTTTGACTGATGATTTCACTGCCTGGAAAAGACAGAATTAGAATATCCACAAAAAATAAGGGTCTGCGGCCTCGCTGACGTGCCGCAGACACCTTGTTGACACGCCGCAGACGTTGACGCAGACCCTACCGCAGACGTTGATTCAACAGGACGGTTTCCAAAGCGTTTTTTCTGATGGTGAGGTAGGAAATATCAACTGAAGAAGAAAAGCGGGGAAATGGTCACTTTTACCGAGGGCAATGGCTAAAATTACGCGTTGTTTTGGATAAATTCGGCGGCTTTGCGATTCCTATCCGCGGAGCAAGCTCACGCGGTATTACGGAATCGCAAGAACGTCAGCCACCTCAAGGCTATGAACCAACGTAGCAAGCGGTATTCTGGCTTGCTTAATCAAGTGGTGTACATTGTCAATTTTTTGGTACAAATAAATCACTCGCTTTTTTTGTGCGCAAATATCTCTATTACAGCGGGGAACGGTGTGGCACTTCGTTCTTCCCACTTCGATCCCCTAGAGTCTTAAGGGGGAACGGGTCATCGGAGTGACACATCGTTCTTTGTTGGACGGTCCTAGATAGTTTTGAGAAGTTCACCCAACCGCCAGGGACGGTATTCCCTGACCTAAACGCTCAAATTGATATGGCTCGGTCCAAAATTGGAACTTTCAGGTGGCGGTGGAACATTATGAATATGGCCGTGAAAGTTGATCCAACCATCTTCAAGGGGGACGATCGGACGATGGGGAAAAATCAGTTTCATCTGATCGGATATCTCGACGTTCAAGGAATTTTTATCAAGGTTACGCCACGGGTTTCACAATAAGATTTGCTTATCCGGTCATGGTTGCCTTGGATCAAAAATAATCTGCCCCTTAACATGCCAGACAGGAGGTCAAAATTGGTTTTATTGCCTAATTCAAAATCACCCAGGTGCAGAACGGTTTTATCTGCAGAAACCAGATCATTCTAATTCTTGATAATCAATTCTTGCCAGTTTTCAGGACGGCTGCAATACCTTCCGATATTCTCATGAAATAAGGAAAGATGGTGATGAACTTAATAAAAGATCGGCATGGTTACTCGCTGACCTTCTGGACAGTCTTCTTTGGATTCGTCCTGATCCCGATCCTGGCGTTGAGCATTGAGCTAGGGCGCTACTTCTACGCCGGGGCGAAGATCGCCAAAGCGGCAGCCGCGGCCGAGATCAGCCAGCGAGTGTTTGTAGAAACGGGAGACCTGCAGACCACCAGCAAAAGCCTGGGCATTGGCCCAGGCCTTTGCCAGCCTGAACAACGGGTACCTGAGCCGTTACGGGGTGAATAAGGTGGTGACGGGGATTAACGTAGATTCGGGAAAAGATAAAGTATCGGTGCAAGTGTCGGCTAACCTATATAGGTTATTTCCAAGTGTCATGCCAAATGTACTGGTGACAGAGACTGGATAAGCTCAGATACACGCATTTTCAAGATGAAGTAGATTTTAACGAACTATTATCTTGCTTTATGTTTTATGAGTTTAGACTGTCCGAACGACCGATGATCTGTCATCAGTTTATAATCACCGTATGAATTTTCTTTGTAGTATATATTGAGCCGGCATAACCAACAAAATGTGGAATTGGTTCGGTGGGCAAATTCTTCAATGATGTCTTTTGACATTAGCAAATATTGGCCAGTTCTTGGCGGGACTTTATCAAAATACTTCTCACTCAGCCCATCTGTCCAGTCATTCCATTTGCCAATAATCCGGTTGTGATCGCGAATTATTAATGAGTTCTTTTCAGCAGAAAATGAAACTTGAGGATCACCGAGACAAGGGGCTGGCAGCCAAATATTTCTATACATTCGCCAGGCTTGCCAACGTGGTGTTGTTATAGTATGAGCCCGGCCAGAAACAGGCAACAGAGTCCAATCATGAAAGCTTCTTACCAATTCATTTATATTTTCGGGCTCAATCGTTCCAGCAAATTTTATTAAAGAAGGGCATTTCGTAAGAACTTCATTGTACCCGTCTCTATTTACCTCTCCTTTGAAGTAGCTAATTATTTCTTCTAGATCAGGCACTACCGGCCCATGACATTTTTGAAATGCTCCATAAATCTCGAGATCATAAACAGTTTCGCCTTGTTGAATAAATCCAGTAGCTTCGCTAAGTAGCCATTTATCTCCATCCGAGGTGGACAAAAACTCAGACTGTGCTGACCACATATTTTCAACTTGATCCCAGATTGCTCCAATAGCCGAGTCTGTCTGCCGCTGAACCATACTTTCTATTGGCCACCAGTCGGGTCTTTTTTCGGGAGTAATTTTCCATAGTTCTAAATCGATTGGACAGGTTTCGGCAGCTAAGAAAAGCGCATTATCTTCTGAGATAAATCCCTTTTCTAAAAAATATGCAAGCGCTCGCAAGAATGCAGAGCGATATACCTCACTCATTTCTGTATCAATTGCAGAGTATCTCAAACCGTTTGTTTTTGTACCCCAAAAATGATCCATCGGTATAACCGATGGTGTTATCCCTAACTGATTGATAAGGATGATCCATTCATATTCCCAATGCTTATAGAATGAGAACCCTTCTTTTTTTTCAATGTGTTTTGCCCAGTAATCATATATGGGAGGGAGAAAGCCTGTAACAAATTTACTAAAAAATGGGTTACTCGGATAATTGTCTGGAACAGATCCAGAATGAATTAATGAGGCGCCGATCGGTTCGTCATAACTTGAGTCGTAAGCAGAAAATAACAACCATGAAAGTAAAGATCGCTTTGGATAGATCGTAAGAAGTTCACTTATTGAGGGCGCTCTGATAGTTGGATTTAGTATTTTAGATCGCAATAACACAAGAATTGCTTTCGCAGCCACACTTTCTAACAATTGCGACGACATCCATTTCAACAACAACTCTTTAATGCCAGAACTATTTTCCTTATCAAGAATTAGTGAACCGATTGAATTTGCCGCTCTCTCCTGAACTAAAAGCGAAGGCCAAGTTAACCGTGAAAATAATATGGGATGAAGCAAACTTTGATCAATCGTTTTGCTGCTCATCATTTATCCATCCAGGATTTGGAAAATTGCCAGGTGAGATATATTCCAAAACGCAAGAGACAATTCTATCGAGAACTGCTTTCGCCATTTCTTCTTGATCAAAGTAGAGCAAATAAGAAATAAGCCGATAGAAAGTATGGCTGCCTGTTGAAAATGTTTTTTGAATAAAATCGAACCATTTTTCTGGGTAATATTCCTTGATTATCTCCCAACGCTTTCTTGCATTCTCTTCCTTCGTATAATACCTATACCAACCGCTATCATTGTTTTGAGCTTGAATTAACCAAGGATATGCCTGATCTTTTCCGAACAGAGAGAGACACAAATCAAATACTTCATCAGTATTCCGGAAATAAAAACCACTTTCAATGACTTTTTCTAATCCCTTATACACTTCGACTTTCTTGCCGTTAGAAATCCAATAATTGATCCATTCTTTTACTTTTTCTTCCCGGTAAATAATCCTTTTATTATTTATCATCGTAAAGAATTCGATTGCCTGGTCAGGTGGAAAGTCACTAAAGGGAGGCAGCACCTCATCCTTATGGATATCTTCAGATTGATTTCCTATTAATTGGGTTGACTGATAAGAATCATGGCCTGAGTTGCCAGCTATTTTTCCAATTACTTTATCTATAGAATCGATTATATCTTCGGCAAAATTATCACCTTCAGATGCTCTTTCGTTAAGAATACCAAGGCTTTCCTCATCAATAGCAGTTTGGGCTATTGCTTTGGCAATCGGATCTGAAAGATCCATTGTTCTTACAAGAACATTTAAAGCATGGAGGGCATCATATGGCTCCTCGATTTCACTCAGCCATAGATAATATTTGGGAAGTTTCGATGGATTTATGTCCGCCAATACTGTGGCGAGCGATCTAGGGTAATGCCCTGTTTCATCACTATCTGTAAACAGGTCAATTTTGGCTATCGCTGGAGCTAATTGGAGAAGATAGGAATATGAATTCGGGGTTTCGCCAGGTTTATACAATGGATAACAAAGATGAATAACATCCATTGTTTCGCCAATTAACATGTCTTTATGGTGATAATGGGCGACCAAGAATTCACAAGCCTTATGTATCAAATCCTGAGCTTTTTCTGGTAGCCCATGTGTTGCCGCTAGTTGTGACAACCTTGCATATTCTTCGGCTCGCGTTGGAAATTCCTCGATCTCTGATTCGAGCTGGGAAATTTGATTTTGAATAAGCCAGTGAGTGGCATCTTTGCTAAACCAGATCCGCTCATGGTCCAAATAAAGTTCCAACCATTTCATTGGAAAACAATAACTGGATTTATATATTTTTTCTAAATCATTTACATCGATCTTTAGCGTCTTATCAAACGACATAGAAAAAATAAAAAGATCAAAGGAGATTATCTGGATTGAAGGAACGGAAGCTTCGCTATATTTGCTCTCATCTCGGTCCTCTGACCATTTCATTCTAGGAAAATCATTTAGTTGGTTATATACCCAACCTGGTGTAATCGGCCTTTTTGTTAAAAGATAGACGGAGGCGTCGTTCGCAAGTTTATCGAGCTTATGGAGGAATTGATGAGACCAGGTTGATTTGCCTACATTTTTGAACCAATTAGCATTCTCTTCTGTTCTTCCTAACAGATAGTTTGCCAACAAACAAAGAAAAAAGTATCGATAGAAGTTCCTGATTTTTGTGTCCCACAAAGAAAAATCGAATTGTTTTACATTAAGTTGGTCTATTGTTGGCAGCCTGATATTAGCTTCATTGAATAAATTTATATTTCGTAATTTTGAATAAACAACCAAAATCGGATTAGCTGAATTTGTATTAGCAAGCTCTTGATCGATATCGAGACCTTCTTCAAGAGCTAGCAAAACAGCATCCTGGATGATGACATTGCACTCACGGATTGATAAAGTATTCTCATCACCTTTTTCAAGACATTTTCCCCATGTGGTTAATACGGATCGTAAATGCTCACTCTTCTTTAGGGCCCTTAGACGAGATATATATAAAAAAAGCATCTCTTCAGAGTAACCTTTATCTCGATTTCGAATAGCCCACTGTATTGTCTTTTCTGATTGTGAGTTATCTAATAATGCCGTTGTCTCTAGTATCGGCCGAATATCTTCTTGCCAAGTCGTATGCCGTCCATTTTCTTGGGGGTGACGGTGCTTATGGATAAGTGTTTTAAAAATTCGTTTTATTTCTAAGTCATTTGAGTATCTGTACTCATTGGATGCGAGACCGGCCAAAATTTTTCCATCTAGCTGTTCTAAATTGCTCCGTAATCTGGCCCTTAAATAATTATCCTCTTCTAAAATTAATTGGGGGCCTATAAGAATCTCAAGGACATATTCCTCAAAATCGTATACAGTATTGCAATATTCCTGTAGCAATCCAAGCTCAACCGCTCTCGGTAAATCTTCCATAGCCAGAGCTATTTGTGTGCTTTTCGAGATTATTAATTCAATATCTTCTTTGGCATAACGCTGGGAAACAGCATCAATCGCCCAATTTCTGTTAGGCCCATTTACTAAGGGCGTTTTATTTCCTAATTCTGCTTCTATAATCCATTCGTATGCCCATCGCCAGTATAAAGGCGCTTTTATCTTGAGCCAGTTTAATGCTCTTTTCTTCTCAATGATTATGTAATCATTATGGTCAGATGTGGCTTCAATGAATGTGTAAAGACTGGAATGAAAAGGACGTAATCCCATATCACTATTAATTAACAGGTGCTCAACCTCGCATAAACTTTTTCTTACTTGGCTCCTGTTTTGGGCAGAGGGATCTACGGCATCAAATATTCCTTCCCTCGGCCATGGAAAAGGACAGGCTGAGATTAAATGAAGTATTTCACGTGATTCTTCACCCAATGAGGCCCATAATTCGTCATAATACTTTGTGATATCTTCGTGAGCACATTCTGGAAGTTCCAAAATATTATCTTCAGTGACCTGTTTGTTCCGTTCGAGTAGGGATTTCAACGTATATCGAATATGGAGCGGATGACCTTTGCTCTTTTTGTAAAGCGCATCCGATAGTCTATCTAACATCCAATCCTGTAGTTCTCCGTCACCAGGGTTAGAAATTTCCCTTGCATGTTTCCCAAGCCAAACCTTCACAGATGCCCTGTCCAAGAGGGGTAGATGCAGCCACTCACCTTTTGGAGCATACCTTATTAAGCTTCTTGGCAATTTGTTGTCTTCTACAGGTTGGGTGGCCAGTAAAACAATAACGCCCTTCACGGGAGGAAGAAGGATATTTAGAAAATCCTCTAATTCTTTTATGGATTTTTGTTCTCGCCAGACGTGATCTAATCCATCTACAATAACAATAAGACATTTACCCCGGTCTTCATAATAACTGCCAGATCTTTCTAACCAGTTAGAAAGATCCTTATGGTTTGGATTTCTGGAATCTAATCCTTGAAGCGATTCGGCATAATTTAATTCCAAATCATGCATCAAAGATTCGGCGGCGCGCACATGATCCAGGCGATATACCCGGTTACGATCCTCCATGGACAAATAATAATGATGACGAATTACTGGAATATCTACTTCACAAAGATGGTCATAAAGATAACTTACATAAGTGCTTTTCCCTACACCAGGGCTAGCTGTAATTACCAAGCATTTCTTGGAGTGTTTTTCCAAGGTGGTAAGTAAATCTTGGTGAAATTCCTCCGATGGAAGGACATAGTCAGAAGGTATTTCAAACCGTTGGGGGAGAGATTGTAGGGTATACCAGAGAGAAGCTTTTTTTATTTCAGATAAAGTAATTAGTCCCCCCGGTGGCGGTTCATTACGATTAATCACCCATTCGCGAAGTTCATTTTTTAGATTTAGCCAACCAGTTTCTGTCCCGCCTAACCCGCCGAATCTTCTTCGAAGTCCTTCTTCAATTTCAGATAAACCAGGTTGATTTAAACGAAACTTGAAATTTTTGAAAAACTCTTTTGAGGCATCCTCTCCCCCCAATTGTTTTACAACTTCTTCCTGAATATCAGGTTCATGAACTTGATCAAAAATTATGTATCCATTTTCAAGAGCTACTTCGAGCTCGGTTGCGGCCCTCCGGTTACTATAAACGCTTGCTTCAAAGATTGGCCATTGGCTTTTTATTTCTCTTAAAGATGATGCCCATTTTTGCAACAGAGATAAATTCTGGTTTCCGTTTTTTGTTTTTGACCGCTCAAGGAGTTTTTCCCAGGTCCAAGGGTCATCTTGCATATCAGGATTGGTTGAATATTTCACCTGCAAAACTTGGATTCTGCCGTTCTGCCTAAGCGCAATGACATCATCGAGAAAACCCATCTCGTCAGCTTCTAGTTTTATCCATTGATATCGGTCATTATGCTCTATCCAATCGATTATTAGCTCTAAAGCGACGATATCTTGATAGGCATCACCAGCCCGTCTGGCCCCTGTCCGTGTGTATTGGCTATGAGATCTATTGGTAGGCATAGGAAGTATTATTATAAACAGAGAATATTAATTATTGGAGCTTCAGTTCAACCATTTAATTATATCCGCAGACTTACAATCCAGGTATCAAGATTGATTTCGAGTGTGTTGTCGGGAGTCATCCTCTAATTATATTTGGAGATTTTCTTTTTTCTCTACCAGGATTTATCAGGGGAAAGACCTGGCAGGTTGTTCCCGGTAGGTTGTTCCCGTAGCGTTTTAAGGGGAAAGGCGGTGGACACAGTATGATCACTTTATGACGAGGGTTCTACAAGTGTTTCCTAATATTCGATTTATTTTGTCGATTTTGAAAAATTTATTGACAAGCCTGAAATAAGATGCAATAATTACTAACAACTTCAAATAACAGTCTTACGGGAGCACTCGATGAATGACGAGAGTTCACCCATCATAACCATTGAAGAAGCGGCTGTTCTGCTAAAAATACCAGTATCATCTGTGTATAAATTAGCCCAGGCCGGTAAGATACCCGCCCAAAAAGTGGGCCGGCATTGGCGTTTTCATCGTCCGACGCTGATTCAATGGATTGCGAATGGTCAGTTGAACTTTGATTCCTCAAAATCAAAGCCGCCTAAAATGGATTTTTCATGAACTCAGATTTTGCAAAAGATCATGAAGGACATCGAGAACGTTTGCGAAAAAGGTTTTTAACTTTTGCTGACCAGGTCAGTGAAATTGATTTACTGGAATTAATCCTAATGTATTCGATACCCCGGAGAGATGTGGCTCCCCTTGCTGGGAAATTATTACAGTATTTTGGAAGTATCGATGCGATCCTGTCAGCACCCATCGAAGAATTGGCTTCTTTTCCTGGTGTCGGGGAATCGACAACTACTTTGTTCAAAATTATCGCTGCGGTCAAAATGAAAAAATCAATCATTCAACAACCCACTTTATTTACCAGCAATGAAGTAAGCAATCAGAACGGAGAACCGGTATCACGCGCTATGCGTGTTTTTGCAAATGATGAAATTGTCAATTCTCTACTTCTTTTACCCAAAGCCCCTTCATTTACGACCTTAGAGGAATACAAGAATTATTTAATTAGCAACCTTCCTTATAACTCTGAAGAGACCAGACGAAGAAGAGCCAATTACATTGTTGACCGTTTTTTTTCAACGGGAAAATTCAAATCTCCTTTGACCCTATTCCTTGATCATGAACCACAAGAGAGTATCCTTAAACCGATTGTTTTTTACCACATACTCAAATCTGAGCCGATAGCCATTAAAGTGGCGGAAGAATTGGTATATCCATTGCTCCCAATCGGGCGAACCAACCGGGACCAGGTGAAGGATTTTGTTCTAAAATATTTACCTGAAGCCAGCGATTCTTCCCTTAAAAACATGCTTCGGGCAATATTCTATTCTTATAATCTTCTAGGCATCGGCAACGTAGTCGGTGAGACTTTACGTTTCCAGTTGCGACCCGGTGAGTTTGAGTCATTTTTGTATGTTTTTACTTCTGAATTCAAGGAACCCGGCATCTATACTTTTGATCAGCTTTATCAAGGTCCTCTTCATCGATGGTTGCTTTGGGATCGAGAATGGCTTCGCCGTCAGTTATACAACCTGCGTGATTTAGGAATAATTTCCAAAATCAGTGAGATCGATAGTGTGAAGCAATTTACCGTCTCACTCGATCAAACAACGGCTTTACAGGAATATTTTTCGAAGTCAAAAGATAAGGCACTGTTCCTGCGTGAAAAAGCGGAAGATATCTCCGACACTAAACAGGAATATGCAGAGCCATAAGGGGGAACCGAATTATGAAGTTGAGCGGACCGCAAATCACAACCATACTTAGAGAAAACCTGCAAATTGACAGCGGGCGTCACTTATACGGCGTTTTGGGCACATACTCACAACTGGCTGCGTTTGAGAAAGAAATCCTGTCTCAAATAAACCTCTTGCCTCAGGAACCTGGTAATGAAAATGAGACCACCACACGCCACCAGGTCGTCAATCTGAACTTTTCACTGATGGAGTGGATTGGAGATGAGGACCTGCGTGACCTTGTTCGTAGTGAAGGCAAACGTCCCCAAACGATCCAACGCCGGCTTAATTTGACATTTGACTCGCTGCTTGCAAATCTATTAGAGAAGGATCACTTTATCATCCTCAAACAAATTGAATTATTGTTTGCCTATGATCTTGATTTACAAACCATTCGCGCGCGAGCATCCAACCAAAACCATATCTTGCTTTTACTTCCTGGTGAAAAGCGGGGTGACCATGTCGCTCTGTTTACCGAGGCGAATTCACGTTTCCACCGAGAATTGCCTTACCAGTTGATCGCCGACAACCATCTTTGGGAGTTAGAAAATGCCAACGCCGCCTGAACTTAAACTTTACAAACGAAAATCACTCGACCAGATTACTCAAGTACCCGACGATATTATCAGCGTCTATGTTGTCGAACAGCACATTTGGAATAATAAAGGAACAGAGGAAGAGCGACACCAAGCCCGGAAAAATCGTGTTGGGGAAATGCAGACAGTGACAGAATTCCTGATTGATCCTGTCCGACCATTTCTGATGGATTTCTTCCGTCAGCTTTCTGCACCCTATGATCCCAAAAGAAGAGACATCCCAATTGGTCAAGGATACTGGATTCAAGCAGAATTTGGCTCAGGGAAAAGCCATCTATTGTCATTCCTCGGCGCATTGGCACTTGGCGGTGAGAAGGAATGGGAGGTTGTTCGAGAAAAAGAAGAAAAACTTGGAAAAGGCAAACGCGACAGCCTGTATTACTTCTATGAAAATGGACTGAAGAAGAAAGTCCAAGAAACCAGAGGACTTTTGGTAGCTGTAAAAACTTTGGTGGGGCAAGGTGGCGGCAGCGGTTCTGGATTAAGTGGATCGGAAAAGAACCTGGCCGATTACATTCTTGAGGCTGTTGGGGAACAGTATTATCTTGAAAATGGTCATTCGTTGCCTTTGTACCCAACTGAAATTCTGGCGGAACGCTTCCTGCAGCAAGATCTTGAACGTTATAGTCGTGATCTGAGCAAATTCTTACAAGATCCAAAATACTTTGACGAAGAAAGCCAGGAAAGCCTGGAGGAATTCCTGGGCGATTTACAGAACAACCAGGACCCGGGTGTTCAACGTGACTGCGGACAGCGTTTGTGGGATTTTTATCGGCTCTACTTAAAAGTCACTCCCGATATCCCTGTGGACACTGAACCAAAGCTCAAGCACATGGTCGATCGCTTGCTTTCTGAAGGGTATGCGGGTTTGTTGATTATTTTGGATGAAGTATCCCTTTTCATGAAAGGTCGCAGCGAATCGCAACGGGTAGAGGATGAGAAAGCTCTCGTTGTTCTTTCTAACCGTTTAGCCAAGGTTGAGAACCTGCCCGTGTGGACCGTATGCGCTGCCCAGCAGGCGATCGAGACCAAGCTGGTTGGGGTGAAAAATATCATCGCGGACGAACGCCTGAAACTCGTGCCTTTACTCAACCGACCGGATTACTATTACGATATCGCCCTTTCGCGCGTGCGGGAAATTACGGATAAAGCGGCGATTGATCAGTATTATGAAGATTACAAACGTAGTTTCTCATGGCCGCAGGCAATTGGAAAAGATCAATTCATCCGTTTCTTTCCCTTCTACCCGCCGGCAATTGATGTAGTGCGCGCGGTTTCTTTCCATTTGACAACTGTTCGATCAGCCCTATATTTTATGCTCCAGACGTTGAAAACGCAGCGGAAACGTCAATCTAATGAATTGATCACCCTCTGGTCGCTATTCGAAGACGTGGTCAGTTATGAGGAAGATCCATCCGGCACCACGCGCAGCATCGCCAGCATCAAAACAAAATTTCCCGAAGAATGGCAGGCTTACGAGGAGGCTAAACGCCAGATCGATGGCGCTCTATCTGGGCAGATCAAAGTTTACCGAAGTCGCTGCGAGAAAATCGTCAAGACACTATTTTTATACCATGTGGCCAACCTTTCACCAGACGGTCTTTCATTTGAAGAGTTGATGAATTGTGTCATGGAGTGGAAAGATCACGACAAAGGTCAGACGGCAGACCTCCAAGACAACCGGGATCACTATGAGATTTTGGCCGATAAGTTGGATATCGAACTCGTCCAGGTCGAAAAGGTCAGCGGTAAATACCGATTCAACGTTACTGGGTCTGGGCCCAATCCAGTCGATATCTTCCAAAAAGCCCGGTCTGAAGCCGAACAGAACGAAGTTTATCAACGCGATGCCTGGTATCAACTATTGGGGTTGGATGGTTGGCAAATTGACACCAACTTCCTGACTCTGGAACTAGCCTCAGGCACTCAATCATTATTCCGTGAGGTCGCCCCAGAGAGCCAGAAAGATTTCACAATCAAATGGCATGGTCGCGAGGTTACCGGCAGAGTTTACATGCGCAACCTGTTGGATATTGCCAAACGCGGCGCAATCCTTCCTTCCATCAACAGCGCAGAAACCGGCCTGGACTTTGCAGTATTCATCAGTAACACGCCCGCTGGAAGCGAACTGGAAAAACTGGCTAAGGATAAAGGCGACTCGCGGGTTCTCTATTGGGCTCCGGATCCATTAACGCCGGCTGAAGAATCCCTGCTTTTGGATTTTGCCGCATATCGCAGTATGGTGGCCGAAGCGATGGGTAAGGATTCGGATAAGGCCAAACTCATCCTGGATTGGGTTCAAGGTCGGCTAAAAGCCCAGATGGGCACCATCTATCGCATCGTTCCCGATAGCTATGGCAGAGGGCAGATCACCGCTACCGACCATTCTCAAATGGCATTTCTGTCGCAGGGAGAGCTCAGCGCGATCCTGACGCCTCTGGTTGGGCAGGTGTTGGATTCAACCTATGCCTGCAAGGATATTATCTTCGATGCTCAAGCGCCCTTCAATGACCTGAATGCCATCAACGTAATTAACGGGATCGTAAAAGAAGGCGAATTCCCTCGCGGTGTAAAACCTGGCAAAGAGGTATCTGCATCCTGGAACTACGGCTTCGCGTTGGGGATCATGCGCAAACCCAACGATCTCAAATTGGACACGCGCGACTGCCGTTATACCAAAGAAATGCTGGATTGGATTGAAGAAAAGATCGGCAGTAGCGGGGTTAACCTGGCTGCTACCACCTTGTATAAAAATTTTACTGGGATCGGTGGTCCAGGAGGTGTGAATTACGGCCTCAGTAAGCGTATGATCCAACTCTATCTGCTGTGTCTGGTGCGGGAAGGCCGTTTGCGCATTACGTTGTCGGGTAAAAATTTGCCCGCGGATGCGATTGATTACACCAACATCAACACGATTGACTTTAAAACCGCCATCCTGGATTCTTTTGACCAGATCCAGCGCTTGAAGCCCCCGGAAGGGTGGGAGGTGCTGGCGCCTTTTGCCGCCGTTTTCTTAAATGATGAAAGCATCAAAACCGTGCATGAGGACGCGGACATCCAAATTGCGGTGCAGAGAATATTGAAATTCAAAAAAGATGCGCTGGACCCTTTCCAAAAATTAAACAAGGGGATGAAGGACCTCTTCGAGGAAATTGGCAAACCATTCACGATGGCAGAAAGGATGAGTGCCTGGGAGAGATTTTTGGCCAGTCCGGTTGAAGTGACTGATCCAATCCCCTTCTTGCGCAATGGGATCGAAAAGGCGTTTGGCTATCCCATTTATCACGAAGATGTCGTTCGCTCCGATGACGTGGATGACCTGATCATCCGCCGGAATGAGATCGATCAGGTTGGCAGGTTCTATTCCTATCGGGAACAGCTCCGCGCCGGCATGCGTTACCTGGATGTGGAGATCCCCGCAACCCCTGAACTGGCAGATTTGGAACGAAATCTGGCGGCATTGAAGCAGCGGATAAAAGACCTGGATGCCTGGGTGAGGAATGAAACCAGACTACTGAATGAATTTATCCAACCCATGCAGGAGGCGATTGAGTCCTACCGGGTGCGCTACCTGCAGGCCTTTGACCAGGTCGTGTCGTATACCGAGCAGGTCCGGCAGGAACTCGCCGAAGTTGAAAGCCAACCCAAGTACCTGGCCCTCAAAGCGCTGGCACAGCTCAAAGCAGTGGGAGCCGACCCCTGCCCGGCCATCCAGAACCTGGTTCGCCAATTGGAAAAATCGCCGGATTTGTTCCCTGCCAGCCTGACACGCGCCGGGGTCGAACGCGACTTGTCCTACTGGCCGCAGCCGGCCAACTGCCCGCTGACATTGGGCAACAGCTCGGAATGGATTACCCGGGCAAATGCTGCGCTTCAGGCAGCCCGGAAAAGCATTCAGGCAGCATTAGAGGGAAAGGCTCAATTGTTGTTAAGTTCGTCCTTACGACAACGCATTGAACAAGGGAAAGGTGAACCTCTCATTGATAACCTGCTTGCTTCACAGGATGTCGATGAGTTAGTAAAACAATTAATAACGCAATTATCGGGGAACGAGCGAGATCACCTGCTGGGTCTGCTAGAGAAATTCTTAAAACAGGTGGTCGTCAGGAAAATCACCTTGCATGATTTCAAACCCAGTAAGAATACCCTGGAAACAGGAGATGTGGAACAGATAGTCAGTGAATTTCGTGCCTTTTTACAGAGTGGGTTTATGACCAACGCTGACGATGAATTTACCATTGTGGAGATTGAATAGCAAATGAAAGCTGATCCGGCGAGAATCTACGATTTATTTCAAATCCCAAGACGATATGTTGTGCCGTTGTTTCAGCGGCCTTATGTCTGGACCCTTGAAAGGCAGTGGAAACCACTTTGGGGGGATATCAGCGCAAAAGCCGACGAATACTTGAGCTGGGAAGAACGCGAATCCAGCGAACCAGCCAAACACTTCCTTGGAGCCATTGTTCTTAACCCATTGCCCATTTCAGGTTTTCAAGTGCCGGCGAGGTTGATCATTGATGGTCAGCAACGTCTAACGACGCTGCAAATCATTCTGATTGCATTGAGAGATTATGCGAGCAAAGCAGGGCATACGGCCCTGGTACGCGACTTGAATAAACACATTCTCAATGACTGCCGCATGGAAAATGAATTCGAAAAATATAAGGTTTGGCCAACAAACGCTGACCAAAAATTATTTACGGATATTTTTGAGGCAGGTAGTATTTCTGAAGTAGAGAAACGCTACCCCGAGGTGCGTCTGCCCCGGCGCTGGTATCCTGAACCGCGCCCATCCTTGATTGCTGCTTACCTGTTTTTTTACAGGTCCATTGAAACTTATGTGAATACAGGGCTTGACTCTCAAACCACAGAGGATGTACGAAATAAGCACGTTTTTAAACGGTTGGATGCCATTGATCGCACTTTTTGTAATTACCTTGAAATTGTGACGATCGACCTGGATGAGCATGATAACCCCCAGGTAATTTTCGAAACCCTGAACTTCCGCGGCGAACCGCTCTCGCCGTCTGATCTGATCCGCAATTTTGTGTTTCTCGAAGCAACCAATCAACGCAAACCGGTGGAAGATCTTCATTTAAAGTATTGGTACGATTTTGACAAACGCGACGAAAAAGGCAATCCCAGCTTCTGGAAGCAAGAGGAAAAAACCGGACGCTTTTATCGCCTGCGCATGGATTTGTACATCTTCCAATATTTAACCTTGAAAACCGGGCGTGAAGTAACGATGGGCCGTCTTTATCAAGAGTTTGTGGATTGGTGGCGCAGTACAAAGCCGGATATTGAAAGCGAACTCAAAGAACTCAATGCCTATAGCAGCACGTTTAAAGGTTTCTATCACCCCGACATTACCACACGCATTGGGATATTCGCCAGGCGGCTTCGCTTAATGGAAGTCGGAACGATTTATCCGCTGCTCTTATATCTATTTCAAACCCGAAAAGACGACATTTCCTCCGAGAACCTACAGGGAATCGTCATCGATCTGGAATCATTCCTGGTAAGGCGCATGGTTTGCGGCCTGCCAACCAAAAATTATAATAATTTGTTTCTATCTTGGTTGGCGAGTTTAAAAGCGATGACGCAAATTGACCGCCAGAACGTACGAAGCGTCTTACTGCAATCGGATGCCGAAACGGCTCGCTGGCCTGATGACAGCGAACTGGAAAGAGCCTGGATGACGCGTGATGTTTACCATGGTCTCGGGCATCGCGCCAAAATTGTGCTTGAAGCCATTGACTTACAGCTCACCACTTCCAAGCAAGAACAGGTGCATTTAACCGGCGCGCTCACGCTGGAACACCTCATGCCGCAAGCTTGGCAGCCTCAAGATTATCCGATGCCTGACGCACCCGATGAAACCAGCCGAACAGCCCAGAGTGAACGCCGGCTGATGTTGATGCACACCTTTGGCAATCTCACTCTCCTAACCCAGGCATTAAATTCTGCGATCAGCAATGGGCCATTCACTGCCAAACTGGCAGAAATCCGTCGACACAGTTTGCTGCGGATTAATGGCGAGTTTTTGAAACCAAAGCTGGATGGACAATGGACTGAAGAGGACATCCACAGCCGCGGCAAAGCACTGTTGCACATCGCCAAACAAATCTGGCCATATATTTAGGTTACTTATGCCCAAACACAAACCCTCCCCCCACCAATCCCCGCTCTTCAAACGCAGCGTGCCGCAGATGCCCGACGGCTATTATTCCTCCGGCCCCAACCCTAATTTACGCAAGTTCGTGGAGGAGCACGCAACGCCCTACGACCCCGAAAAAGACGATTACGACGTGCCGCCCTTTGACCAGCCCATTACCACCACCAAGGCGACCGCCATCTACAATATGCACACCTACTGGTCGAAGAAGCCGCACGATGCCATCCAGCAGTACATCCGGCATTACACCCAACCCGGCGACCTGGTGCTGGACCCCTTTTGCGGTTCGGGCGGCACGGCCCTGGCGGCGCTGATGGAGGGCCGGGCTGCCATTGCCATTGACCTTTCGCCGGCGGCCACCTTCATCACCAAGAACTACTGCACCCCGGTGGATGTGGATGAGCTGCAGCAAGCGTTTGAGGAACTGAAAGCCAGGGTGAAGCCCGAAATGGACTGGCTGTACGAGACGCGCTGCGACCGCTGCGACGGGCGCGCCACGACCGCCTACACGGTCTATTCGTACGTGTTTGAATGCCCCAAATGCGGCGAGCGCACCCCGTTATTCGACTGCCCCGAGGTGCAGGTGGCGGGGAAGGACGGCAAGCCCAAAACGATCACGGTCTGCCCGCAGTGCCATGCGCGCAAAGCCGGCGACCCGGAAGAATATGAGATCAGCACGCGCAGCAGCAAACGGTTCGAGCCTGTGCCGGTGCTGGTCAATTACCTGTGTGAGGAAGGCTGCAAACCGCAGCGGGGCGAACGAAGACACAACGACCCTGACCCCAAAAAACGGGAATACTTTGAGCAGTATGACCTGGGCAAGATCCGCGAAATCGAGAGCAAGCCCATCCCTTACTGGTACCCGCCGCACCGCATGATGAACGTAGAAAGCGATACCGAACCCTGGGGGGATGAATGGAGACCTGGACGAAACTTCCGCACCGTAGCGGAATTGTTTACCAAACGAAATTTATGGGCTATTTCTTCTATTTTTAATTATGTGAAGAATTCGCCCAGTAAATACTCAGACACTCTGCTATTTGGGATAACAGGTTTGGTTCAAGGGTTAAGTCGAATGAACCAATATAGACCTGATGTCTCATTCCCCCTTAATACTATGGTGGGAACATACTATCTACCTCAAACCTCAGTCGAAGCGAAAGTTTGGATTCATTACGTAAACAAAATAGAACGATTAATGAAAGGTTTCAACGAAATACAGAATTTACGTAAAGAGAACGAGTCTCACCTTTTAATTTCAACTCAGTCATCAACTGATCTGACCAAAATACTAGATGAAAGTATCGAGTATATTTTTACTGACCCCCCATATGCAGGAAACATTCAATACGGAGAATTAAATTTTATTTGGGAATCTTGGCTTAATTTAACTACAAAGTGGCATGAGAATGAAATAATAGTAAATAAAACAAGGAACATAACTGACCAAGATTGGGCAGACTTGATGAAGTTAGCGTTGAAGGAATGTTATAGGGTTCTCAAACCGAGTAGAAGAATTTCTGTTTGTTACCATGATACCAGTGAAGGAACCTGGCAATTACTTCAAGACTTAATGACTGAGGCAGGCTTCATACCAGAAAATAACAGTAACTCATTATTCATAGATACGGGTGGCAAAACCTATAACCAGACTCAGGCCGAAAAAGTCACAAAGCGCGATCTGGTGATCAATTTCCGTAAGCCGCGCCCGGGCGAAGTGGCCGCCAGAGTTGTCCTCACCGGCGAGGAAGACGCGACCTCCTTCTTTGAAAAGGGGCGCATCATCCTGATTGAAGCCCTCGAAGCCCACCCCGGCAGTACTGCCGACCGGCTGTACGACGAGCTGGTCAGCCGCATGGTGCGGCGCGGCGAGTTCCAGCGCCACAACTTCGACGAGCTGCTGCGCAGCGTGGCCGAACCGGTGACCGAGCCAGTGATGAAAAACCTGTTTGAACAAAAAGAGCCGGATTTGTTCGGCTCGCATGAGGCCGTGCGCTGGTATCTGCTGGATACGGCCGGCCAACTAGATGAGGCCGAAGGCAAAAAAGAAAACGCCGCGGCACAGCGTCTGGAGATTTTTATGCAGCGCTGGCTGCGCGAGCATCCCGGTGAGAGCGGCGTACACTATTCGGACCTGTTCGAGCAGTACCTGCCCATCGGCGATAAACCGCGCCGTCTGCTGCAAGAGTGGCTGCCTGAATTCTTCTTCAAAACCGCCGAAGGCACCTGGCGGCCAGCCAAAGACGAAGAGGAACGCCAGCAAAAGCTGAGTCTGCGCTCCACGGGTGTGCTGCGCCACATTAAACGCTTTGCCAACGCCCTCAGCGAAGGGGTACCGCCTGGCGAGCGCGACAGGCCCGCCAACGCCGCCACCCTGGCCGATTGGATCTATCAATGCCGGCGCGCCGGGCTATATGATCTGGGACGCATCCTGTACGAAAAGGGCGGCCTGCGCTTCGATGAATTGGGCGAGGAACTGCAGTTGCAGGTAGAAGAGGATTACCAGATCTGTGTCAAGCGCGGAGAGCAAAGCGTGAAACCGAAAGCCAAAAAAACCAGGCAATTAAGCCTGAATGAGATGGATCAGCCATGAAGCGGCTCATCTTCTACGGAGGTTAGGAAAATGGAACAACTCACTCTTGGCAAGATTGACTTCAAGAATTTCAAGAATTTATCCTCAGATTGCGGGGTAGAGCTCAAGAACTTGAATATACTGATCGGCCCCAACGGATCCGGGAAAAGTAATTTTATCCAGTTGCTAAAATTTCTAAGCGATTCCACTACCATTGCCCAGGATGAAACGCGTGGCCGTACCAGTTTTGATAATGCCTTGCTCAAAATGGGCGGCGAAAGGGCTTTGGATGCGTCTCAGAAGGCGCCGGCCAGCATTGAAATATCTTATTCGTTTGTTTTCGGCAGCCTAGTTCCATATAAACTTGATATTGAGTTACGCATTCAGGACAGTCACCGCAAACCGATTATCAATCTTGAGACTTTATCACAAGACCAGTTTAACAATCCAAAGCAACCATTTTACTATTATCAATGTCACAACAAGCAGAGCGGAGCCGGGGTTGTTTCTTATTATGTGTCTCCTCCCGCCAAAGAAACGCGATTTCAGAAATTAGAGGATGTACCTGTCGATGAACTGGCTTTGATTTCTATTCCGCGCCTTCTCGAAAGTTCAAATATTCCTCCTGAAAACACGCCCTTTTATCAGGTTCGCAGGCAAATTGTTGATAACGTGTCCAATTGGCGGTTCTATAACGCCAATGATATGAATTTATCCGCTATTCGTACCTCTGAACCCAACCTGGGACCCAGCGATTTGGTGCTTTCTGCATCGGGAGAAAATTTACCCCTTGTTCTAGAGAATTTATCCCAACAAAGCGTTGATTTTGAAGAGATGCTAACTGAAGAAACACAGAAATTCCTGCCTTGGACACGAAAAGTTCGCGCGGCACGCTCCGGACGGTTAAAACTGACCATTGAATGGCATATGGACATTCCGCAAGGGAAGAAAGAGCAGTTCTATTTGAGCGAAATGTCAGACGGAAGTGTTCGCATGTTATGTTGGGCAACCATTTTGTTGTCTCCGGAGCTGCCATCCTTACTGGTCATCGAAGAACCTGAGATCGGTATTCATGTCTCCTGGCTGCCCATACTCGCTGCATGGATTAAGAAAGCCAGTGAAAAAACTCAAGTGATTGTTTCGACTCATAGCCCGGATTTGTTGGATTACTTCACTGAAAATTTGCCTAATGTTCTTGTTATGAAGCAGTCAGAGTCACTTAGTCACCGATTCTGCTTAATGCCATTAACACCTGAACTTTTGAAAGATAAATTGGATGAGGGCTGGCAGCTTGGCGACCTATACCGGGTGGGAGATGCCCGTATTGGAGGTTGGCCATGGTAGTTTGGCTGTTTTCGGGGGGCGGCCAGACTGAATTACAGGGACTCATCCACTTTCTGGAAGCCAATTATTCATTCCATCGATTTGAAAGAAAAACACCTGCGCGTTTAAAGCCGGGACCTAAGCCCAACCGTCTACCAACACAAAGGAACCTCGGACACACAGGCACTGCCTTAGCGGAGCAGATTCGCGAGGTATTACCGGTTTCCTGCCGTTTTGACAATAGATGTGATCTGATTCTTATCATTGACGATTTAGACTGTCATGAACCTGAACAACGTCGAGCAATGTTTGAGGAAACAGTTCAATCTGTGCCTGAGGCGAACGGAATTCAAAGGATTATCGGATTTGCAGCTCCAGAGATTGAAGCCTGGTTAATTGCAGACTGGAATCACACCTTTGCAGCCGATTACGAGCTTCGAGCTTTTCATAAAGCGCTTCAATACCGATTAGGCCAAAATGGAGTTGCCTTTGTAACACCAGAAAACTTCAGTCAATATGATGATGCCAGAGATGCCTGTGCTTTGAAGTTATCTGAAATGCTGGCGAACGAAGTATTTGAGTATTCAAATATTCGGTATTCCAAAGCGGATCATTCATCCCGAATGCTTCAGCACGCCCAGGCAAATGTCATTGCCCAGAAGTGCCCCGAATTTCGAGTAATCCATAATGGGCTGAACCATGAGTGATATTCTGGAATCATTTATCCTGATGAAACTGGAACTGCAAAAAAGCAGTCCCATGATCATCCTGCGCGATCCGCAGCGCATGATCCGCCCGGGCGCAAGGGCTGTGGACGGCTGGGCGCAAGAACACGGTTATACCGTTTTACTCTGTACCGGGAATCTTGCGCTGCGGGAAATGTATGAGCACCTGCGCAACACACCGGATGCCAAAATTCTCCTGGTTGACCGCAGCCGCAACGATGGGCAGCTCTTCTACCCTGATCTCGAAGCAGCCTCCCCTCAACCACCTTTAGAGATTACCCTCAGAGATTTTTTGGTGGAGAAAACGGGCGACCTTGCCTGGCCTCACCTGGTGGCTGATCGCAACTTTTCGCGTCTCATTTTGGCGAATATTGAGGGGGTGATCGCGGCGCACGAGCAATTACGCCAGATTTCACCCACCCGGTTCAGCGATAGCGATTTTTACAAAATCATTCTGGGCGCCAGTCTTCACATCAACCCATTTAAAAAATTATCTACCAGTGAAGTGCGGAAAATCTGCCTCGAACAGCACAGCACTTTGGAAGAACTAAATCGTGTTTTGCCGGACGAAGTAAAAGAAATCCTGCAACAAATTATCAAAAGTGCTCCAAAGCCTTTCTGTTATTTACTGGATCGCGACCCTGAAGTAATTATTCGCGCCTTTACCCTGGCAGGCATACTCCATCAGCACGGGCTGGATTACTCACTCCTGCTTGCCAACCTGGATCCGGCGCTGCATGAGTATAAGAACATTGAGCCAGCTGTGCTGGATGCGGCTCTCAAGGATCAGATTGCATTCGATCCGGATTGCATTTTGTCCGATGTGCAAAAAGTCGAAGAATTCTTGAAGGAAGACCCCAGGCGTCTGTCTTTCCTGCTGCGCGACCAGCTTCACCTGGATGAGCCAAAATACGCAGAGGAAGTGCTAAAAAAAGAACAACTCTCCAACCTGGTGCGTTCCATCGCAATGGCCACTCTACTGGTAGATTTAATCCTTGAACTCAACTGGCAGAAGCACCTCAAAGTATTAAAAAATCTTGAAAAACAGGAGCGTGAAGCCGTTTTTCCAGTTTTGCGCCGGCCAACTGAACAGTGGCAACAGTTGCTTTCAGCGTATAAACGAGCCATTTCTCTGTATGAATTAACCGAAAAGTTGAAAAACCAGTACATGGATCTAAAAGTTGCCCAAACAGAGGATTTGACTTTCACGAAATTTGATCAGCTTTGGAACCAGGAGCGGTTAAACCGGCTCGATTTTTATGTTTCTGACCTGGAACGGATGCTGCGTGTAAGTGATATGTTGCCCGTTCCGCATGCTCAATTATGGCCTGAGTTTGAAAAACGCTGGAATGATGCTCGAGCTGCTTTTAAATCCACTTCCGACGTGGTTGACAAGGTTTTCAAGGTCATCAATAAGCAGTTTCAGGATCTTTACCACAAAAACTATACCAAATGGATTCTGCAAAATGATTCGCCGGTGGTTTTTACTCATCAATTCCTCAACCGGATGTTAAAAGCGCATTGGGATCCAAAGTCTGGTGTCAAAGCCGTTGTCATGGTTTTTGATGGTCTGCGCACGGATGCCTGGGACGAATTTGTGCGACCGGTGCTTGAAGAACAATATGATGTGATTGAGAGCCGTCCTGGCAGCGCATTGATTCCTACTGAAACCGAATTATCCCGGAAAGCCATCGCAGCCGGGGCGCTCCCGTCCGAATTTGCCATAAAGAGTAAACGCGAGCTGGATTTGCTGGCAGCCTGGCTCAAAGTTAACATGAATCTCTCCCCCCAGTTTTCTGTGCTGCGCGATGATGACACCATTGCTTCTGGAATGACTGTTCGGTACCAATCCAAAGAGCTGGATTACATCGTTTTCAATTTTACCGATGACAATCTCCACCATAACAGCCAGGACCTGGCGTTCATTTACAACACCACGGTCCGAGAGATCATTCGTCAGGATGTTCGCAGCGTACTGCGTGAGCTGCCGGCGAACGCGATGGTCTTCGTAACCTCCGACCATGGTTTTACCCCCATGCCTTCCGGAACCCTGGACGTTACCGATCAAATCGTTGGAGATCCGGCTCTGATCAAGTACCGCAGCGTGCGAGCAGCGCACAATTTCACCGGGGCGGAAGCCACTCAGGTCGTTTCGTTTGATATCCGAGCATTGAAAATCCCTATACCGAATGTGCCACATGGATATGATCCGGTTCAATCGGTGCTATTCCCACGCCCCGGGATTAATTTCAGGAGAGATTCCTACAAGCATTCCCCAGATCGCTATAGTCATGGCGGATTAAGCTTGGCTGAATGCATGGTGCCGATGGTTGTTCTGAGCCGCCGCAGGCAGGATCAGGGCGTGCTTATCCTGGAGGATGTGCAGCAGATTGGCTCTATGAATGAAAATGAACCTCTTGAGGTCTCCATCAAAATCCGATCAAACCAGATGTTTTTTGACGGACTGCCTATTACATTGTCTTTCAGCACGCCGGAGATCACCGACCGCAAGGAATTTTTCAGCGGTATTGAGAAAATTTATCAGGTGCAATGGAAGCCAAAACTAAAAGACATTACGGAAGAGGAACGCAACCAGGGATTTATGGATATTCCGCTCACAGTTATTTTAACTTACGCTCATAAAGACCAGTCCTTCCGTCAGAGCAAGAACGCTGATTTACGTATACGGTTGGACACCAACCGCTTGCGTCGGCGGATCGACTCCAAGCTGGACTTGTTGATGGGCAAAACGCCTAAAGAGTTAAAAAGTTAAGAGGTTAAGTATGAACTTGTATTTTAAAGAATTATATTCAGGAAAAGTTGTCAACAAACGGTTGACTTTTAATACAGGAATGGACGAGTTTCCTCGCTACGTGCTGGAGTATTTGATCGATAATTACTGCTCGGAAGAAAATTTTCAGGAAGATTTTGAGCGGGTGAAACGCCGGCTTAGAGAAAACTTTGTCCATGGAGCTGAGGCAGAGCGCATCCGATCTTATATCCGCGAACACCGCGAACATACCATCATCGCCAATCTGGAAGTTCGTTTGGTTGAAACCGAAGACAAGTACTGGGGGTCAATTGGCGCGATCAACGAATCATTCGTCAATATTCCAGAACCATTGGTCAAACAGTACCCCATGCTTCTCGCCGGCGGTATGTGGGGCACCATTACTCTTACTTATGATGAGAGTGAAGTACATAACAAAAAAATCCGACCATTTAAAGTTACTGAATTCACCCCATTCCAAATTTCGATGATTGACTTGAAAGAATTCATCGAGAAACGGAAATTGTTTGACGATCGGGATTGGCTGGATATTTTAGTAAATTCATTCGGCCTTAATCCAGATAAAATGACGCGCAGAGAAAAATTGCTTTATATCAGCAGGGCAATCCCGTTGGTAGAAAGTAATCACAATATGATTGAACTGGGACCGCGCGAAACTGGGAAAACGTATTTATTCCGTAATGTATCTTATTATGCTCACGTTCTAAGTGGTGGGAAAGCCACACCTGCAGGTTTGTTTATCAACCTGAATACCGGAAATGTTGGGCTAGTTGGCACACGCGAAGCGATTGTGTTTGATGAAATCGCTAATACCGACTTTACCGATCCCAAAGCCATGGTCAGTATCATGCAGGGATACATGCAGGATGGAAAATTCAGCCGAGGAAAAAAGGAAATTCTCGCGTTTGGCTCCATTGTTCTGGTCGGCAACTTGGATATTCAGGGGAAACTACCTCATGAAAAGTACTATCACCTTTTTGAACCCTTGCCTAGTTTTCTTCAAGTTGAGGCGTTGATTGACAGACTGCACTATTACCTTCCTGGGTGGGAAGTACCGAAAATTAGTCCAGAAAGCGCAAGCCAGGACTATGGATTTATTACAGATTATTTTTGTGAAATCATGCATGAGCTCCGTAGAATCGATGTCTCTGGACCGATTAAAAACCGTTTTGAACTCTATGATGGATCAGATACTGGTCCCGGATTGACCTCACGCGACGTACGCGCCATTAATAAAACCTTATCCGGGCTGCTCAAACTTATGTATCCGCACGGCGAAGTTAGTGATGACCAGTTAGAGGAATTAGTTGCATTAGCCATTGAAGGCAGGCAGCGAATTCGAAATCAGCTTCACCTCATGGCGCCAGGCGAATATGCACCAGTACAAATTTCCGCACGTATATTAAAAAGCGGAAAAGTCATCACCCCCACGTTAATTGAGGGAGATCGGAAAGTTCACATACAACTTCCTACACAAGCATTGGTTGGTGAGGTGACAGGCCTTGCAGTTGCTGGCGAACAGGGGATGATCTTGCGTTTTGAAACTCAGGTCTCAAAAGGTCACGGTCGAATTGTGCCTTTGGGTTCCATTCAACGGGTTATGCGGGAATCCATTGAAGCAGCTGCGCAATATATCAAGGTATATGCAGCAGATTTGGGGGTCGCTGCAGATTGGGCAGAAAACTTTGACATTGCAGTTCTTGCTACGATGATGGCAATTCCTAAAGAAGGGCCGTCAGCAGGTATAACGATTGTGACTGGAATTGTATCGGCTCTAAAGAATCAACCTGTTCGCCCTGATATCGCAATGAGCGGTGAAATTACAATTATGGGGAAGGTATTGGGTGTTGGAGGTATTCAGCCAAAATTAATGGCAGCCATTGACGCTGGTGTAAAGATGGTTATTTTGCCTGAAGAAAACAAAACCGATGTATTAAATCTTCCTGAATACGTCCGAAATCGTATCGAGGTTAAATACGTCACTGACATAAAACAGGTTCTCACATTGGCTATAGAAAACTAATCATCTATCCCAAAATCACCGGCGAATCAAATAAAGTCACATCTTGTCGCCGCTTTACATTCTCAATCAATTGATGCGTGAAACCTGATCGAGAACATAGTGCAAAGCTGATTCGGCGATTTTCCAACTCAGGCCTGACCAGGTCGGATTTTCGCTCAAGCTCTGCCAGAATATCAACACCCACTGGTTTGCTGGTCCATTTGCATTCCACCAGGATGGCATCGTTCTCCCCTAATACGATAAGATCGATCTCTTCGTTGGCATTCCACCAATTGCCGATATTCGTAGGGACAAAGGATAATTTCCCGGATAATCCGGCTTGCCAGAAAAATTGCTGGCAAACCTCCTCAAATGTCAGACTGGAGAAGTGATCGATTTCTGGTATCACCTGATTCTCCAGGATAGTTTGCGCCCCGCCGCGTTCGAGCTGCGAGCGGTTCGGGTGAACATACCGAAACCAAAAACGTAAGTAATGATCTTTAAGTCGATAGATTCCCCGGCGGCTTTTTTGAGGCTGTGTTTCCGTCACTGGGACCAACCGTTCCACCAGGTGAAGCTGCTGCAAAGTATCCAGGTAAGCGGTTGCCCCTTCAATTCCAGTAGCTTGCTTGATCTCATTCAAGCGGGTTTTCCCCGCCGCAATGGCTTGCAGAATCGCGAAGTAATTGCGCGGCTCACGCAGTTCCTGTTGAAGCACGAAACGCACTTCGTCATACAAAAACGAACCCCGGCTGAGGATTCCATCCAGAATATTTTCTCTTAAAGACTGTTGGGGTTGAAGCGTGTGTAGATAAGCAGGTGTGCCGCCATAAACCGCATAGGCGCGTACCTGATCTTCTAAATCAAATGATGGATAAAATAGCCGGGCATCTTTAAACTGCAATGGTTCAAGCAGGTACTGTGCTGTTCTTCTGCCATAAAGCGGTGCCTGGTATCCCAAAACCGATTCTTCCATCATGCCAATGTAGGAGCCGCAGAGAATCAGCATGATCTGGCTGTTCTTCAAGGTCTGATCCCATACGCGCTGAAGAATAGTCGCGAGAGGTGGGTGCGCCGTCACCAGGTAGGGGAATTCGTCCAACACTACCACCAATCGCTCGCTTTGTGCAGCCTGGGTAAGCGCATGGAACAAATCTTCCCAGGTGGAGTAAACGGCGTTCATCTGGTTGGAACCAAATAAAGTCGAATTGACCGCAGCGGAAAGAGCAGTCCTGAGAGATATCTCTGAACCCAGGTCCGAGACGAAGAAAATCGAGCGCTTACCTTCGCAAAAACGAGCCAAGAGTTCGGTCTTGCCGACCCGCCGGCGACCGTAAAGTACAAAAAACTCTGCTTTGCCCGAAGCATAGCGTTTTTCCAGCAGTTCAAGTTCAGAAACACGGTTGACAAACATGAAGTCCTCCAATTTCGCAGGGCTGCGCTAATAAGGAAATCAAGATTATGATAATCATGATTTCCTTATCCATTATAGCGCGCAATATCAAAATAATCGCGACAAATTCTTCAAAATGATTCCAATAGCGAATTATGTGAAGGCCGTCCATCAATTATTGTGATCCGTCACTCATCAAGGAAAGGTGACGAACGACGAAAATCCTTGCCCCCCAAAGACGAATCGCGCCTGTTCGCACAATCATCATCCCCCAGGCTTTGACAGAATCAAACGGCCTTAATTCTTAAAGAATTTTTGCATTTCACAAAAGTTCTTCAAAAAGAGGACGTTCGTTCATCAAAACTCAACCATCGTCCTCCGGGTCGCGAAAAAACTACTACTTGACCCTGTCATAAAAAGTCGCTATTATACGACTAATAACTCGTAACCAAAGATCCTCCGGCCTCTTCAGAAGAGCGTCCCTCAGGCCAGGCTAAAATGCGGAGCCTGAGTGAAAAACGTTCCGAAACCAGGAAAATCTCTCATAACCCGGAGGTCAGTGGTTCCCTGGACTGGCCGTCAGGGCAGGCGAATCCACTCCCCGCTACCTAAGGATAACCAGAGACCATAAGGCTCTGGTTTATTGTTAGCCTGGCGCACAGCGGTAGACTTTTTTCCAAAAATGGAGAAATTTCGTGTTTCCAAGAAGACGGAAGCTCTGAACCGCAGTTCGCCGGGTACGTCAAAATCTAAAGTTTCACTTTCCTTAGCCAAAGCCATTGACGGTTTCCTAAAATTCATAACAGCAGAGGGATTAAGCCAACGCACAATTACCTCCTATGGGTTCACTCTTGGCCATTGGTTGAATTACATCGGAGATCGAGAGGTGTCGGAAATTCAATCTTCCGACCTGACCGGTTATATGGCATGGTTGAGGACCAAGTATAAACCGCGACGTTGGAAAGGAAGCTCCGAGCCGCTGTCCGCCATATCCATCCGAAATGTGTGGGTAACGTTTCGCTCCTTTTTCGGATGGCTGCAGGTAGAGTCCAAGTTCCCCAATCCCGCTAAAGAAATCACGGAGCCCAAGTTTCAAAAACATCCTGTTGAAACATTTTCCAAAGAAGACGTTGAAAAAATCCTCAAGGCATGTGTCTATTCCCGCGAATCGCAGACTGAAGAAAGGAAGAAGTTTTTGATGCGCCGTCCGAACGCCAACCGTGACCAGGCAATCGTATTGATGTTGCTGGACACTGGGTTGCGTGCAACTGAGTTGTGCTCGTTGATCATTAACGATGTCGATCTCAAGACTGGAAAGGTCACCATTCGCCACGGAGTGGCTGGCGGCGCGAAAGGTGGCAAAGGCCGTACCGTTTACCTGGGCAAAGTCGCCCGAAAATCAGTCTGGCTTTATCTTGCCAGCCGAGAAGATGGAGACGATCCCGACGCCCCCCTCTTCATCAGTCATGCGGATCGAGCTTTCAACAAGGACAGTATGCGAGTCTTGATCAACCGGTTGGGAGACCGGGCAGAAATCAAGAAAGCTTATCCGCATAAATTCAGGCATACCTTCGCCATCACCTACCTACGTTCTGGGGGGGATGTTTTCACCCTCCAATCTCTTCTGGGTCATGGATCGCTTGATATGGTACGCCACTATGACAAAAAGAAAAATCTGCGGGTTATCAACCTCGCACAAAAGTAGAGTAATCAATAAAACCCAAGAAAAAGAAAAAAATAGTAGCAAAACAAATAGCAGCCGTCTTTCGAGACGACTGCTATTTACTACGGGCAGATATCTATACTCTCAAATATCCAGGTTTGTCAGTTTCTGACATACTACTTTTTCGGAATTTCGCGGCAAGCTCAGTCCTGTTTGTGCACCCTGCCTTGCGCAGAGCATTTCTAACATGAAATTTTACAGTGCTTTCGGACACATACAAGTCGGCCGCAATTTCGGAATTAGACCGACCGCTGACAACAAGCTCAAATACCTCGGCTTCTCTTGAAGTCATCTCATACTTTTCCTCAAATATATGCAACCGATCTTCGAGGGATATGTTCTGCACCGGCATGGTGGAATAGGTTTTGTTGTAAAACCGGAAGAATAATAGGAAGGTTGCAATTAGCAGTCCTGCCGCAACCCAGACAGATGTCATCTGAACATTTCTCGTAAAGATCCCGATTAAAGCGCCCAGCGCATCACCAATGCGCCCAAACATTAACCCAAATCCCGCTATGAACAGCAGACCCTCTTTTTTCCCAGAGAGATCGGAAAATGTGACCACCCGATAAACGGAAAAAAAACCAAAGAAAACATATCCTGTAATCCAGAGCACCATGCCGGTATTCGGTTCTCCTCTGAGGGCGAGGGTTAAGAACGGAAAGACCAAAGCACACAAGCAACAAATCGCTCCATGCTTTCGGCTCTTATCGTTGATGATGCCTGCCGCGACCAATCCTATGGCATAAAAAGCGCGAACCGATTCCGCGCTTACGACTCCGCCAATCGCATCAGTGCTTGGAAAATAGAAGCCCAACCCTTTTACAACAGAAAGCAGAACAACGAGACCGGCCGCCAACGGCACGGAAAGCCTATCGAAATAGAGCGGCTCAACAGATTCCGAGTCGTTATCAGATGCCACGAACGGCATACGATCCACAAGAATGATTGCAAGCATCATTAATGCATATACAACAAACACATAAGGACTTCCGAGAAATCTTCCGTTCATAAAAAGCGACAACAACCAGGATCCTATGCTCCCAAAGGCATAGGCAACACCAAACACGCCCCCCCTTTTCTGCTGGGGTACAGATTGGGTAAGACGCATCAGGTAATAGCCGCCGATTGCTCCGTGCAAAAGGTTCATGAGCAGTCCCGCAATCAGGACGCTGTACGCCCCTGGTACAAAGAAAGCAACGGCAGTTGCCACACCATCGGCCAAAATAAGAAAAAGAAATTTGCGGCGGCAAAGTACCTTCTCGTTTTTTTTGACGGCGAGTGAAAAGAGCAGAATGCCGACAGCCTGAAATAAGTATCCGACTACCTCGGACCAAATATCTGCCCCGGCAGCTCCGAAATGCGGAGTCAGCCGATAAAGCCACCATGTGATATATTCAGATCCTGTCCATAAAAAACACAGACCAATCAATGTACAAATCGCCAATGCGGCGTTTATTCGTTTGATAACTGACTCCTCCAAACAGTATTTGCGGTCGCCCTTTAATCTTTAGTAAGTTCCAAAATATCAGTAAGGTCATAGTTCAGAGCCTTACAGATTTTCAGCAGAACATCAGTCGTTACATTTTCGCTTCTTCCGAGTTTTGCAACGGAGGCATGGCTGATTCCCGCCATCAGACAGAGGTCTTTCTTCTTGATATCTCTATCAATCAACAATTTCCAGAGTCGTTTATAGCTAATTGTCAACACTTTTACCTCACAGCTTCATATATCAGTATTGTACCGCTTGCAAGCAGTTATTGCAACGGAATGTATGCGATAACTGAATTAATTATGCCATAAGTGGCTTTATCAGAAAACCTAACCTAAACCTACCTCTCCCATCCCACAGTACTGACCCAATCCTTATCTGTTCATTGTCAGTTTTCACAGTAAATTTAGAATTGAACTTGTATTAGCAGGAGGTGTTTATATGAGTGAATACACGAGGAAGTATCCGTATGAAAAAACGATGGTGCTCAACACAATTTATGATGCGGTAGACACAATAGATTTTCTTATTGATAGAGCGAACAGTATGCGCGGTACGCTCATTATATCCTCTGTGTCCTTTCCGCAAATCGGAGGACGCGTTGCCATATCGCCTGAGCTGTCGAAAGACGTAACCGTTGTCGAGGTGTTTCCCTTCACCGATGACGAATGTCAGTTAGAATGGATTGCCGCTTTTTTTGATGAAATGCAATCGCTGATGAAACGGGCAGGATTGGAGGGAATAAAATGAAAAGAATCGTTATCCTTGCCCTGTCCGCTTGCTTATTGTTATCATGTTCGATGCTGCCCAGTTCAAGCCGCACATCGACAGGTGCGTCGAAAGACAGCTATAAGTATTTGCGCTGCGACGAGCAGGATTTTTCCGTGTTGTATAGCAGCAATTTTAGCGGCGTGGCAAGCCAAGACGGTGCAACAATTTATACTGGGGATAAAGACGCGCTCAACAAAGTCGATATTTCGGTTATTTACGATGGTGACACCACAGGCTTTGATGTAAACGAATATTTTTATTTCCGTGCCGAGGATATGGGAAACGAGGACGGCAATGAATACACGCTTTATGAAGAAATGACGCAAAGCTCCTTCGGGAACGCAACAATGAGCGGAGCCGTATATTCCTTTTTGACTGAGGACGGCACGGTTTACCGCTATGAGATGCTTGTGGACAAAGGGACTCAGCTTATAAGCTATTCCTGCTATTTTTACGAAGACGAGGCTGAAGAGTCGATTATGGCGATGACCGACGCGATTAAATCCTATCAGCCGTCCGCAGTGTATTACGACAGCCACCCGCTTGATATCGGCAGCGGTGATATTGGACTGCCATCGCCTAGCAGCGGAGAACCGTCTACGCCCGATACGGAAAATCCGCCGCAATCTGACCCCGCAAGGCTCGGTGCATATTCTGTATCGAGAAACACTCCGATTCAGCTTCAGACTGCGCTATATGACGGAGGCTTCTTCTCCCTCACGCTGCCGACAGGCTGGGTTATCGAAACGACCGGCGAATACACATTGTTCGGTTTCCATGCCTATGACCCGAATATACCGGAGCGCCAGATATTCTTCTACAGCAAGCACCACCCTCTGCTCAAAAACATGGATGCCAAAAATTACTTTGAGATGGCGGCACAAACGGTTGGTTCCAATGACCCCTACGGCTATCATCAGGGGGCAGATACGCCGGTGCTGCTGGAGCCGACCACCGAATATTTCTTTTATATCTATAACGACTACAATAACTTCTTGAACAAATACGGGCTGAATCATCAGCTTCCGGTGATGAACGATATAAGCATACTGGAAACATACCCCAATACCACGCCTACAGCATTCAATACCTTGGATAACTCCATTGTCCGCGCCAGTTTCAATTGTGCAAACGGTGTGGAGTGCGAGGGTTTAATGGCAGGACAGGTTGTGAATTACGGAACGGACACCTATTCGGTACCCGGCGTGGATATGGGCACCTACGCTGTCTATAACAGCAACGGCGTTATCGCTCCGGCAGGGGAGTTTAACGAGCTGCGTGAGCAGCTTATGGCGTGCCTTGCCAGCTTCACCTTCACGGAGGATTATGTCAGGCAAGCTCAACAGCATGTGGCGGAGGAGACTTCGGCAATACTCGCCATGTCCCGCCAGATGCAGGCGGTCTACGATTCCTATAACGCCGCATGGAGCGCTCGTCAGACCTCATATGACATTATCTCACAGAAGAACAGCGACGCTACTCTTGGCTATGACAGGCTCTATGATCCCGACACGGGCGAAATATATCGCGCCGATCTGGGATTTTACGATGACTACGATATTAACCGCGATCAATACAGCAATCCGAATCTGCAAATAATCGATGGCAGCACAGAGAACTTTTATCTGGATGGCGTCGATTACTACATAACCAAGTGAAGCTAGGTTCTTATGAAACGCATTTTTATATTAGTCACAGCCGCCATAATGACGCTTTCGCTGTTTGCGGGTTGCTCTGCGAAAACCAATACCTCGCAGGACACCGTGATAAAAGGCGGGGGCAATAGCGGTACAGTAACCTCCATCATGGATGTGTTAGGCGACAATATGCTTGCCATATACGAAAACCGCAATTCAAAGCTGCCCGCAGCGGTAGTTTATATCTTTCAGGGCAACGGTGTGCGTGTGGAGTCTCCGCTATACGGAAATAACGATATAAATGCCGTACTCGACGCTATAACGCAAATAACCATATCCGGCGAAACGGACATGACCGTTGCGGACAGTGATTCGAGCTATACCTTCATCAACGCGGACGGTACGGAGGCGGGCAGAATTTCCTTTAATGCCGACTTCCTCGAATGTGGCAAAAAGAAATACGAGATCGAGGGCGGTGACGCACTCGCCGCCATCGATTTTCCCGCGGAAACCGACCGGGATGCGCTGACGCTCGACGGCCCCGACCCTAAGATGTATGAGTTTCTTGAAAGATGCAATACAGAGAAGCCGATAAGCGTCAAGGTTACGTGCGACGGCAGCGAGTGGGAGATAACGAACTCCGAAGCAATTAGCGAAGCGGTGGACGCGCTGTATTCCATAGGTCTTGCCATGTATGCGTTGCAAGGAGTGGAACCTCCCACCACCACGCTTACCGCCACCTTTGTGATGAACGACGGCTGGGAATACAGCTTTACCTTATATGACGACAGTGTTTATGTATATGAATATCCCGAGCCGCTGGGGATATGGTCTTTCTATACGGATGGAGCGGAGTATTTCATACCCGGATTCCACGTCGCCAAATCAGTCAAATTGCAGAATTTGGTTTATTCACCCACTATTGGTAAATATAAAGGCTTTTTGAATTAAAATTACTTGAATTTACAGCCAAAATAACCACTTATCACCC
>Ga0208826_1000519_pt1 | contig 39912 bp, 22 predicted proteins | sample AD_UKC115_MetaG_FD_184451 | JGI IMG/M metagenome (GOLD analysis project Ga0208826, IMG submission 184451) | Active sludge microbial communities of municipal wastewater-treating anaerobic digesters from Hong Kong - AD_UKC115_MetaG (SPAdes)... | ecosystem: Engineered > Bioreactor > Anaerobic >...
CGATCTCGTCCGCCCGGGGCTCCCGGCCCAGCCGCTGGACCAGCTGCCTGGAAACCCGGATCAGCTTGTTGATCGTCTCCACCATGTGGACGGGAATGCGGATCGTCCGCGCCTGGTCCGCGATCGCTCGGGTGATCGCCTGCCGGATCCCCCAGGTGGCGTAGTCGCTGAACTTGTAGTCCTTGCGGTAGTCGAACTTTTCCACCGCCCGGATCAGCCCGAGGTTGCCCTCCTGGATGAGGTCCAGGAACAGCATCCCCCGTCCGATGTATTTCTTCGCGATGCTGACGACAAGGCAGAGGTTCGCTTCTACCAGCTTGGCCTTCGCTTCCTCTTCCTCCGCCTCGACCCGCTTGGCAAGCTCCACTTCCTCTTCCGGCGTCAGGAGGGGGATCTTGCCGATCTCCCTCAGGTACATCAGGACGGGATCGGAAAGAGGCAGGTCCTCCAGGTCCCCCGATTCTTCGGCAACCGCGGCAGAGAAGGGGTCTTCCGGAACCTCCTCCTTGATTTTCGTTTCCTCCATGACGTCGATGCCGAGTTCCATCAGGTTGAAATACAGGTTGTCCAGGGTGTCCGCGTTGAGGTATTCCGCGGGCAGGCGCTTCTCGATATCCTCGTAGGTGACGAACCCCTTTTCCCGTCCTTCGTGGAGTAAATCCCGGACGTTTTCGATATACTTGGACATCTCGTCCGATCCGGGTTCAAACTCTGCTTCCGTTGCGGGCTGAGTGGTTTCCCCAGGGAGATCCGGGATTTTTGGAAGAGCCATTCCGGGTCCGGAGCCTGCACGTTCCGGGCCTTGTGGTGCATTTCCAGGGAGTTCCTTTTCGGAACTCGGAGCCCATGCCGGCAAAACCTCGGCTGCGGTCCTGGCCGCTCGTTCCAATGAGGCAGTAAGCGCTTCAAGGGTTTGCAGCTTGACTTGGAGCTTGAGCTTCCGTGCCGAGACGCTGTCCTGCCCGAAAAGCCTTGCTGCCTCGCCATAGAGGAACTTGTAGTCTTTTTCCCAGGGAGACCCCTTTCGCCTGAGCCATTCGAAGGCCTGTTCGGGGGAATGGGGGGCTGCGGCCTCGTAGAAAGCCAGAAGGGACGCTTGCCCCAGACCTTGGACGAGAGCTTCATGGAACCCCATGGAGAAATAGCGCAGTGCTTCGTTTTCCCCGGCAGCCAGGGAAAGGCTCGCTTTTCCCGCCAGGTAAAGAGCGGGAGCTGAAGCGGCTTTCTGTTCAAGGTAGGCGGAAACGCCACCCCACAACCTCACCAGGCTTTTCTCTTTCTCGTACTCTTCAAAAAGGCCATCCAGGGCTTCCCGGGAAAACGCCCTTCCAAGGGCCTCGCCAAGCCTGACATCCAATTGCCTTTGTTTCTCGCGAAGTCGCAGATCTTCTTTTCCTGGAACCTCGGGAATTTTGAAGTTAAAATCCGGTGCGCAGATATCGCACCGACCGCAGCGATAATCGTCCGGAAGACTGTTTTCCATTCTTAGCATGTTCAGGAGCAAGACTCTCCGACAAACCTTCCTTCCGCTTCCCTTCAGGGATTGCCCCTTGGCATATTCAAATTCGTTCATCAGCATCTGGAACCGCATCCTGAGGATTTTTTTGTAGACATGCTCGAGCATCTTCCTCAGGCATAACTCCAGGAAGAACCGGTCGGTTTTCTCGGCTGGACTTGTTCCCCGGAAATCCGCGATGATTTCTTCCAGAGCAGAATTGATTTCTATTTCCGTGGAGCCGGTTTTTTTCAGAAAGCGTTCCAAGGCGGAAAAAACTGTTTCCGCCGCAACGGGATTTTTCGTTTTGACGACCCATTTGGGGGGCATCCCTTGAGTGTATTCGAGCTGAAAATCCTCCACGACGTTGAGGATCTGGAGGCGGAATAATGCCAGCTCCGCACTTTTTAAGGCCTCATCTCCCTTCACCGTAAAGTCGATTCCCGAGGAGATCGTGTCATAGACTTGCATCGTTTTCTCGACTTCTTCATTCTCTCCCGGAAAAGAGCCGAACAGCATTTTCGCCTGTTTGCCGAAGTCACACGGGAAAGTCCTTCCAAACCCGCATCGCCATCTTTGGCTGCTATTGGCGCAAACCGGCCTTGGAACCTCGAACTGGCTTGAGTGAAGCCTGCGGTATAGGGAGGCAATACAATCAGCCTCGGGGGGATCATAAACGAGAGAGGCATGGGCAATTTGGCCGTCCCTGCCCGCCCTGCCGGCCTCCTGGTAATAACCCAGGATTCCGCTCGCAAAACCGTTATGGATGACATAACGGATGTTTCGTTTGTCGATGCCCATCCCGTATCCCTTCGTGGCGACGAGGAGAGGGAAGTCACTGTTCTTGAAGGCTTCCTGGGTTCGGCGTACCTCCTGTTCCCATTCTGCCTGTGAACCACCCGCGCGAGCGTTTCCTTTATGAAATGTCTCTCCGCAATCCATGCAATGCATCTTGTATCCCTCAGCAGGGTGAATACTCCTCGATCCACAGGAAGGGCAACGCTTGCCCTCCCTCGATGCATGGGCACGGACCATCCCCCTTTTCAGGCCTAACTCCTCTTGTAGCTTCTCTTTCACCTGGTGGACCCCGTCCATGTAGGTCGCCTTCCCCGACGGCGCGGCGTAAAGGGAAAAGACCACCCCGCAGTTGTCGTATCTCCCCTTTTCGTTTGCCCTGAACAATCCCTCCGGGTCCATTTTCAGGGCAACGGGCAACCCTTTCTCAATCAGGGCCTTCGTCCGGCGAACTTTTGAAAACTCCTCCCTCTGCCTTGTTTCGAGGCAGGAGAAAGTCAGGTTGGGCCTGTCAAGGCTTTTTGAACGCACCACGGTATCCGTTTCGATTTCGAGGACATTGATGATGTCATCGAGGACCTCCATGGGCGCAGTCGCCGTCAGGGCAGCGATGGGAATTCCCTTCTGGCCTTGCAGAACTTCAAGCTTTTTCCGGAAGCGGGCGATCTGCAGGTATGAAGGACGGAAGTCGTGCCCCCACTCCGAAACGCAATGGGCCTCGTCGACCGCGATGAGGGTGACCCGCGTTTTCATAGAAAAGGCCTCGAACTCCTCCAGGAATTGCCTGATTCGCAGCCGTTCCGGGGCAACATAGAGCAGGCGCGTGGTTTCCGGATTTACAAAGTCCAGAGATCGTTTGACGTTCCCGTCTTGCTCATCGGCTGAGAAAATCGCTTCCACGCATCGGATTCCCTGGCACGAAAGGTTGAAAAGCTGGTCCCGGATCAACGACCGGAGGGGAGAAACGACGATCGTCAAGCCCGGCACGAGGATGGAATGCAGCTGGTATAGAAGTGATTTTCCATACCCGGTCGGCAGGATCCCGACCGCTGATCGGCCACTGAGGAGTTGAGACAGGATTTGCACCTGTTCGGCTTTTAGGCCCGGGATTGCAAAAAACCGTCGCGCAAGGAGGTGAAGCGCTTCATCGCTGAAATGGAGTTCCTTAAAGCAGTCCGCTGCAATCCGGTTGGGGGTGTTTCCAATCACCCTTTCCTTCAACACCGAGGCCCATTCCTCGATGTCTTCGAAGCCAACCATCGCTTCCTCCCTGAAGGCTGGCAGGGTGGGGGACTCGGAGACGAAGAAAAGACCGGTCTCTTCTGGAAATTCTTCGTAGAGCCTGAGCGAGAACGCCCCTTTGCATCCGTCGACTCTATTATCCTTTTCTCCCAGGGGCGCCGCGAGGAATTCCTCCAAAACCAGGCGCGACCCGGTCGACACTTTGAAAAGCCGCAGGTCAAAAAGCGGGGGTTTCTCAGGCCTTTTCCAGATTCGGAGCAGTTCAGTGAAAAGGGGTAACACGTCCAGGACGGCGATTTCAAGAAGAGGGCATTCCGGCGCGTAATCGTAAAGGGTGATCGATCGTTTTTCCTGAAAACTTTCATTGCAAAAATACTCGTAAAGGATCGCAACCACTGCGACCTGGTAGGCCCTGAACCTGGAAGCATAATCGAGCCATTTTTCCAGATTTTGCGACTCAGCTTCAGGAATTTCTTCTCTGGAGAGCTCTTTATCCACAACGCTCCAATTTTCGGCAAATACAAGCTGTTTGTCGCTATTTAAATGTTCGGCCCTCCAGTTGACCTGGACCAAACGGGGACATTCCCTCTCGATCCGGCTGAGAAACAACGACCGTACCGGGACCGACAAGCCGCCGAGCGGCTCTTCCTCGCTGGCGTCCGTAATGCCTACACCCACGAGCGAGAGGGCATGAAACCAGAACTCATTGAATAATTTCAATGCCACCGGTTCTTTTCCAGGATTGGAACTTCTGCCCATAAGGAGATCCCCTGCCAATCCATACGATCAAGGGAAAGATTCAGGGAAAAAAAGTCTTCTGGCTTTGGACTTCAAGAATTTTCAAATATTCCTCTTTTCCGGACAGTGCGGTTTTCAACTGGCCCCGATAGTACAGGCTCAAAAATAGCGCGGCTGATCTCGCCTGGCAGTTCAGGGATTTTTTCGGGTTGAAGGCAATGTCCGTAAAACCCTCAAAACCTAGAAGGATCTCAGACAACGCCTCGTTTTGGGCAAGTGCGTTCAGGTACAGCCAATCGTAGAAGAGAGTCGCCGGCTCCAGGGGCCAATTCTCTTTAAAAAGCAGGAACCCCTTTAACCGTCCCCCCTCTTTCAACCTCGGATCCTTCTTCGCTTCCAGTGACGTTTTCAAATAAAGGTCCTGGTAAGGCCCGCCCGTAAAAAACACCTTGCTTCCCTGGAAGAAAGTTTCGACCGTCCCCTTTACCCCTCCCAGCTCCAGCGAAAGGTTGAAGGCGCTCAGGGATACACCGGCGGCGTTCCGGGAATAGCTGGAGATCTCCAGCAATTTCTGGCCTCCGTGCTTTCTTTCATAAGCTTGATGCAGGGCATCGACGTTCTTTCTCTTTTGAGAGGCCGCCATGCCATTATGCCAGGGAAATTCGACCGGGAACTCCTCCACGAAGGACCTTCCTGCTCCAAGGGGAATGAAGACAGGCCGTATCGCCACGAACGACGCCCCCTAATCAACGACATCATTCCAATAAGAAAAGTCTTGTCTTGCCCTGAAAAGAAAAGGAGAGCATTCCAGCCTAACCTTTTGCTTTCCCGCATGTCTCCTGATCTCTCCCAGCATCCTCATTTTTTCTACATGCACACATTTGAAAAAGGACGGTTCAATCTTCCCATAGACAAGAACCTCAGCTTGGGGATCCGTCGGGTAACGAGCCGGGATCTGGAGTTTCTCCCTAGAAAGCCCTTTTTCTTTTAGGGGGAATTCCAAAAATAAACTTCTAAGATCCTCTAACTTCCTGTTTTCCCCCATGGAATCGATCGACTGCCTGCTGGCGGCGTTTGTTTGAAAAAAACGGCAATCCTTTTTCCACAGGACGTCAGGGGCGATTTCCATAACGACCCACTGCCAGCTTTTATGTTCTTCCCTCTTTTTAAAAAACATTCGGTAATTTGGAAATGAAATCGACAGGGAAAGGGCCCCCAACGCCCCGTCCATTCGGTTCAGGTCGGTCTTCTCGTACGACAGCCCCCCTCGGTCCAATTCTTCCCGGGGAATCAGCCCGAATTCCAGGATCGAGGCCAAATTCTGGGAGGGCGTAAAGTGGTACAGGGAAAGGATTCCCTTTTCCTGGCAAAACTCCCTGATCCCGGCCCTTTCAGACGACTCGGCATCCGAAAGGGAGCTCATGGAAGATGCCGGTGGTCCTTCAACACGAACGGTTCCTCCTACCAGTCTTCGGAGTTTTTCGATCCCGAGGGTCATTGAGGCTGCCCCCTTTCGTTCAGGGAATGCCTATTCTTCTATTGTCCCCAGCATTTTTGACGGCTCGCCGTGCCAGGTCACGAGCAGGTGGGTTCGGGCGCGAGTCGCGGCCACATAAAGAAGGGATCGCTCCATCCTCAGTCGTTCCTCTTCCACCAAGTGGTCCTCGCTCGCCCCGAACTTCGGCGGAAATTGGCCCGATCCGACCCCGGCGATAATCATCCGGTCGAACTCCAAGCCCTTTACGCGATGCATGGTGGCGAGCCTGACCCCCTCCTCCCGCCGGTTTTCGGCCTGATCGGGCTGGATCCGGACCGTTTTTACCCCTTTGCCCTCCAGGATCGTCTGGTACTGGTTGAGCAGCACCTGTGTCCGGGCAGTCAGGCAAATATTCGCCAGGTTTTCCCCCGAACGCTGCAGTTCCTTCAGGTAATCGGCCAGGAAAGAGGCTTCCTCCTGCAGGAACTCGAAGCCCTCCAGCCTCGGCGCCAGCCCATGGAGGACAGAGCGGTAGCCTTTCTGGTCATCCTGCCCCCCGTCCAGGTCGTCGTAGGACTGGCCTTCGAGAAGCCTGACGGCCCATCGCCTCGTCTCCTCTGTCGTCCGGTAATTGACCCTGAGTTTCCGGCTGCGCCCCCGGACTTCAATCCCGCATGCAGAAAGCGCGACCTTGTGGCGATAGATCCTCTGGTGGGCATCCCCCACGATGAAAAGATCGTCCTTTCCCTCCGGCACCATCTTCCGAATCAGCTTGAAGGCCAAAGGACCAAGGTCCTGGGCCTCGTCTACGACGATCGCGCGGTAAGGAAGCCTCTCTCCCGTCTCCTCGAGCACTTTCCGGGCATCCCGCATGGCGTCGTCGAATTCCGACAGCCCCTTTTCCCTCAGGAGAGCCCTGTATTCCTCGAAAACCGGCCAGACCGCCTTCCGCTGGATCCTGTTCAGGGCTACCCCGCGGCCTCGCCTGTCCGCCAAAAAGTATTCCTTTTCGGAGGAAACCTCCTGCGGCTGGATGACTCTCTCCCATTCCTCGAAGTAGAAGGAATCCGGCAAGGCCGGGTCCTCCGGCCGGTAGGTCAGGGCCATTCCCCAGAGTTCCCGGCGCCTTTCCTCGTCGTAGAGGAGCCTTGACTCGTAGCCCTTTCCCTTGAGGTACCGGTTGACCCACCGGTCCAGGTTGACGACCTCGATGCGCTTCAAAAGCTCGTCCGGGCAGATTTTTGCCAGGTTGTCCCGGATGTCTTCGGCCAGGTTTTTCGTGAAGGTGGTGAAAAGGACCTTTTCGTTCGGGTTGGCCAGGACGTTTTGGGCCAGCCAGCGTGCCCGGTGCAAAGCCGCGACGGTCTTTCCCGTGCCGGCTCCCCCGAGGACCCGGACGGGCCCGTTCCATGACCTTTCCACGAGCCTCCTCTGGGTCGGGTGAAGGAAGACCCTCCATTTCTCCAAGGGCGCCTGCAGGATGGCCTGGAGTTCCAAATCGTCTTCCGCGATGAAAAAGCGGCTCCTGGACTCGTCCGTCTGCAAGGCCCGGACGTAATCCTTCGGGTCGATCTTCTCTACGGGGCGCTGGGACTCTATGTCGCGGATGATCTCTTCGGGGGAACAACCCAACCGAAGGAGCGTCAGCGCATCCGCGGCTTCCTGCGGAAGGCCTTCCATGAACCGGTCCAGGTCCTCCTCGGTCCGGACCTGCCTCAAGGCGGGAAGCAATTCCTCCGGGATCCCCATCTTCAGGAGATGGCGATCCCTCACCGAATCGAAAAGCCCCGGTCGCGCGGGCGTAGTTTCCTCTTTCGACTCCGACCGGGGTTCTTCCTTGACCTCGTAAAGCTGCAGCGAACCTATCTCAGGGTTGACCTTGCAAACCCGGTTCTTCGCCCAGGCGTAGGCCTCGTCGTGGCGGTCCACCCAAAGAAGGAGAAAAAGGTCCCCGGTATCGGGCTTCAGGATAATTCCCCGGTAGGTGTCATCGATGCGGACAGAGCGCAGGTTGGGATCACGCGCCTCCTTGATTTTCTCGTAGTTGATGCCCGGCGAGGTCGGGTTAGCCCTGAACCGCTCGACGAACTCCCTCACCTTCTCCTGCTGCTTCCGCGGTATTTTGAACAAGGCCGTCAGGGCATCGGTAGAAACGGCCACCTTCGGTTCCAGGCTCATCGGTCAAGGACCTCCCTTTTCTCCTTCAATTCTTCCAGCAGGGCTTCCACTCCGCCCGACCGGATCCTTTCCAGCGGGAAAACGCGCCATCCCCGTTTCTCAAAGGCCTCCCGGAAAGCCCATTCCCTTTCTCCGAGGAGGGCAATACGGTTCTCCACCCAGGCGACCTCAGCTTGCGCGATCACGTCGAAGCCTTCGCCAGTCAGCTCAAAACCGACACTCGGGGCTTCCCAACCGGCCGCCCGCAGACCTGCAAAAAGGGGCTCCAGCAAATCCGGCTCGAGTACCAGCCCAAGGGCTTCTTTCCAAGCCTCGCCTTCCCCCGTTGTTTTCTCCCCTTCGCCGGCCCGCGGTTCTTCCGACAGATCGCGGAGCGGATCGTAAACGCCATTTTTAATTCCCGAGCGCACGGCAAAGAAAGTCCCCTCGACGAACTGGAAAAGATTCATCGCCTTCAGGAATACCCTCCAGTCCTTTTCCAGGATCTGGCCGTCGTCAAGGCAAAGACAGGCCCTGAGGCATCCGGCAGCCCATTTCCCCATGGATCCGGGGTCAAAAGACAAATACATGCGGAAGGAGCCGGAGCGGAATTCGACCGGCACCCTCCCTGCCGACAAGAGGGAATCCTCTTCCCATTCCGGAACCCATTCCGGCAGTTCGGCGCGCCATTGATCCCTCAATTCCGCGGCCAACCCGGTTTGCGTATTGATCGGCCGGCTCGCGGCAAGGCCCCTCAGGATCGCGTAACGGCGCCATTTGTCCTCTTCAGGATCCGAAAGGAAAGCCATGAGCGTCTCGAAGGGATCCAGCCCGTGCGCGTTCTCGAAGAACGACGGGACCCGGCCGTCCACGAACCTCAATTGTTCCTTGAAGTTCCTGCCCATCGGCAGGCGCTCCGGCGCGAGAGGGTCATCGAACGGATCGGCCTTGCGCCCGATGTGCGGCTGGACGTCCTTCCAGGTCAAAGACCAGACCAGGAACCTCCCGCTTTTCAGAAGGGCCATCCGCTGGACCGTGTCCTGGTCCAGCCTGTTGCGGTGGAAAGCGTAGCCGTCCGTGAACACGACGACCGGACGGACGCCCTCCCTCGGCCTTGCCGGCCAGAAGACGAAATCCGCCCGGCAGGGAACGGGCACACCGTCGGCCCTGCCCAGGGAGGCCTGGGGTTCGAGGTACCACGACTCATTCCCGAGCCGTACGAAATAGCCGGCCTTCCCCTTCAGGACCTGTTTCATGAAATCCCCTTCGCCGGCCCCCCTCGTCCGCCGTTTCAGGGCCTCGACGAAACGGGCCTCCAGCTCGCTGTCGAAGGAGGCGTTGATCTCGATCCGGCTGACCGATTCGATGGGCACCATGGATCCGCGGGACTGCAACGCGGAGTCCAGCATCTCCATCGCGCGGGCCCGTGAAACGTTCTTCATGTGAAAACTGGCCCCGTAGGCGTAGAGACAGCGATAGCACCCGTCACGGTCCGGGTCTTCCGCGCAGGAGCAGCCGGCCATCGCGTCCTGTGCCTTCTGCAGGACATCGAGGAGGACCTCGCCGTTCAAGGCGAGTTGTTTCAGGTAACCGGTGCCGCCGGGAATGGCATCATAGGCGAGGAGGAAGGTGCGCCGCAGCTCGGTATCGGGTACCGGCTCCTCGTAAACCGTGAAGCGGAGATGCCCCGTGTCGCCCCTGAAATGCCGCTTCAACCCCAGCTGGAGCGCCGCCGTAAAGGAATGGATGTCGGTGTCCGTCGCCCCCGCGGCCGACAGGGGGAGCAAAATCCTCAGGGCTTCCGACTGGAGTTCCCGGTAGAGGTACACGCATCCGACCAGGTTTGCCTGGGCATCCTTGTCTCGGGCGGGACATGTCTGGGTGTGCCTCTGCTCGCCGTTCCCCTCCTGGAGCCTGCCGCAGCGCCGGCAGATGACGAACCCCTTCCTCGGGTGTTCCCTCCCGTTGATGGTGACCCTTTCGCCGTAGTCGTCCTCGAGGCCGAAATTGACCTCCCGGATCACGGCCCTGGAGATGTACTCGAAGCCGAAGGGAGAGTCGGAGCCTACCGAACTCCACGCCCTTTCGACGTCCTTCCCGTCAAAGTTCACCAGCATCTGGTCCAGGAAGAACTGTTTTTCGCGCTCGTCGCTGTCGTCGCTGATCCGGCTGCTCCTGTCCTCCGCGTGGGCAAAGACCTGTTTCATCCGCAAAAGCTGCCGCCTCTGCCCGATCTCCGCGAAACCGGGACTTCCGCAGCGAGGACACTTTGCCGCTTGGTCGTCCTGCCCCACCCGCTCCATGTAGGAGCAGACGTCGCAGAATCGCCAGTCCTCCACGTCCGAGAGGGACAGGTCCACCTGGTCGATGCAGACCTTGTGGCCCCCGGCGTAAAAATGGCTGGCCGGGGCAAGCTCCCTCAAAGCGCTGGCCGCTGCCCTCTCGTAACGGTAGGTGTCGCTTTCGAAGCCGCCCTTGTCATCCTTCCTGTAGATGACCGAGCGGAGCACGACCCCGCTTTCCGGGAAGGCGTAATTGGGGATTAGGCCCTCGTCCGTGAGGAAATTGAAAAGGAGGTGTTCCCCGAGATCGCGGAAGAGCCGTTCCAGGCCTTTCTTCTCCCTCGCCATCTCGTCGATTTCTTCCTTCTTCGAGGCGGGATCCTGTTTTGCCCTTTCGATGGCCTTTCTCAGGCTCCTCGCCCGGTTCTGGATGCTCTTCCGCTGGGCTTGCAGGCTTCGCAGTCCCTCGACAAGCCGGGTTCCGAGCCCCTCCCCCGTCGAAGTCGCGAACGACCTCAGGTGGTCGATGGCGCCCTCAGAAAGTTCGCCCGGAAAGAGCGCGATGAAACGATCGAGCAGGGAGGCCTTCTCCGTTTCCAGGAAAGCCAGGAAGTTGAACGGGAATCGGTTCGGACTTTCGGCGTCAAGCTGGTTGAGAACGGCAACCACCTTGTCGGGGAGGGCTTCCGGCGGCACTCCCCCGTGAACCCAGGTATCGAGAGAGAAGGCCGTGAACTGCCTTTCGAGCACGGCCGAAGCCCCCAGGAAAACCCCGGGAGGTTCGACCCGGCCCGCGATCATCTCGAGCGGCTCACCGAAGAAATACATGTCATGGGGCCTTCCGTTGGCCACCGTCAGGGACAGCGAATTGCCGTCCCGTCTCCCTGCCCGGCCGACCCTTTGCAGGAACGAGGCGACCGTCGGGGGGACGGACGAGAGCAGCAGCGTGGAAAGGTCCCCGATGTCAATGCCCATTTCCAGGGTGGGGGTGCAGGAGAGAAGGTTCGGGTCCCACGGCCGCCGGTCTGCCGTTCTCTTGAAGCTTTCCTCCAGCAGGTTCCGCTCCCCCTTGGTCAAAAGGCCCGTGTGCTCCGCCGGGAAAAGCCGGCAAAGGTCTCCCTCCCGGTAAAGCCTCCCGTAATAGTCCTGGTCCTGCGACACCGCTTCGAGCCGCCCGTCGCAGTATTTCCCCATGCACGGGAGGCCTTCCCACAGGTCGGCCGAATCCTCCCCGGCCGCGTAGGCCGCCCCGCACTTCGCGCACCTGAATTGCCGGACCTTTCCGCTCACGCGGAGGGCCGAGGGCTTCACTCCCCAGGCAGGAGCCTGCTGGCCGCCTCTCAATTGGCAGGTGCTTCTTTCGACCAGGCCATTCCCTTCCCGTGAAAGCGTGTCCAGGGTCGCCCGCCAGATGCGCGGAGCGAACTCCGCAACCAGGGGGTGGACCTCCCCTAGGCATTTCATGACCCAGCCTTCGTACCAGCTCCTGCCGTTTCCATGGAACAGCAGGTCGAAGTCCGTCTCCGGGGCCGTGGAAAGGAACCGCGGACGCCGGGTCTTTTTGCCGTAATGAGGCATCCAGGGCTTCATCCGGGTGGAGATCTGGTAGAAATCCCCGCCCCTCCTGATGTAGGCCGCCAGTTCCGGGTGGCAGATCGCCCCTTCGCCCTTGAGCCGCTGAAGCAGCCCGGTCACGAGGGCCGCCACGGGCCTGGGGCCGATGCCTTGAAGTTCGGGGATCTCGTTTTCCAGGGCCTCCCGCACCAGCCCGACGGATTCGTCGAAAAGGCCGCGGTCCGGTGTCGCCACCGCCACCCCCGTCTTCTCGAGGGTCCGGCCGATGCGGCTGTTCAAGCCGAATTCCGTGAAAACCTCCCAGGCAAGCCGCCTTTCGAGGTCGTCCATGAAGGCCTTGCCCGGGAGCTGCCCGCCGGCTTTCATCCTCGCGAAATCTTTCCGCCACTCCTGGTCGGGGGCCAGGAACGTGGAGACATAAGCCTGGACAGGCATCTGCGAAGCCCCGTACGAAGGGAACCCCGCGGCGAACTCCTCCAGGGTCTTCCCCTCGCCCCCTTCCCTGATGAAACGGGCCATAGCCGTGCGGAGGGTGAAACGGTACGTCCGGGCCCCGTAGAAACCGGCATGGTGGGCCGCGTCCTGGACGGAATCGGAAAAGACCAGCATCTTCTTGTCGTCGTTGACGGGAGACGCCATCACCTGGGAGATCATCACACTCGACAGCGTCGCGCTCCTCGCCCCGAGGATGGACAACCCGTTCCTGGCCCCGCAGAAGGGACAGTCGTTGCTTGACAAGACCTTGCGCGCCCCGTTTCCCAGGGTGATTTCCTGTTCCGTGGAGGGAACGAACACTGATATCAGCCCCTCCGCTCCGCAGGAGGGACAAGGACCTTCCAGGCGGGCCTGCGTCAGTTTCATGCAGCGGGGGCAGAGGCCGCGGGTGCGGCCTTCGATACCCAGGTTCTCGGACCCCGCCTCGCTGGGGAACAGGTACCGGACCTTCCTGTGGTGGCTGAAGAACGCCGCGTAAAAGCCCCGAAGGTCTTCCATCCGCACCGAGCCTTCTTCCTGCTCCAGCGAGGACCATCCCATGGCCCCGCAGTCGCGGCAGTGAACCAGCGGCAGGGTCCCCTCGAGGATTTCGGCCTTCAGGTCGTCCGAAAAAGCCAGCCGGACCTTTTCCTTTTCCCCGGTAACCGTCGCCACCATGCGGCTCATCTCCCGGAGCCACCCCTGGACCTGCACGGTCAGCAGCGGCCTCACGCGTTGCCCCTCTCTCTTCCTGGCCAGGCTGGACAGGGCCACCAGGCTGTCGAGCACCAGGGCCCCGAACTCCTCGCCGCCCTCGTTCAGGACCGGGGCAACCCGTCCCAGGTCCCTGAGGATGTCCCCGTATTCCCGAGGCCTTCCCCCGAGCACCTTCAGGAAGTTCTGGAAAAACCCGTGGCCCCGGAGGAGGCTCCCAAGCCGGACCTTCCAGTCTTCCTCGCCTTCGCCCTCCCGCCGAAGCCCTTCGGCCCCGAACCAGATCCGGGCCTGTTCAACCAGGTATTCGGAAAAGGAGTCGTACGATTCCGGGTCCAGCTCTTCTTTCCGGGCCAACTCCGGCAGGGAGGACCGGGTCACGAGATCGTCAGCCAGGAACTGGGCGGCCGAAAGGCGCTCCTCCGTCACCAGGGCGTCAGGATCCAGCGGTTCCCCGAAAATCCGGGAGGCGTAATCCAAAAGCAGCGGGGTGTCCTCCCCGCCGCCCATCGTCGCCGAGGTGCCCACGCAGCAGAGGTGCCGCTCGGGGACCTCCAGCCGGGCTTTCAGGCGCCGGATGAGGCACGCCAGGTCGGTTCCCTGGGCCCCGTCGAAAGTGTGCAGCTCGTCCACCACCAGGTACTTGAGGGTATCCGGGCCGTTGTGCCGCCAGAGCTCACGGTCCGCGGGCCGGATCAGGAGGAAATCGAGCATCTTGTAGTTGGTCATCAGGATGTCCGGCGGGTTTTCCCTCATGGCGTAGCGGCAGGAGATCACCCGGTCCGGTTGCATCGCCTTCACGGGCTGCTCCAGCTTGTCGTCGGGGTCGCTTCCCACGTAAAGCCCCGCCGTCACCCGCCCCTTGAGGTTCGGGTTGTCGTAGATGGCGCGGGCCACGCGCTGGGCCTGGTCGGAGGCCAGGGCGTTCATGGGGTAGATCAGGAGGGCCTTGATCCCCGGTTCGCCCCTGTGCTTCAGGCAATAATCCAGGATCGGCCAGAGGAACGCCTCGGTCTTTCCCGAGCCGGTGCCCGTGGAAATGAGGGTCGACTTTCCCCCCGGATGGGCCAGGCGGGAAAAGGCCTTTTCCTGGTGCAGGAAGGGAGGGAACCCCAGGGGCACGTCGGGAAAGAACTCGCCGCTTCCCTTGCCCGGGCTGAAGGGCAGGCCCATGAACACGTAGGGGCCGCGGAAAAGCCCCTTTTCCCTCTTCAGGAAATCGGGCAGCATTTCCCCGAAAAACGGTGACGTCACGGGAAAGGTCGTTTTCAGGTAGTCCTCGATGCCCCTACGAACCTCGCGGGCCAGAAGGGTGGGGATCATCCGCCTCAACTCCTCGGTTTTGTGTCTCTAAAGGCCTTTCCGGGCCGAAAAGACCTCCCAGGCCCGCCGGTAATCCGCTTCGCGGTCGCACCTGGCAAAGGGGGCCACGTACTCGATGACCCGCTTCCGCGGCCCGCCGGGCAGGGTGTCGTCCTCCACCTCGCGGGTGACGGTGCCCTGTTTCATGTTCTTGATCTCCTCGAAGTCCCTGCGGTCGAAACCCACGCCCGGAAGGCCCTTGTTCGGAGTGAACACGATGCGGCCGTTCATGTCGTACCAGGTGTCCGATTCGTATTGCCGCAGGACGGGGAACTGGACCCGGTAGATGGTTAAAAGTTGATCCAAAGTCATGCCAATCTCCATTGCCGCAAGCACATCAATCTCAATCAAGGCTTGGCGACGTGCTAGATCGGAACGAAGAGCACAATTCCTTTGCCAATCGGGGGTAAGTTTTGAAAAAAACTGTTGTGGAAGTCTCGGGTCATTAGAAGTCCAAGACTCTTTGGCAAAACCTCCTTCCCATGCTTCACACCAAAGAGGGGCATATAAATTGGTTAAGCATGAAAGGGCTAGGTATCTTGGGAAACTAGGATTTTTGGTGCTAAACAAAGGCAAAATTTTCAAAAGGCTCCCATCCGCCTTAGGTTTTCCTGTTGTTTTTATCAAAAAATCTGCAACAAGAGACGCCGCAAAAGATGCATAAGCGATCAATAAATTGTTATTCTGAAATACTGATACAGCGGCCAGATTAATCGCTCCACACCCCGGTGGGTAGATTGCGCTAATCATCGTTCTCTCTCCCGCCTGGCCTATCAAAGACCGGTGAGCAAACCTAAAATATTCGGTAACCTTTCTTCCGTCCCAGGGGACGGTCGGAACGCGTTTTTCGTATTCGGCCCTGGAACAGGCCGGAACATAGTTCGTCCTGGGAAGGTAGTCATCGGGGAGTTCATGCAAATCCAGAACGTCGTAATGGCCCTTTTCGGTACACACAGAACGTGGGGTTTTATACAGAGGGTTTCCCACGTAAAAATGCGGGCCGGAAAGCACCAGTTCCTCCGCGGTATCGGGGAACCGGGTTTCCCGCCGGATGGTCCCGTCCTTCTGGCGGTTCGTTTCATGCCACATTTCGGTCGTATGGAATTCCCCGTTAAGGTCTCCAAGCCGTTTCGACGCCGAGGCAAATTTCCGGAGCACCTCGATCAGAGGTTGCCCGTGAAGGGCGGGCAACCTGGCCTCCAGGGCCGGTGTCCCAGCGTCATCGTAAAGCCGGGCGAAAAGGCTTAACTCTTCCCCGGAAACGGGGACCAGGCGCTTACGGTGCCCCGAAGTGTTCCATCGGTCGTCTTCGGTCTTGATTCCCGGCAAAGGCCCCGACCCATCATGCTGAAAACAGGCGTCCACCATCGCAGGCTCGAAAAGATTCGCGAGCTGGATAAATTCCGGGGAAGATTTTTGGGGGCCGTACACGTTGATGCTGAAACGCTCCCTGTGCCCTATTGGAAATAGGATCATGGAGTTCTGGAACTGGAAATGGTATTCCAGCCTGGGATACATCCTTGCCCTAAAAGCACCCCCATTGGGGTCATCATAGACCCCTTCCGGGTGGAGGAATGCGGATGAACCTCTTTCCGAACCGATCCTCCAGGCCAGGGGAAGGAAGCATTTATACAGGTTCGTCTGCATCCCCGCCAATTCCGGATAGTTGGCGCAAGCGTTCAGGAAGTTCTGCTGCCCCGCCGACTCCTCGTAGGCGGACAGGTAAGCCCTCCTCAAGGCGCTATTTTTGAGCACCTCGTTTCTCACCTTGCCAAGCTGGGCCGCGGAATATTTCCGGAAGACGAACAGCGGCTGGCTGTCGCCCAGGACGTCCCCCTCGGTCCACTCCACCTTGATCCACGGCGGGTTCCCCAGCACCAGGTCGAAGCCTCCCCTGGTCCGGAAGATGTCCGCGAACTCCACTTCCCAGTGAAGGAAACGGTACCGCCGGGTGAGCTCGTCGGCAATTTGGAGCCTCGGGTTGCTGTTCTTGAGGCTTTCCAGGCTGACACTGCCCAGGCCTTCCGCAAGCTTTTTCGCCTCGAGCCGGGCGGCCGTGGGGAAAAGGTCGACCTGGGTTTCGGGCATGCTTGTCACGTCCACCACGCCGCCCTTCAGGATCAATTCCAGGTCGAAGAGCCATTCCTCCCGGCTGGGCAGCTGCTCGGCCTTTTCCAGCGGCCAGAACCAGAGGGCGCACCAGTAATCCAGGGCAAGCTTCAACCGGCGGTAGGGGCTGCCCCTTTTCGACAGGATCTCCTGGCCGTAGCGGAGGTCCTTGTGCCCTGCCGTGGTCAGGGGCCGCCGTTCCAGCGCCGGCTGGCCAAAGAGATGGATGGGGTCCGACGTATCGGCGCGGAGGCGCGCCTGTTCCTCGGCGCAGGCGGTCCAAAGCCTGTCGAACGCCTCCGACAGGTCTTCCAGGCGCCCGATCTCCGATTTGGAAAAGGGCCGGCAGAAATCCTTCCTCCATTCTTTAATCCGCTCGATCGCCTCCGACTCCATCTCCTTGACGATCTTGTCGGCGTAGTCGGCCATGCCCTTGTCCGGAAGGAAGAAGTGATAGACATGCCCCTTCGGCCTCGGCGCGTTTTTGAGGAGCACCGGGGCCGCTTCCAGCCACGTCGTTTCCCCCTTCTCCCTTTTCACGAGCAGTTCCGGGGCGAACACGGCCCGCCTGGCCCCGATGAGCGAGTTCCCGCAAGCCAGCTGCATCCCGAACCAGGGAACCGGCGCGTCCCTGTGGATCGTCCCCAGCCAGAGGGAGACCTCGGCCAGTTCCACCGCCACGGGGTTCAGGTCCACGCCGAAGACGTTGTTGTCGGCCAGGAACATCTTGACCTTCTGCTTCTCGGTGCCGTATTCGTTCAGGGGGATTTCCTGCCCGGTTTCCTGCTGTTTTCTCTGGAGGTAGGCCTCGGCCACCTGGTCGATGACCTCGTTCAGGAAGGCGGCGCTCCCCATGGCCGGCTCGCAGAAGGTGAGCTCCAGGACCTCGTCGGCGCTCTTGCCCTCCAGCAGCCCCTTGAGGGCGTATTTCACCAGGCATTTCACCAGCGGCTCGGGGGTGTAGTAGGAGGCGCTCTTCTGGCGTTCCCGGCCGGCCAGCCGGTAGATGAAGGTGCCCTTCGGGTACTTTTTGACGACGCCTTCTTCCTTGACCCGCTCGGCCTCGGAGAACTCCTGCAGGTCTTTCGCGTTGACGAAATAGGCGACGTCCAGCTCGTCGGAGGTCGAACCCTCGGGACGGACCTCGTAAAGGTCCTCCCGGGCGAAGAACCCCGTGTAGGAAAGGAGCCCCTCGTAGACCGCCCCCAGCTGCCCGATGCCGAGGCGGGCGTAGGAAACGCGCCCTCTCCCCCTTCTCGCGTCGGGCTTCGACAGCGAAAGAAGGCGAATCACCTTCTGGAGGACGATGTTCCGGAAACGGACCTTTTCGAGAAGGGGCGTCCTGGCCGGGTCGAAGAGGTGGGAAGGCAGGGGTCGAAGCCGGAACGTGCCCGAGTCGTCCACGCTACCCGGATCCTGTTCCCCGGAGAAGTCCAACAGGCCGGTTTCGGGGGCCGCGGTGCGAGGGTAGCCCTTGAAGACGAGTTCGAACAGCTTCCGGAGCGAGGCGTCGAAGAACGTGCCGTTCTCGGCCTCTTCACCGACAAGGGGCACCATTTCGAGGTCCCGAAGGCTTTCGAGGCTGTAACCCGTGCGGTAGGTCTCGGAATCCAGGGGAGCAAAGCCCAGTTCGGGCCGGGATTCCACGAAAAGCAGGAAAAGGAGCCGGTAGAGGAACCTGAGGCATTCCAGGGAAAGCTGGGCGGGATCGAGGTCGCCCTCGCCGAAAACGGCCACTTTCTGGCGTTCCCGGAAGTCCCGCACCGCGTCGTTGCCCAGCAGCTCGATGGCCTGCCTCAGGGCGTAGCGGAGGTCGTCCGAAACGGAGGAGGCATGGCGGCGCGACTCGGCTTCCATGCGGTCGAGAAGGGATTCCCCTTCGCCCGGGCAAAGGCTCTCCCGGTGGAGCAGGACGGCAATGGCCTGCAGGGTCGTGGTTTCCCTGCGGGAAAAGATCTCGTCCAGATCGAAGCGCAAGGCCCGTTTTTCGCGCCATTTCTCCCTGTCCAGGAGCAGGACCTGGCTTCCCCCCGCAAGGATGACCCAGCGGGGCGGCTCGTCCCGGGTGAAAACATGGCGGGACAGGAGTTCCTCAAAGGACAGGTCCCCGTGGAACCTGAAGCCGCCCTCGACTTGCTCCGGGAACTGCTCCGGAACGAGGCTCTCCTCCAGCAGGTCGATGTCCTCGTCCTGGGAAGGGGCGACTTCGAAACACCAGAGGAGGGGTTCCCCCCCGGAGCGGGTCACCTCGGCGAACACGGGGACGACCGTGCCGTCGTCAAGCTCGCGCGGCCGCGGGTAGGCCTCGTACCCCAGGGCTTTCAGGACCGGGACGAGAAAGTTCCGCTGGGCCTCGAGCCTTTCCCTTGCCGGGCGGATCTTCCCGAGCCTCGAGCAAAGGTCGAAAAAACCGCCGGACAACGAGGAAAGCTGGGCCCAGGGCGTTTTGGCCTTCTGCTCGGCTTCCCGGGTCCTCCATTCGTTCAGGACACCCCTGAGATCGTCCTCGATCAGGGCCGCCAGGTAGTGGCCGGAGAAGAACTCGTTCTCGCTGGTGATGCCGGTCAGGTCGATGGCCATGCCGTTATGCCCCCTTCATGACGGCCAAAACCTGGATGTACGGTTCCGGCTCGGTGGTGAGGGTGTCCTTGACCCATTGCTGGTAGCTGGCGAAAATCCGGTCGATCCGGTTCCGTTCCGACTGCATCCGGTTTTTGACCAGGGCTTCCGGCCTGCGGGTATCGGCCAGGGAAAGCTCGAGCTGGGCATGGTGACGGCCGCGAAGCTTCTCGAGGGCTTCCATTTCCCGGGCCAGGCGGGGTGCCACCCGGCTCTCGAACTCGTTTCGGCGTTCGCGGACCCAGGACCGGCCCCGGTCTATCGCTTCGGGGAGCATCTTTTTCAGGGCTTCGAGGTCTTCCTTCCGCCCGAGGTTCGGGTAACCCCTTTCACGCAAACCCGTGCATCCGAGCAGGGTTTCGAAGTCGACCGTTTCCCGGTAGGTTCCGTTCTCGAACCGGATCCCGAACCAGACGTGGACCAGCGGGTGCCCCTTCCGGTTCGGGACAAGCCCGGAAAGGAGAAAGACAGCCTCGTTCGGCCGCAACCCGCCGGGCAGGGTCATCACCGGGGCCTGGTGCCGCCGGAACGAAGTGAGGACCTTGTCGTTGATCCACCCGACCGCCGGATGAAGAGGCCACAGGTAATGGAGCGTCGGCCAGGACTCCTCTGAAACGCGGCTGCGGAGGATTTCCTTTTCCATGGCACCGGGATCCAGGGTGAACCGGAAAAGGCCGTTCTCGGGCCAGATCTCCCTCGGCAGCCTTCGAAACCGCCTCTTCAGCTCTTCCGGGGCGGCGAACTCGAGGTAACCCTTTTCCGGGTCGATCTCCCGCTGGATAGGGAGGTCGACCGACAGGTGCTCCAGGGCCGCCTTCACGTAGTCAAGGTCGTTCGCGAAAAGGGAGGGCAGGGGAGCGGTTTCGTGGGACGGTTCACCGGGTTTCGCCGGTTCCTGCGCACTGGCCATGAACTTCTCGAACCAGTTCTCCTCCCCCAGCATGGACTGCTCGGCCTCTTCGGGCTTCTTGCCGGCCTCGATGGCCTCCGCTGTCCATCTCTCCTCCGCCTCGACTTCGTACAGGCCCAGGAAGGCCGAGGGGTCGCCGATATTCCTGACGGCCTCCTCGTCTTTCCTGATGAGCAGTTCCAGGATCCGCATGTCCCCGCCGATGCGCGGCACCTCGCTTTTGGTGACCAGGTAGACGATCAGGGGCGTCCGTTCCTGCCCGTAGCGGTCGATGCGGCCGTTCCTCTGCTGGAAGGTCATGAGCGACCACGGGATGTCGAAATGCACCAGGCGGTGACAGAGATAGTGAAGGTTGATGCCTTCCGAGGCCACGTCGCTTGCCAGAAGCAATCTCAGCGGCGAAGTCTCCTTGCCGAAATCCTCCACGATCGCCTGCTGCTCGAGGTCCGAAAGCCCGCCGTGGAGGACGGCTATCGCATCCTGTCCGAGCCCCAGGTCCGCGGCGAGGTGCTTCTTCAGGAAATCGAGAGTCTCCAGGCGTTCCGAGAAGATGACGAGTCGGTCCGTCGCGTCTTGACCGTCCCAGCGGAGTTCCGGATCCCCTTTCAGCGTCGAGAGGAGGGCCCTGTAGCGTCCCAGGCGGTCCGCGGTGATGGCTTCAACCTTGCTGGCCAGTTCCTGGAGGGGAGGCTCGTCCACCGATTGCAGGGGGTCCCTGGCGATTCGGGCCAGCCGGTGACGGATGGTCTGGAGGCAGGCCTGGGGGCTGGAAAAGAGGGATTTTTCAAGGACGGTCCGGAAAAGGAGCCCCCCGGCTCCTCGTTCGTTCCCGTGGGACAGGGAGAGCGAAGCGAGACACTGGAAGGCTTCTTCCTCCTCCGGGGTCGCCGGGCAGCTGATCTTGAAAACCTTTCGCTCCTTGAAGGCCGAGGCCACCTGGTCCTGGATGTCCTTCTTGAAACGCCGGATGAAAAGTCCCTTGATATCCTCGGGCCCGTATTCCTCGGGGTTCGCGATGGCCGTCGGATCCAGCATGTTCATGAGGGAGGCGAAGCTCTCCGCCTTTCCGTCGTGGGGGGTGGCGGAAAGAAGGATCAGGGTGTCGGACCGCTCCGACAGGAGGCGGGCAAGCCGCGCGCGCTGGGATAGGCCGCCACCGCGTTCGGCGACGTTGTGGGCCTCGTCGATGACGATGACGTCCCACCAGGCCTTTTCGAGGAAGGTCCGGTACTGGGCGTCCCGCTTCAGGGTATCGAGGGAGATGATGGTGCGGTCGTAGTGGTGAAAGGGATTCTGCCCGGCCGGAAGGTGCGTGTAGACGCGCTGGATGCCGGCGGAGTCGAGCCTGACGAGGGGAATGGTGAAGCGGTTCCATAATTCTTTCTGGAACTGGGTCATCATGCTTTTGAGCGTAACGACCAGGATTCTCTTTCCGCGGCCCCGCCGAATGAGTTCCGACAGGAGGATCCCCGCCTCCAGCGTCTTTCCGAGGCCGACCGCGTCCGCGATGAGGATCCTCTGGCGTGTCTGGCGCAGGGCCCGCGCCGCCGGATCAAGCTGGTAGGGGACGAAATTCATCGCGGCGCGATACCCGATATGGATTCGTTCGTCCGTCGGCGGAGTCCTGCGAAGGAGACTCTCGAGATAAAGAAGGGAAGACCTGAAACCGGGGGAAAGGTCCTGCACGAGCTCGGTATCTTCCGGCTTGAGAACCCGGATTTCCTCAAGGTCGGAAAGAAAGACGGCATCCCTGTCCTTGACCGGGTCCGAAAGGCCGGTGACATGGAGGGCCTGTCCGTTCCTGGTGAGTTCCACCTTCCTGATTACCCATTCCGCAGACCGGATTTCCACGCGCGCTCCCGGAGCAAGGGTCGATGGCATCGAAGCGAGTCAACTCCTTCAGGGTGGTGAAATCTTATCCGTGAGGTGGTACCCATTCCTTGGGCAGAAAACCGGCCTTATGTTGAGATGGCCCCAAAGAATGGCTGAATTTGTCATAATGCCTGTGGCACCCTTATCCCCTCGGGCCCTTCTTCCCGAATGGCATCTCCCATCATCATCTTATAATGCGCCATCTGGTGTGTTTTTTCAAATATTGCCTGAAATACCCTTAGATATGAGTCAACTGTCGACTCATCCATCGCAATATAAAGATCGTCATGAGCATTATGTGAACCATCATGCGCCCAGCAAAACAAGGATCTACAAATGATCTTATCTTTACCCTCAAACAAATCACAGATGTCGTCGTACTTAAAACCACCAAGAATTATGAAATAATATTCAATAATACGCCTAAGCACATTTTGAATCGTGAGCAATGATTTTTCCCTGTTTTTGATTTCGGACCACAACAGTTCATAAGCCGTGTTTATCGGGTTAGTATCATATTTTTTGACTGTCGACTCCTCTCCTGCCTTTCTAACCATCCAGAAGGTTTCATCTTTTAGGGGTTCTTCTCTCCTATTTGGATTAAAAGAAACTTCCTTGTGAAAGTAAATATTGTGAGTGAGAATAAAAACTTGCTTGATGTTGCTGGTACCCCTGCGTGCATCCTCACATATTTTTTTAATGAGGCTGCTCACGATAAAAAGGACATCGCAATCTAGACTGGAAACGGGGTCATCGAAGACAACTACGCGATCGGTGGAGATTCCGCTATCCGAATTGCTACCTTTAAGTAAATGAAAAAAATAGAGGAACGTGACGAAATTCCTCTCGCCTTCACTCAAGGTTGCCTTAGCATCCACCCCGTTTGAGCGCACCAGTTTGTAAAAATTCCCCTTTTCGGATTTTGCCAGGGAGAATCCACGGAAACCGAAGGACCTTAGAAGGTCATTTATTTCATCTATAGTTGGTTGAACGCTAGTCGTCGTTTTCTCCAGCCTTCCAATCTCAGAAAGCTTCTCTGTTCGGGTTTTATTTCTTTCGTATATTTTGTCATTTATCTCAGAAATCGCTTTCTGGATTCTTTCTTTTGACTCCATGTAATCCGTAATCGCTGATTTGAGTTCGACTTCCAGTATATATTTCCATATTTCTGACGTTAATTTTATTCTTTCATTTTGCAAATTAGCCACCATGGAGTTGTGATCAGCTATTTCTTCGTTGGCCAAATTAATTATTTTAGCTATTTCATCCAGCACATTAACCGTTGATTCCAGCCCAATCGATCTGCTCGGCTCTTTTTTCTTTTCAGTAATTTTCTGCATGTTGTTTTTGACTATAGAATCGAATAATTTCTTTTCGACCATCAATCTATTAACATCCATAAACTTTGATGGTTTTTCGATAAGTGCTTCCAGTTGTTTTTGTAGCCTTGCAGATTCGGTAAAGTAGTTATTCTCAAGCTTATTAATCTCTTCTAAATCAGAAAGAAATGTTTCGTCAAAATAATCCTCTAGGCTTTTTGCAAACCTTTCGGTCGTTGGCTGTTGACAAAACGGGCAGACTCCATCACTGGATTCATAGAATGAGCGCCCTTCTCGAACCCAGTCGCTATTGCCTAGCTTCTTTATCATCGCTGCAATATCGACATCCTCTTTCCCTATGACTCTTTTCTTTAAGATAGGATGCGATTCATATGCCGTTATTTTCATGGTTTCAATTGGAATGATTTTAGGCTCGGATAATGGGGTTGAACCGAAAAGTGTTTCAGCCTTCTTTTCAAATTCTACGAGTTGCTTTAGGTTTGCTTTATTTCTGGTCCATTCCTCCAGAACCCTCGCCTTGAACTTTTCAGAACTATTTCGAAGGCCTTCAAAAGCTCCTGAAAACTTTCCATCGTATTTTTTCTTTTGAAGCCAGCAAGTTTGCTTGAACTGTTCTTCCAGATCGGCAAGTTGCCCCTTTTGCCCACCTGCACCATCTTCTCCGCCTAATGTTCTCATCAAGGTTTCGATTTCTTTCGTGATAGATTCCACTTCACGCTTCAAACTTGTTATTTTTTCAATGGTCAATCTGTTGTTCTCACCAAGCGTGAATACACCCTTTAATTCTGTTGTTTGATTAAAATTCTTATCTACAAAATCCTGGTTATAAACCATCGCCTGAAGCTTCGTCCCGTTTTTCCACTTGACCCGACAATCGCGGAAACTCTCTTCATCAGCAATGATCCTACTTATCGTTGTTTTTCCGCTGCCATTTGAACCAAAAAAGAAGTTGATCCTCGATAAACCCTGCAATTCCTGCGGGGTGCTTCCGAACGTTGCGGTATTGGTTATACGCACAGAATCGATCATTTTTTTCCCTCCCTGGCTCCAAGGAAATGAAAAGTTCTGATCGAAGACTTACAAATGCGGGAAAAGCTTTCTATTCCTCCACTCTAAGGGAAGTCACCTCGAAAACCTTACAGGGTCAGCAATGCTGGCCGAGGTCGGTCAGGAGGAAGGGGTCGTTCATTTCGTACTGCTGGCAAATATCCAGCCCCCTATCCTTGAGGTTCCATAGGCATTCAACCTAAGCTATCCCACACCTGGCGTTGAAACCGTCAGGGCAAGGATGTCGTTTTCAACATACCGCTTGAAATCCTCGATGTTGGTGAAAGCACGGTACCTGCGATCGATGGCAAGCCGCAACAGGTCAGAACCCTCGTTCAGGAGGACGGCCACGGGATCGCTCAACCCCTGCTGCAGGCCGTTCGGCCAGGCCAGGTCGAATACAGCGGCCGGCTGGTTCGATACGGGGTCCGCCGCTTCGTACATGAGCGTCCCGGCAGGAAGCCCCTGCTGTACCACCCATTCGTTCAGTTCCTGAAGGGTCTTCTCCTCGTCTTCGGTCTGAATGCCCCCGTGAGAGAACATGGCGATGGAAACGATCTCGTCGACCGGTGCGGAGGCCCCCAGGAGCGTGTCGTCCCCGCCCAGAAGCTCGAGCATGAACCGGTTGGCCGCTTCTGCCAAGAGTGTTTTCCTGGCTTCGAGGAACCGGTGGTAGTTCTCTAGCTTCCACAGCTCCGGATCCATCGGGATCCACTGGGAAGCCAGTGATCCGGGGTGGGATTCCTCGACCCGCGGGAAATAGGTTTCCGGCAACTCGTCGCTTATCTTCAGGTTCGTCTCCTTCGTGAGGAGGCAGAAGTTCGCTACCGCGTTGACCTCAGATCGGGAATACCCTTTCCTGTAAAGCTGGGCTTTGGGGAAGATGTGGTGGACTTCGAGGCTGCTGCTGTTGCCGAGCAGGTTTTTCCTGATAGGGAGGCCCGTTCCCCAATCTTTCGCTTCGCCCACGCGCGAAAGCATGTACAGGACGGAATAGAACCTGGCCCCCAGGCTCCAGCCGCCGAAATGCCCCGGCTCGACCTTCAGTCCGCCGTGCCAGAGCCGGGTCTGTTCGATCAGGCGGTCCAAGCCACTCTCCAGGTCTTCGATGAGAGCCAGGTCCTGGTCGAGATACGATTCCACCGTAGACGAAAACCGGCCCCACATGCCTGCCTGTATGAACCAGAAGAGGAGCTTGTTCTGCTCTTGGACGCTAAGTTGGCAACCCTTCCTGTCAAGGTAGCGCGAGAGGACAGGGAAAGCGTAGCGTCCGAAAAGGACCTGGTTCTGGTCCAACCCTAGTCGCCCGCTGACCAGGTTCAAGGCGGCGTTGATGGCCTTTTCGGCCCGTTTCAAGCCCTCCTGGATGTCCTCAGGGGGGAGGTTATGCAGGTATTGGAACTTCGCCTCCCCGGTAAGGATGGCGTTCATGTTCCTCAGGAACCAGTCAAGATCGAAATCAAACCCTGCCTTTCTCCATTCCTCCAGCTTCAGGTTCATTTCCCTTCGGGCCTCCGGCCACTCGGAGCAAATCTTGGCAAGGGCCAGGTCCCCCTTCGAAAGCTTGGTGCCGCCGCTGTTGACCTTGTTGAAAATGTCGACGACGACTTCGATGGATTTGTCCTCTCCCGTTACTTCCTCCACGTGAAGATCGGTATCCAAGATCGCCAGTATTTTGCCCAGTTTCCCGCCATAATCCGCCACGGCCGTCGAGAGAGCTGGATCCTGGCTGAATTTCGACAGATGGCTGCCCAGTCCGCCGAACCCGGATTTGAGCAGCCCGGTGACGTCGATCCACAGGGGGTCGTCCTTCATTTTGATGGCCTGGTAAAAGGCGAACTCTTCCTTGCCGAGGTGGAAATACAACCCCGTGAAGGATTCCTTGTTGCCTTGGAAGAAGGCGGGGGGTTTTCCCCGTGCGACCCCATAAAGGGAGGTGATCCGCTGTTGGCCGTCCAGGAGCAGTTTCACGACGCCCGGCGCCAGGGCCTTTTCTCCACGGAACTGTGCCGCCCCGGATTGCGTCGTCCAAACGAGGAGGCTACCGACGGGATGTTTTTTGTACAGGGAATCGAACAACCCCTTGACCTGATCCCGGTTCCAGACGTACCCCCTCTGAAATTCGGGAAGTGCCATGTGACCGCTGTCAATATGGTCCAGGATCGTCGAGACTTTCAAAGAAATCCCTCCGTTTTACGAGAACATCCATGGCTATGGTCTTAATTAGATTTTAGTCAAACCCGCAGGCACCGACAATCAGGATTTCCCTTATTTTTTAATCCCTAACGCGGCTTTCCTTCATTCGTGCCTGGGGTCATCCAGATTTCCGCCAGGTTACTCTGTAGTAGTCCACGCTCTCGGTCATGGGAAAACCGCGACATTTCCGCGTGCACTTTCAAAGTGGAAGTCAAAGCCGATCGCCGGCTTATCACCTCGCACTTCGATGGACTTTCTTCCTCCCCCGGATCATCTGCAACTCGTCATAATCCAGGTTCAGGGAACCGCCGCGCGACATGTTGCGTCCCAGGATCTCAAAGTTCACTGCCGGGTCGTAGACCTTGAAGTCGGAATAGATGATGTGTCCCTTCAGCCATGTGTCGAACACCAGGGGGTTCTCGTCGATCGTCACCGGGTAGGTCACGAGCCGGTACAGGTTCTTCTCGACCTCCGTCCTGGGCGGCTTTTCGATATAGACGTAGGAGGAAACCGTCATTTCCCCGATGAGCCAGCCTTTTTCGTAAAGCACGATCACGGAACCTTTCGGCAGGGTGTCGTCCTTGAACTTGATGTTGGTACGGAAGATGCGAGTGTCCTCGAAGGCTGAAAAAGGACGGCCGCCGGCCATGGCGGAGTTGTAGCCGATGATCCGGTACTGGGGCTTTTCGCCGGTTATGGATTCAATATCCGGGTATTCCTCGACCTCGATGCCGTACTGCTTTTCGGAGAGGACGATCACCTCAACGCCAGGCGGGAGAAGGCCCATTCCCTTGCCCGACCAGCAGACGACGAGATGGGTTTCGCCTTCCACCATCTGCTCGACATGACCGTGCTGGACGAAATTCTGGGCCTCGTACTCGAACTCGATCAGGACCTTCTTCCTGCCGTGGCTTCGGAGGTCGATGGCCGTGCAGTCCGGAAAGGCCTTCTGGATGTTCAGGATCTCGAAGCCGAGGTCCCGGGCGTACTGGCTGAAGACATGCCGGACGAACTCTTCCTTGCCCAGTTCCGGTCGGACGTAGGTTGGTTTGCGGGTCATGGGAAGGACCTCCTGTGTTTGCTGCATCCAGGTGATTCACCGGAAATAAACCCTACGTGCTCATGAAGGGAAGTTGTTGATCCTTGCACAAGCAGTTGGCGATTTCCGGGCACTAGGATTCACCAAAGATGCCCAGGATTTCCCACTTCTCTTTCCAATCCCTTAACCGGCTCTCGTTTATCCCGTGGTGCTGGGATCCGGGTGTTCTAGGGCGTTTACCCGCATGTTTTTCCAAGTAGTCCCTGTGGGCTACGTAGATGTCGTTCCGGATCCACCAGCACGGCGTCACCCAGTAGCGCGGAGGCTTGCCCTTCTCCCCCAGGTCTACAAACACCCAGAATTCCGTTTCATCCTCCGGCTTCTCGGGCGGCCGGCAAGGCTTTCCTTCACCGATTGTGGTTTGCCAAGTGCTGCTTGTCTCCCCCTTGGTGCTGACTTTGAGGTGGATCGTGCGGCTGTGGTCCGTGTTGCAGGCGATGATGTCAATCCGGGGCATGCTCAAGGCGAAGGTCACCGCACACGCGCCTCGCTTGTTCAATTCTGCGGCGACAAAGTATTCACCTGCTCTTGTTACAAGCTTATTGTGAGCGCCACTTCCCATGTGGAGCACCACCTTTCGGCTTTTTAATATGGAACGGATCCCAGAAGATTAAGAAAACGTTTTTTAATAAGCACACAGATTCGATTATAAGCCCGTTATGCAAATAGACTCCGGGGTAGCTTATTTTTGGTGAGCGACATCATACGACGGCGGCCAACAAGAGAAGGGCGGAATCCTTTAGGGTCGCTCGGCACGCCTCCGGCCTGTTGTGGTGCACAGCAGGGAGCCAAGAAAAAGGGCTGGTCTATAATGAAACTCAAGTTTAGCGTAGGATCCCACTACCGGGAGGGGCAGCGGCTTGTTCAGGTGCTGGCCTAGGCGGCGATCCTGGTGCTGCCTTTCCTGCTCCAGGAGGTCTACCGGCTTGACCCCGGGGTAGCGAAACCCCCCGCCGCAACGGCCCCCCCTGAGGATCCTGGAATACCCGGAGAGGATGAAGGGGGGCGAGGCGGCTGCTGGGGGAATTCCTAGCCGGGTGTCGGGTGCCATCCGCTACGATTTGTCACGGCAAGCCGTCGACATCCGGCCGGGCTGCGGGCTGTTCGGGGGTGGGCTGGAGTCCTATTTGGGCAAAGCAATCGGCCTATTTTCTAGGCACAGGGCCAGATTCCGCCGGGCAGCTCTTTGAGGCGCCCGCTCCAGTGATCCCCCGCCGCGTAGAGCCAGGCCGGGAGCAGGTTCCTGCCTGCCCGGACCGGCACCAGGACGCGGCGGTAGAGGCAGAGCCCGCCTGGGTTGAATCCCTCGAGCCCGTCGATGGCCGGAAGCCGGCTCTCGGGGTCATCGAAGGTGAAAATCTCCCCGTGAACGATCCCCCAGGGGGCACCCGGGCCCTTTTCCAAGAGCGGGCCGGTTGAATCGGGATCAACGAGGCGGGCGTTCTCCTCTGCCTGTGTAGCCACGTCGGCGAGCGGATTGGCGGTTCCGACGGCGAGGATGTCTTCCTCCGGGACCCGTAAAACGGGGATTCCGGAGGATGTCTCGAAGAGACGGCCTCGCACCCAGGCGTCTTCCACGCCCAGGAACCCCTGGCAAAAGCTGTCATGGTTCCAGAAACCGCGCTTCAGGGTCCCGTAGACGAAGAGCCGAAGGAGCCCGGATGAGCTGGAGTGCGAGGGATATGCCGGGGTCACGCCCGGATTCAGTGCACTGTCGGACACGGTTTTTCCTCCTTTCCCTGGATACTGTCGTCTCTTACTCAGTGATGCACCTTGCCGTTCCGCTGGTGTCCAACAAAAACCTGATCCCTTTGTACAACGGTTTTTCGTCCGGGTTGTCGCTCTGCTGGACTTCCCTCGCGACGCGGAATGCCCGTTCTCCCTCGCTGTCTCCGAAAACTTCCAGAAACTCGCAAAAGGACCCGCGGGATAAGTCCGGGGAACTGACCCGGATTTTCTCGAACCGGTTGATGGTTTCGAGCAGCCTCCACGGAACGAGCCTTTTGACGTAAACGTCTTTTCCGTAGTTCCCCGCTTCAAGAACGATCCCATCCTTGCTGATTTTCAATCGAACCACTCCCCTTCGTTTTCAAAGTCAATGGATCCTTCGTCTTCCCACGATGCCGGCCCGGCGAAAGGCGTCGGCCTCGGTGCCGTCTCGCGGACGGCCACGGAGGGCTCCGGGGAGTTCCCCGATTTACCCCTCCAGGGTCGGCTGGGCCTCAAGCCATCGGACGTATTCCTGGCTGAGGAAGGCCCTCCCCTCCAGCAGGAGCTCCAGGTAGCCTTTTGAAGGCTTTAGTCCCTCCCGAACCTTGTCGGGGCAGGTGACGTAGACGCAGGCTTCCACCTTTGAGCCCTCGGGGGTTTCCACCGGCAGGAATTTTCGCTGGTAGTGCCAGCCGGACACCCCCTCAAAGGCATCCAGCAAACTCATTCCTTTTTCATCGACCTCGTACAGGATTCCCTCAACGACGGAACCGGGCTTCTCGACAACGTTCGCAAAGCCGCTAGATGCGTGCCGGGAAGAAGCCTTGTTGAAGCGCAGCTCGTAATCCCTCAGGACGGCCCGGCCGACGACGCTGAAAGTTCCTCCCTCTTCTGTGATCCGCTCGTTCATTTGCTCCAGGGACATGTTCGAACCGTAGGCAAAGTACAGCACCATCCAGATCCTCCCTTCTGGTTCGGGGTGAATTCCGAGTTTTCTGAATTCTACACTTTTCGAGCGACAGGATAAGACGGTGAACCGGTAGAATGACTCCGATTGGCGAGGGATCACGAGATCCCGTCTTGAAAGGCCTTTTGCCGGGAAAGAATCTCCCGGGCCAGCCGCTGGCAGTTGTTGCCGTCCCGGTAGGCAAAGGCAAAGGTTTTCATTTCCTCCATCCGGGACCGGAAGGAGGCCGCAGAAAAGCCTTCTTCGATGAACGCTCTAACCCAGGCCGAGGCCTCTTCCGCGGTGAGGGCGACCGGGCCGAAAAGATCCTTCCGCAGGTCGATGTAGGAGCCCGTCTTTTCGAGATACTCGTCCCGGTCGAACTGGTAGAACAGAACCGGCCTGTCCAGGAAAAGGAAGTCCCAGCAGATGCTGGAATAGTCCGTGACGAGGAGGGCGCTGGCGGTCAGGACCTTCTGCAGGTCCGCCTCCTGGTCGAGGATCTCGACGTTTTCAAGGGAAAAGTTTTTCCTGAGGTCTTGGAAGAACTCCCTCATCCACAGGTGGACGTAAACCTGGAGGGTGTACCCGCTTCGGGAAAGGACTTCGTTCATGGCGCGATCGGCGATGAAGGCCCGGGCCTGCCGGAAGAATTCGGTTCCCGAAAGGGAAAGTCTCCGGGAATTCCATTCCCGCCACGTGGGCATGTACAGGATCTTTCGGGGGGGAGTCAAGCGGGCTCTCTCCAGGGAAAGCAGGCGATCGTACCGGGCCAGGCCCGTGACGGCGATCTTCTCTGCCGGGATCCCCCACTCTTCCCGGTGGATCCTCGCCTCGCTCTCCGACCCGGAGGCGATCAGGTCGAGTTCCAGGGCCGGCGTCCAAACTTTCTCGCCCGAGGGTTGAGCGGCCATGCTGGTCTTTTTCAGGGCCGTGAACCCGTGGTCGAGCATGACGCAAAAGGTTTCTGGGGTGTCGCGTTTCGGGTAATCGGTGATGTCGTACCGGCCGTGAGAATATACGAAGACATAGGCGATCAGGGCCAGGACATTTCCCCTGAACGTGTCCTTGAAAACGACCCGGCTTCTGTCCGGCAGGGGCCGTTCCGGGACTTTTCCGAAGAAGGCGTCTTTCCTGATAACCCAGTAGGAGTCGATCTCGGGGTGGTTCTGGACCATGTATTCGAACAGGGCCGCGCTGTTGTCGTCGTACCGCCTTCCCCCAAAGGCCCCAAAAAGAAAGATGCGCCGCCCGTTGCGCAGGGCGTTGCGTCCCTTGAGCCTGACCCAGGCCCTGGCAAGAAAGAAGCTGAGAAAACCCAGCACCTTATCCCGAAAACGGGGGAGTATTTTTCCGGGGTGTTTTGCGTACTTGAGGCCCTCTCTTTTCAGGCTCATTGCAGGCACCCCCCCTTGAAAACGTTCTCAAAAGCCTGGCCTTTTCCCGTTCCACCGGGCAGATGCGGCCCTTGTTGCTTCACCCGAAAATCCGGCGGATCCGAAGGGCCAGGTCCTTCCGGTACCGGGTGCGGTCCTGCAGGGATTCCTCCAGTTCGGCCAGGGCCCCGGGGAAATGTTGCGCGTAGACTTCCCGCAGCCTGCGAGCGACCGCGGGATAGGGGTTCAGCGCGTCAGCCTGGATGTCCCGGATTCCGGCCTCCCGAAGGGCACGGACCAGGGACGAGAGGGATTCCCGGGTGTCGGTGAGCCCCGGGAGCAGGGGAGCGATGAAAACCCAGACCGGGATTTTCGCTTCGGTCAATTCCCTGGCGGCGGCCAGCCGCCGATCGGGCGAAGGGGCTCCCGGTTCCAGCACGTCGGAAAGGCGCCGGTCCAGGGTGTTGATCGTGAACCCGGCCTGGAACCCCGGAAGACGGCGCAGGATCGGGAGATCCCTGAGGATCAGGTCCGACTTGGTCAAAACCTGGACCTCGAGCAGCGGGTAGCCGGCCAGGATCTCGAGGCTCGAACGGGTGAGCCGGTAGCGGGCTTCTACCGGCTGGTAGGCATCGGTCACCGTTCCGAGGAGAACCTTCCCCCGGGGCGGTTTCCGGCTGCGGAAAAGCTGCCGGGAAAGGACCTCGGGGAAATTGACCCTGACGTCGACAAACTCCCCCCACGGTTCGGGATGCTGCGCGAAACGGCAAACGAAAGAAGCGTAACAGTAGACGCAGGCATGAGAACATCCGCCGTACGGGTTCAGGGCGTAGTCAAAACCGAGAATCCCGGTCTTTCCCAGGGCAGACTTGCAGGAAACTTCACGGATTTTGATCAGGTCGGTCCTCCCAGCTGAACCCTCTGGAGAAAACTTCAACGCAGGCGTCCACCGCTCCTGCGTCGTAACGGGTTCCGCGGTTTTTCCTCAGTTCTTCAAGCGCGGCGTCCAGGCCGAGGGCTGCCCGGTAAGGGCGGTGGGAAGACATGGCCTCCACGGTGTCGGACACGGCCAGGATCCTGGCTTCCAGGAGAATCTCTTCGCCCGCGAGGCCGCGCGGGTACCCGCTTCCGTCCATCGCTTCGTGGTGCTGGTAGACAATCTCCGCCAGGGGCCAGGGCAGTTCGATGGTGCTCAGAATCCGGTGGGCGGATGCGGGATGAACCTGGATCAGCCTGTATTCAAGGGGGCTCAGGCGCCCCGGCTTGACCAGGATCTCGGAGGGAACCTCGATTTTCCCAATGTCGTGAACCAGGGCCGCCATTTCCACCTGGCGGGCATGGTTTTCACCAAGCCCCATCTGTTCGGCAACCGCCCTGGCAAGCTTTGCCACCCGCCTCTGGTGCCCGGCGGTGTAGGGGTCCCGCGCTTCCGAAGCGATCGCAAGAACCTGGACGGACTGTTCCCAGGCCCTCTGGAGCTGCTCGACCTTCAGCTTCAGCTGGCGGTTGCTCTCTTCCCGTTCCCGCTCGGCCTTTTTCCGTTCCGTGATGTCCCGGTAGATCGCGAAAACACCGGTCTGGTTGCCGTCCAGCCTCACTGAGAAACCGGTGAAGGCGACGTCGATCAGGGTTCCGTCCTTTCTCATCCTCCTGGCCTCAAAGGCCAGGGCATCTCCGCTCGAGAAGCTTTCGGTATAGCGCCGGGCGATTTCCCGCTCTTCCTCCGGAACGATGAACTCGTCGATCCTGTGCCCCATCAGTTCCTGCTGGGAAAAACCGAACATTTTCTCGCAGGCCGGGTTGACCCGCAAAATCGTGCCGTCCAGTTCGCAAAGCTGGATGGTGAGAGGCGAGTGCTGGAAAAGCTGTTCCAGGTAGACGCTTTCCCGGGCAAGGTCGGAAAGGGCTTTCCGCTCCTCGGTCGTATCCGTGGCGTAGCCGAGGTAGCGTCCTTCCTCGAAGAACATCCCTTCCACCTGCCACCAGCGCCGGGTTCCGCCCTTCTGGAGGATGGGGCTTTCCCAGCTGGACCACCCGCAATCCTTGAGGAGGCCCAGGAAACGGGCCACTTCACCCCGGGATTCCTCCGGAACCAGGTCGAGGACGCTCATGGCCCGGATCTCACCGGCGGTGTAGCCCGTGAACTGAAGGACGGCCGGGTTAGCGTCCAGGAAATTTCCCTTCCCGTCGATCTGGAAGATCCCGATCGGTGCGTTTTCGACATAGCGGCGGAGCCTGGATTCGCTGGAGGAAAGCGACGCCTCGGCGAGCTTGCGGTCCGTGATGTCATGAACGATGGAATGAAGAATTTCCCTTCCTTTGAGTTCGATCCGGCTGCTGTAAACCGCTACATCCCGGACGCTGCCGTCCGCCTTGCGGTGCTGGAATTCGAAATGAACCCGCTTGAGGCTTCGAGCCTTTTCCATCTCGGCTTTAACCTGGTCGGAAGGCATGGTATTGATTTGCTGAATCAGCATCTGCCTCAGCGTTGCTCGCGGCCAGCCGTAAAATTCTTCCGCGGCGCGGTTTGCGTCCAGGATCGATCCGGTCTGCGGATCGATCAGCAGCTTGACGGCCGCGTGATCCTCGAAAATTTTCCGATACAGCTCTTCGCTTTCAAGAAACCTCTGCTCCGCCGCTTTTCTTTCTTTTCTGAGCTGCTTCTGGTTCAAGGCATTCAGGAAGGCGGGGCCGAGACGCCGGAGGTGTTCCTTGATGACGTAATCCCAGGCTCCCGCCTTCATGCACTCGACCGCCGTCTCCTCGTTGATGGATCCCGTTACGATGATGAACGGGAGATCCGGGTCTTGCCTCTGCACAAGCTCGAGGGCAGTCATCCCGTCAAAACTCGGAAGCTTGTAATCGGAAATGACGGCATCCGGTCGAAAACAAGCCAGAGCCTCCTCAAATTCGCGGCGGGTTTCGACAACCAGAAATTCGCAGTGCGGCGCGACCCTTGAAATTTCCTTTATCGCCAGCTCTGCGTCCGTTGAAAGATCTTCCAGGATCAAAACCCGCATCTTTGCCTCCATGCTTTTCCCCCTTCCGCTTTCCCGGTCCTCAAGGATGACGGTTGACAAGCAGCCAGTACAGTCCAAGCCGGCTCACGGCCTTGACGAAGTCCTCCGCCCCGATCGGCTTCACCACGTAGCTGTTGACTCCCAGGGCATACGCGGTCTTGATGTCCGGGTCTTCTTCCGAGGATGTGACGATCACCGCGGGAATGGATCGGGTTCTTTCGTCGGACTTGATCTGCCGCAGGACTTCAAGGCCGTCCACTTTCGGCAGCTTGAGATCCAGCAGGATCACCTTGGGAGGGGCGTCAAAACTCCGGTTCGAGAAATCCCCCCTGCAGAAAACAAAGTCGAGCGCCTGGGCCCCGTCCTCCACAACCGTGATGGAGTTGGCAATGTTCTGCTTCCTCAGGGCCCGGATGATCAGCTCCGCGTCACAGGGGTTGTCTTCTACAAGGAGAATGTCGACAACCGCATCAGTGTCCATGGACGCCCTCCTTCCTGATCGAAAAATGGAACGTCGCGCCGTTGCCAACCTCCGCTTCCGCCCATACGCGGCCTCCATGGCGGGTCACAATGCGGTGAACGATTGCCAGCCCCACTCCCGTCCCCTCGAACTGCCTGGCGCCGTGAAGGCGCTGGAAGACGCCGAAGAGCTTGTCCGCGTAGGCCATGTCGAAACCGGCTCCATTATCGCGAACCGAATAAACCGTTTCTTCGTCCTGGTCTTCCCCGGTAATCTCGATGACCGCGAGGTCTTTGCCCGAGGAGAATTTTACCGCGTTGGAAAGCAGGTTTGCCCAAACCTGGCGAAGCAGGGACGGATCGCCCGAAGCTGGAGGGAGAAAACCGACCCGGAAATCGATCCGTTCGCGCTCCTCCCTGGTGGTGATTTCAAAAAAAACGGAACGGGCCGTTCCCGCCATATCGACCGGAGACCTCTGTATCGGAGTTCGACCCACTCTTGAAAGAGAAAGCAGGTCGTCGATCAGCTTTCCCATCGTCCGGGCCCCGCTGCAGATAACCGAACAGATCCGCCTTCCCTCGTCATCCAGTCCCGGACCGTACTCCTCCAGCAGAATCCGGGTGTAGCCGTCGATTGCCCTCAAGGGGGCCCGGAGGTCGTGGGAAACCGAGTAGGAGAAAGCCTCCAGTTCCCGGTTGGCGGCCTCCAGCTGGGCCGTACGGTGCGCGACGCGCCGCTCCAGGTCGGCGTTGAGCCTGCGGATTTCCTCCTGGGCCTGCTTCCGCTCCGTGATGAGCTCGGAGAAAAGAAGGATCCCTCCGATGCTGCCGTCGCTTTCATGCCAGGGGTGGATTTCCCACCGAACCCAGTCCGTTTTCCCGTCCGCTCTGGTGAAAGAATCTTCCTCCGCTTTCAGGATCTCTCCTCCGAAACACCGCTGGAGAGCCTCTTTCCACCCTTCCGGGATCAGCGGGAAATACTCGTAGAGGGAACGGCCGATCACCTCGCGGCTTTCGAAGCCGAAATCGGAGATGAACCGGCGGCTGGCAATCAGGGTGATCATTTGCCGATCGAACATGGCAATGGCGGCCGGGGCGTTTTCGATGAAAAGGCGAAGCTTCTTCTCGTTGGTCTCCAGCTCTTTGGCTGCCCTGGCCAGGGCAGCCTGGGCCCTTGCCCTCGACCTGGCCTCAGCAGCCAGAAGGCCGGAAAGGAGAAGTGCCGTGACACCCACGAAGGCCAGGCCCTTGTAGATGGACCACCGGGTCGTCGCGGCCTCTCCGAGGTGCAGGAATTCCAGGAAGCTGTCCGATACGAGGATCCATGCCCCGGCAAACAGAAGGTAGGGAAGGACAATCCGGGTAATGGCCCTTTTTGACTGGCTCCTGAAAATCTGATTCTCATCACTCATCGGGATTCCCCCAAAAACCATGCGGGCGGCTCTTCCTGCCGCGTTTGCAGGGCCAGGTTGAACGGGTTCGCGGCGGGCGTCTTTCGGCTGGGCACTTCTCCCGTGCCTTTTCGGGATCGCAGTAATACTTTAAGCGATTAGAACCAAAGCTGTAAACCTCTTAATCCCAGGTTCCTCGATTGCGGGAAAGGGGCTCCCGACAGGGAAACCCTGGAGGGGCAACAAGGCCCTCCGCCAAAGCGGAGGGCCTGTCTCGAAAGCGGGTGTGGAAAATTCTGATTTCCTTCAGGAAAGCCTCCGGACCACCATGGCCACGCCCTGCCCGCCTCCAATGCAGGCACTGGCCAGCCCGATCTCCCTGTCGTGGGTTTTCAGTGCGTAAAGCAGGGCGGCAGAAAAGGGGGACCTCCTCACGGAGGTCCCCCTTTTCTGCCCGGATAGATTGGGTCTTCCTTCCCATCTCAGAACCGGTACAGTGCGGCAACGGCTCCGCCGTTTGGCATCTTCTTCTGCGGAACGATAAACACCTTTCCATCCTTCAGGAAGGTTTCCACGGCGATCGTCTCCAGCAGGTCCTCGCATCCCGGCCCGGGACCGCTGCAGGGCTCGATCGCCAGGTTCTCGGGATCGGGCTTTCCCCACTTCTCAATCCCTTCCGCCAGGAAGACCGCTTCAACCCGGCCGGAGCGGGAAGCCCAGTAGACTTCCTCGGGATCCTGGCCGGTCAGCCCTGTTCCGGCGTCCCGAAGGTACCGGGCCAGGGCATCGGCCTTCGGCTTTTCGAAGAGCGGGCTCACCATGGGCCAGGCCTGTGCGTGAAGCTGCTCGATCGACAGCTTTTCGGCATTGCCGGTGATGCCCGTCGGCAGGATATTGCTGTATCGGCTAACGGAGCGGTAAATCGGGTGCAGGTATTCTACCCCGGCCAAAATCAGCGGCTCCCGGGTCCCTTTCATCGCATTGCTCAAAACATCCACCACACGCCGGAAATAAACGGCGATGTCTTCCTTGGGACGCTCGTCGCCGGTCCCGTGCCCGCCGAGGGTTCCAGCCTGGGCCCGCCGCTCGAATCCGTCATAGTTCAGCACCTCGTCCAGGCTTCCGGGCATGTTCTCCACGTGGATCTCGGAAAGTCCCGCTCGATTGCCCCGGAACAGGCGCACCCCTTTCTGGCTGAGAGACACGAGGAGATAGGATTCGTCCCCCGACAGCAACCCCAGAAGGGGTTTCAGGACGAAGCGCTCTCCGACGACCACCTTTTCCGGGAAACTGGCGGGAAGCCGGAAGCTGAAGGATTCACCCGGCCGTGCAAAGACGGCAAGCCCGTCAGCGGCCTCCGTCCAGAAAGGCATCTGAAGGACGATCCGGTCGAGAGCCGAAAGCAGTTCATCCGCTTCGGCCGGAGACAGGCCATGCTCTGCAAGGGCCTGCGCAGCCTTTCTGGCCAGGTTTTTCATGCGGATTTGGCCCTGCCGGGCGTCGGGTGAGGTTCGGGCGGTGGGCATGTAGAGGGAAACACACGGACCCTGGGTAACCGAAGCGAGTCTTTGAACGGATTCCTTGTCAAGGATTTCCATGCGAAAACCTCCTCTCGCGTTCGATTCAGAATCATAGGAAGGAAGAGAAGGAGCGGAAAAAAGATTTGATGCGCCTCGTTAAAGGCGTGAACAATCATCGGAATAAGTATAGCATCGCCCAATCTCCCGGACAATGCGGCATGAAAAGGAAAGATTCCTGTTTGACTTTTTTCCAGCGTTACCGATAGACTCAGGCTATGAAAAAGCCTTTTGAGCGACTCGACTTTGTCTCATCCCTCGAACATTCCATCCTTTCCCCCAGCACCACCGAAAGCCAGGTGCTGGAAGGATGCCGGTTCGCCGCTGCCGAGGGCGTGAAGCTCGTCATGGTTCAGCCCTGCTTCGTCGAAACAGCGTCCGCGGCGCTGCGGGGAACGCCGGTGCTCGTGGGCGCTGTCGTGGGATTCCCCCACGGGTGCGATCTCGCCGACGTGAAGGCTCTCTCGGCCCGCCGCCTCCGGGCCCTGGGGGCCGATGAGCTGGACATGGTGCTGAACCGGTCGCTGCTTCGGTCCGGACGGCTACTTGAGATGGAGGCCGATATCCGCGAAGTGGTGGATTCAGCTGGAGGGGCCACGGTCAAGGTGATCCTGGAAACCGGGGAACTGTCGGAAATCGAGATCGCCCAATGCGTCGAAGCCGCTCGGAGAGCCGGCGCCGACTTCGTGAAGACCTCCACCGGGTTTGCGGGAAGCGGGGCAACCGTGGAATCCGTGCGCCTGCTACGCCGCCTGGCGGGACGAACGCTCGGCGTGAAGGCCTCGGGAGGAATCCGGACGCTTGACCAGGCCCTGACCCTGATCGAGGCGGGGGCCGACCGGCTGGGGCTTAGCGCGACGCCCGCCGTCCTCGCGGAGTGGGACAAGCGGTTTCCCGATGAACGGTAGGCCTTCCAGACTCGCGGTTCTCGCAGCCTACGGGGCGATCTACTTTATCTGGGGGTCGACCTACCTGGGCATCCGCTTCACCGTTGAAACCATGCCCCCCTTCCTGAGCGGGGGGCTCCGCTTTCTCGCGGCGGGAGCTGTCCTGTTTGCCTGGGGATGGCTCCGGGGAACCGAGAGGCCCTCCGCCGCCGGATGGCTGAACGCGGCGAGACTGGCTGCGATCATGATCCTGCTGGGCTACGGGGGGGTTATGTGGGCCGAGCAGGTCGTTCCTTCCGGGATCGCCGCCCTGATCATCTCCGTTGAACCGCTCTGGTTTTTCGTCCTGGACTGGCTGGTGTTCAAGTCGGCACGGCCGCGCCTGAAGGAATGGGCGGGACTTGCCCTCGGTTTCGCCGGGACCCTGTTTCTGGCCTTCGGGGAAGGCGGGGCAAGCTTTGAGGCGGTCCCGGGGTACCGGATCGGGACCTTCGTCATTTTCATCAGCACCCTTGCCTGGGTCTTCGGTTCCCTGCTTTCAAGAAAAACCCGCATCGCGGATTCCACCCTGCTCGGGACCGGCATGCAGATGCTCGCCGGGGGGATCTTCCTTTCCGCAAGCGGTCTGGCACTGGGAGAAGGGAGCCGCTTCCTCCTCAGCGAGATCACCCTGAAATCCTGGCTGGCCCTGGCCTACCTGGCTGTCTTCGGATCCATCGTCGCCTTCACGGCCTTTGTCTGGCTCCTGAAATTCGAACCCGCCTCGCGGGTTTCCACCCATGCCTTCGTCAATCCCGTCGTCGCCGTCTTTCTGGGCTGGATGCTCGGCGGAGAGCAGATCACGTCGCGAATGCTCGTCGCCGCCGCGGTCGTCGTCGTTTCCGTCATGCTCATCACCCTGTCGAAACAGGAGGACGGGGTCTACCATTACAAAAACGAGTAGTGGCGGACCTCTGTGGTTAAGATTTATGATACTAGAAGACGGAGGTGTGGCTCATGGGGTCCGTAGTCCGGCTTTAGCCGGATTGACTCGGCTCTGAATT
>Ga0208826_1000520_pt1 | contig 39885 bp, 33 predicted proteins | sample AD_UKC115_MetaG_FD_184451 | JGI IMG/M metagenome (GOLD analysis project Ga0208826, IMG submission 184451) | Active sludge microbial communities of municipal wastewater-treating anaerobic digesters from Hong Kong - AD_UKC115_MetaG (SPAdes)... | ecosystem: Engineered > Bioreactor > Anaerobic >...
CTGCCCTTCTTCCACCACCTCTTCGAGCGCCCTGCTTAATGTAACACTGCCTGCTCAGATTACAGGACAGCCTCAAAATATCACCATTTGTGAAGGCCTAAATGCCAGTTTTTCAGTAAATGCCACAGGCGCATCCAATACGTATCAATGGCAGGTTAGTACCGATGGTGGTACCACTTTTAGCAACATTACTGGCGCTACATCAGCTATTCTTACCATTACTCCGGTTACCGCCTCCATGAACAATAACCAATACCGGGTGGCGATAGGCAGTTGCAGCCCTGTTCCTCTCAATTCATCTGCTGCTACGCTTACGGTAAACACAGCGGCCAGCATCACAACGCAGCCAGCCAACGTAGCAGCATGTACCGGGAATAACACAAATATTACCGTGGTGGCTTCGGGTACGGGTGTTAGTTACCAATGGCAGATAAGCACCAATGGAGGGGCCAGCTTCACGGATATACCAGGGGCCACAACGGCAACCCTTGCGCTTACATCCGTAACAGGTGGCATGAATGGAAACCAATACCATGTTGTGGTAACCGGAACGGCCTGTGTTTCTTCCGTAACATCGAACAATGTTACTCTTTCAGTTACTACTGCTGCGAATATCAGCTCACAACCAGTAAATCAAACCGTTTGCGCCGGATCTGCTGTAAGTTTTGTGGCAAGCGCTACCGGAGTGAGTTACCAGTGGCAGGTTAGCACGGATGGAGGAACTACCTATACGAACATTGCAGGTGCCACCACCACCACCCTTTCTCTTCCTTCCGTATCGGCCTCTCTGAACAATAACCTGTACCGCCTGGCGGTTACCAGTTGCGGCCCGGATCCTATTTATACGAATGCTGCCTCATTAACGGTAAACAGTCCGGCCAGCATTACCACCCAACCTTCGGCCACTGCAAAATGTGTGGGTGATAATATCACCCTTTCTGTGACAGCTTCGGGTACGGGTATCAGTTATCAGTGGCAAATCAGTACAGATGGAGGTACCAGTTTTGCAAATGTACCAGGCGCTTCCGGCGCTTCGCTTGTACTTAACAATTTAACCCTTTCCCAAAATGGAAATATGTATCAGGTGGTAGTATCTGCGGCATCGCCATGTACAGCCACAACCTCGGCCAGTACAACGCTGGTGGTTAATGCAATTCCGGAAGTAGGCATAACGGTGCAACCGGCGGATATCGTTTGTGCAGGAACCAATATATTGCTATCAGGCACTGGCGCTTCAACCTACACCTGGAACAATGGGATACAGAATAATACTTCTTTCCCAATCAGCCAGACCACTACCTATACCGTTACCGGAACCTCGGCTGCAGGCTGTTCTTCCACTGCCTCCCATACCATTACGGTAAACCCATTGCCGGTGGTAACCCTCACTTCAAGTCCATACCAGAATTTGATTTCAGGCCTTAGCACCACCCTTACCGCAGTGGCGGATCACCCGGGCAGTGTTTTCAGTTGGACCAAAAACGGATCCGTACTTCCTGGGCAAACGACCCATACCATTACTGTGGATGAAAGCGGACTGGGAACCTATGTTGCTTCTTTTACGGATGCCAACGGGTGTACTGGTTTTTCAAATCAATTGGCAATTGGCGACTCGGTGGTTAGTATCTCATTTATTTATCCCAATCCCAACCAGGGGCAATTCCTCATTACGCCTCCCAAAAACGGGACTGGCAACCATCGCTTCCAGGTTGTAATGTATAATGCGGCAGGGGCAAAAGTTGTGGCCAAAGAGGTGGTGGTGAATATGAGTAATCCAAAAATAGAAATGCATGTACCGCACTTAAGCCATGGAGTTTATATGGTTACGCTTCGGGATGATAAAGGAAAAGTTGTAGCCAAAGGAAAGGTTACCATACTATAAAATACTTCCGCAACATTTTTTAAGGCAGCTCGTATGGGCTGCCTTTTTAAATTTTTCAAAAAAAGGAAATTAGAAAAGTATGCTCCGGGAAATATTTTATCAAAATACAATTCTTCAATCCTAAAAACATGGGAAACAGGGAAAGGCGGAAATAAAGGGGCAACAGCTCGGGGAATCCAATCCATCATCATAAAAGAGAATCTATATCAGCATAAAAAACCCTCCAACAGGAGGGAAAAAATTAGGATTGAAACCGGGGAAGTTTACCTGATCTGGTGAATATAGATATTGCTCAGGAATTGCTTACGGACATCATAGAGATCACGTTGGATGCTGGCATCAACCAGTTTCCCTTCTACTTCCAACTTAAAACCTCCCAAAATATCTTCATCGATCAGTGTTTCCAACTCAATTTCAGTAACCTTCAATTGCTGTTTTACTTTGCTTACCAGGATTTGTTCTGCCTCTTTACTGATAGAAACAGCCGTAGTAAGTTTTACATGAAGAATATTCTTCAACTTATTGTACTGCTCAATAAAGGCTATCAGGATTTCCGGAAGATTGCTCTCGCGGTTCTTCCTTACCAGGAGTTGAATAAATAATTCGGCAAGCTGACCTACCCTTCCGTTAATTATGGAATTGATGATTTGTTGTTTCTTATCGGAGTTGATTACCGGGCTGCGAAGTATATTGCCAAAATCGGGATTTGCTGTAATGATCGATTTAAGCAATCGTACATCGCCGTATGTTTCCTCCAATTTGTTCTGTTCAATGGACAGGTCGAGAAGACTTTTTGCGTACCTGCCTGCCAGTCGTGGATTATGCATAATTCAGATCTGAGTTTTGTTGCCCGGGCAGGTTAATTAAAATTAATATCCCCGGCCAGTTCCCGGATATAATTTTCCTGGTCGGCCTTATTTGCCAACTCCTTCCGTAATACTTTTTCGGAGATTTCAACCACCATTTTACCTACTTCATTTTTAATATCGGTAAGGGCTGCCATCTTTTGGTTATGGATTGAATTGTGGGCATCTGAAATAATGCGGGAAGCCTGAACTTTTGCTTCATCCTTCGCATCATTGATCATCTTATCCCTGATTTCTTTCGCTTCCTTTAACATCGCCGACCGTTCTTCCCGGGCAGAGGCAAGGAGAGCCTCATTGTCATTTTTCAATTGGGCCATTTCCGCCTTCACTTTCTCCGCAGTGGCAATCGATTCTGCGATGTTGGTTTCGCGATCGTTAAGACCTTTCAGAATAGGGCCCCAGGCAAATTTTTTCAGGATAAAAAGAACAACCAGGAATGCGAGGAGCGTCCAAACAATTAAACCCAGTTGTGGTAATAACAGATCCATAAAATTTGATATTAAAGAAGTTTAATTTAAAAATATTACTGCATCCGCCGCCCTTTGCATTGGATGCAGTAAAGCGATTGTGCAATTAGGCTTTCAATACAGCCAGCAATCCTGCAATTACCGCAAAAAGGGCTACCCCTTCTACGAATGCGGCAGTGAGGATCATGTTTGCACGGATGTCGTTGGTTGCTTCCGGTTGACGTGCGATAGCTTCTACCGCACCTTTACCGATCTGGCCGATACCAATACCGGCGCCAATAGCAGCAAGACCGGCGCCAATAGCACCACCCATGTGCGAAAATCCAACTTCAGCCAACAAAGTCATCAAAGTCATGATACTTGTTTTATGATGATTAAAAAAATACTTATATGGTTGGTATTACATCATCTGCATGTCCATCTACGTCATGATGTCCGCCTTCGAACGATTGCCCGATAAACACCGCGGTGAGATTTGTGAAGATGTACGCCTGAATGAAGATTACCAATATTTCGATTAAGTAAATAAATACAGTGAACAAAACGGATATGGGTGAGAAACTCCATCCTGCGATTTTATTCATGGATCCGAAAATGAAGATCAGTGAAATAAAACTGAGGATGATGATGTGCCCTGCAATCATGTTTGCAAAAAGACGAATGATAAGCGCCCCGGGTTTGATGATTAAGACCCCAGCCAGTTCCACGGGTATCAGGATTAACTTAACCAGGATGGGCACTCCGGGAGGCCAGAAAATATGAGCCCAAAAATGGCTGTTCGTACTGGCCACAATTACGAGCAGCGATATCACGCCCAACACCAGGGTAAAGGCGGTATTCCCGGCTACATTAGCCGATGTGGGAATCATCCCTACAAAGGCATTGATTAGAATGAAAAAGAATACCGTAAGCAGGTAGGGGAAATATTTTTGCCATTTTTTTCCAAGGTTGGGTTTGGCCACATCATCCCGTAAAAAAGTAATGATGGGTTCCACTGCATTTTGCCATCCTTTGGGGGCCGTAGTAACTCCTATTCCGGATTTGTATTTTTTAGCAATCCCGTTCATGAGGAGTACTAATAAAATGAGTGCAATGATCATTTGCACCACATTGCGCGTCATGGAGAAGTCGTAAACTTTGGAACCATCTGTGGCTACAATTTTTCCTTCTTCCATTTTATAGCCATTGTATTCATCGGTTCCGTGATGGCCAAAACGGCTGGAGGAAAACACCGTAAAGCCCTTTTCCGGAGCATACAGAATTACCGGAAGGTGAATAGTAGCATGAAAATCCCCAATACTAAAGAAGTGAAATTCGTGGCCATCCTTTACGTGTTCGATGATATTTTTGGCAGGCTCGTATTTTTCAGGTACGTCGGCGTGCTCATTTGCTTCAGGCCCATGGGAATCCTGGGCATTTACGGGGGGTGCAGAAATGGTCAAAAAAATGCCGAAAACCGCTACCAGTAAGTATTTTAAAGACTTTAAAGCCATATCACTCCTCAAAATTTGCCGCAAAGATAAGGGGTGATCGCTGATTTGGAAAATTTGAAAAGATTATCCTGCCGAACTGTTCTCAAAGCCGAATTGCATCTTATACAACTGGGCATATTGGCCCCCCTTTTCCAATAGTTCTTCGTGGGTGCCCTGTTCCATTATTTCGCCCTTATCGAGTACCAATATCTGGCTGGCTTTTCGGATAGTACTCAAGCGGTGTGCAATTATGATGGAGGTGCGGCCGGCAATAAGTTTATCAATTGCCTGTTGTATCAATTGCTCGCTTTCCGAGTCGATAGAAGAAGTGGCTTCATCCAGTATTAAAATTGCCGGATCGTACAATAAGGCTCTTACAAAGGAAAGTAACTGACGCTGCCCCATAGAGAGGGTGGCGCCTCTTTCCATCACATTAAAATTGTATCCGCCGGGGAGCCTCATTATAAAATCGTGAATTCCGATGAGGCGGGCTGCATTTTCAACCTGTTCTTTGGTAATCAATGGATTGCGAAGTGTAACATTATCCAGAACCGAACCACTGAATAGGTAAACATCCTGTAAAACCACCCCAATTTTTGACCGAAGGAACCCAAGTTTATAATTATTTATGTCTTCTCCGTCAATTTTGATTTGGCCTTGTTGCACCTGGTACATCCTGTTAATTAAACTGATAATGGATGTTTTTCCACTTCCGGTATGGCCCACCAGGGCTAGTGTTTCGCCGGGTTTAAGATGAAAGCTGATATTTTTTAATACCGGCAGGGCCGGATTGTAGCCGAACCAAACCTGGTTAAAACTTACTTCGCCCCGGAGGTTCGTTGGCTGGTAATTCCCTGTATCCGGAGTCACATCCGGATTATCTAATACCGCAAACACTCTTTCACTGGCAATCATCCCCATTTGCAACACATTAAATTTATCTGCAATTACCCTGAGCGGCCTGAATAATAAGTTTATGCACAAAATAAAGGCTGTAATAATACCTCCTGCCCTGGATGCCACTTCGGGGCTAACACCCAACGATTCTTTAGCAGCCCACCAAACCAACAACCCAATCGAAAAAGCAGAAACCAATTCTACCACAGGAAAGAAAACAGAATAGGCAAAAATTGCCCGGATATTAGCATTCCGGTGTTGCTTATTGATATCCCTAAATTTTTGGCCCTCCCTTTCTTCTGCAGCAAAAGCCTGAACCAGGAACATCCCGGTAATGTGTTCCTGCACAAAGGCGTTCAGGGCGGCCACGGCATTTCGTACTTTTATAAATGACTTGTTCACACTTTCTTTAAACAGGTAGGTAGCAATAATCAAAATGGGAAATGGCGAAAGGCAGATGAGGGTGAGTTTTACGTCTACCCAAAACATATAACTCAGAATAGAAATAATCGAAAGGAGGTCGGCAATAATGGGAATCAACCCATTACTGAAAATATCGTTAACCGATTCAATATCATTTATCGTACGGGTGGTGAGGGTACCAATAGGGGTTTTATCAAACTGAGAAAGGTTCAGACCCAAAATTTTATTGTAGGTAGATACGCGCATATCCCGAACCACATTTTGTCCCAGAGAAGCCGTGATAAAACTGAAAAAAAAACGGGCCGTAGTTTCTACCAGGAGAAGGAAAATCTGGAAAATGGTTATTTCCAATAAAAATGCACCGGGATCCGAAAAGAAATAACCGGTAGTTGATTTATTTAGTCCTACGTTGATGGATACCTGAATTAAAAACGGCCTTACAGGAGAAAGCAGGGCAAGAAATACCGCCAAAAACAGAGATAAAAAAAACTGGCTCCTGTAAGGTGCGGCAAACCGGAAAACTCTTTTCAGCAGCGCCAGATCAAAAACCCTTTTTGCCTTCCGGGGTGAACTCATACCGCAAAGTTATGGCTTACTCCCCTTCGGTCTTTTTATTGTATGCTTTAATAAAAATAGCACCGAGGTTTTTATAAGGTGGAATATAATCTTCCCAACTTTCCCGGATGGCGCGGCTGGGGTCGTTAGAAAATAATTTCCCCAGGGATGCCCACATGTTTTTCCAAATAATGGGCTGCCCCGATTCGATGGTTTGGTTCAGGTAATTCAGAATGGGGCGGTTAATTTCTCCGGCCCCAATTTCTTTGGTAGAAATGATGTGTGCATCCGGATTATTTTCAATGATGTCATTCAGGTTTTTGTATCCTCCACAGGAACCAAGCACTACTATTTTTGCATCGCCGGGCATGCGTTTAATGGTACGGGGAAGCCAATAGCTATGGCCCCGGTGAACCACTATGGATGGATGGAGGTTATTCTCTTCCAGGTATCGGTTTAGATGAATTTGAGCGCTGTCATCGAGGTTGGCATCATTATCGAGCGGGCGGTTGGCAAAAATCCAAACATTCCCTTTCAGGGAATTGATTTCGTACCATTCTTTCTTTGGGGTGATCTTCCATTCTTTGGGAGAAAAGGAAGCGATAAAAGCGGGGAAAAATGTTTTCCCATCTTCATCGCCATACCAGAAAACCTGCTGAACCACTTTTCCATTTTCATCCCTTAATTCTTTGTTGGTAACCTCAAAAATGGATGGTATGCCCAATACGCTGGTCAGATCAATGTGGTTACTGGTATCTGCAGAAAGAAAAATAGATTTCAGTAACCCATAAATAATTTGACCCCGGGAATTACCCTGGGCAATCGCCTGCTGTTCGTTTTCGATTACATACCCGAGAATAGAAGATTGCAACTTTTTATTATTAATGCTGCTATACGAGTCGGCTACATCTACCGCATCCTCCAGGTTTCCGGTTTCATCCAGCCGGGCTACAAAAGCTTTCATGACCAGTTCCGATTTTTCGGGCGGCATGGTTTTAAGGAAGGTATCCAGTTTATTGTAATTGGCCGCCATCTTCAAAAACTTCCTGAAAAAATCGAAATGTACGGATAGTAATAAAGAATCGCCACTGGGTTTACTCCCCATCAACTCGAGCAGCCTGCTAAAACTATGTTTATAACTGGATGTATAAATATCATTTTCACCCATCACCATCATATAATACAAGCCCTGAGCCGATAAAGGCTGAATAGCCCGCATCCGGACAGCGAGGTTGTTTTCTTCGTGCAGGTTATTGATGGGGGTGATGAAATGTTGAATTGCCTTATTCTTTAGGGTTTCTCTTAACCCATTGGGGCCAAACATCGCTACGGGCGTATCGCGCAAGGGGGGGGCCATCCTTTTAAAATATTCAATCTCCGTTTTTACCAATAGTTTATAATACCCCACACTATCGTAATTGGTATCGGAAGTGCCCACAAATCTTTTAATGCTATCGATGGTAAGTTTTCCGGAAAGCAGGTTATCTAAAAAAGGGAAATAAAACAAGGCATGGGGGGTCTGGCTCAAATCAGCCACTGCCTTTACCAGTTTATCTGCATTCCGGTGAATGAGTTTTCCTTCAGGAGAAGAAATAGATTGTGCATAGGTATAAAGCTGAACCGGATTTGTTTTTGCGGCAATTACAATCAGGCTGTCGGCAAAGGGTTTATCGGCAAAGGGCCGGATGGTCTGCAAAATTTTATCGGGGTTTTCCTCACAAAATTTGAGGTACACGATATCCCTCGCCTCATTAATTGCCGGATTATCTACAAAAACATCTGTAATTATTTTGGCGATTTCATAATTGGCGGAAGATATCAGCGGCACTATGCTTTCCTTTTTCGCCTGGGCCCGCATGCTCTCTTCAAATACATTTAGGAGGTCGGGGAAAACGACCGGGTTTAATTCATGCCTGCGCCATCTCAGCCTGAATTCGCGAAGCATATTTTCAATATAGTTGAGATACCTGATTTTTTCATTATTCGTTTTAATATCCGCATTAATCTCCACCCAATCCTGCAGGGCTTTCACCCTTCTGAAAAGCGCATCATTTAACTGCAGGTTAATGGTTTCATTTTTACCAATCCGCAATTGGCTGTCTAATTTCCCATCCGCCTTATCATATAATTTCAGTTCATTATTAATTTTATCGTGCCATAGCCTGCGTTGAATCGGTACCACAATAGTGGTATCGTCAAGTGCAAAAGCCGGCAAAGAGGCCAGAATAAATAAAATAAAAAGATAAAAAGGTTTCATGCAGGTGGACGGGACTTTCGCCCCCTTATTGCAAGATAATAATTTTAGTTGCTGAACCTCTCATTTATTAGGTCTAACAAGGATCCGGGATAACAATTTGATAATATTATAACGTCCGCTTAACGAATAACCGATGCGGGTTAAAGATTACATTTGCCCCGATATGAATGAATATAAAATTCTGATTGTCGATGACGAGCCGGATATCCTTGAGATTCTGGAATTTAACCTGGCCGCCCAGGGTTACCAGGTAACCCGGGCAAATAATGGAAACGAGGCACTCGAAAAAGCAAAAAAAATACAGCCTCACCTCATTATCCTGGATGTAATGATGCCGGGAAAAACGGGTATCGAAGTATGTCATATCCTGCGAAGCAACCCGGCATTTAATGAAACTTTAATTGTATTTCTAACGGCGCTTTCGGATGAGAATTCGGAAATCACCGGGTTGGAATCGGGATCGGATGATTACATCAGCAAACCGGTAAGCCCCCGGGTGCTGGTATCTAAAATAAATGCCCTTTTCCGCAGGGTGGTAAAAGAAGAAAAAGGATTGATTCAAACGGGGGATTTAACCATTAACCGCGAAACGTACTCGGTTCAATACCAGCAACAGGATATTACCCTGGTTCGCAAGGAATTTGAGTTACTTTCCCTTTTGGCCGGCGCGCCCGGCAGGGTCTTTTTGCGGGATGAAATACTGATCCAAATTTGGGGTACCGATGTAATTGTTGGCAATCGTACCATCGATGTTCATATCCGGAAAATCAGGCAAAAACTGGGTATCGATTGTATCACTACGGTAAAGGGAGTGGGGTATAAATTTGAAGTGCCCTAACCTTAACCTGTTTCGGGAATATTTATATTATTTGAACCATAAAAATTGCAATGAGGGGATTTCTATTTTTTGTTTTTTTGCCATTTCTCACATTTCCCATGCGCAGGATTATAGCGGAATTTGGAGAGGAAGTTTTACATACTACCCATCCAGCTTCGAGACTGCCATTGTATTAGAAATAGCATTAAATGCCGACAGTTCGCTTAAAATTAAAAGTTACACGCTTGTTAAAGATGTCTATGAGAAAGACTCCATTATGATTTGCAAGGTGAACGTGGTGCGAAAAAAAGGTAGAAAATTAGTAATTGAAGAAATTGGCGCCTCAGTCGCCGACACCCTTGGTCTTCAAACAATGATCCTTACTTACCAGGAAAAAGGGGGTTACGAATATTTAGAAGGCAGGTGGTACAGCAAATTAAACAGGAATTTAAGGAGTTCGGGCAGGATTTCATTTGTGAAGATAAAAAAATATAAAGAGGGGGATAATTAAAATAGATCTATTTCGGCCGGGTCTCCCTTTAAAATAATATGACAGGCTACCTTAATATTTGCAGGTTGGGTAACTGGTACATGAAGTCAGGATCAGGAATCCTTGATAAAAGTAACTTCAGTTTCCGATTATCGGATTTGAAATATATTCAGGCAGTTTGCGGTCCCCACCCCGGGGGTAAAAATAGCTCGAAAAAATATTGAAGCGAAAAAATTTGACTGTTGAATTTTCAGTTTGACAATGCTCCTGTTTAGTTTGAAGTAGAGGGGAGAATTTATCATGGCCACAAATGCACGAATGAAAGAACTATAGCCACAAATGCACGAATGAAAGAACAATAGCCACGAATGCACGAATGAAAAAACAATGGCCACGAATGCACGAAGGAAATATTAGTAGCCACGAATGCACGAATGAAATATTAGTAGCCACGAATACACGAATGAAAAACAATGGCTACGAATGCACGAATGAAAAATGGAGGAATCAAATACCTGTTACCGGTTTTTAACCTTTCCTGATTGAATAATCCACTCAGCACTGAGGCGGCTCTTCCAAAAAGCATCCATTTGGGAAAAGTAAAATTGAAATATTTACCTGATAACACGGTTAAATTATTGGGGGAGGAAAAATAAAATTAATTCCATGCCAATCTCTATTCGTACCAAACAAATTACTGAACTTTATAGTAATATGCCCCTGCAAAAAAATCTTTCTCCCCAGCAACTGGCCGCGCTTACTGCCTTTGGGCTGTCGGTACCCATCTCTCTTATTTTTTTATTCTTTAAACCGGAATGGTGGGTGGTACTTATTTTGTTCGGACTGATTTTCGCTGGAAGTTATTTGTTGATCCTCATCACCCTGCAAACTTTTATTTACCGGAAAATAAAACTGATTTATAAATTAATTTATCAAACCAAGGCTACCAAACGCGAAGAATTTTATTTCAAAAATATCCTTCCTCAAAAAGGGATTGATGAGGTAAGAAAGGATGTGGAAGCCTGGGCCGAACAAAAAACGGCCGAAATAGAATTGCTTCGGCAAAACGAAAACTTCAGAAAGGAATTCTTACAAAATCTCAGCCACGAATTGAAGACTCCGATTTTTGCCATTCAGGGTTATGTAGACACACTTTTGAATGGGGCATTGCACAACAACGAAGTGAACACCCGCTTCCTTTCAAATACCTCAAAAAATGTGGACCGGCTGGTCACCCTGCTTAATAGCCTGGATGAAATATCCAAGCTCGAAACCGGAGAACTGCCCTTAACCAAAGAAAATTTTATCATCCAGGACCTGGTAAAAGAAATTTTTGAATCCTTACAACTAAAAGCAGAAGAAAAAGAAATAAAATGCATCATTAAAAAAGGGTGTGAACAACCCCTTACGGTTTTTGCAGATAAAGAAAAGATTCGGCAGGTATTGGTAAACCTGACGGATAATGCCATTAAATATGGCAGACCCAACAGCTCCGTGGAAGCCGGGTTCTATAATGTAGATGGGAAGCTGGTGTTGATTGAAATCAGTGATGAAGGAGATGGCATTTCCGAGGAACACCTACCCCGGCTATTTGAACGTTTTTACCGGCCCGATCATACCCGGAGCCGCAAAGTGGGAGGCAGCGGGCTCGGCCTGGCCATCTGTAAACACATTATTGAAGCCCATGGCCAGGCAATTCATGTGCGAAGTACCGTAAATGTGGGCTCCACATTTGGATTTTCACTTCCCGTTAAACAGGGATAATCCCTATTTTAACCTGCCTGATAGTACCCACCGGCTATCGGTTCGGATTCCATTTGAACAGCCCGGAGTTCAAACTTGCCGGCACCCCGATTATCCTGTGTTAAGAAATTATTACCAATTTCATTTCAGGGAATAAGGGCTGCCACTCACCCTATTTTTGCATCAAAATTGCACAACATGGTGATGAATTCCGTTTTAAAGTTTTTTCTGCCAAGAGATAAAGTATTCTTCCACTTATTTGAAGCGGTGGCAGAGGAACTGGTGAAAATGGGCAACAAACTGAAGGAAGTGGTAAATGAGCCCGATTTCGAAAACCGCGGAAAGCTGATTAAGGAAATTGAGGATATGGAGCACGTTAATGATGAACTCACCCATCAAATTTTTACGGAGCTGGGAAAAAACTTCATCACCCCCTTCGACCGGGAAGATATTCATTACCTGGCTTCCTCCCTTGATGATATTGCTGACTACATGTATGCAGCCGCAAAAAAAATCAATTTTTACCATGTAAACCCCAATGATATTGGGATACAAAAAATGGCCGACCTTATTGCACTTGGTTGTAAGCAGGTACACAAGGCCGTTACGGAATTACGGAACATGAAAAATATCCGGCAGATTACGGATGCACTGGTTGCCATTAACAGCATCGAAAATCAGGGTGATGATATTTTTGATATGAGTATTGAACGACTTTTTGCCACCGAACCGGATGCAAAGGAGGTAATTAAGAAAAGAGAAATTTATCAGGTACTCGAAATCGTTACAGATAAATGCGAAGACGTCGCTAACGTTATCGAATCCATCATCATTAAGTACGCCTAACTACCTGATCAAACCCGGAAATGACATTTTTAGTTATCATCATCATCCTTGCCTTAGTTTTCGATTACATCAATGGTTTTCACGATTCGGCCAATTCAATAGCCACGATCGTTTCAACCAAAGTGCTTACCCCGGCGCAGGCGGTAATGTGGGCTGCGGCCTTCAACTTTGCCGCATTCTTTATTTTTAAGGATCATGGAGTAGCTAATACCATCGCCAAAACCGTAAAAACGGAGGTGATAAGCGGACACGATATGATGGTTGTAATCCTGGCCGGGTTGCTGGCCGCCATTTTCTGGAACCTGGTAACCTGGTGGTATGGTATCCCTTCTTCCTCTTCTCACACGCTTATTGGTGCCTTTTCGGGAGCGGCAGTTGCCTTTGGAGGCCTCAATTCCATCAACCCGGATCCCATCATTAAAACCGCCCTGTTTATTTTTCTTGCACCGATTATCGGTATGTTGATTGCATTAATCATTTCCCTTTGGTTTATTCATGCATTCAGAAAAGGGTTTGTGCCGGTACTGCTTGCGATTGTCGTTTTTATTTTGATTGGGATATTCCTGTATCATAACCTGCAACTGGATGATACAAAATTCAAAACTCACTTTCATAATTATTACCTCCGTGTAATTTTTCACTCGGCCAATTTTAAATGGATTTTGCTGGCAATGATATTGGCCATAATGGCCTGTTTCACCCTTTTCCTTCATTTCCTGAATGCACACCGGGCCAATGTATGGTTCAAAAGGCTGCAATTGGTTTCCTCTGCCGTTTTCAGTATTGGCCATGGAGGAAACGATGCCCAAAAAGTAATGGGGATTATTATGGCTGCGTTGATTGCATACGACCCTTCACATTACCAACTAAGCCACATGGTATGGTGGGTGCCACTGGCCTGTTATACCGCCATGGGGCTGGGAACCATGAGTGGCGGTTGGAAAATTGTAAAAACGATGGGTACCAAAATTACCAAGGTTACCCCTTTTGAAGGGGTAGCAGCAGAAACAGCCGGCGCAATTACCTTGTTCCTTACCGAATCATTTAAAATCCCCGTAAGTACCACCCATACCATTACGGGTTCAATCATCGGGGTGGGAGCCACCCGCAGGATTTCGGCAGTTAGGTGGGGTGTTACCGTGAACCTGCTTTGGGCATGGATATTAACGATTCCAGTTAGCGCTGCCATCGCCGCCATTCTTTTTTATATCCTTCACTTTTTTCTTTAAGGGTTTATATCCGGGCTTACCCTCTTTTTTGTTTCTTTGCAATCATCTTTAGGGATTGAACTGATTTGAAGCATCTCATGAAAAAAATTCTGGTTACCGGAGGAAGCGGTTATATCGGGTCACACACCATCATCGACCTTTTACAAAATGGGTTTGAGGTTATTTCTGCCGATAATTTCAGCCGCAGTTCTCCTGATATTTTCATCGGTATAGAAAAAGCCACCGGCGTAAAGGTGAAAAATTATGCCATCGATCTTTGCAACTTCGATGATACCCATGCGGTATTCCAGGAAAACCCCGATCTTGCCGGGATCATTCACTTTGCCGCATTTAAAGCAGTGGGCGAATCGGTAGAAACCCCATTACTTTATTTTGAGAATAACCTGGTCAGCCTGCTTAATATTTTAAAATGCGCCGGCGAATTTAAAGTACCCCATTTTGTATTTTCTTCCTCCTGCACAGTTTATGGAAACCCAAAAGAAATTCCGGTAACGGAAAATTCTCCGTTTGAAGAAGCCGAATCAAGCTATGGCTATACCAAGCAAATGGGAGAAAACATAGTAACAGAGAGTTATAGAACGTTGGGATTAAAAGCCTCCTTATTACGATATTTCAACCCGGTTGGGGCACATCCTTCCAATGAAATTGGCGAAATACCAATAGGAAAACCGGCCAACCTGGTGCCTGCCATTACTCAAACTGCTATTGGTAAACTTCCCGAAATGAAAGTCCATGGTAATAATTACCCTACCCGGGATGGAAGTTGTATTCGTGATTATATTCATGTGTCGGATATTGCCCACGCCCATACCCTGGCCCTAAAACACCTCATGCAAATAAATAAGAAAGAGGTTTGTGAGGTTTTTAACCTGGGTAGTGGTACCGGTTATACTGTTTTAGAAGTAATTGCTGCTTTCGAAAAAGTTAGCGGACGGAAATTAAAATATTCTATTGGACCCCGCCGCCGTGGAGATGTAGTAGCAATATTTGCAAATAATGACAAAGCAAAAAACATTTTAGGTTGGAATCCTGTTTTCAACTTAGACCAAATGATGGCAACCGCCTGGAATTGGGAATTAAAACTGCAGGAATTGGAAATCAAAAACGGACCAAAAAACTTTAATTAATTATCATTCAACCATAAATAATGAATAAACTGGCAGATATTACCGTAACAGGAAACAAGGATACCCGGAGCGGGTTTGGAGACGGGATTCTGGAAGCCGCAAAAACAAACAATCAAATTGTGGCCCTTACCGCCGACCTGGCCGGATCGATGAAATTGAACGAATTCATGAAAGAATTCCCCGATAGATTTGTTCAATGCGGTATTGCCGAAGCTAATATGATGGGTATTGCAGCCGGCTTAACCATCGGCGGGAAGATTCCCTATACAGCTACTTTCGCCAATTTCAGTACAGGGCGGGTGTATGATCAAATTCGCCAAAGCATTGCTTACAGCGGAAAAAATGTAAAAATTTGTGCCTCCCACGCTGGTTTAACCCTGGGTGAAGATGGGGCTACTCACCAGATTTTAGAAGATATCGGTTTAATGAAAATGCTACCGGGTTTAACGGTGGTTGTTCCCTGCGATTATGCCCAAACCAAAGCAGCTACCAAAGCCATTGCAGAATTTGATGGGCCCGTTTACCTCCGCTTCGGCCGGCCGGTATGGCCAATTTTTACCAAGGAAGCAGATTTCGTTTTGGGGCAGGCACAGCACTTTTCCGAAGGAAAAGATGTTTCCATATTTGCGTGCGGGCACATGGTTTGGAAAGCCATTGGAGCCGGAAAAACCTTATTGGAAAAAGGAATTGAAGCGGAAATTATTAATATTCATACCATAAAACCACTCGACGAAAAAGCCGTTTTAGCCTCCATTAAAAAAACAGGTTGTGTTGTTACCGCCGAAGAACATAATTATATAGGCGGACTGGGCGATTCGATTGCCTCCGTTGCTTCCAGAGAATGGCCCGTACCCATCGAATACGTAGGGGTGAAGGATTCATTTGGCGAAAGCGGAAAACCCAACGATCTGCTTGTTAAATATGGATTGGATGCTGAGCATATTGTGGCCGCAGCCGTAAAAGTGATGGCCAGGAAAAAATAAGCCAGATCTTAACTTAAACTTTTGTGAACAAAACCAATCTTTTGCGATTGGTTTTATTATTTTAGAGCAACTCTATACCAACTGAGATGGCAATACAACTTGATGACAAGGAGCTGTTGGATCAGTTTCGTTCCGAACAAACCAAAGAACAGGCGTTTACCAAAATTATTCAGAAATACCAGGAACGTCTCTACTGGCATATCCGCAGGATGGTAATTGGACATGAGGATGCCAATGATGTTTTACAAAATATGTTTATCAAAGTTTGGAAAAACCTACACAATTTTAGGGAGGACAGCCAGTTGTTTACCTGGCTTTACCGAATAGCCACCAACGAAAGCCTCACCTACCTGCAACAACAGAAAAAAAGAATGGCCTACTCCTTGAGCGATGACGAAAGCCCATTGATAAATAAAATAAAGGCCGATGAGCATTTTGATAGCCAGCGACTCGAGTGGAAACTTCAACTTGCCATACAAAAGCTTCCCGAAAAGCAAAGAACCGTTTTTAACCTCCGATATTTTGAAGAAATGCCGTATGAGGAAATGAGCAGGGTACTGGAAACCAGTGAAGGCGCCTTAAAAGCCAGTTACCACCATGCGGTTAAAAAAATTGAGGAGTTTATTAAAAATCGTTAAACTATTTGGCCTTAAAATGGTCTGAAAGCCGCATTATGAAACAAAATCCGGAAATAGAACAGGAGTTACGGGAATTGGATTCATTCCTTGCGGGCTTGGGTGTAACCCACCCCTTCCGTGTTCCTTCCGGTTATTTCAACACAGTTGCCCACGATGTATTACTCTCCGTTTCTCCGCGGGAGTTGAAAACAGAAGGTTCAGTTCCGGCTGGTTATTTTGACGGATTGGCTTCTCAGATTCTCAATAGGATTCAGGAAGAAGAATTTTCTTCCCCCTCCGAAATCCTTTCGGATGTTTTAATGAGCCTTCCAAAAATTGCCCCCTTTTCAATTCCTCCGGGATATTTTGAATACCTGCCCGGAATTATCCAAAACAGGATTAAAGAAGAAGAAGGAATAGAATTTCTTTCCCCTGAACTTCTTTCCGTAAAATTCAATAACCCATATTCCTTACCTGCCAATTATTTCAATCAATTTTCTGATACGGTTATACGGGAAATAGAAAAGAAAAATACTCCGGTTGTTAGGATGGCCCCAGGCCGTTCCATTTTTAAATATGCGGCGGCGGCGGTGATTACGGGGTTATTGGGATTGGCTCTTTTCTCTAATTATGGCAACAAAAAATACAGCAACAACACAGCATCCATAAATGAGGCTACTATGAAAACCGCTCAATCCATTATTCAAAAAGGCGAATTTGATGCCGTTCTTTCTTCCTTAAGTGATCAGGATATTGTGGATTACCTCCAGCGAAGCGGTGAGGATGTAAATGCAGCGCTTGTGGCTTCTGTTGCGGCTTCCAATAAATTACCGGATCAGATGGAGTATATTTTGGATGACCATACCCTCAACAGGGTATTGGATGGAGTGATAAAAGATTATACTTATTCAAACTAATTTTGTTTTCATGAAATACTTATTCCTTGTTGCCTTTCTATTCACCGGCATTTCGTTTTCGCAAGCGCAGGATAATGAGAATCCGGCTAAAAAAGAACAACGCATCCAGGCACTATATGTGGCTTATATAACCGAACAATTAAATCTCACAGAATCGGAGGCACAAAAATTCTGGCCCCTGCAAAAGCAATACGATAATGAAATAAAGGCAGTAAATCCAAACCTGGGAGAGCTTGACAGGCAACAGGCAATTTTGGATGTAAAAAAAAGATATCAGGATCGATTTATTAAAATATTAGGCAATGCCCGAACTGATGATTTCTTTAAAAAAGATGTGGAGTTCAGAAAAAAATTAATTGAACAGTTAAGAAAAATCAGGCAGGAAAGGCAAAACGAACGAAGGCAAAACCGGAACCATTAAATCTGTTATTTAACCCCTGAAACCCCAGGGGTTTTTTCATATAAAATAACAAAACTTCCCCTATTTAAAATGCTGACCAGTTGAATCTAAAATACAATCGGGTATAAACATAAATTGTATAGCTTCCAGGGGATACCTCACCCGGATGACTGCATTTTTTGCACGGATGCGTTGGGTGTATTATGCATTCTTTATGCCTCAATTCTAAATCCATAATTTATTTCTGTCTTTCTATTCAGATTTCTGAAACGGTACCCGCCAACGAATACTTTTTGAAACGATTAAAAATGACATTTAAAAAAAATTTCCGGATATATTTTTTTTTAATATAACTTTGATGCAGGTGTTTTTCATAGGTTAGCAACGGCCAGCTCTTTTTAGGGCAGGCCTCATTTTTTTTGGGGATACCCGAAATATTTAGGAAGAAAAAATATGGGTTGGATACTTAATATCATGATAAAACAGAAAGGTCCAATTTCCGGCGATTCCCTGCTCCTTCCATTTCGTTCTAAGCTGCATACTTTTCCTTCCATCAAAATCATACTTTGCCACAAACCGGTTTTTCATTTGCTGTAACTGGGGAGCTACATCGCCTCCAAAGAAAAACACCTGGCCATCTTCAATAAGTTTATAAGCGATATGTTCGGGGCTATGCGCTCCGGTATGTTCAAAAAAAATTCCGCTTTTAATTTCTCCACTTTGCCCATTTAAATAATGGAGTTGCGGGTGGTTTTGGATGAGGGCATATTGCGCAGGAAAATAGGAGGTGCTTTTTCCACTAAGGGCCAGATCCATTTCTTTCTGGTAAATACAATATCTGGCATTCTTAAAAGTTGGTTGAACGATGCCGTCACTTCCTGCATATTCCAGTCCGCCAGCATGATCTTTATGCAGGTGGCTCAACAATACCAGGGTTACATCAGAAGGATTAAAACCCTGTTTCAAAATATTTTGATGCAGTTGCAAATTCCCGTTTTCTAATTTAAATCCCAGACCGGTATCCAGCAATACCAGTTCATTTTTCATCCGCACTAAAAAGGGTTGTACTTCAACCAGGATACTTCCGGTGGGCCTTTCAAGCAAATTATCGGTTTGCTTATTAAAAGGCACAAATTCTTTGGTTCTGTCTACCGTAAAACTTCCCTCACTGAGTGGAAAAATATCCATGGGTAAAAATGTTTAACGTAATACCATTTGCCTGTCGCTGTCCAATTTAATCAGAATAAAAATCAGGATGGTGAAAGTAAGCAGGGAAGATCCTCCATAACTCATTAACGGAAGCGTAATTCCGATAACAGGAGCCAGGCCAATCGTCATACAAATATTTATGGCTACGTGAAAAAAGATGATACCTACTACTGAATAAGCATATACTCTCGAGAAGGTGCTTCGTTGCCGTTCGGCGATGGTAACCATTCGAAGCATCATTCCAAAATAAAGCAGCATCAAAAATACAGATCCGGCAAATCCAAAATTTTCGCCTACGGAGGTAAAAATAAAATCGGTGTGCTGTTCCGGCACAAAGTCGCCCTGTGTTTGCGTGCCTTTTAAAAAGCCTTTTCCCAAAACGCCGCCAGAACCAATGGCAATCTTAGATTGCTTTACGTTATAATTTTCAAGTTTCTTTGATTTCTTGGATGGATCGGTGGCCGGGTTAAGATTGGCGGTGCTATCGCTTACAAAGGGGTTATCGCGGCCTACCAGACTGAAAATTCGATCGGCCTGGTACTTTTGAAACACATGCCTGAACATAAATGGAACCACAAAGCCCACAAAGGATACGGCCAGCAGCCACAAACCAACAATCAGCATCAACCAGCCTTTATCCCTTTTAATTTTTCTTCGGGAAAAATAAATAATCAACCCCGCCAGGATGCTCATCGCAATTATCAGACTGGAGGCCGGGAAAAGCAGGGTTACCACCAATAATACGCCAAGTGAGGCGCCGGCAATCAGGTACCCCGGTGGTAGGCCTTCGCGGTACATTGGAATTAAAAAAGAGAAATATACCAGCGCCAGCCCTGTTTCGTTTTGCAGGATGGAGAACACAGCCGGGAGAAAACAAATGCCTGCGGCGATTAGTTGAGATTTTGGTTTTGAAAAATCGGTTTCACTTCGGGAAAGATATTTTGCAAGGGCGAGGGCGGTGAAAATTTTACAAAGTTCAACCGGTTGCAGATTCATGAAACCTAATGGGATCCAGCTATGCGAACCATTTACATTTTTCCCGATGGCAAAAGTGGCCAGCATAAGGATGACCCCAAAAATGTATAATAGGTTTGGCGTGGCAGTAAAAAACTTACTGTCCATCAGCAAAATAAAAATCGCAAGGACAATACTAAGTCCAAAAAAAATCAATTGCTTGCTGTAATTCTTTTTAAACTCGAACAGGCTTTTTAAAACATCGTCATCGGTTTTAAACTCAACAGAAAAAATACAAATCAGGCCAAAGACCACCAGGATTACATAGAGCCAGATCAGGATCCAGTCTTTGCCTTTCGCGATGGTGGTATTTACCGGTTGGTTCATGGGTTTACTAAAGTATTAATTCCGTGGAATTGAGTCGTGTATGGCTACCCTCTTTCGGCTCTCCGGCAAAATGGCCTGCTGCTGTGAGGTCGCAGAATCTTTGGCAGGTTCTGGTGGGACCGGCTTAACAGGTTTCTTTTCTTCTTTCAGGTTATCGATGATTTCGGTCGGGTCTTCATTTTCGATACCTATCGAATCCCGCAATATTTTAATGTATCCTTTTGCCAGCAAATAGGCGGTATCTCTACGGTGCATCAACGAATCCTGTGTCTTCATCATAGCCAGAATCCGGGGGGGCATCAGGTTTAGATTTGAATAATATTCCAATCGCTCCAGCCTCTTTTTGTCGGTAATAGAGTCTTTTAAATATTTCTCCAGCATAAAGCCTACGATGGGGGCGGCATAAGTACCTCCAAACCGGCCACTATTTTCCACCACGCACATGATGGCGATTTTCGGGTTCTCCCGGGGTGCGAATCCGCAAAAGAAAGCGTGGTTAGGTTGTTTCACGCCCCGGTAATAATTTTCCACGGTTCCGGTTTTCCCGCAAATAGCAATGCCCGGCACTTTTGCCCCCATCCCTGTGCCCCGGTCAACTACCCCCTGCATACCATCGTGTACGGCTTCAAAAATACTGTCGGGTATATCGATGGTATTGATCCTTTCCTTAAACTTATCAAGCAGGTGAAATTTATCACCTCCTTCTATGGAATCCACAATATGAGGAATGTGGTACCATCCTTTATTGGCGATGTAGGCCATTTCGTTTGCCACCTGGATGGGAGTAACATCCACTTCTCCCTGGCCGATGCTCACCGACCGGAAACTACAGAAATTCCAATGGCCTTTTCCAAACACTTTATCGTAGGTAGCGGGGGTTGGTATATTTCCTTTTTTTTCGGAAGGCACATCCACTCCCAGACGATGTCCTAACCCGAACGCATACATGTATTTATCCCAGACCCGGAGGCTGCTGTCTACATTCGGGTAAATGGGATTATTAATTACCCGTTGCATTACATTGGCAAAATAGGTGTTATCGGAAACTGTAATGGCATGCCTCAAATCGAAAGTTCCGATATCCAAACAACGCATCGGTTTACCGCAGCCATAAAATGCGCCACCGCAACTAAAGCGGGTTTCAGTGGTAATAACCCCTTCGTGCAACCCAATAAGCGCCTGAAGCGTTTTAAATGTGGATCCCGGAGAATAGGTAGCACTTACAGAACGATTTAGCAAGGGCAATGAGGGATCCAGTAAGAGTTGTGAAATATGCCGTTTACGGTCGGAGCCGGTAAGAAAGCTGGGTTTATAGGTAGGGCTGCTTACCATGCACAAAATGCCTCCGGTGCGGGGGTCCACGGCTACGATGGAACCCAATTTATTTTGCATTAGTTTTTCACCCAACGCCTGCAGATCAATGTCAAGGGAGGTAAACATATTTTGCCCTGCGATGGCTGCCGTATCATAAATACCTCCTTCCAGCCTTGCGGTAAGTCTGTTTTTGTTATCCCTTTTCCAGTATTCAATACCCCGTTGGCCCATTAACACCCTTTCGTACGTTCTTTCAATGCCTGTTTTACCGGCATAATCGCCAATTAAATACCCCTCCCCCTCATGTTGTTTTAAGAAATTAGAATCCACTTCGGATAAATATCCCAGAATATTTCCTCCTGCATCGTAGGGATAATCCCGAATTGGGCGTTCCTGCAAGTAATAGCCTGGTGCAAAGCGGTACATGTTTTCATTGATCATGGCCATTTTCTCTTCCGAAAGCAAGGCCTCAAAAACGGAGGGCCGGTAGCTTCTGTTTTTAATAATGGCGGTAATAATGCGCTTATGAAATTCTGCAGAATCGATATTCAGGATTTTACACAACAAGGCCGTGTCTGAACCTTTGATTTTGCCGGGGACGACCATTAAATCGTAAATAGTAGTATTCTGCAAAATGGGTTTCTGGTTGCGATCGAAAACAATTCCTCTATCTGGATATATAACCTTTCTGAAAATACCCTGGTCTTCGGCAAGGATTTTATACTTACTGGTTACAACCTGAAGTGTAAAAAGCCGGACTACAATAATCAGGAACATCCCCACTAAAATGAGGCGAACCACGTTCTTCCTCGATTGATTAAATACAGGCACAGCATGGGGGTTTAGAAAAAAGAGGTTTCAGAATGCAAATTTACTTATCGTAATTACAAAATCCCAATTGTAGTTCTGTCAGGCTGTATTAGTACGAAATTTTTGTTTTCTGTTTACAACCAATTCAGCCAGTAAAATTAATGCAAGGGTGACCAGGGTAGACAGCACTGTTTTTGAAATAAAATACCAGGCATCGCCAAATTGCCAGGCTTCCAACAGAAATAACCAGGCATTGTGCAGGAGCGATAATATACCGGCATAAATGCTGTAAGGAAGAAGGCCACCCATACTTTTAACGGAGGGTTCATCGTAATTGGCCTCCCCATCCTCCTGCGAGATGAGTAAATTGATAATAAAGGGCCGGAGGTAGGCAATCAACACACAGGCGGCCATATGAAAACCGGGATGATGGCGAAAACTGTCGATTGCAAAACCCAGGCAGGCGGCCAAAATCATCAGGAGGGTCCGGTTAATCCGAAAGGGTAGCCATAGGATAAATAAGAAATATATATAGGGGGTTATCATCTGGTGCAACCGGATATTGTCCAGCACCAGGGTCTGTATTAGAACAAGCAGGACAAAGCGAATAATATTTTTTGGAATGGTGGCCATTATTATTAATGAGACTTTTTTAAACTATCGAGCAGCCGATCAACAGAAATCTGCTGGGCGTTATCAATAGCATACCCATAATTCAGGTTGTTGAAATCGGCAAAGGACCTTAATTTAATCAGAAAATTATTGGTGCTTTTTTCTGAGAAGATTTCTTCCACCCTTCCAATAAGAAGTCCGGCCGGGAAACTGGTACTGAACCCACTGGTAATCACGGTATCGCCCACCACCACTTTGGCACTCTTGGGGACGTTACTCATGTTGAGGATGTTGGGTGTTTGTCCGTTCCAGCTAATCGTGCCGGTTTCCCCCGTTCGTTTTAATTTTCCGCTCAGTCTGGTATCCTTATGAAGGAGCGACATGACCACCGCATAATCGTTGGATACGGACGTAATGATACCTATTACGGCATTTCCGGGGGTAATGATTCCCATTCCCACCCTTAGCCCTTTGCCAGTTCCGCTTGAGAGAATAATAAAATTATTAGGCTGTGCCACTGAGTTTGCCACCACCTTCACGGTGCGGTACGTAAACTTACGGTACTTCGTAAGCGAATCTATCCGAAGGGTATCAATAACCGCGTTGGGGATAGAATCGGGAATTTCAAAATCCTGCCTCAGTTTGTTGTACAGCATTTCATTTGCATTGGCAAGAGAATCGTTTATGCGTTTGAGTTTGAAATACCTTGAAAAATTATTGAATTGTTTATTTACCTGACCCGTAACCTGGTTTGCCGTTTCACCAAAAACCGCCTCATGATATTTACTGTAATGAACAATTAAATAGATGGCAAAGCCCTGTAATAACAAACAGAACAGCAGGTTAAAATGGCGGCTGATAAAAAGGAAAATATTTCGCACCGGCTGTAAAAATTTAGATACGTGGCCAGGGATGGCAACACCGAAATTACCGCATTACAAAAGGATAGCGGTCGTAATGTTTCAGGGCAATTCCGGTTCCGCGTACAACGGATTTAAGCGGATCGTCTGCCACATGAACGGGTAGTTTAATTTTTGCGGCAAACCGCTTATCCAGGCCTCGAAGCAGAGCTCCACCTCCGGTGATATATAACCCACGGCGATAGATATCCGAAGCCAGTTCGGGAGGGGTGGTTTCCAGCGCCCTCAGGATGGCTTCCTCAATTTTGAAAATACTTTTATCAAGGGCTTCTGCTACTTCCTGATAACTCACCATTACCTGTTTTGGAATACCCGTAACCAGGTCGCGGCCATTTACCGGAATATCTTCCGGAGGGGATTCCAGATCTTTCAAAGCTGCGCCAACCTGAATTTTTATTTGTTCAGCCGTACGTTCTCCTATCAACAAGCTGTGATAGCGGCGTAGTGCTTCCATTATATCAGCGGTGAATTCATCACCTGCTACCCGGATGCTTTGATCGCATACAATTCCCGCAAGGGCAATCACGGTGATCCCGGTGGTACCTCCGCCGATATCAATAATCATGTTTCCTACCGGCTCTTCCACATCAATTCCAATCCCAAGCGCAGCAGCCATCGGTTCATGAATCAGGTACACCTCTTTTGCTCCTGCCTGTTCGGCGCTATCTCGTACCGCCCTTTTTTCCACTTCAGTAATACTGCTGGGGATGCAAATCATCATCCGCCAGCTTGGTGCCCACAATGGCTTTTTGGGATAAATCATTTTAATCATCTCCCGAATCATTAATTCGGCAGCATTAAAATCGGCAATTACCCCATCGCGCAGGGGGCGAACAGTTCGAATACTTTCATGGGTTTTTTCATGCATCATTAACGCCCGTTTACCCACTGCAAGGAGGTTCTTCGGGTTATTCCTGTCGAGTGCCACAATGGATGGTTCATTTACCACCACCTCGTCATTATGGATGATAAGGGTGTTGGCAGTACCAAGATCTATGGCAATTTCCTGTGTGAAAAAATTAAATATTCCCATGTTAGATTATACCAAAACTGCTTTAATTGTAATGCTGGCAAAGTTGAATGAAAATATTGGATTAAACAACCTGCATATCTTGAAAATATAAACGATAAAAATCCGGAAAATGATTCCTGAAAAACAAAATCCGGCATGCTAATAAATTTAGCTATTGCCTGTTTAATTCTACAAATTCAAATCCTATATCATTTCGAAAATACATGTCTTCAAAAGAAATTTGTTCCAGGGCATACACCGACTGTTCAACCGCCTCCGTAACATTACTCCCAAAACTGGTAATGGCCAGCACCCGGCCTCCGGAAGTAACCGGAATATTATTCTCTAATCTTGTTCCCGCATGGAATACCAGGCTGTCTTCCAAATTAAACCGATCAAGTCCCTGGATGGGATATCCTTTTTCGTAAACGCCGGGATACCCGCCACTTACCGCTACTACGGTTCCGGTGCAGCGTGGATCAGTTTGGATAACCATACTTCCCAGCGTACCATTATGTACCGCGGCAAACAGATCGAACAGGTCATTTTGAATTCGGGGAATTACCGATTCTGTTTCCGGGTCGCCCATGCGGCAATTGTATTCAATTACATAAGGGCCTTTCCGGGTAATCATCAATCCAAAGAAAATAAATCCTTTGTAATCCAGTTTATCGGATGCTAACCCATTAATGGTGGGAACTATTATTTTTTCCTTTATTTTTTGTTCCAGGTTTTTATCAAAAAAGGGAACGGGGCTAATGGATCCCATGCCGCCCGTATTTAATCCGGTATCTCCGGCGCCTACCTGTTTATAATCTTTGGCTTCGGGAAGCAAAACAAAATCTTTTCCATCTGTTAATACAAATACACTTACCTCTATACCGGAAAGAAATTCTTCCACAACTACGGTTTTACCTGCTTCACCAAATTTTGCGCGTTGCAGAATGAGTTCAAATTCTGCCAGGGCTTCAATATGGCTATGGCAAATAATTACCCCCTTTCCGGCTGCCAGTCCATCTGCTTTTATCACTATGGGCAGAGGATGGTTACGGATGTATTCGCTTCCCTCTTTCAGGGTTTCCAGGGAAAAGTGGCGGTAGGAAGCAGTAGGGATACCATGCTTTTCCATAAAGGCTTTAGCAAAAGATTTACTGCCCTCCAGTTTAGAGGCAGCTAAGCCGGGACCAATCAATTTGACGTTTTTAAGTTTTGCATCAGCAGAAAAAAAGTCTACAATCCCTTTTACCAGGGGCTCTTCGGGCCCCACAATCACATAGCTGATATTTTCTTCCAGACAAACCTTGCCTATAGCCTCAAAATTGGTGGTGGAAATTGGAAGGTTGGTTCCCAGCGAGGCGGTTCCGGCATTCCCAGGCAGGATGAAAATCTGGTTTACCTTTTTACTCTGCTTTAATTTCCAGGTAAAGGTATGTTCGCGCCCTCCGCCGCCAATAATCAGGATATTCATTTTAATTAGCTAAGGTTTTTTGAGGTTATACAAAATTAACAATTAGCTTTAGTGTTACCTTAAAATTGTTATCAATGGAATTAAAAAAAGGGAAACTACCCATAGTACTTAAATTAAATTTCCTATTTTGAGCAACTCAAATAATCATAAATACCAAGTAAAATAACGCGTATGAATCAGCCGGTCAGGGCAGGGAAACATCCCAAGGCTCTTTTTGTATTGTTCCTTACCGAAATGTGGGAACGGTTTGCCTACTATTTAATGGTTGGTATCCTGTTACTATATTTAATTGACACAAACACGGGAGGGAAGGGATTAAACCAAAGAGTGGGTGCCGATATTGTAGGAAGTTTCATAGCATTGGTTTACCTCACTCCATTTATTGGTGGCCTTATTGCCGACCGCTACCTGGGGTATATTAAATCCATTTTTTTAGGCGGGGGATTGATGGCATTGGGATATTACTGCCTTGCGATTCCAGGAAATACAGCCATGGTAATTGCCCTCACCATGATCATCATTGGTAATGGATTTTTTAAACCGAATATTTCTACTATCCTGGGTAATATTTATAACCGGGAAGACCTGAAACCATTAAAAGACAATGCCTATAATATCTTTTATATGGGTATTAATATAGGCGCCTTTGTTTGCAATTTTGTTGCGGCATACCTGCGAAATAAATATGGCTGGGGATATGCATTCGCAGCAGCGGGTGTAGGGCTCACTATCGGCCTCATTGTTTTAGCAATGAACCTGAAACATGTGCGGGAAGGGGATGTAAAGAAACCACCACAACCCGAAGACATGCCCTTATCAAAAATTTTCGGCTATGTATTTCTGCCAGCTATCATCGCTGCCGTTATCGGATGGATTCTTCCCAAGATGATTTTTGGCACAACCCTCATGGGTAGCCAGGCAAATGATGCTTTTATTTTTGCCTGTCTCCCCATTATCGCATTTTACATTTCCTTATGGGTGAAAGCCCAGGGGCAGGATAAACGTGGAATCGGAGCCCTTCTTTTCATCTTTGGTATCAGCATTATTTTCTGGACGATATATAACCAAAACTCGACCGGGTTAACTATTTGGGCCGAAAAACATACAGACCGAACCGCTTCAGAAACCACGGCCCGAATAACCGGGAATATTTTCCCCCTGCAACAGGTTTCTGATACGCCCCGACTGGTAGAAAAAGTAGATGAACACTTTGTGAATGTGAAGGATAAGAGTACCATTGTTAGTTACGACAGCCTTGTTTCCATTACAAAAACAGGAGAACGGACAGATACCACAAAACAGGTTTATGGCATTACTGCCAATGGAAATAAGGTGGATCCTGGTTCGCATAACGTGTTGGTGATGGGGCCTGATCCGTATTTTAATAACGTTCCCAAAGATGAATGGCCGCAGGGTAAGACCATTAAATTGGTGAATACCGAATTATTCCAATCGATAAACCCCCTATTTATTGTAGTTCTTACCCTGATATTTGTTCCGCTATTTGCCTTCCTTCGAAAAAGAGGTAAAGAACCTACAACCGCATCCAAATTTGGAATGGCCTCCTTTATTGCTGGCCTGTCTGCCCTGGTGATGGTGTTTGCTATCATGTCAGTTCCTTCTATCTATGGTTATAAAACATCTCCGGCCTGGTTGTGGGGAACCTATTTTGTATTCACCATCAGTGAAATTTTCCTGAGCCCCATTGGCCTATCGCTGGTATCCAAATTATCTCCGTCGAGGCTTACCGCTTTAATGATGGGAGGGTGGTTTTTATCTACTTCCATAGGTGGAAAAATTGCAGGGGTAATGACGAGTTTCTGGGACGATTTTACAGATAAGAAAATATTCTTCCTGATATTGGTTATCGCCGCATTTATTGGCGGAATATTAATTTATTCGCGTTTAAAATCCTTAAATGCCATTGTGAAAGAAAAGACGGGAAGCGCATAATCGAATCCTATATTTATTTCAGGCGATACAAATTGTATCGCCTTTTTTATTTAATTTCCTTTTTCCAAAACCAACTGCTATGTCTGAAAAGAAGTCTTTCCAGCCTTTTGTACCTGCCAGCGAGAATATGCGCGAGCTTACCGTTAAATCCATTCTCCTGGGAAGCCTTTTCGGCGTAATCTTTGGCGCTGCCACCGTGTACCTCGCTTTAAAGGCAGGGCTTACCATTTCGGCCTCCATTCCTATTGCCGTAATAGCAATTACCCTGGGCCGTAAATTTTTTAAAACCACCATTCTCGAGAATAATATTATCCAAACAACCGGTAGCGCCGGCGAAAGTATTGCGGCGGGAGTAGCCTTTACCCTCCCGGGGTTTCTGTTTCTATCTTCGCCCGACAGTGCCAGTTATTTTAATTACCTCACTATATTAATCCTGGCCATTGTAGGAGGAATTCTTGGCACCCTGCTAATGATTCCTCTCCGAAAAGCGCTTATTGTAAATGAACACGACACCCTTCCCTACCCAGAAGGGACGGCCTGTGGCGACGTACTGAAAGCCGGCGAAAAAGGAGGCGACTTTGCAAAGACGGCTTTTTGGGGGCTTGGTGTTGCTTTTAGCTATGCCATACTACAAAAAATACTTCATGTAATTCATGAAACGCCCACTTTTATGACAAAGCAGGCGAATAAATTTTTCCCCTCAGCAAAAATCAGTGGCGAAATCACTCCCGAGTATCTGGGTGTTGGCTATATTATTGGCCCAAAAATTTCCGGTGTTTTAGTCGCAGGCGGTGTGTTGAGCTGGCTTGTATTCATCCCGCTGCTGGCATCCATTGTACCCGCAGATACGATTGCCACTCAATTGGTAAAATTGGGGTACCTGGCAGACATAACCAAAGATGGTGGCAAGGGAGGATGGAACGCCGCTACCCATACCTTCTCCGATTATTCGTCGGCGTTATATTACGCATTTATTCGGCAGATTGGAGCCGGCGCAGTGGCGGCAGGTGGTATAATTACATTGATCAAAACAATTCCAACTATTGTCTCTTCTATCAAAGGAAGTATCGGCTCCATAAAATCGGCAGGTGCAGAAGGAAGTAATATCAACCGTACCGAAAGAGACCTGAGTTTTAAAGTGGTAGGTTTTGGAAGTCTGGGTTTGATTATCCTGATTGCAGTGCTCCCTCAGATACCCGGAGAAAATATAATCGAAAAAATATTGATCGGGATCCTGGTCATTGTTTTTGGCGCCCTGTTTGTAACCGTTTCCTCCCGCATTGTGGGGCTAATCGGATCATCGAACAACCCCATCAGCGGGATGACGATTGCCACGGTAATGGGCACCAGCTTAATTTTTATGGCGGTTGGCTGGACAGGACAACTATATGAGCCGCTTGTGTTGGTAGTGGGTGGAATGATCTGCATTGCGGCAGCTAATGCGGGCGCCACCTCTCAGGATTTAAAAAGCGGTTATATTGTAGGTGCCACTCCACGCAATCAACAGATAGCGCTTTTTGTTGGCGCCATTGTCTCTTCCATCGTTATAGGCATCACCGTTAAATATTTAGATAACCCATCCAGCGAACTGGTGGCCCAGGGAATTCATCATTCCATTGGTTCAGAAAAATTTCCTGCACCACAGGCTACGTTAATGGCTACCCTCATAAAAGGCATCTTATCCTTCAACCTCGACTGGCAGTTTGTATTTGTTGGAATTTTTGTGGCGGTTGTAATGGAGCTCTGTGGTATTCGTTCTCTCAGCTTTGCCGTAGGCGCGTACCTGCCGCTCTCCACTACCCTGCCTATTGCCATAGGCGGTTTAATTAAAGGATTGGTTGATTACCGGAAGAAAAAACAAAATATTGTTACTACTCCCGAAGAAGATGAATTAGGAAAAGGAAGCCTTTTTGCCACCGGGTTGGTTGCGGGCGGAGCGGTGGCCGGTGTGGTTATTGCCATCATTGCCGGTAGTAACAGTGGAGAAAAATTCCTGGGGAAAATAAGTCTCGAACATGGTATTGTGGGCGCTACAAGCGAAGGGATTTATGCCTTGTTGGGTGTAGGCTTTTTTACAGCGCTTGGAATTTTGTTGTATAAGGTGGCCATGAAGAAATGATGATATCACTTAGCCACTTATAATCAAACCAACCATTATTTAAACTTTTTAAATTCAAAGACCAATATTATTTTCAAAATCCGGGAAGTTGTAACAATAGAATTCATTGTTACATATAAAATTGCCGGAAGCTTTCTTTAAGAAATTATCTATAACGCAGGTTTAATCGGGTAGAAAAACTTTCAACATAAAATTAATCATCCCAAATTACCGGCTGTTATAAATCCAACGGAAGCATTTACTTAAAAATTACAGCAATCCTTCCAACTCACTTAAATGAGTGATACAAAAGGTGGGTTGAACCTTCACTTCCGCATTGATGTGATTAACAAATACAGAATCCATCCCGGCATTGATGGCACCCTGGATATCCGCTGCCTGGTTATCGCCAATCATTATTGATTCCTTCAATTCAGCGCCGGTGGCACGTAACGCGTACTCAAAAATTTCTTTTTCGGGTTTCAGGCTATTGCTCGATTCGGATGTGATCAGTTGCGAAATATATTTATCCAGCCCGCTGTTCCGCACTTTACTCCATTGTGTTCTTTCAAATCCATTGGTGATGAGATGGATTTTATACCCTTTGGCCAGCAGGTACTCCAAAATTTCGTTGCTGTAAGGGAATAAATTTTTCTGTACCGGTAAAATTTCAAGATAACGGGCACTCAGATCTTTGGCTAATCCCTCATCCCCATTTTTAAAATCGAGAAGCGTACGCCACATTCGTTTCCATTTTAACTCATCGGCACGAATAAACCCTTTCTCATACCGCTCCCACAATACCTGATTATGATGGATGTACCGGGAATGAAAATCCTCAAAACCCAGGTTAAGCTTTTCATCCAAAGAAAACTCCTGAAATAATTCCGTCAGTGAAATTTTTGCATTGGTCTCGAAATCCCAAAGGGTATGATCGAGATCGAAAAACAGGTGCTTATATTCGGCCATTTGAAATATTAAAGCGTGTTGGTATGTACCTTTAAACTGCAAACATACAATAAAGCAAAGCGATGAATGTAGTAATTACCGGAGCCTCCCGGGGTATTGGCAAAGCGATTGCTGAAATATTCCTGGAAAATGGGCACTCCATTTATACCTGTAACCAATCTGAAAACCGGATACAGGAAGTATTAAAAGAGTGGAAAAGCAAATTTCCTGACACCATAATTGAACATTATACTGCCGATTTATCCATCGAAAAGGAGGTGAGAGAATTTGCAGCATGGGTAAATAAGCAAGGCCCTGTTCATATCCTGGTAAACAATGCCGGCATTTATTTACCCGGTAATTGTTTTAATGAACCGGAAGGAAGCCTCCAAAAAATGATGGCGGTGAACTTTTATAGTGCCTACCACCTTACCCGAGCCTTGTTGCCAAACATGATGGAAAGAAATAGCGGTCATGTTTTTAATTTATGCTCCATTGCGTCATTGCACGCTTATGAGGGGGGCGGAGGTTATAGTGTCAGTAAATATGCACTCAAGGGGTTCACCGATAACCTGCGGCACGAAATGAAAACACGAGGAATTAAAGTGACAGGCGTGTACCCGGGTGCTGTACATACCGATTCGTGGTCGGGATTTGATAACAGCAGCCACCGCATCATGGAGGCTTCTGATATAGCCCGGATGATTTATGCGGCATCCCGCCTTAGCCCCCAGGCCGTAGTGGAAGAAATTATCATCAGGCCACAACGGGGTGATTTATAATTAACAGTTTATTAGCCCTGTTACCCTGTTAAAGATCCCAACTGCCAGCCGGTCAGCCTAATTTTGTACCTGCTTTTCAATAATGAGGTTTATATTTTCAATCCTGATTTTTACTTTTTTCTCTACCAGTGGGTTCACACAACCGAAAGCCGTACTAAGCGCTTCACCGGATAAAATTGGTAAAAATGAAAATTTTACACTGCGGATAAGCGTTTCAGGAATGGATGCCATACTTGATATTTCAATTCCCGCCCTGGAAAAATTTTCTGTCATAAGTGGCCCCATGCACGAAAGCAGCAGCGCCAATATGAATGGAAAATTAACTCAATCCACCGGCATTTCCTTTGAAATTAAACCAAAAGCAACCGGGACATTCATTATTGGCCCCGCCAGGGTAAGGTTACGTTCGGGCGATATTCTTACAAATAAGGTAACCGTTACCGTTACTAACAGCACAACAAGTAGTTCTTCCCAATCTTCAATCCACAGCCTGTTCGGCACCGACTTTTTTGAAGAACCACAACCGCAAATTGCCTTTTCGGATATGGTGCTTAAAAAGGGAGAAGATATTACCCAAAAAATTAACCGGAATATGGAACTCCGGCTCCAAATCAATAAGGCATCCTGCTATGTGGGCGAACCGGTGCTGGCAGAATATAAATTATACTCCAGACTCCGGAGCGACAGCCGGCTTATCCGGACTCCTTCCTTTAATGGTTTCTCCGTTATAGACATACCGGATTCGAACCAGAGCGATTTCAAAATAGAAAAATTAAATGGGAAGGAATATAATGTGTATAGTTTACGAAAAGCGCAATTGTATCCCTTACAGGCTGGAACCTTCCCGCTCGATCCTATGGAGGTTGAAAACAATATTCAATTCATCAAAGAGGAATACCTCAGGCAGGCAAAGAAACAGGGAAACTTTTGGGGGGGGGACCCTTCCTTGTTTTTACCGGCAGATGCGTACGTAAATCAAAAAATGGTTTTGCGCAGTACTCCTGTAACCATCCTGGTAAAACCCCTTCCCGATAGCAATAAACCGGTTGATTTTGCAGGCGCTGTAGGAAATTATTCCATTACTGCCCGGTTAGAGAAAAATAATTTCGGAATCAACGAAACAGGTAAGCTAACCCTAACCATTTCCGGAGAAGGGAACCTTCCCTTATTGACTGCACCAAAAATTTCCTGGCCTAATGGAATAGAATCATTTGACCCGCAAGTGAAATCGAATTTTTCTACTACCACCGTCCCAATTAGTGGAAATAAAGATTTTGTTTATTATTTCTCCCCGAACCAGCAGGGGAAGTTTTTATTGCCCTCTGTTTCCTTTAGTTATTTCAATCCTAAAACTGGAAAATATCAATCTGCAAAAACCAATCCTATTCCATTTGAAGTGGGTAAGGCAGTAGCCAATCCGTTCACAAACCCTGTTTTTGTGAAGGCCAATAGGCCAACCGGGATTAATCAAATTTTTTACCATCGCTGGTGGATTATTATCGGGTTTGCGTTGATCTCTTTAACAGGACTTCTTATCTGGGTAATAAAAACTGGAAATAAACAGCATAATGCCGTAGCCAACCATCCGGCAATTGAACCCGAACCCTTTGCCACACCGGTTTCAACAGAAAAAGACTTCCTTTCAGGCGTTCAATCCAGCATGAACTCAGATAATTCCAAAGATTTTTATAGGTTACTTTTATCCGCATACAAACAGTTCTTATCTGAAAATTTTCAATTACCCACTTCTGTCATTACTCCATCAAACATCAAAATGGCTTTAAAAGAAAAAGGAGTTCCCACGGATGAAATAGCGCCGGTGGAAGAGATCCTGAGAGAAATTGAAGCGTGCGTATATATGCCGTATGAAAAGGGAAATCAGATGGACCGGTTATTTTTACAAACTAAAAACAGTATCGAAAAGCTCACTCGCCATTAAAGGGTTATTCTGTGAACTTATATCCGATTCCCCTTACCGAATGAAAGTGTTTAGGATTTCTGCTGTCGGATTCAAAGTATTTACGAAAACTTAAAATAAAATTATCGATGGTCCGCGTAGTAGGGTAAACATTATATCCCCATACGGACTGTAAAATTTTTTCCCGGCTTACTACCTCGCCCTTATTTTCGATGAGGAGTTTGAGGAGCATAATTTCCTTTTTGCTCAACGAAAATTTTACCCCATTCCTGCCGGAGGCTTCCAGGGCTTTAAAGTCTATTCTGTTCTTTCCAAATTCAAAGGTATCGGCAACCGGTTGTGTTCGGGTAATTTGTTCGCTTTTCACCAGTAATTTTTGTACCCGAAGCAATAATTCTTCGAGGTTAAATGGCTTTGTGAGGTAATCGTCTGCCCCCTTCTTTAACCCCAAAACCCTGTCGGCGCTGCTGTTCTTAGCACTAAGGATCAAAATAGGAATTTCTTTGTTATTTAGCCGGATGGTTTCACAAACAGAGATACCATCAATTTCAGGGAGCATCACATCCAGGATAATCAAATCGAAATATTCCTGCTGTACAATTCGAAGTGCGCTTGCCCCATCAAACACGCCACTCACCTCATACCCTTCTAACTCTAAGTTCAGTTTAAGGGCATCGTGCAGGTTGTCCTCATCTTCCACTAACAGGATGGAATATTTTTTTTCAAGCATGATAAATCACAGGTTTTTAAATCGGGTTTCAAAGATAGTTCCCCGAGGTTGGTTCGCTTCAATGAAAATAGAAGCCCGGTGAACATTCAACAAGCGTTTTACGAGGTAAAGCCCGAGTCCCGTCCCTTTCGATTTCCGGGTAGCCTCATTGCCTATCCGGTAAAATTTTTTAAACACATTCACTCTTTCTTCGGCAGGTATCCCCGTTCCCTGATCGGCCACTCTTACAAAAATTTCTTCTTCAATTAAACCGGCTGATAGTTCAACGGATTTATCTTTTGGGCTGTACTTACAGGCATTGTCCATCAGGTTACTAAACAGCATTTGAAGCATAAATGAATCCCCAATCAGGGACAACCCGGGTTGTATTACTTCCTGGAATTTCCGTTCCGGGTACCGTGATTTATAATCCTGTACAACCTGGTTGAGCATCGCAGAGAAATCTATATTTTCCGGAGTAAACCGGTGCACTCTCCCTTCGAGTTGAGAAGAAATGAGCAGGTTATTACACAGCATATTGAGGCGGTTGGTTTCCTCCAACGAGCTTTGAATTAGCCGCTGTTGTTGTGTTTCATCCAGCTTTCGTTTTTGCATGGTTTCCAGGTTCAGTTTAGAAACTGAAATAGGGGTCTTTAGCTCGTGGGTAATGGCGATCATGAAATTTTGCTGCTCCCGGCTTTGTTTAAGTTCCCGGTTTACTGCCCTGTAAATATAAATGGCTGCTGCCACCACAAGCAGTAAGAATATGAGGCCTTCGCCTATATACTGTGTACTTTTTCTTTGTTTTTCTTTAATGATGAGATTATAGCCGGTTTCATACGCAGGTTGCTCTGTCCTCAATTCAGATATCCTCAGGAGCGCCATTTCATTATTCTGTCTTTCAAGGGCAATATACCACCATACCAGCGCTGCCAGGATGTAAAGGAGCATCATCCAGTAAATTACAAATATGAAATTGATCTTTAGTGAACGGGGCATAGCGAAGCCTGATCAGTTTCGTTTATCGAGTCCCCAGGAAAGTTTATTCCGGAGGGTTTGCAGGAAATTATTTTCGTTGAGCCGAACCAGATTAACGCCAAATGTTTCCTTTTTAATGGCAATTTGAATTTCTTTGGGAACCGCTTCCCGCCTGCTGTCGAGAGTAACCAAAAATCCATCCGTCCGGCCTTCAATTTCAAAAGAAACAATATTGTTATCGGGCACCACAATGGGCCGGATGTTCAGGTTATGCGGAGCAACGGGTGTAATCACAAAACTAGCACTATCAGGGAAAACCACGGGGCCGTTACAACTTAAGGAATACCCGGTAGAGCCGGTTGGTGTAGCAACAATCAATCCATCCGCCCAATAGGTATTTAAAAATTCTCCATTGAGGTAGGTGTGGATTTTAATCATGGGCGAATTATCCTTCTTGTGCAACGAAAATTCGTTCAATGCATAAGGCGTTTCGCCAAATAAGGGGCTATTTGCATCCAGATGAATCAGGGTACGTTTATCGAGTACATACTTCCGGTTCATAAGGGCGTCCAACGCCAGGTGAAGGTCTTCCTTACCGATATTTGCTAAAAAACCAAGCCTTCCATAATTCACACCCAGTATAGGAATACCCGAATCTTTAACCAGGGTAACTGTATCCAACATGGTTCCATCTCCTCCCAAACTGATGATGCACTCCACATCGGGATCCAGCCCTTCGGTTTCATTAAAGGTAGAATAAGTGCTTTCGAAATTTACGGAAGCATAAATTTTATTAAAGAAATCCTGGTAGAAAACGGGATGGGCTCCATAGCTTTTCAGTTCACCAAGCAACAGCTTAATGTCGGTTAACTGATTATTCTCTATGCCCCGGCTGTAAATAGCTATTTTCATGAAATTGAAGAAAATTAAAACCCTCCCTTCAGGTGTAAAAATAACCCGTTTTCCCCTAATTGGTTGAAACTATACTCGAAGCTTACGTTTACATCATAAAGTGATATCACATCCAAACCAAAACCATAACTGTAAAGAAACCGGTTATTTAACCGGGACTCCAGGGCGGGTTTAATATAACTATACCCGGCATCGGTATATGATTTAGCATAAAAATTAAATGGAATAAAGGGGACCTGGCGGATATTGAAGGGAACATTTATTTTAAACCCGAATAATTTTTTCCTAACCGTATAACTGGCAAGCGCTCCTGCCACTCCATCAATTACATAATACTCCAGCCCCCGGAGATTCACGTCGCCATACCCAAAGTTTCGAAGGTTTATATAAGATTGATCAAATGGCAATTTCAATCTTCCTGTTAATTGCAGTGAATGGAATATTCCGGCTTTTTTAAATAAGGGGGAATACAGGTTATATGTAGCTGCTATTCCCAGCATATTAGTGCTTCCGTTCCACTGGAATCCCCGTTTAACAACACTCACCCCATAAGTACGGCCTTTCAATGGATAATTTATATTGTCGGTTCGGGAGTATTGAAAGGCAAAAGAAAGATCCACCAACGATTGATACGGTTTGGGTTGGTTGAAATAACCGGGGTTGTACCGGGCACTAATGACACTATCACCCACATCAATATACTGATAGGTAATGGCATAGCTTGTGCGCTTGTAATACCCTCTTTTGCGGCTATACCCCAGGCCCAGGCGGATGTTATTTCGTACATACCCTCCCGGCTTATACCAAACAAGGGCATTTTTATACGTAGTACGGAATGGGGTTCCCTGGTTTTGTGTAAACCCGGCATTCACATGGAACCCTTCTGTAAGGCCCGGGTTACTGTACGGGGTACTATATGAAAAAGTAATACCCCGGGTAAACCCATTTATTAAATAGATCTTTAGCTGATCGCCCCTTCCCGAAACATTATAATGAACGAGTTTGGCGCCATAAACCACCCGGTCAAAATCGGCATGATACACTTTCACCCACTCATTAAAATTGCGATCGGTTAGTTGAAACTGGGGAATGGGATAAATAAACCACTTTTCTCTCACGTTAACGCTTAGCAGCATAGAGCTATCGTTAACTAAGACCGATTCAATATTAACCTCTGAAAAAAGGTTCAGGTTATAAACTAAAGATTTTGACTGGGATAATACATTAGATAGCCTGGCATACCGAATGGTATCCCCTTCTTTCAGCAACATCTCCCTTAATATGATATAGGTCTTCGTCTTTTTATTTCCACTCACTTTAATTTCCATTACCTTCAGTACGCTACCCGAATCGACCCGAATATTTTGGGTATTGGGAAAAAACACTTCCGGATCAGGAACTTCCTGTGCCAATACGGAACCGGAAAGGCCTAAAAGCACCATAAGGAAACGCAGCGCAAAAATCTGTTTTAATTGAATGGAAGGAGAGTAGGGCAAAATATTTTCCAAATCAGATTTCGAGATAGTGCATGAAGTTGCGGTAATTCCTGTCAATATCATTTTCAAACTGCTCCATTCCAAAATTATAAACTACCTGGTACTCGTATCTTTCAAAAGTGGAAATTACCGTGGATATTTCCCGGTTGTTTAGATGCAGGGTTACTGTGAGCAGGCCCGAATCGGGATTTGTGGTACTGTTGAGGTGAAGGATTGTGCAATCATTACTTTCCACAATCCGGCTGATTTCTGAAATGGCAAACTGGGAACGTTCCATTTCAAGCACAATGATTCCTCCAATTTCGTTTGCTCCCGAAAAATTACCCAACGCTTTCAGTAAATCGGCGGTAGTGATGGCTCCAAAATATTTATTATCGGCATCAATTACCGGCACTACATTCGTATCAAATTGAATGCTGCAATTGACAGCGATAAGAAAGTGAGCCGAACTGGGTACAGCGGCGGCAATCAGATGCTCCTGGAGGTGTTCCAGGTTCACCTGCCCTCCTTCTATATCCAGTAGGTCATCTTCTGAAATCAGCCCGATGAATTTATCTTCATTCACCATGGGCAGGTGGGTTACTTTAAAATCGCTGATAAGCTGGAGCGCCTTCTTCAGGGAATCGGAAGGTTTAAGTCGGGGAATATTTTGATTAATGAGATCTGCGGTTAACATGCCGGTGAATTTTTGTTCCGGTAAATTATTTAGCTGGCCGGTTATTCGACCGTAGCAGCCTTTTGGCTCAATTTAGCAAGAAAGGATTCAAGGATACTGTTAAATTCGCCAGGCACTTCCATCATGGGGGCATGGCCGCACTTATCAATAAAATGCAACTCACTGTTGGGAATCAGCCGATGAAATTCTTTTCCAACAAACGGGGGTGTAATGGTATCATTATTACCCCAAATCAGGCAGGTAGGCTGTGTGATATGATTTAATTCTTCGCCCAGGTTGTTTCGAATGGCACTTTTTGCCAGGGCAATAATTTTAATGACTTTTAGCCGGTTGTTTGTAATTTCAAATACTTCATTTACCAACTCATCGGTAGCCATCTTAGGATCGTAAAAAGTTAATTCGGTTTTTTTACGGATATATTCCTTATCGCCTCTTTTTGGGTATGTATCTCCCATCCCGTTTTCGAACAACCCCGAACTCCCCGTAAGAATCAGGGATTTAATCCGAACCGGGTGTTTCAACACATGCAGCAGGGCCACATGGCCTCCCAGCGAATTTCCCATAAGGTGAATATCTGTATAGTCCCGCTGTTCAATAAACCGGTGTACAAATTTTTGAAGGCCACCAACGGAGGTATGGAGCAGGTCGAGTTCAAGCAGCGGAAGCATGGGCACTACCACCCGGTTCGTTTTTCGGAAATGAGCTATCAAATCAGAAAAATTACTCAAAGCCCCAAAAAGG
>Ga0208826_1000530_pt1 | contig 39552 bp, 33 predicted proteins | sample AD_UKC115_MetaG_FD_184451 | JGI IMG/M metagenome (GOLD analysis project Ga0208826, IMG submission 184451) | Active sludge microbial communities of municipal wastewater-treating anaerobic digesters from Hong Kong - AD_UKC115_MetaG (SPAdes)... | ecosystem: Engineered > Bioreactor > Anaerobic >...
TGACTTTAGAGATTTACTATGAGCTTTCAGTAAATTATTAATTGAAGTATTAACACTTCTAGTAATTTCTGAATCGTGTACGTTTTGAGTATCTGAATAAATAGTATTATTTATATTTTTATTTCTATTGAGAATTCTTAAAACTGCAGGGTGATGAGGTCCTTCAAAGGGATTATTATAATAATTTACATAAGTTAAATTTCTTAAATTTCTAATTGGTAAAAGGGTTGTTATTTGATTATTATGACATTTTAATTTTTGTAAAGAAGTACAATTAGAAAGACAGTCAAGATTACTTAATTTATTACCGCTACACCATAATACTTGTAAAAAAGTACAATTAGAAAGACAATCAAGATTACTTAATTTACTATCACTACAATATAATTCTTGTAAGGAAGTACATTTGGAAAGTACATCAAGACTACTTAAATTATTATAACTACAATCTAAATATTGTAAAGAAGTACAATTAGAAAGACAATCAAGATTACTTAATTTATTGTGACTACACCATAATTTTTGTAAAGAAGTACAATTAGAAAGGAAATCAAGATTACTTAATTGATTACTACTACAATTTAATTTTTGTAAAGAAGTACAATTAGAAAGACAATCAAGATTACTTAATTTATTATTACTGCAATCTAATACTTGTAAAGAAGTACAATTAGAAAGACAATCAAGATTACTTAATTTATTACTCCAACAATATAATTCTTTTAAATGAATAAATCTTTCTAATTTTAATTGTTGTAAACTTTGTAAATAATATGATGATCTAAGATTGATTATAATTACTTTACTATAATCGAAATCTTTGGGTAAATTTATTAATTGTTTGTAATCTAAAGTATCCATTACTTTGTATTTATATTAAATACAAATCATTTGATTTTTTTATTCAATTTATTTTATTCAAGGTACAACTCAGAGAAAATACTTAAATAAAATTCTATAGTATTATTTTCAATATTGTACTCTTCAAGTTTATTTCTAACAGTTTTTAATAATTCTTCTTTTTTGATTTTACCTTTTTCAAAATCATTTTTAATCAATGACATTACAGCATTAATTTGAGAAGTTTCTGAAATGTTAATACTTACAAGATCTGAAAAGCCATTCAATGAATTAACAGTTCTACTAATTCTTCCTGTAAAGCACATGCAAGATGAATCATTAAGTTCTTCCTCTAAACGTTTGATAATTTCAAGATTGTAATTAAGGGATTCTATTTCAGCAAATACTAACTGAAAAATCTCGAAATAACTCAAATTAAAATAAGAATGGACGTCATAAATCTGAAAATAATTCAATAAGTCTTCAATTCTTGGAAACTTTATTTCAATTAATTTGTTAATTATTTCATCTTCTGACTTTAGAGATTTACTATGAGCTTTCAGTAAATTATTAATTGAAGTATTAACACTTCTAGTAATTTCTGAATCGTGTACGTTTTGAGTATCTGAATAGATATTATCTATTAATTTATTTCCATTAAGAATTCTTAAAACTGCAGGGTGATGAGGTCCTTCAAAGGGATTTTCATGATAATTTACATAAGTTAAATTTCTTAAATTTCTAATTGGTAAAAGGGTTGTTATTTGATTATAACTGCAATCTAAGTCTTGTAAAGAAGTACAATTAGAAAGGAAATCAAGATTAATTAATTGATTATTATGACAATCTAATTTTCGTAAAGAAATACAATTAGAAAGAAAATCAAGATTACTTAATTTATTATAACTACAATCTAATTTTCGTAAAGAAATACAATTAGAAAGAAAATCAAGATTACTTAATTTATTACCACTACAACGTAATTTTTGTAAAGAAGTACAATTAGAAAGACAGTCAAGATTACTTAATTTATTATCTCTACAATATAATTCTTGTAAGGAAGTACAATTAGAAAGACAATCAAGATTACTTAATTTATTATTACTGCAATTTAATTCTTGTAAAGAAGTACAATTAGAAAGGAAATCAAGATTACTTAATTGATTACTACTACAACATAATACTTGTAAAGAAGTAAAATTAGAAAGGAATTCAAGATTACTTAATTTATTATCACTACAATATAATTCTTGTAAGGAAGTACAATTAGAAAGGAAATCAAGATCACTTAATTTATTATCACTACAATATAATGCTTTTAAAGAAGTACAATTAGAAAGTCTGTCAAGATTTTTCAATTTGTTATAACTACAATCTAATTTTTGTAAAGAAGTACAATTAGAAAGACAATCAAGATTACTTAATTGATTCCTCCAACAATATAATTCTTGTAAAGAAGTACAATTAGAAAGACAATCAAGATCACTTAATTTATTACCACTACAACATAATTCTTTTAAAGAAGTACAATTAGAAAGACAATCAAGATTACTTAATTTATTACTCCAACACCATAATTTTTGTAAAGAAGTACAATTAGAAAGACAATCAAGATTACTTAAAAAATTATTCCAACAATATAATACTTGTAAAGAAGTACAATTAGAAAGACAATCAAGATTACTTAATTGATTATTCTGACAATATAATTCTTTTAAATGAATAAATCTTTCTAATTTTAATTGTTGTAAACCTTCTAAATAATATGATGGACTAATATTAATTATAATTACTTTACTATAATTGAAATCTTTAGGCAAATTTATTAATTTGTTGTAATTCAATGTGGTCATTATGTTTAAATTTTATCATAATACATGAATTTCTGTTCAATTTTAATTAAATTAATTAAAATTATTTTATTCAAGATACAACTTAGAGAAAATCTTAATGTAAAATTCAATGTCTTCTTCTTTAGAATTGTATTCTTCAAGTCTTCTTTTAACAGAATCTAGTAATTCTTCTTTTTTGATTTTACCTTTTTCAAAATCATTTTTAATCAATGACATTACAGCATTAATTTGAGAAGTTTCTGAAATATTAATACTTACAAGATCTGAAAAGCCATTCAATGAATTAACAGTTCTACTAATTCTTCCTGTAAAGCACTTACATTCTGATTCATTAAGTTCTTCCTCTAAACGTTTGATAATTTCAAGATTGTAATTAAGGGATTCTATTTCAGCAAATACTAACTGAAAAATCTCGAAGTAACTCAAATTAAAATAAGAATGGACGTCATAAATTTGGAAATAATTCAATAAGTCTTCAATTCTTGGAAACTTTATTTCAATTAGTTTGTTAATTATTTCATTTTCTGACTTTAGAGATTTACTATGTCAGTAAATTATTAATTGAAGTATTAACACTTTTTAGTAATTTCTGAATCGTGTACGTTTTGAGTATCTGAATAGATATTATCTATTAATTTATTTCCATTAAGAATTCTTAAAACTTCTGGATGATGAGGTCCTTCAAAGGGATTATTATAATAATTTACGTTAGATAAATTTCTTAAATTTCTAATTGGTAAAAGGGTTGTTATTTGATTATAACTGCAATTTAATACTTGTAAAGAAGTACAATTAGAAAGACAATCAAGATTACTTAATTGATTATAACTGCAATCTAAGACTTGTAAAGAAGTGCAATTAGAAAGTCCATTAAGATTACTTAATCGGTTATAACCGCAATTTAAATATTGTAAAGAAGTGCAATTAGAAAGTCCATTAAGATTACTTAATTGATTACGACTACAATATAAGTCTTGCAAAGAAGTACAATTAGAAAGAAAATCAAGATTATTTAATTGATTATAACTACAACATAATTCTTTTAAAGAAGTACAATTAGAAAGTCCATCAAGATTACTTAATCGATTATAACCACAACTTAAATATTGTAAAGAAGTGCAATTAGAAAGTCCATTAAGATTACTTAATGGATTACGGCTGCAATCTAATTCTTGTAAAGAAGTAAAATTAGAAAGACAACCAAGATTATTTAATCGATTATAACCGCAATTTAAATATTGTAAAGAAGTACAATTAGAAAGGAAATCAAGATTAATTAATTGATTAAGACTACATTCTAATTCTTGTAAAGAAGTACAATTAGAAAGACAATCAAGGTTACTTAATCGATTATTACCACAATATAATTTTTGTAAAGAAGTACAATTAGAAAGGAAATCAAGATTAATTAATTGATTATAACTGCAATATAGTTCTTGTAAAGAAGTACAATTAGAAAGACAATCAAGATTACTTAAATGATTAAAGTGACATTTTAATGTTTGTAAAGAAGTACAATTAGAAAGACAGTCAAGATTACTTAATTGATTACTACCACAATTTAATACTTGTAAAGAAGTACAATTAGAAAGACAATCAATATTACTTAATTGATTAAACTGACAATATAATTCTTGTAAATTATAAAATCTTTCTAAATTTAATTCGGTTAAACTTTTTAATTTACAATTATTAACAATAATTTTAATTACGGAATCGTAATCGAAATCTTTAGGCAAATTTATTAATTTATCGTAATTTAAGGTAGTCATTTTTGACTTTTAATTAAATTAATTAAATTTTCAATCAATTTTAATTAATTTAATTAAAATTATTTTATTCAAGATACAACTCAGAGAAAATCTTAATGTAAAATTCAATGTCTTCTTCTTTAGAATTGTACTCTTCAAGTTTATTTCTAACAGAATCTAGTAATTCTTCTTTTTTGATTTTACCTTTTTCATAATCATTTTTAATTAATGACATTATAGCATTAATTTGAGAAGTGTCAGAAATTCTGATATTTAATGTTCTGAAAAAGAATTCAAACAATTGACAGTTCTATTAAAACGTCCTGTAAAGCACTTACATTCTGATTCATTAAGTTCTTCTTCTAAACGTTTAAGAATTTCAGAATTGTAATTAAGTCTTTCTATTTCAGCAAATACTAACTGAAATACTTCAAAGTAGGAATGGATATCTTCTATCTTAAAATAATTTATCAAATCCATAATTCTGGGAAACTTAATGTCAAGTAATTTATTTATTATTTTTCCTTCATTCTTAATAGAATTACCATGGGCTTTTATTAAATTATTAATTGAAGTATTAACATTAATATTTATTTCTGGATCATGTGCATCCTAATTGTCATTGTAAATATTATTAATAGTTTTATTTCAATTAAGAATTCTCAATATAGCTGGAATAATGAGGTCATTCAAAAGGATTGATATGGTAAGCTATATAATTCAAGACCCAAAATTTTTAACAGATAAAAGCAATTTTATTTGATTATTACGACAATAAAAATATTTTAAAGAAGTACAATTAGAAATTCCGTCAAGATTAATTAAATTATTATAACTGCAATCCAAATATTTTAAAGAAATGAAATTAGAAATCCAGCCAAGGTTTTTTTGACATATTGCACCTACACTTTAATTCTTATAAATTATAAAATTTTTCCAATTTCAACCTACCCCACTGATATCAATTTTAATTACAGAACCGTAATCAAAATCTTTGGATATTTACTCTAAATTATAATGATATAAAGTATTCATAATTTATTTTAAACTTAGAATATTTGATTTTTTATTAAATTAATTAAATGCTTGTAACTGATTATTAAGTTATGAATCATTGATTTTTTAAATAAAAGTTCGAGAGATCCAATTTTTATAATTATAATTCATTTAGTATCCCCATGTCTTAAACATTTAAAAAATTTATGAATATGTAAAAGGATATTATTATAAAATTTAGGCTATAGAATTTTAATTTTATTAGTTCGTGTGCCAAATACTTAAAGGTTATTTGGCACGGGACGTTTTTATGTCAACTACCATACTGCGTTAACAATACAATAATCAACATAGACTGCTGCGCGCCAAACGGGAAAAACTAAAAGAACAATCATCAACTCAAATCTAACACGACTCCCGGGTACCACATTGCTGTGATAGTCATGTCAAATCTAAATTAATATTCATCCTCTCAGTCTCTCCCGTCTAGCAGAGGGAGCAGCAATCCGTCCCGTTTTTTTCATTTACTCGGTTCTCACATTGCTTTGGTCCTGGGAAAGGCTGCTGGACCTATTGAACATCTCGAATTCATACAAAGGAATCAGAATAGGAGACATGGGGACGTAGAAGGAACCATTGTAATCATACACCTTGAAGTGCACGAACCCATCTTGGATCTCAGCGAATTTGAAAGTCGTGCTGAAGCGACGGAAGCATTCTTCCAGGTACATTTTCCCAGAAATTTCGAACGTCAAGTCCTCGTTGAACACAAGTTCAAAGACGTTTTTGTTTCTGGCAAACGTTTCGGTTTCCGTAAAGAACGAGAACTTGAACGCTTGCTTTTCAACGACGTCCTTGTACTCGTCGTCCATGGCAATGAGCTTTTTGAAAGGCTTGATTGTGGTCACTTTCGGAAAGGCAATTACTGGTTTGAGGGTTCGGATGAAGGCGATGATGATAGACCTAGTAACATACTCAGAATAATTTGCGAGAAAAGCTGACATTTTAAAGAATACTGAATCAATAATAAGTAAAAAAATAAGTTTTTTAAATCAATTTTAAAAAATTTTATTATTATTTGTTCATTTAGTAAAAATTGTTAAATTATTTTAACTATCTTTTAATGAAATTTCTAGTAAAATAAAATTTTTAATTTAATTAAATTAATTAAATTATTTTTATTTATTGTAAATCTAGAAAATCTTAAAATATATTTTTTTATTAGTTTTTTAGAGATTTATCATTTTTAAAAAAAGTCATAATAGATTCTAGTAATTTTTCTTTCATAATTTTATCTTTTTCGAAATAATCGTTAATCAATGACTTAATAGTATCAATTTCAGAACTTCTCAAACTTTTAATATTATCTGAACTAGAAAAAGAATTCAAACATTCGATAGTTTGAATAATATATTTTGTAAAACACATACCAGCAAAATTTTTAATTTCTTTTTTTAAGCGATTAAGAATTTCAGGATTATAGTTAAGATGTTCTATTTCGGCAAATACTAACTGAAAAACTTCAAAGTATGTTACATTGAAATAAGGATGAACATAATCATATCTTAAATAATTTATCAAGTCGCTAATTTCAGAAGATGAAAAATTATGTTCAAGTAATTTTTCGATGATTTCTTTTTCTGATTTAATATGATTACTATGGGTTTTCATTAAATTAATAATTAAAGTATTAATATTTTTATTTATTTCCAAATCATGTATGTTTTGAGTATCATTAGAACAATACATATTATCCCCATTCTTAATTTTGTTAAGAAATCTTTGAACAGCGGGATGTTGGGAATTAATATATTTGGAATTAAGTTTCACTGCTTCAAGCGTATAATCAATATTAAAATTTCCATATCGGAAACTCCAAAAATCTCTATTACAAGAAAATTTTTGTAAATTTTTCAAATTTAAGATTGGTATAAGTGTTTCTATAACATTATCATTACAATTTAATTCTTTCAAAGAAGTACAATTAGAAATTCCATTGAGATTTTTTAATTTATTATTACTACAGTCTAATTCTTGTAAAGAAGTACAATTAAAAAGATCATCAAGATTTTCCAAGTTGTTATGACTGCAATATAAATAAGTTAGGGAAGTACTACCGCTGATACCATTAAGATTTTTTAGTCTGTTATCACTGCAAACTAAATATTGTAAAGAAGTACATTTAGAAAGGCAATCAATATTTGATAGTTCATTTTCAGAACAAACTAAATGTTGCAATGAAGTACATTTAGAAAGACAATCAATATCTGATAGCATGTTCGTATTGCAATACAATTTTATTAGATTAGTAAATCTTTCTAGTTTTAATTCAGTTAAACTTTTCAAATTACATTCGTGAATATAAATTTCGATTACGGAACTGTAATCAAAATCTTTAGGTAACGAAATTAATTTTTTATAATTTAAGGTAGTCATTTTTGAATTTTTATTCAAAAATTAAATTTTGTAATCAATTTTAATTAATTTAGTTAAAATTGATTACAAAATTGATGTATTTCATTAAAACCTAAAATATAATGATTAACTTAAATTATGAACAATTAATAACTTTGCCTGAAGATTTTGATTACGGGACTATAATTAAAATTGATGTTAGTGGTCGTAAGTTAAAAAGATTATCTGAATTAAAATTAGAAAGATTTTATAATTTACAAGAATTAAATTGCAGTGAAAATAAATTAAAAAATATTGACGAACTTTCTAATTGTACTTCTTTACAGAAATTAAATTGTCATAGTAATCGGATATCTAATCTTGATGGACTTTTTAACTGTATCTCCCTGCAGAAATTAAATTGTCATAGTAATCAAATATGTAATCTTAACAAACTTTCTAACTGTACTTCTTTAAAAAAATTAGTTTGTTCTATTAATGAAATAACTAATCTTAATGGCATTTCTAATTGTACTTCTTTACAATATTTAGATTGCAGTGAAAATAAAATAGGAAATCTTGATAGTATTTCTAACTTTATTTTTTTAAAAAAATTAGTTTGTTCTATTAATCAAATAACTAATCTTAATGGCATTTCTAATTGTACTTCTTTACAATATTTAAAATGCAGTGATAATTTGATAAAAAATCTTGATGGACTTTTTAATTGCACTTCTTTACAATATTTAGATTGCGGTAGAAATAAAATAGAAAATCTTGATAAACTTTCTAATTGCACTTCTTTGCAAAGATTATATTGCAAGAGTAATCAAATAATTAATCTTGATGGACTTTCTAATTGCACTTCTTTACAATATTTAAAATGTAGTAATAATTGGTTAAAAAATCTTGATGGACTTTCTAATTGTACTTCTTTAGAATATTTAAATTGCACTGATAATGTAATAAAAAATCTTAATGGACTTTCTAATTGCACTTCTTTGCAAGGATTATATTGCGGGAGTAATGAAATAACTAATTTTTATGAACTCTCTAAATGCACTTCTTTAAAAGAATTAAATTGTAGACGATCTGAATTAGAAAATCTTGATGATCTTGCTAATTGCACTTCTTTACAATATTTAGATTGTGCTGATAATAAAATAACTAATCTTGATGGACTTTCTAATTGCACTTCTTTACAATATTTAGATTGTGCTGATAATCTATTAACTAATCTTAATGGACTTTCCAATTGTACTTCTTTGCAAGAATTGGATTGTAGTTCTAATGAAATAACTAATCTTGATAGGCTTTCCAATTGTACTTCTTTAAGAAAAATATATTGTAGTGATAATCGATTAACTGATCTTAATGAACTTTGTAAATGTACTTCTTTACAAGAATTATATTGTGATATTAATCAAATAAGTAACCTTAACGGACTTTCTAACTGTACTTTTTTACGAATATTGTATTGCTCTTACAATCGATTAACTAATATTAATGGAATTTCTAATTGTATTGCTTTACAAGAATTATGGTGTACTCATAATAAAATAAATAACATTGATGGCCTTTATAATTGTACTTCTTTAATATATTTAGATTGTCAATATAATAATTTAACTAATCTTGATGGACTTTCTAATTGTACTTCTTTGCAGAGATTAGATTGCAGCAATAATCAATTAACAACCCTTTTACCAATTAGAAATTTAAGAAATTTATCTCACGTAAATTATTTTAATAATCCTTTTGAAAGGCATCATCACCCTGTTGTTTTAAGAATTCTTAATAGAAATAAAAAAATAAATAACATTTATAATAATACACAAAATGTACATGATTCAGAAATAAATATTAGTGTTAATACTTCAATTAATAACTTATTGAAAACTCATAGTAATTATATTAAAACAAAACAAAAAATAATTAATAAATTACTTGAACTTAAGTTTCCTAGAATTGAAGATCTCTTGAAGTATTTTAGTACTTGTGATATTCATTCCTACTTTAACATGACTTACTTTGAAGTATTTCAGTTAGTATTTGCTGAAATAGAAAGACTTAATTACAATCCTGAAATTCTTAAACGTTTAGAAGAAGAACTTAAAGATTCTGAAGGTAAATGTTTTACAGGACGTTTTAATAGAACTGTAAATTGCTTGAACTCCTTTTCTGAACATGTAAATATCAGAATTTCAGATAATTCTCAGATTAATGCTGTAATGTCATTAATTAAAAATGATTATGAAAACGGTAAAATTAAAAAAGAAGATTTACTAGATTCTGTTAAAAGAAGGCTTGAAGAGTACAATTCTAAAGAAGAAGACATTGAATTTTATATTAAGATTTTCTCTGAGTTGTACCTTGAATAAAATAATTTTAATTAATTTAATTAAAATTGAACAGAAATTCATGTATTATGATAAAATTTAAACATAATGACTACATTGAATTACAACCAATTAATAAATTTGCCTAAAGATTTCGATTACAGAACCGTAATTAAAATTGATATTAGTGATTGTAAATTAAGAAGTTTAACCGAATTAAAATTAGAAAGATTTATTAATTTAATAGAATTATATTGTCATAATAACTATTTCTATGATCTCAATTTCCTTTCTAATTGTACTTCTTTACAAAAATTATATTGTCATGATAATTATTTATTTGATCTTGATTGTCTTTCTAATTGTACTTCTTTACAATATTTAGATTGTGGTGGTAATTGTTTAAGTAATCTTGATTGTCTTTCTAATTGTACTTCTTTGCAAAAATTAAATTGTTCGTATAATAAATTAAGTAATCTTGACTTTCTTTCTAATTGTACTTCTTTACAAAAATTATGGTGTTGGGATAATAAATTAAGTAATCTTGATTGTCTTTCTAATTGTACTTCTTTACAAGTATTATGGTGTACTAATAATAAATTAAGTAATCTTGATTGTCTTTCTAATTGTACTTCTTTACAAGTATTATGGTGTTATAATAATAAATTAAGTAATCTTGATTGTCTTTCTAATTGTACTTCTTTACAAGAATTATGGTGTAGTAATAATAAATTAAGTAATCTTGATTGTCTTTCTAATTGTACTTCTTTACAAAAATTAGATTGTCGTAATAATCAATTAATTAATCTTGATTTCCTTTCTAATTGTACTTCTTTACAAGAATTAGACTGTAGTACTAATCAAATAACAACCCTTTTACCAATTAAAAATTTAAGAAATTTAACTTACTTAAATTATTATAATAATCCCTTTGAAGAACCTCATCATCCAGCAGTTTTAAGAATTCTCAATAGAAATAAAAATATAAAAAATACCATTTATTCAAATACTCAAAACGTACACGATTCAGAAATTACTAAAAGTGTTAATACTTCAATTAATAATTTACTGAAAGCTCATAGTAAATCTCTAAAGTCAGAAAATGAAATAATTAACAAATTAATTGAAATAAAGTTTCCAAGAATTGAAGACTTATTGAATTATTTCCAAATTACAGATATTCATTCTTATTTTAATTTAAGTTACTTCGAGATTTTTCAGTTAGTATTTGCTGAAATAGAATCCCTTAATTATAATCCTGAAATTATCAAACGTTTAGAGGAAGAACTTAATGATGCTTCTTGCATGTGCTTCACTGGAAGAATTAATAGAACTGTTAATTCATTGAATGGTTTTTCAGATCTTGTAAGTATTAATATTTCGGGAACTTCTCAAATTAATGCTGTATTGTCATTAATTAAAAATGATTTTGAAAATAATAAAATCAAAAAAGAAGAATTATTAAAAACTGTTAGAAATAAACTTGAAGAGTACAGTATTAAAAATGATACTATAGAATTTTATTTAAGTATTTTCTCTGAGTTGTACCTTGAATAAATATTATTTAATTATTTTAATTAAATAAATTTGAGTAAAAATTATAATAATCTATTAAACTTTAAAACATAATGACTACATTATTTTACTTTGAAATGATATTCTTATTATCTGAAGATTTTGAGTGCATAACTACAATCAAAATCGACGTTTCTTAATGTAAGTTAAAAAGTTTAATTTGGTTAAAATTAGAAAGATTTTATAATTTACAAGAATTAAAGTGTATTGATTTACAATTAGAAAGGTAATCAAGATTGCTTAATTGATTAACCTAACAATATAATTCTTGTAATTTATAAAACCTTCAGGCAAGGACATTAATTGTTTATATTTTAAATATTAATTAAATACCCAATTTTTCATTCAATTTTAATTAAATTAATTAAAATCATTTTATTCAAGGTACAACTCAGAGAAAATCTCAAGATAAAACTTAATGTCTTCTTCTTTAGCATCGTACTCTTCAAGTCTATTTTTAACAGTATCTAGTAAATCTTCTTTTTTAATTTTATTATTTTCAAAATCATTTTTAATTAATGACATAATAGCATTAATTTGAGAAGTTTCTGAAATGTTAATACTTACAAGATCTGAAAAGCCATTCAATGAATTAACAGTTCTACTAATTCTCCCTGTAAAGCACTTACATTCTGATTCGTCAAGTTCTTCTTCCAAACGGTGAAGAATTTCAGGATTATAATTAAGGGATTCTATTTCAGCGAATACTAACTGAAAAATCTCAAAATAACTTAAATTAAAATAAGAATGAATATCTTTAATCTGGAAATAATTCAATAAGTCTTCAATTCTTGAAAACTTAAGATCAATTAATTTATTAATGATTTCATCTTCTGATTTTAGAGATTTACTATGAGCTTTCAATAAATTATTGATTGAAATGTTAACACTTTTAGTAATTTCTGAGTCATGAACATTTTGGGAGTCTGAATAGATGGTATTTTTTATATTTTTATTTCTAGTGAGAATTCTCAATACAGCAGGATGATGAGGTCCTTCAAAAGGATTACTATAATAAATTAAGTATTTTAAAGTTCTTAAATTTCTAATTGGTAAAAGTGTCGTTAATTTGTTGTCACTACAATTTAAATCTACTAAAGAAGTACAATTAGAAAGTACATCAACATTAGTTATTCGATTATTGCTACAATTTAATTCTTTTAAAGACGTACAATTAGAAAGACAGTCAAGATTACTTATTTTATTATACTTACAATATAATTTTTGTAAAGAACTGCAATTAGAAAGAAATTCAAGATTAGTTAAATGATTATTAGAACAATTTAATATTCTCAAAGAAGTAAAATTAGAAAGACAATCAATATTTTGTAATCGATTAGAATGACAATATAATTCTTGTAAAGAAGTACAATTAGAAAGACAATCAATATTACTTAATTGATTACGACTACAATCTAATTCTTGCAAGTTATAAAATCTTTCTAATTTTAATTCAGATAAACTTGTTAATTTACATCGTGAAATGCAAATTCCAATAACTTTACCATAATCATAATCTTCAGGGAGATTCATCAAATGATAATATTTTAAGGTATATTTTAAGGTTTCCATTATTTTGGTTTTATATGTAAATACAATTAGATAATTTTTATTAAAGGTACATCTCAGAGAGAATACTTTGATAAAATTTAATATTTTACTCTTCAAGTTTATTTTTAACAGTTTTCAATAAATCTATTTTTTAATTTTATTATTTATGTATTTTTTATAAGAATTATATTGTGAAAATAATCAAATAACATCTCTTTTATCAATAAGGAATTTAAGTACTATTATGACGGAAATCCTTTTGAAGGACCTCATGATACCGCTGTATTGAGAATTCTTGAAAGTAATAAAACTATTAGTAATATTTGCAGTGACAATCAGAATGTACATGATTCCGAAATAAACATTAATATTAATACTTCAAATAATAACTTATTGAAAGCTCATAGTAATTCTATTAAGACAGAACAAGAAATCATTGACAAATTAAATGAACTTAAATTCTCTAGAATTGAAGATCTAAAAACTTATTTTAATAATAAAGATGTTCATTCTTACTTTAACATGACTTTCTTTGAAGTTTTTCAATTAGTGTTTGTTGAAATAGAAAAACTTAATTTTAATCCTGAAATTTTTAAACGTTTAGAAGAAGAACTTGAAGATTCTACTAATATGTGTTTTACAGGACGTCTTAATAGAACTGCCAATTGCTTGAACTCCTTTTCTGAACATGTAAGTATTAGAATTTCTGACAATTCCCAAATTAATACTGTTATGTCATTAATTAAAAATGATTTTGAAAAAGGTAAAATTAAGAAGAAAGATCTACTAGATACTGTTAGGACTAGACTTAACAAATATAATTCTAAAGAAGAAGACATTGAATTTTATATTAAGATTTTCTCTGAGTTGTACCTTGAATAAATTAAATAAATAATTTTGAATGAAAATTCATATGTTTCATTAGAGTTTAAAATGAAAAGTCCTATTTTAATCAGGAAATTCGTTAATGAAAAATCTATGGTAGATATCTTAAATTCATTGCAAGAAGAGGGAATAATTGAGAATATCAAAAATTTAGTTTTACATGATTCCCTTGATATTCCAGTAATTTTTGGCCTTGAAAGATTAAAATCATTGGAAACTTTAGATTGCTGGAAATGTCAAACTTATCAAATATTAAACCTTGATAAAATTTTAAATTTAAAAGAAATTAGAGCATCTGCAAATAATATTTCAAATATTTCATATTTTAATAATTGTAATAATCTTGAAAAGCTTAACCTTAATGGTAATAAAAAATTAGAAATTGTGGATGGATTATTCAATTGTAATTCCCTTAAATTTCTAGAACTTTCATTTTGCAATATTTCAAAATTAGATCTCCATTGTTACTTTCTCGAAGAGCTTCTCTTAAAAAATAATAAAATTAGAGAAATAAATAATATCAATCATTTAAGAAATCTAAAAATCTTAAATCTTGGAAGTTCTAATTATACATCATTAATAGATATTAATATAGATACATTAGAAGAATTCATTTTAGCAAATTCTACTATTAATGATGTCAAAGTAAATAGTAAAAATTTAAAATTAGTAAATTTTCATTATTCTCATTTTACAAATGATTGTAAATTGGAAATTTCTAATTGTTCTGTATTAGATGTTAGTTTTAGTAATTTTAATAGTACAGTTTTTAATCAAATTAAATTTAATGAAAAATTACAATTATTGGGATATTCTTGTATTGAACATAATGACATTCTTTTTTCAGACATTATTAATAAATTTCCTAATATTTTAGAATTTGAATTATACAAAACACACTTCATAGATTATTCTTATAATCCAAATAATGAAAGCTTTGAAATTTATTCAATTAAAAGAAAGACTATAGATGAAGATTTCATTGAAATCGAGTAAAAAAATAATCTTTTAATAATTTTTATTAAAAGTATTTTGTAATGAATTTTTCAAAAAAGAATTTTAAAACATTTTGGTTTTGTGATCTTTACCCACAAAAATTGTTTGAAATGGAAAATGAGAATGATTGTAATACTTTATTTCACATTGATTTCGCTAATTTAGATTTGAAAGATCAAGATATTTACACCTTGGATAATTTCTCTACTAAAGAAATTATCCAAATTTAATGTTGTAGGAATTGATATTTCAGGTAATAAATTCAAAGATATATCATGGATTAATGATTTTAAAAATATTAGATATCTTAATATTTCTGATAATAAAATTTCTGATATAAATTGTATATTTTATGAAAATTTAGAAAACTTAGATTGTTGTTTTAATAGAATTACTGATTTGGATGTACTTTTAAATAATAATTCTCTGGAGATTTTAGATTGTAGTTATAATTCAATTACTTCTTTTGAAGTCCTGAAAACTCTCAAAAATTTAAAAAATTTAACATGTTTTTCTAATGAATGTATATTAAAGATAGATGATTTTAAGAATCTCAAAGAAGTTAAATATGATAAATTTAAAGGGTGTACTGGATATTCTACTTATAGCAAAAGAAATTAATATTTGTACTTTAATTAAGTACAAACTGTTTACACAAACTTTTATATGAATACACTTCATCATAATTTTAAATTTTTATTCTTCTAGTTGCAGTTATGAATTTTTTCATAAAATGAATCATGTTAATCTATTTTTCTACCATTTTTCTTTTAATATTTTTATAGTAAAATTAGAATGTAAAACATCAATAGTAGTTTATATAATAGATGTTGTTGATAGATTTCTTTACTAATTAAAATTATATTTAATAATTAAGTATTTTTCCTTATTAAAATTCTATATTAATTGAGTTCATGAAATTTAATATTCTTATAAACTAGAACATAAAAAAGAGGGATGGTACATACTATTAGTTTCAATTAGTATTTTTCTATGACCTCACATAAAATATAAATTTGAAAATAAAATACATTTTTTTACAAATCTATTGATATCCCTAAATGAATATTACTTACAATGAGGAGGGTGATAAAATACTTCGTATCAATCGTTATAAATACAACGATCCTCAAGAAATTATTAATTATCTTAATGATAATCTTGATGTTTATCAATTAGAATTAGATATTAATATTAATGTTGATTTCGATCTTTCTAGGTTGTATAATTTAAAAATTCTTGAAATTAAATACAATAATTCTTCTTTTACAGATCTATCAAAGTTATCGCTTAAAAAACTTATCATTAAATTTTATGAAGCTGTAACTGTAAAATATCCTAAGAATAATCAAATACTATCCTTAGAAATTTTTTTTTATGATGACTTAGAAAATAAATATCTTGATATTCCATATGAAGATTTTTTACATTTGAGAAAATTAAAGATAACAGCTAATCATATTCCTATTAATCTAAATAACAAAATATATAATTGTACTCAACTAATATTACTTATAATAAGATGTAGTAATCTTATATGTATTGACTTGTCTAAGTTTCCTAATCTTAAGAGAGTTATATTACCAGAAATTAATGATATTCAAGAGAATAAATCTCTTGAATATATTAATATTGACGAATACAAAAAAGAGGACATTAACTTCACCTTAATGCCTAACATCAAAGAAATTATAATAAATAAAGCTAAAACTCTTTCACGTATTAATATCTCTTCAAATGTGAATCTTAAATCAATAAATTTATATGAGTCTATGTTAGAAGACATTGATTTTTCAAAGAATATCAATCTTGAACAAATTTCGATTTATAAATCGAAATTGAAAGAAGTTAATCTCTTTTCAAATTTGAATCTTGAAAGAGTTAGATTTTTAAGTTCGAACTTGTCATCTATTGACATTTCAAAATTAGAAAAATTAACTTCTTTTTTCCTTGCATCTTGTAAAATTAAAAATTTAGATGTTACTTTTAATCATAATTTGAAATTTTTGACATTATCCGATATCTCCATTGATAATCTTGATTTATCTAATAATTTTTTGATAAGTCATCTCAAACTCAAACTCAATCTTAAACATGAGATTGATGTTAAACATATGTCTAATCTGAAATTTTATCATCCGCCACACAATTCTAAACATATTAACCTTAGTAATAATTTTCTGTTATCGGATCTGACCATCAATTCATTAGAAATAGATTTGGATTTAAGGAAAAATTCTAAATTGTATAGCTTAACCATTAAAAATTCAAGTATTCATGAATTAAAATTAAGTAATTATAATACTATTAATATTCTGAAGATTGACAATTCTAGAATTTTCAATTTTAACAACTTTTACTTTACTCGAGTAAAACAAGTTTTAATGATCGATTCAGAAGATATCTTTGTAAATTTTAAACAAAGATTTCCAAAAATTAACAATTTAACTTATGGATTCACTAAGAAAAATTACAGTATAACTTCACAAAATCTTCCATCAAGAATTATCTTGATTTCTAATAATACATTAGAATCATTGGATTTTCTTGAAGGTTGTAATCCAAACATTATTATTTCTATTAGGGATAAAGATGGTGAATATGGTATTGACCTTAACTCTCCTCTAATTAATTCAATTGATAAATTAATGTTATGTATTAAGTTTAAACTAATGAGAGAACTTCCTTATTCATTGGAACAAAATGTCCATTTTGATTCTATCACAGATCAAGTAAAGAATTGTATTAATAATATGAGGGATAACTATACCATCAATGTTATTGATAACAACTCAATTAAAATAAATATTAAAAACTTAATAGATAATGAACACAATTATACTAAAATTGAAGAAATTTATGATTTAAAATCTGAGAGTTTTGATATTTCATATTTTGAAATTCTTAAACTTGTATATATTCATATAGAGTCTTCTTTTAATGAAAACACCAAGAAAGAATTATTCAATATTTTAAAATTTAATATTATTGATGGATTAAATATATGTTTACACGGTAAAATAACAAGAATAATAAACACTCTTTCAAGTTATTCTGATGAATTCAATTTAAATCTTTCATTAAATGAAAGGTTGTGCATAATGTTCAAAAAGTTATATGATGATTTTAATAACAATCTTATAACTTCAGAAGAACTTGGAAAAGAAATTTACACTTTATGTAAAAAATTTAATGTTTCGAATAAAGAGATAATTAAAAATCTTATGGTTATGAGAGACATAATTTAGTTATATTTAAAATAATTTAATTTAACAAATTAAATTATAGATTTTTGTCATTGAAATGAAGGATTATAATAAAAAATCTTGACAGTTGGACTTCTATTTTTATTCTGTAAATAATTTTTTCATAAACTCTGTAATGCAAATTAAAAATAGTTTATTTAAACTAATTAATTAAAACCATAAGTTCTGATTTTCAAGATATAATCATTAAATTTTTTAATAGAATGTACAAGATCTTCATATTCTGGATACGAGATATTAGAATATTGAATATTTGTGTTAATAGCGTTGATAAGGAATTTATCTTTATAAGAAGAAGATAGAAAATTTTTCAAAGAATTTTTAGAATTAATATTCTTAATATTGAATCTTGATTCTCGTAGATCGATAAATCTAAGTGACTCAATATCTTTCAATTTCTCAAATATTTCATTGTTATAGTAAGTCATATACTTAATGATCAATATTTGTATACACTTATACTTCTTACATACATTGGCAATTTTATTAATTTGTTTAGGATCAAGATTTTCAACGATTAGGACCGAATAGAAATTGAAATTAATGGTGTCAATATCAGTTTTTCTTTTTGTTTTTATCACTGACTTGTATAAAATTCTATTCTGTAAAGTATTCTTTTTATCAGCAAGTCTAAGTATTGATTTTTTTCCAGAAGGGAATAATATACATAATTTATTGTAAATGTCATCAGAATAATCAATAATATAATTCTTAAAACATGCAAGTAAATGATTTACTGTCATTTCAGTCTTTAATAATGAAATAAAAGTATAATGCTTAGTTTCAAATTTTTTTTGTTCCATTAAATTTTTATTTTCACTTTTTTGGTACTGAATGTCATCATAAGTTTTTACTTCACTTGTATATTCATCACTATCATAATAAAAATTAACATTTTCATCAACACCACCTTCATCTTCATCCCTAGAATTTTCGTCGATGCCACCTTCGTCTTCATTGTTAGAATTTTCAAATTCTTCAATAAAATTGTGTCCTTCATAGTGTTCGTTGATATAGTTAATATCCCTAATGATGATATTATTATGTCTCTGATATACATCAGTAAATAATTTGACAAATGGGTAATCTGGGAGCTCTTCTTCATTTGAACCATTGTTAAACACCAATTTACCATCAGTATTTTTATGAATTGTATGATAATTCTTTCCGAAAGAATAGTAATCGTCATAATGTGTTAAATTATCACTAAATGACACTCTTAGAGCAGCACCAGGAACTTTCTTGAAATATTTATGTATGATATTACATAATCTATCACTAAAAATATAATCTTCTTTGCAATCTATATTAATATGTAACAAGACACCTTCAATAATACTAAAGTGTGGAATACCTTCGTTATACTTTTCCAGAAAATATTCGAGATTATCAACAAATTTATCTTGATCATCTTCAGAAGCATAAAAGCAAAGCATCAGGGATAAATTCGAGACACACAATGGGTGCCATTTCCAGAATTCACAGTTATAATATGCATATTTAAATAATCTATCAAAATCATTATTGATTATATCATAGAAATTTTCATTAAAAAATAATTTCAATCTTCTTTGAAACTTCAAAAAATTTTGTTTCTCGATTAAGATTGACATTTTATATTTTTAATATATTATTAGATTTATAAATCAATTTGATTTATAAATCAAGTTTTATCTTCAGAAATTAAGATGATAACTAAAGATAGTTTTGAGCTTAGTTTCTATCTACCAAATTTTTCTTATAAAAAATCATACAATGAAAAATTAGCTTATCTAATTTCAAAAGAACATAATAATGTGAAAACAGTTTATTGGGATGCAGAGTTATTATCTATTAAATATATTAATTTGTTTCCTAATATAGAAACACTTTTTTTGCGAAATAGTTGTTCCCTTAAAATTCCAATTATGAAAAAATTGAAATTATTAGTATTGGAACACTGTAAAACTAAATCATTTAGTGATCTCCCAAATTTTACAGAAATGAAATCTTTAGAAGCACATGAATGTTCTTTCATCGATTTTAAAGGTTTCCCACAAATGAAAAAGTTAGAGAAACTTAGGATTAATAATTGTAATACTTCTTCATTTGAAGGTTTACCGTTATTAGAACAACTTAAGATATTTAACTTTTCATTCAATCAAATAAAATCATTTGATTACTTTTCTTATCAACCTAATCTATTATCAATTACAGGAATTAGTAATAATATTGAAGATATTTCTAGTTTATGTTCTATGAATACATTACGATCATTAATTCTTGACAACAACAATTTAATATCAATAGAAGATATATATCGATTTAAGAATCTATCTTTATTATCATGTGAAGGAAATAAACTTCAACAAATAAATGCTATCCTCAAATTAAAGAATTTAAGAGAAATCTTTTGCAATAATAATCCTTACAAGGAATTGCATCATCCTATAGTACTTAGAATGATATACGAGACTTCTCTTAATACGATCACCGTTTATAATGATGGACAGAACACCCATAATAGAACAATTGAGAATTCTGTATTTGCTTCTATCGAAAAGCTTATTATAAAATATTCTGACCAGACCGGTATCAATAAAAGTTTTAATGAAATCTCTGAAGAATTAATTGATAAAATTAATGAAAAGGCACTAATGTTACTAAGATCATATTGTAATGACAATATTGTTCATAGTAGGATTAATTTGACTTTCTTTCAATTATTTCAAATAATCTATGCAGAAATTAAACATAAGAATTTAACTTGTTTGTATAACCGCCTTGAACAAGAAATTATTGATTCTGAAAATAAATGTTTCACTGGAAGGATTTCTCGCCTAATTAACACATTATCAGGATTCTCTGAAGAAGTAAATATTAATATTTCAGAAACAGATCAGATATGTTCCATTATTCTTTCCATTAAGAATAACATTGAGAATAAAAAGATAACATTCCAAGAAGGGATAGAAAGTGCGACGAAACAATTAAGAGAATTAATAAACAATGAAAATATGATTGAAGCATGGATTAATTCTCTTAAAGAAAGTCTTGAATAATTTGTAATTAAAATAATTACAAGTAAAAGTTAACATTAAAATTATCTATTTTTTCATAAAACCAAAAAAAATACTAGATTCGATATTCTACTTTTATCCACAATGTGATAATGTTAATGAAATCGTTATAAAATATCTTAAAAAACATACAATGGATTGTTTTTTGACGTAACCAATAAAAAGTTCGAATGTGAATCACAATACACTTTTATTAAAATTATTAACTTCGAAAAGAAATTTTACTATTTCAAAAAATCCCTTTGAAGTTTGACTAAATTTAGTTATATACTAAAAATAATAAGAAAATAAAAACCTTGATGCATAACCTCTGTAATCTGGGTCAGGATCTATGGAAAAAACCATTAATAATTCTAATAATGCTTTTTTATATAAATCAAGATCATATAAGATCATATACCCACCCACAATTAGCATAATCATAATATTTCTTATTTATTATATTTTTTATTTTATCTTCACCAGGAAAACAAAGATCTAAACTAGATAAAAATTCTACTATGTATATTAAATATGAGTGGTGTGAACCATGTTTGTAAATATCTTTGTGCAAATCTGTGAATTTTCTGATCAGAAAATTCACAATGTTATGTTCTATTAATTTAATATTTAAATTTCTAAAACATTCATGACTAAGATCAAAATTTAGTACTGTTATAATATTTATATCTTTTTTTTTTATATATTTTTTTGGGTTGAAACTTAAATTTTTGGAAAAGGAAATAATAATCTCTGTATTCTAATAGTGTTTTTTTATAAAGATTTGTAAGACAAGAACTTTTAAGGAAAAATTTACATGTCAACATTAAATTCAAAATAGAATTATAATCTAAATATGAAGCTATATTGATAAGTATATTAGGTAATATATATACAGAAGCAAAAACATTTTCTCCTTTATTTACATCATTTGATATTTCTATATATGTTTCTGGTAAATCTTTATTTAGGGCTTCTTTTAATGTTAATCCTAATCTCATTAATTTCTCATATTTTATATATGTTTCATTTCTTTTTCCGGAAACACAATAGTATATGACACTGGATATTAAATTTAAAGTATCCTCATCATCTGAATTAAAGTTTTTGATAAAATCACATAAAATATTATAACTGGGATATCTATGCATAATACAACTAAAATATAAATTAGTATTTCTATATTTTTCTAATTTTATATCTATATCAAAAATCGATAAATCTGGCTGTTGTAAGCGATAAAATGTTTTAGCATATTCAAAAATAGGTATAAATTTCCATAAATTTTTCAATCCATATTCAAAAAATTTTTCTTGTAAATCTTCAGAATTACATATAAGTTTCACCAAATCAAGTATTGTATCTGATATTATTTCTTGATTTACAAAAATCCTATTGTAAAGTAAATCAGACATAAACTCATTAACAGTTTCTCCTTCTATATTATCATCTGGAAAGTCACGCTCATAATCGTAAAATTCATTAATACAATTAGAATCAGAGAAATAATGGTGTTCTGAGATATAGTCTAAATTAGATAATAATCTATTAAACTCCATATAGTATTCTCATTTCTGAAAAACTTATAAGATTTTTTAATCAAAATAATATTTTTTAATTTTGATTAAAAATACTTTTTCTCTCATAAATTTAAAAAAAATTATCGATGAACAACGAAGAAAATCTGGATTTAACAAATGATGATTCTTCATCAGAATCTTCTTCCAATAAGTCGTCATATAATTCATATGACGACTCTGATTCTGATGATGAATTATACTACTGTAATAAAAAATTTAAAAATAGAATCTTGAAAAGTAAAGCATCAAAAATAGACGAGGATGATTTTTTAAGATATGAACGTAAATATCGTAATATGGATAGTTTATATGCTGAAGAAGCATGTGTTACTCTACCAGAGTCTACGAAATTAGATATTAAGTGTATATCATGTAGTGGTATTGCAAATATTGAGAATATTCATATATTTCCTAACTTAAAGGAATTGCAGTGCTTAGAAGAATATTATGAAGATAAATTTATAGCGTGGTTATATCCAATTGAACCTAAATTTTTAATACACAATCAAAAATTAAAATATCTACACTGTTATTTTTATAATTTTGAGGGTTTAACAGAACTTAAAAATATTAAGAGTATCACATACACCAGTATGTTTGGTGATGGACCTTATGATGCCATTGTCAAATACGATCAAATTTTTGTATATTCTTTTCAGAATAGAAATTCATATAAAGAAATTAATGATTACATCTATAATAATATTTTCAAACAAAAAACAGAAAAAGTTATTCCAGAATCGACCATTATGGATCCGTCAATTATTTATGAATTAAATTATCCTTATTATTCACATGGAAATACAAAATCATATAAGGGTCTTGAAAAGATAACAAATATTTTATCATGTGATTTTTCTAATATTTCCTTATGCAACATCACTACTGATGATGCGCCTTATTTTCAAAATATTGTAAATTGGAGACAAGGTGGGGGAAGATTTAATGAAGATATGGAAGAATTCGTAAATGTTTTTCCCAATATTGAAATTTTACATTTCGATTATGGATATCACAATTATGATTTATTTAGTAATCTAGAAATTTATGTTCCTAATCTTAAAGTATTAAGTATTTTTGATGAAGGTACAGTAATTTTTGACGAAAGAAAAACTCATAAATACTGTGAAGATCATAATAGTGAAAATCATGAATGCACATACACTGATTTTAGAGATGATATTGTTAATTCTATTTCTAACTTAGACAAACTTGAAATATTTATATATGAATATTGCGTTAATATTTCCGATACCTGTATATTTTCTATCAAAAGATTTCTAAGAATACTGGAAAATCTTAATAATTTGAAATATTTTTATATTGTAGATTTTCGTGAATGTAAAGAAAGAAAGATAATACCCTTAGATGAAATCAATGATAAATGTAAAGAAAAAGGAATTAAATTTTTCCATAATTAAATTTTATAGTAAAGATTTACTATAAAAATTTCTAATAAAGATTGGTTGGTTGATGATAAACCACAAGAAAAACTTCTAAAATTCTTAATTACGATTATTCAAAGAATATCTTCATTTCAATTTTGATCGGAAAATACATTTTTTAATTCAAATTGAAATAAATTAGAATAAAGAGCAATAAAGAAAATATGGATTTAGCAAGTGATTCATTTTCCAATAAATTGCCAGAAAAACTTCCTAAATTTCTTAGTTATGATGAATTTATTCAAAATTCTGACAACTTCAATGATAATATTTATCCTTTTCCATCTACTAGTAATAAAATCAAAGAATTAAAAAAATTAATTAAAACTCCCAATTTTGAAAAAGTTGTTGAAAGACAAATACAAGAAACTACAGTCCTTGTAAGTAAAGTTGTATATGAAAAATTACTTAGTAAATTTATTAATTATATTATCGAGAATACAAATAATGATACATTAAGAGGAATCTATCAAGGATTTCTAAACCAGAATGAGGATTCGAGGGATCTTCTTATTAAACGTCTATTGGAAAAAAGACCAATAGTCTTCTTTAATTCTAATGATATATGCCTATTTAGGGGAAATAATAAGTCTCAGTCCTGTATTAGTAAAAGATATGAGATGGTTGTATTTGATGAAAAATACAACTATTTGGATGTAAATGAATATATAACTTATGATGAAATGGAGATTTCAGCTTTAATTAATGTAGCAGTACCAACATTCTTTATCGATGATGGTAGGAGAAATAAGAAGAATCAAGGAATGGAGTATGAACAAGAATGTATTCTTGTTAGCCTTATAGGTTGTCGGTTTGAAAATAGATATATGGAGACCAAATACATAACAGTAAATAGAACGATAAATAATAATTACATTGGAAATGTCCTTACGGGTAAAAAATTATCATCATATCTAGATATGATGAGTGAATTTTATAATTCTATTAATGATAAAATAGACAGTATTAATAGTTATGAAAAAATTATCAATAATTATCAAAGTGAATATGTGAAAAGATATATAAGATATACTCTGGATAGTTTATTTGATGTTTATATTTTTAATGAGAGAATTAGATTGACTCTTGAACCTTTCTTTACTTATGCTGATAATACTGGTAGAACTAGGGGGTGTAAAAGTTTATATCTGTCTTATAGGAATAGGTCTCGGTGTTTGGAAAAAGATAGACTATCAAAGTGTCGCTATGTTAAATGTCATAGAAGATATTTTTGAGATGAATAAATATAATAATATTTACATCGTTGATCTCTCATATTATTATGGTTTAGATACTAAATTAGAACTCGTAAATGAAAAATACAATATTATTACAAGTAAATTTGAAAAAGCGGAAAGTATCGCATTAAGAGAGAAAAAAATTAAAGAATCAAAACTTCAAATCAGGACATCAAAACCTACAGAGAAATCTATTCTTATAACATCATATGCATGGGATTCAAATTCTTTTCCCGGTAATGAATATTGGTTGAGAGATTTTACTTCTAGTGATGATCCTGTAACAGCTTTTTCTTCTACTATACAAGAGATGCAAAATCCTTATGTCAATACAATTTTTACCTCAAATATATCTGTATTATAATTTTGATATAAAATTCTTAATATTTGTAATTTAATTAAATTACAAGTGCTAGAATGGTTGTATTAGAGTATCCTGATTTGATCAACCTTACAGAAGATTTTGATTATAGTACCATAACTGAAATTATCGTTGAAGATTATTCTTTAAGAGATCTGCAAGAATTAAAACTTTCCAGATTCATTAATGTAAAAAAATTCTCTTGACATTTTAATAAATTAACAAGCCTTGAAGGAATTTCAGGTCTAATAAACTTAGAAGTATATTCTATGATGGTAATAAATTAACAAGCCTTGAAGGAATTTCTTCTCTGACTAAATTAAAAAAATTATACTGTGACAATAATCTTTTAACAAATCTTAAAGAAATTTCTAATCTTGTTAATTTAGAAAAATTATATTGTGGTGGTAATAAATTGACAAATCTTGATGATATTTCTTCATTGAAAAATCTTAAAACATTGTGGTTATGTGGAAACTTTAACATAACCACACTTAAACCTATTACATCGCTTAAATTGAAGAAATTATACTTTGAACAATGTTCGGTGGACATCAAAGAAATTTCATCAATGATTTCTTTGGAATCACTAGATGTTTTTCCATGAATAGTGACATAAGTTTGAAAGAAATTAGTTCATTATCTAATTTGACATTGTAGTGGTAATAATTTAATGAACACCAAAGATCTATCGCTATTAGTCAAATTAAAAAAATTATACATAAGAGATATAAAATTATGTAATCTTGATGATATTGTTAATTTAGTTAATCTAAAAACATTATCTTGTCGTAATTGTGAATTAATAAATATTAAGGGAATTTCAAAATTAGTCAATTTGAGAGTTTTTTCGTGTATGGGAAATAAATTAAGTAATCTTGAAGAAATTTCATCATTAAATAATTTATATCATTTTGATTGTTCTGATAATATGTTAGTGGATATTGAAGAGGTTTCAGACTTGGTTAATTTGACATATATTAACTGTCAAAATAATCGACTGAAAAATTTAAATCCATTAATTAATTTGTGTAGATTGATCTATTTAAATTGTGATAGGAATCCTTTCGAAGAACCTCATCATCCTGCTATTATGAGATTTTTCAGAAGACCTCAGATGAATCATAATATATATTCTAATTCCCAAAATGTACATGATAATAATATTAGTATTTCAGTAATAAAATCAATTCAGAATCTTATGAAAAGTAACAGTAAAGAATTACATGACAAAGATACTATAATTCGTGATCTCTTGAGTAAAATAGATAATAAAACAGTAGATATACTTCTGAATTATTTTGATATAGAAGATGTCCATAGTTATTATTCTATGAAATACTTTGAAGTGTTTCAATTAGTATTTGCCGAAATGGTAAAACTGAATAATGATGATCTGTATATCAGACTTGAAGAAGAGATAAAGATTCCGATTGTAAATGTTTCTCTGAAAGAATAACACGTACAGTAAATATCCTCAGTGGATATTCTGAAAATGTATCCATTAGTATTTCTGAACAAGATCAAATTTCAGGTATACTCATTAACATTAAAAATAAAATAAACTCTAAAATACTGAATGTTGAAGAAGGTCTTCAAATGGCAGACACTTTACTCTCTGATCTTAACGTAGAACATATGACGAAAAAAGTTTGGTTAAATTCATTTAGAGAAGAATTTAAATAAATGGTATTTAATTCCTGGAATAGTTACTGTTATTTTGAAAAAGAAGAAGTCTGGAACCATTAAGACTTTCTCTGAATTGTATCTTGAATAAAATAATTTTAATTAGATTTAATTAAAATTGATCACAAATTTGAGTATTTTGTTAAGGTCCAAAAATGAATACCTTAAGTTACAAAGAATTAATTTCTTTATCTGAAGATTTTGATTATGGTTCCGTAATTGAAGTTAATATTCAACATTCCAAGTTAAGAAGTTTAACCGAATTAAAATTAGAAAGATTTTATAATCTACAAAATTTAAATTGCAATTTAAATGATTTAAACAATCTTGATGGTCTTTCTAATTGTACTTCTTTACAAAATTTAAAATGTTCTGGTAATCAAATAAATAACCTTGATGGACTTTCTAATTGTATTTCTTTACAAAATTTAGAATGTTCTAGTAATCAAATAACTAGCCTTGATGGACTTTCTAATTGTATTTCTTTAATTGAATTAGATTGTGAAAATAATCAAATAATTAGCCTTGATGGACTTTCTAATTGTATTTCTTTACAAAGATTAGATTGTAAATACAACAAATTGACTAACCTTAATGGACTTTCTAATTGTAAATCTTTACAAATTTTGTATTGTAAAAATAATAAATTAAAAAATCTTGACGGACTTTCTAATTGTATTTCTTTACAGGAACTAAATTGTAAATATAATAAATTAAAAAATCTTAACGGACTTTCTGATTGTATTTCTTTACAGGAACTAAATTGTAAAAATAATAAATTAAAAAATCTTGATGGGCTTTCTAATTGTACTTCTTTACAAGATTTAGATTGTAGATATAATAAATTAAAAAATCTTAATGGACTTTCTGATTGTATTTCTTTACAGGAACTAAATTGTAAAAATAATAAATTAAAAAATCTTGATGGGCTTTCTAATTGTACTTCTTTACAAGATTTAGATTGTAGATATAATAAATTAAAAAATTTTGATGGGCTTTCTAATTGTACTTCTTTACAAAAATTAAATTGTATATATAATAAATTAAAAAATCTTGATGGACTTTCTAATTGTACTTCTTTAAATTATTTAAGTTGTTATAATAATAAATTAAAAAATCTTGATGGGCTTTCTAATTGTACTTCTTTACAAGATTTAGATTGTAAAAATAATAAATTAAAAAATTTTGATGGGCTTTCTAATTGTATTTCTTTACAAGAATTAAGTTGTTATAATAATAAATTAAAAAATCTTGATGGACTTTCTAATTGTATTTCTTTACAAGAATTAGATTGTTCTCATAATAAATTAAAAAATCTTGATGGACTTTCTAATTGTACTTCTTTAAAAGAATTAAGTTGTGGACATAATCAATTAAAATCTCTGTTACCAATTAGAAATTTGAGAAACTTGGAATATATTTATTATGACGGAAATCTTTTTGAAGGACCTCATCATCCCTCCGTCATAAGAATTCTTTGTAGAAATAAAAAAATAAATAACATTTACAATAACAACCAGAATGTACATGATTCAGAAATTAACATTAGTATTAATTGTTCAATTAATAACCTATTGAAAGTTCATAGTAATTCTATTAAGGGTGAACAAGAAATAATTAGTAAGCTATCAGATCTTAAATTTTCTAGAATTGAAGATCTCTTAAAATATTTTAATATCAAAGATATTCATTCTTACTTTAATATGACTTACTTTGAAGTATTTCAATTAGTATTTGCTGAGATAGAAAGACTTAATTATGAGCCTGAAATTCTTAAACGTTTAGAGGAAGAACTTAAAGATTCTAAAGGTAAATGTTTTACTGGTTACCTTAACAGAACTGTCAATTGTTTGAACTCCTTTTCTGAACATGTAAGTATTAGAATTTCAGATAATTCTCAGATTAATGTTGTAATGTCATTAATTAAAAATGATTATGAAAAAGGTAAAATTAAAACAGAAGATTTATTAGATACTGTTAAAAGAAGACTACATGAGTACGACGTTAAAGAAGAAGTCATTGAGTTTTATCTTAAGACTTTCTCTGAATTGTACCTTGAATAAAATGATTTTAATTAGATTTAATTAAAATTGATTGGGAAAACAATTATTTCATTAAAGTTTAAAACATAATGGCTACATTAAGTTACAAAGAATTAATTTCTTTACCTGAAGATTTTGATCATGGTTCTGTAATTAAAATTGATATTACAGATTGTAAATTAAAAAGTTTAATTGAATTGAAATTAGAAAGATTTTATAATTTACAAGAATTAAATTGCAATAACAATATATTAACAAATCTTGATGGAATTTCTAAGTGTAGGTCTTTACGAAAATTATATTGTCGTCATAATAATTTGACTAGTCTTAATGGACTTTCTAAATATACTTTTTTAGAGGTGTTGGATTGTTCTTGGAATCAATTAACTAACCTTAATGAACTTTCTAATTGTACTTTTTTACAAAAATTATTGTGTGATCGCAATAAATTGACTAATCTTAATGAACTTTCTAAATGTACTGCTTTACAAAAATTAGATTGTTCTTGGAATCAAATAATTAATCTTAATGGACTTTCTAATTGTACTGCTTTACAAAAATTAGATTGTTCTTGGAATCAAATAATTAATCTTAATGGACTTTCTAATTGTACTGCTTTACAAGATTTAAATTGTAAGAAGAATAAATTAATTAATCTTAATGGACTTTCTAAATGTACTGCTTTACAAGATTTAGATTGTAGTGATAATCAATTACAAAATCTTAATGGACTTTCTAATTGTACTGCTTTACAAAAATTAAATTGTAAGAATAATAAATTAATTAATCTTAATGGACTTTCTAATTGTACTGCTTTACAAGATTTAGATTGTAGTGATAATCAATTACAAAATCTTAATGGACTTTCTAATTGTACTTCTTTAAAAGAATTAAGATGTTATGTTAACAAATTAATTAATCTTAATGAACTTTCTAATTGTACTGCTTTACAAGATTTAAATTGTAAGAATAATAAATTAACTAATCTTAATGGACTTTCTAATTGTACTGCTTTACAAAAATTAGAATGTTCTTATAATAAATTGACTAATCTTAATGGACTTTCTAAATGTACTTCTTTACAAAAATTAGAATGTACACATAATGAATTAACTAATCTTAATGGACTTTCTAATTGTACTTCTTTAAAAGAATTATATTGTATTGTTAACAAATTAAGTAATCTTGATGGACTTTCTAATTGTACTGCTTTGCAATATTTATATTGTGAGCGCAATAAATTGACTAATCTTGATTCTCTTTCTAATTGTACTGCTTTGCAATATTTATATTGTGAAAAGAATCAATTAACTAATATTGATGGGCTTTCTAATTGTACTTCTTTACAAGTATTATCATGTGAAGGTAATCAAATAAAAAATCTTAATGGACTTTCTAATTGTACTTCTTTACAAAAATTATATTGTTGGAAAAATCAATTAACTAACTTTGATGGTCTTTCTAATTGTACTTCTTTACAATTATTATGGAGTAGTGATAATAAATTAAGTAGTCTTGATGGACTTTCTAATTGTACTTCTTTACAAAATTTAAATTGTAAACGTAATAAGATAAATAATCTTGATGGGCTTTCTAATTGTATTTCTTTACAAGATTTAAATTGCAGTTTTAATGAATTAACTAGTCTTGATGGGCTTTCTAATTGTACTTCTTTACGAAAATTATATTGCAGTTTTAATATGTTAAAAAGTCTTGTCAGGCTTTCTAATTATACTTCTTTAGAAGAATTAAATTGTTCTTGTAATAATATAACTAATTTTATCGGACTTTCTAATCTTACATCTTTACAAAAAATAGTATGTGATGATAACCAATTAACTAATCTTGATAGTTTTTCTAATTGTACTTCTTTACAAGAATTAAATTGTGAGAATAATCAAATAAAATCTCTTTTACCGATCAGAAATTTAAGAAACTTGAGATATTTTTCTTATAACCATAATCCTTTTGATGGACCTCATCACCCTTCTGTTTTAAGAATTATTAATAGAGATATCATAGTAAATATAGTAAATACCATTTTTTATTATATCACTGATTTAAGAATTATTAACAGTGATAACCAAAATGTACATGATTCAGAAATTAATAGAAGTGTTAATACTTCAATTAATAACTTATTGAAAATTCATAGTAATTCTATTAGGTGTGAAAAAGAAATAATCAATAAGTTAAATGAGCTTAAATTTGCAAGAGTTAAAGATCTGTTGAATTATTTCGATATTAAAGATGTTCATTCCTACTTTAATATGACTTACTTTGAAGTATTTCAATTAGTATTTGCTGAAATAGAAAGACTTAATTATGACCCTGAAATTCTTAAACGTTTAGAAGAAGAACTTATAGATTTTGAAGATAAATGTTTTACAGAGAGAATTAGTAGAACTGTCAATTTATTAAATGGATTTTCAGATCTTGTAACAGAATCAAATACTCCATAAATTAATGCTGTAATGTTATTAATTAAAAATGATTATGAGAGAGGTAAAATTAAATTAGAAGATTTACTAGATACTGTTAAAAGAAGACTTGAAGAGTACAATATTAAAAATAATACTATATAATTTTAAATAATTATTTTCTCTAAGATTTAATTTGAATAAAATGATTTTAATTAAATTTAATTAAAATTGACTGGGAAAACGAGCATTTCAATGAAAATTCAAAAATACAATGACTACATTGAATTACAAAGAATTAATTTCTTTACCTGAAGATTTTGATCATAGTTCTGTAATTAAAATTGATATTAGAGATTGTAAATTAAAAAGTTTAATTGAATTGAAATTAGAAAGATTTACTAATTTACAACAATTAGATTGCAGTTTAAATAATTTAAAAAATCTTGATTGTCTTTCCAACCGTATTTCTTTACAAGAATTAAGTTGTTATAATAATAAATTAAAAAATCTTGATTGTCTTTCTAATTGTACTTCTTTGCAAAAATTAATTTGCAGTAATAATAAATTAAGTAATCTTGATTGTCTTTCTAATTGTACTTCTTTACAAGAATTATGGTGTAGTAATAATAAATTAAGTAATCTTGATTGTCTTTCTAATTGTACTTCTTTACAAAAATTAAATTGTCTTCATAATAAATTAAGTAATCTTGATTGTCTTTCTAATTGTACTTCTTTACAAACTTTGTATTGTTATAATAATAAATTAAAAAATCTTGATTGTCTTTCTAATTGTGTTTCTTTACAAGATTTAGATTGTTCTCATAATAAATTAAGTAATCTTGATTGTCTTTCTAATTGTACTTCTTTACAAACTTTGTATTGTTATAATAATAAATTAAAAAATCTTGATGGGCTTTCTAATTGTATTTCTTTACAAGATTTAGATTGTTCTCATAACCAATTAACTAATATTGATGGACTTTCTAATTGTACTTCTTTACGAAAATTAGAATGTTATAATAATAAATTAAAAAATCTTGATGGACTTTCTAATTGTACTTCTTTACGAAAATTAGAATGTAGATATAATAAATTAAAAAATCTTGATGGACTTTCTAATTGTACTTCTTTAAAAAAATTAAGTTGTTATAATAATAAATTAAAAAATCTTGATTGTCTTTCTAATTGTATTTCTTTAAAAGAATTATATTGTAAAAATAATAAATTACAAAATCTTAATGGACTTTCTAATTGTACTGCTTTACAAGATTTAGATTGTAGTTATAATAAATTAAAAAATTTTGATGGGCTTTCTAATTGTACTGCTTTACAATATTTAAGATGTTGTAAGAATAAATTAAAAAATCTTGATGGGCTTTCTAATTGTACTTCTTTAAATTATTTAAACTGTTATAATAATAAATTAAAAAATTTTGATGGGCTTTCTAATTGTACTTCTTTACGAAAATTAGAATGTAGTTTTAATAAATTAATTAATCTTGATGGACTTTCTAATTGTACTTCTTTACGAAAATTAGATTGTAGATTTAATCAATTAAAAACCCTTTTACCAATTAGAAATTTAAGAAATTTAAATGATATTGATTGCACTAATAATCCATTTGAAGGACCTCATCATCCTGCTGTATTGAGAATTCTTAACGGAAATGAATATATTGGTAACATTTACATTGACAATCAGAATGTACATGATTCAGAAATTAATATTAGTGTTAACACTTCAATTAATAATCTACTGAAAGTTCATAATAAATCTATTAAGACAGAAAAAGAAATAATCAATAAATTAATTGACCTTGAGTTTTCTGAAATTGAAGATCTGATGAATTATTTCAATAATAAAGATGTTCATTCTTACTTTAACATGACTTACTTTGAAGTATTTCAATTAATATTTGCTGAAATAGAAAGACTTGATTTTAATCCTGAAATTCTTAAATGTTTAGAAGAAGAACTTAAAGATTCTGAAGGTAAATGTTTTACAGGACGCCTTAACAGAACTGTCAATTGTTTGAACTCCTTTTCTGAACATGTAAATATTAGAATTTCAGATAATTCCCAGATTAATGCTGTAATGTCAATGATTAAAAATGATTATGAAAGAGGTAAAATTAAAACAGAAGATTTATTAGATACTGTTAAAAGAAGATTACATGAGTACGACGTTAAAGAAGAAGACATTGAGTTTTATCTTAAAACTTTCTCTGAGTTGTACCTTGAATAAAATAATTTTAATTAGATTTAATTAAAATTGATTGAAAAATCGAGTATTTTGTTAAAATTCAAAAATGACTACATTGAGTTACAAAGAATTAATTTCTTTACCCGAAGATTTCGATTACAGTTCTGTAATTAAAATTGATGTTTCGCGATGCAAATTGAGAAGTTTAATTGAATTGAAATTAGAAAGATTTACTAATTTACAAGAATTAAATTGCAGTTATAATAAATTAACTAACCTTTACGGACTTTCTAATTGTAAGTCTTTACAAGAATTAAATTGTGAAAAAAATCGAATAACTAAACTCGATGGTATTTCTAATTGTACTTCTTTACAGAGATTACTATGCTACAGCAATCATTTAACTAATCTTAATGATATTTCTAATTGTATTTCTTTGCAGTCTTTAAATTGTTCTCGAAATTTATTAACTGATATCGATGGAATTGCTAAATGTATTTCTTTAGAAACATTGTGTTTAGATTCTAATTATTTAGAAAATCTTGATGGACTTATTAATTGTAGATCTTTAGAAGTTTTAACTTGTGATTTTAATGAATTAGAAAATCTCCATGGACTTACTAACTGTACTTCTTTAGAAAATTTAATTTGTGATTTTAATGAATTAGAAAATCTTGACGGACTTTCTAATTGTACTTCTTTAAAATATTTACAATGTGGCTGTAATAAATTAGAAAATCTTAATGCACTTTCAAATTGTAAATCTTTACAATTATTGAAGTGTTCTCAAAATCTATTAACTAATATCGATCCTCTTGCTAATTGTACTTCTTTGAGAGATCTATATTGCGATGATAATAAAATAACAACCCTTTTACCAATTAGAAATTTAAGAAATTTAAATTATGTAAATTATCATGGTAATCCCTTTGAAGGGCCTCATCATCCAGCTATTTTGAGAATTCTTAATAGAAATGAAAATAATACCATTTACAATGACTATCAGAATGTACATGATTCAAAAATTAACACCAGTGTTAATTCTTCAATTAATAATTTATTGAAAGCTCATAGTAATTCTATTAAGAGTGAAGAAGAAATAATTAGTAAGCTAAATGAGCTTAAGTTTCCTAGAATTGAAAATTTAAAAACTTGGTTCAATAATAAAGATGTTCATTCTTACTTTAACATGACTTACTTTGAAGTATTTCAATTAGTATTTGCTGAGATAGAAAGACTTAATTACGACCCTGAAATTATTAAACGTTTAGAGGAAGAACTTAAAGATTCTGAAGGTATGTGTTTTACGGGTTACCTTAACAGAACTGTTAATTGTTTGAACTCTTTTTCTGAGCATGTAAGTATCAAAATTTCAGATATTTTCCAGATTAATGCCGTTATGTCAATAATTATGAATGATTATGAGAAAGGTAAAATTAAGAAAGAAGAACTACTAGATACTGTTAAAAGAAGACTAAAAGAGTACAATACTAAAGAAGAAGACATTGAGTTTTATCTTAAGACTTTCTCTGAGTTGTACCTTGAATAAATATTATTTAATTAAATCTAATTAAATAAGTAATTTTGAATGAAAATTTGGGTATTTGTTAAATTTCAAAAATGACTCTTTGTGTTACAAAGAATTAATTTCTTTACCTGAAAATTTTAATTACAGTTCTGTAATTAAAATTAATGTTATGGATTGCAAATTAAGAAGTTTAACTGAATTAAAATTAGAAAGATTTACTAATTTACAAGAATTAAATTGCAGTGCAATTTATTAAGTAATCTTATTAGATTTTCTAATTGTACTTCATTAGAAGAATTAGATTGTACTATTAATAAATTAAAAATCTTAATGGACTTTCTAATTGTATTTCTTTGAAAGAATTATGGTGTGAAGATAACCAAATAACATCACTTTTACCAATTAGGAATTTAAGAAATTTATCTTATATTAGATATAATGATAACCCTTTTGAAGTACCTCATCATCCTGCTGTATTGAGAATTCTTAATGGAAATAGATACACCAGCAATATTTACAATGATACTCAAAATGTACACGATTCAGAAATTAATATTAGTGTTAATACTTCAATTAGTGATTTGTTGAAAGTTCATCTTTACTCTTAATAAAATTACTATGAGCTTTCAGTTTATATATTTTTGTTAATTTGTTATTTAATTTGACTTTTATAAATTAAAACAAACAAGAATTCCTCAAATATTTTATAATCTTTTCCAAAATCTTCTTTGAATATAACCATTAAATGAGAAAATTTAAATTAATTTTTCAGAAAAGTACAAATCAGTGAAAATCTGTTAAATATATTTCAATAGTTTTTTCAGATTATAGTTCATCAAGTTATTTACTATGGTGAAGTTTAATATTTTCACGAAAACTATAAAAGTTCATTTGTATTAAAATTTAATACAATTTATTTTCCAAGGATCATTTTAATGGTTTTTGAAATATAATCATCAAGATTTTTGGTCCTTAAGTACCATTTTTCTAAAATTTCTTTTACGATTTTTTTATCAGAATTTCTCATAAATTTTGATAAAAAATGATCATGTAACATTGTAATAAAAAAGGAATCGATGTTATTCAGATCAATTAAAGATGTAAAAGTAAAATTATCTTCATCTAATCCTAAAATAACATTATTTCCATAATTGGATCTCAAAAAAATAAAATTACGAAATGCATTATCAGAATTTTTGAATAATGCCCTGAAAGTGAAACTTTCAAGAAATGAAATTCTTGTTTCGTGATCATTAAGTAACTCAATTACATCATCTTGATCGATAATGTATTCAAGGTTTTTATTTTTTGTAAGTTCCGAAACTTTCTTCCAATTTACAACTTTTGTTTCAGACCATTTCTTTGAACTTCTTATTTCAAAAGGAATTATATTTTTAGGTTTGAACAGTAATTTTGAAATTAAGAAACAATACTTTTTCGAAAAATCTTTGATATAGTTTCTTGATCCTAATCCAGAAACTATTTCAGAATTTGGAAATAAATGATATATTTTTTGTTCTACTACACCGATACCGAGAACGTTCTTCTTATAATCTTGAATTTTAATAGTTTCTCCTAAATTATCACATTTAATAAATGGGCCTTTTACACAATAATAATGATTATTCCATTTTGCAATGTAAGTATCGCATCTTGAATAGCCGGTTACTAACTGACACCTTATAATAAATTGTAATTGATTTTCTTTTTCAATATTGGTCGGAAAAGGAATCTCATCTGTACTCTTAAAAAATGAAATATCAGAAGCATGTAAATCTCTTTCAATATATTTGGAAATATATGTTTTTTTAAAATCTTCATTGGTGAATTCCCATTCATTATTAACTAAAGCTCCTTCAATGGCGAATTTAGAAAAATTATTTATTGAATGAAACCCAGCATGTTTATCATAACAGAATTCATCAATTATCATTCTACTTACATTTTTTATGTTGTTCACAAAAAAATTATCAATGGTTTCAATCTTAAATTTTTGAAAATCTTTTTTATTAAAATCTTGTATTAGCGATCCATTAACAGAAATTTTATCATGATCGTAAAATAAATAATGGATTAGAATTCCGTAAGTTAACCAACTTTCTCTGAGATTCTTAATATGTTCAAAAAAATATAGACAATTATTATATATTTCATTAAATTTATCCTTTTCAATCCTACTTTTTATCGTTTCATTAGCTATGAAATTAATAATATTGAAAATAAAATATTCTATTTTGGTTTTCCTGGTAATTTTAGATTTAAATTTCTTGATATGATATTTTTCTACAAATTTTCTTAAAACGGAAAATACATTAATATTTTTGATTATTATTAATTCAATTATTTCAGATAATTCTAATTTGAGTTCTTCAGTGATATCTTCATATTGATATTTTTTAAAAAATAAATTTAAGACATTCTTTGAATAGTCATCAATAATTAAATCTTTTACTAAATTGTAATCACTTATTGCATTAATATGAGAAAGTTCTCTAGAATGTTTAGAATTCGAAAGTAAATACACTATTTTAAGTAAAATTGTAAAATTAGGATCATCTATAAGATCTTCTTCATAAGAATCTTTTTCATTAAAAGATTTCATATTCAAAAGCTCTGTAAATAAAGCATTGAAATGATGTAATATATCGAACATTGCAGGACCACAATCTTCAAAAACTATTACCATGAGTCTATGAATTAAATTTGTAAATATAGATTTTCCATTATCGATGTAATTGAAAAGATAAAGTTCTGTAGCACAATAAGAAGATTCGTCATTCATTGACCTTCTTATATATTTCTGTAATGCGGATTTTATTAATGATACATCATATCCATGAACAGTAATTGATTTCCTAAAATTTGGAACCATTTCAAAATAATCTTCAATGATTTCATATTTCATTTTTTAATAATGGTTTGCGCTAGATTTTTTAATCAAAATAATTTTTTAATATTTTGATTAAAAAATCTTAATCTATGACCACTTTAAATTTTTGCCAAGTATTTGACATTTCCAAAAATTATAAATTTGACAGACTTGTTAATTATAAAATTTCATAACAATTATTTTATCATTTAAGTTTTCATGGAATAATAAATTTAAGATACTCTCATCCTAATAATTCTGAAATAGTAACTGATTATTAGATTTTTTTGATCAAAAAATCTATTATTGTTTAAATTTTAAAACATTCTTAGTAATGGAAATATTAAATTATTCTCAATTAATGGATCTCCCTAAAGATTTTGATTATAGTAAAGTAATTAAAATTGATGTTTCAGAACGTAAATTAAGATGTTTAAGCGAATTAAAATTAGAAAGATTCTACAATTTACAAGAATTAGATTGCAGTTATAATAAGTTAAAAAATCTTAATGGACTTTCTAATTGTACTTCTCTACAAAAACTAAAATGCAATAACAATATTTTGAGTGATCTTAACGAACTCTCTAATTGTATTTCTTTATTAGAGATACATTGCCATAATAATAAATTATTTATACTTATTGGACTTTCAAAGTGTACTTCTTTAGAAAGATTATATTGCGATCGTAATAG
>Ga0208826_1000531_pt1 | contig 39527 bp, 44 predicted proteins | sample AD_UKC115_MetaG_FD_184451 | JGI IMG/M metagenome (GOLD analysis project Ga0208826, IMG submission 184451) | Active sludge microbial communities of municipal wastewater-treating anaerobic digesters from Hong Kong - AD_UKC115_MetaG (SPAdes)... | ecosystem: Engineered > Bioreactor > Anaerobic >...
GCTGAAGAGAGAGGTGCTGCTATCGGGCAGTTGTGCAAAAGTTTGATGTATGAGCAGGAAAAAGCATTTGTAGATCAAATATATGAAATGATACCATCTAGAGGATATGTTAACTTTCTTAAATACCTAACTGTTATTTATAACAGAAATCTTAAGAAAGATATCCCGGATGAGTTTAAAAAAGAAATATATGCAAGTTCTTTGGGATGCAGCCATGAATTCGATTTTATTGGAGATGCATATGATCGTCAGTTAAACTATCATGCGGCACACGATATAGGACATGTTATGCAGGAATATATGCTGGTTGGTTGCACCTCATTTGCTGTTTGGGGTTCTCAGTCTGCAGATACTACATTGATTGTTGCAAGAAATTTTGATTTTTATGCCGGTGACAAGTTCTCAGAAAATAAATTAATCTCTTTTTATTTTCCTGATTTGGGATATAAGTTTGCATCTGTAGGATGGGCAGGAATGACTGGTGTTCTTTCCGGGATGAATGAGACAGGTTTGACAGTTACAATAAATGCTGCCCAATCAAGGCCTCCGCTCTCTTCAAAAACTCCGATTTCTATTATTACAAGGCAGATTCTTCAGTACGCTTCAAATATTGAAGAGGCATATAATATCGCTTTATCAATGAAGTCATTCGTTTCAGAGTCAATCCTGATTGGTTCAGCAAGTGACGGATATGCTGCAATTATTGAAAAATCTCCACAGTCAACAGTGCTTTATAGAGAAAATGGTGAAAGAATCATTTCTACAAATCACTTCCTTTCTCCTGAAAATGTGAGTAGATTAAGTAAGGAGGATAAATTGGAGCTTGAAAAAGGACATTCACTGTATCGATACAGAAGGGTTGAGGAACTTCTCGATTCAATTGGGACCATAACACCTGAGAAAGCTGCATTTATACTGAGAAATCCTTATGGATTACATGGGAAACACATAGGATGGGCAAATGAAATGGCTATAAATCAGTTTATTGCACATCATGCCGTTATATTTCAACCAGCAAAACGATTGATGTGGGTAAGTACATCTCCTTGGCAGGTTGGAGAGATGGTTGCATATGACTTGGGAGATATTTTTAAAAATGGTAGTCAGAGAGGTGTTGACCAAAACATATCAAAAGTCACCAGTATACCTGCTGATTCATTGTTATTGAACAATGTTTGCCCAAAAGTAGTTGAGTTTAGGAAACTTGCTGGAATAATAAATGAGGCCGTAAAAGAGCGGAAAAGTATTGATAGCAATGTTCTTCAGAGGCTTGTTGAGATTAATCCAGATTATGATTATACATATTCATTGATTGATAAATACAACAGTTCAAGTAAAAAAGATTAAGTATCATGATTATGATGAGGGATTCGGAGATCTCTTTTAAATCTAAGGAAGAGATCAAATTTTTTCAAGAAGAGTCTTTAAAGCAGACAATTAACTATGTAGCTAAAAACTCTCCATTTTATCAAAGGTTATTTAGACAGGCCGGAGTAGACTCTTCCTCAATAAGAAAAATAGAGGATTTATCCAAATTGCCAACTACTTCTAAAAAGGACGTTTCTGAATACAATCGGGATTTTCTTTGTGTTTCGAAGAGCTTGGTGATGGATTATGTCACAACTTCAGGCACTTTAGGAGATCCTGTTACTTTTATGTTGACAGAGAATGATCTTGATCGTCTTGCCTATAATGATTCTCTCTCTTTCAAAGGGGCTGGGTGCAAACCGGGAGAAGTGATGCAGATTATGACAACCATTGATCGTCGTTTTATGGCAGGACTTGCATATTTTATGGGCGCAAGAAAGCTCGGCATGGGTTCTATCAGAGTTGGAAACGGTATTCCTGAACTTCAGTGGGATTCAATAATTCGAGAGAAACCAGATTCCTGTATTGTTGTGCCATCATTCCTTATAAAATTGGCAGAATATGCCGAAGAACATGGCATAGATTATAGCAATACTTCTTTAAGAAGAGCAATCTGTATAGGAGAACCTCTTAAGAACTCTGACTTGACGACGAGTACACTTACAAAAAAAATAATTGCAAAATGGCCAAATCTTTCTCTTCATTCCACATATGCATCTACCGAAATGCAGAGCTCATTTACTGAGTGTGAGCACAAGTGTGGCTGTCATCATCAGCCAGATCTTATAATTATTGAATTGTTGGATGAGAATGAAAAGCCTGTTGGGCAAGGAGAAATGGGTGAACTAACCATAACTACACTGGGAGTGGAAGGGATGCCGCTGGTACGATTTAAGACTGGTGATGTTTGTTATATGATTGAAGAAAAATGTAAGTGTGGAAGAAATAGCGTTAGATTAAGTCCGATAGTAGGGCGAAAGGGCCAAATGATAAAATATAAGGGGACCACTCTCTATCCAAGTGCTTTGTATGATGTTCTTGACAATATTCCCGGAATTATTAATTATCAGGTACAGGTTTACACAAATACTCTTGGTACTGATGGAATTCTTATCAAGATAGGAGCCTCTTCTCCAAGTGAAGCTTTTGAAAAAGATATTAAAGATTTTTTCAGGGCTCGAATCAGAGTAGCGCCAGAAATTACTTTTGAGCCGGTCGAATTAATTGCTAAATCTGTTTTTCCTCAAACTAGTAGAAAAGCTGTTAAATTTGTAGACTTACGATGAGCTACAAGATCATTATATTAATAACTGCGCTTTTTTGTGTCATCTCCGAACCTTTATTTTCGGAGGGTAGTGAGGATTCGTTTTATTCTGAGCTTTCAAGGCGTTCTTCAGAGGTTGTTTCGCTTAATTCTCGATTTACACAGACAAAACATGTTAAATTATTAAATACAAAGGTTGTATCTCAAGGTAAATTTTATTACAAAAGAGGGGGAGCAATCAGATTTGATTACTCAACTCCCAAGATAATGAGTATTATAATGTTAAAGGATAAGTTGCGGATAGAGACAAAGAGCAAAACCACAACTTATGATTTTGCAAGACAACCTTCGCTTGCGGAACTTGCTGCTATTATCGAGGCATGTGTCAGTGGCAATATTAAGAATCTTCCTGACAAGTATAAAGTAGTTTATACTCTTTCGCCAGATTGTCATGTCGTTACGATTACTAACTTAAAAAAAACACCAGACAATCCTTATACAAAAATTGAGCTTCATTTTGATCTAGATAATTATTCTCTGAAAGAGCTCATTTTGTATGAGAGGTCAGAAGATACCACATACTATTCATTTAATAACATTGTTGCAAATGGATAAAAAATATCAAATAGCTGTCTTTTACTATACTCAGACAGGGCAGATACTTGCGATACTCAAGAGTCTGCTTACTCCATTACTATCTCAAGGGTGTCAAGTAATATATAAGAGCATTGAACCAAAGACACCTTTTCCATATCCATGGGATAAAGAATCTTTTTATCAAGCTTTTCCTGAGAGTCGACAAGGTATACCCTGTGATTTAAAACCTATAGATTATTCTGACATAAAAGATGCAGATCTTGTTGTTATAGGACTCCAACCTTGGTTTCTATCCCCATCAATTCCAATTGCTTCATTTTTACAGCATCCTGATGCAATAGAATATTTAAACGGTAAAATGGTTATAACAGTAGTGGGGTCAAGAAATATGTGGGTTTCGTGTCATGACGCTCTTTCTTGCTATTTTATGAAAACCAATTCCAATTGGATAGGGAATATTACACTTGAAGACAGACACAATAATCTTGTAAGTGTTTTAACCATTTTTAGATGGCTGATAGGTGGAGTTAAAGAGAAAACAAGGTTTCTTCCTTCTGCAGGTGTTTCACAGGAAGATATAGACAAAGTGTCATCTTTGGCACCTGATATTCTAAAGGTATTGACAGATAAAGACTATGATTCACTTCAGCAAAGAATTGTTGAGAAAGGCGGAGTAGTCTTTCACTACGATCTGTATCAGATTGAAAAAGTCGGATATAAAATGTTCGGATTTTGGTCTAAATATGTGTTGAAAAAGGGCAGTTTTAACAGTCCTGACAGATCCTGGAGGTTGAAGCTATTCAGTTGGTATCTGATGTTTGTGTTATTTGTTCTATCTCCTATTGCCATAGCTGTTTTTTGGTTGCTTTTTCCTTTGAGAAAGAAGAGCCTAAGTCGCATTAAGAAAAAATATTTATATTTGTGCGATTAACCAATCTTAATATGCATCCTGTCTATATAACTAAAACTTCAACTTTTCTTCCCAACGAACCTGTACATAATGACGAAATAGAACAATATATTGGAATGATTGGAGGTAAACCTTCCAGAGCCAAAGATATTATTCTAAGAAACAATGGCATAAAAAAACGATATTATGCTCTTGACAGACAGGGCAATGTGACTCATACTGCTTATGAAATGGCAGTAAGGGCAATTGAACAGCTTTATGATGAAGATTTTAATGTTGAAACACTGGAACTTCTTGCAGCTGGCACAACTTCACAGGAAATGATCATGCCGTCTCATGCCGCTCAGATTCATGGAGAAATGGGAGGTAAAAGAGACATGGAAGTAGTATCTTTTGCAGGTTCCTGTTGCAGTGGCATGCATGCTCTCAAATATGCCTTTCTTTCGCTTGCATCAGGAGACAAAAAAAATGCTGTTGCTCTTGCTTCTGAGAGGCTGTCTGCCTGGATGCGTTCAAGTTATTTCAAGAAGGAGTATGACGATCTTCAGAGATTGAAAGAAGAGCCGATTATTGCATTTGAAAAAGATTTTCTGAGGTTTATGCTTTCTGACGGGGCTGGTGCATTTCGTTTGGAGACAAAACCAGCAAAAAATGGTCTTTCATTCAAAATCAACTGGATTGAGCTGACTTCTTTTGCCAATACTCTTCCGACATGCATGTATGCAGGGGCTGATTATGACGCAAGTGGAAAACTGAGAGGATGGACATATTTTCCTGAGGACGAGTGGACAACCCGAACAATTTTTGCTGTCAAACAGGATACTAAATTACTTGGTGAAAACATAGTTAAATTGGGTGGCAAATTTTTTATGGAGGTTGTGGATAAATATAGTTTAAAAGTTGAAGATGTCGACTGGTTTCTTCCTCATCTTTCATCAATGTATTTTAAACCTCGCATAGAAAAACAACTTGCAGAAATGAATTTTAATATTCCACAGGAACGATGGTTTCTTAATTTGCCTTATGTGGGCAATGTTGCTGCTGCTTCTGCTTTCCTTATGCTTGATGAATTGGCAAGAACAAAAGATCTTAAAAGTGGTCAGAATATTTTGTTTATGGTGCCTGAAAGCGCTCATTTTTCTTATGCATTTGTTTTTTTAACAGTCTGTTAAATATGAAAATAGAAGATGTACCACAGGATGGAGAGATACTTCAGAGCACTATTGTAAGGGATGTTTGTTATGCTTTAGACGACAACGGCAATTATAAGGAAGTAATTAGTGTGGGGTGGGAAGCCAAAAATGAAGCAAATAATTTTGCCTGGAGTGCTATAAATGAGGAAAGTGAAAGGATTAAGGAGGAGGTAGTCGCCGGAAAATTGAGCCCTTTGTCGTATCATTTAAGCAGACAGGTTATGACAACGGAAATTCTTGCAAAATATACAGGTTTTTCAAGGCGAGAGATAAGCAAATTCTGTCATAAACCAGATATATTTTTTAAACTGTGCTATGATGATCTTCATAAACTGGCTACAGCACTTAACATCTCAGTGGAACAACTTATCTCTATAGATTGAAATGGAACTTGAATTTGAACACAAACCAGCAGGTCATTGTGAGAATGGTGTGGTTAGGAACCTGCTGAAATTTTATGGGGTGGATCTATCTGAGCCGATGATTTTTGGACTCGGTTCAGGCATTTTTTTCTCCCATATGCCTTTTTACAAAATGCACGGAATGCCCGTTACTTCTTTTAGACCTCTCCCCGGAGAGATTTTCTCAAGAGTAACAAAATTGTTGGGTATAAAAGTTAAAAGATATAAATTCAGAAATCAAAAGCTTGCAATGGATAAACTCGATGAAATACTTTTTCAGGGCATTCCTGTTGGAGTTCTTGTCGGAGTTTATCATCTTCCTTATTTTCCCAGAGAGTACAGGTTTCATTTTAATGCTCACAATATATGTGTGATAGGCAAGGAGGGAGATGATTATATAGTGTCTGATCCCGTAGTTATTGATAAATGCAGACTCTCTTCCAATGCACTTAGAATTGTGAGATTTGCAAAAGGAACATATCCTCCTATGGGAAGAATGTACTATATTAAGAGTATTGAAAAAATGCGTCCTCTCGATGCCAGGATGATTAAAAAGGCGATCCTTAGAGCTTGCAACAGAATGCTTAGAATACCTTTTCCAATGTTTGGTGTTAAGGGTATAGACTATCTTTCAAAACGCGTAAGAAGATGGGAGAAGATTTATGGTGAAAAGGGAGCAGCGCTCAACCTGGCACAGGTCATTAGGATGCTTGAGGAAATTGGTACAGGAGGAGCAGGGTTTAGATTTATGTATGCTGCTTTTCTTCAGGAAGCTTCGGAAATACTGCATAATTCTGAACTCAAGCAAATCTCTTTTGAGCTTACAGAAGCCGGAGACATGTGGCGTGACTTTGCCTATCATTCGGCACGTTTCTTTAAAAAGAGAGAAGGCGAAATAGAAACATATGATCAGATTGCTGATAAATTGGCTGCAATAGCCAGAAAAGAAAAAGATATCTTCACTAAACTCGAAAAGACCGTGAAGTGTGGATAATGGATTAGCTATAGAAACCGTTAATCTCAGAAAGAGATACAAGGGTAAGTCTGAATTTACTCTCGATGGTCTGTCACTTAAAATACCCTATGGCGCTCTTTATGGACTGCTTGCTCCAAATGGTGCAGGCAAAACTACTGCTATTAATATAATATGTGGGTTAAGAAGATTTGATGAAGGAGAAGTTTATGTTGCGGGACATTCTGTAAAGACAGATATGAAGCGTATAAAACCGCATATCGGTTTGGTTCCACAAGACCTTGCACTTTTTCCTTCTCTTACTGCAAGGGAAAATTTGAAAATTTTCGGAGGATTATATGGTCTTAAAGGCTCTATATTGAGTAAAAGGGTGGATGAATTGTTAGAACTTTTTGATCTTACTTCGAGCGGTAAAACTATTATCAATCACTTTTCTGGTGGAATGAAACGAAGGGTAAATCTCATTATCGGGATGCTACATTCGCCTGAAATTCTTATTCTTGATGAGCCTACTGTTGGTGTAGATGCCCAATCAAGAAAATTGATTCTGGATAAGCTTGTTGAGATTAATAGGAGTGGGACGACAATTCTTTTTATCTCACATTATCTTGAAGAAGCGGAAGATATTTGCAGTGAAGTTGCGCTTATGGATAATGGTAAAATTATTTGTGACGGCAAACCTGAAGAGTTGTACAGTGTATATGAATGTGAGCACAATCTTGAAAAACTTTATTTGCTCATCACAGGTAAAAAAATGAGAGATTATCATGAGTAAGCTTAAATATCTGCTATACAAAGACCTTTTGTTGCTTGTCAGAGATGTGGCGGGGCTTCTTCTAATGTTTTTGATGCCAATAATTTTAGTGATTGTTATGTCTGTCTTGCAGGACAGTACGTTAAATTCGGTGAGAGAAGCAAAAGTTTCAATTTTACTTGTCAACAAAGACACTGGGGAGCTTGGAAAAGCTATTGAAAAAGAAATTTATTCTTCAGGTATTTTTGATATTACTACGGATATCAAAGGGGATATTCCATCACTAGATGCGATTGAAAATGAGATAGCTTCAAGCAGATTTATTCTTGGAATTTACATTCCTGAGAACACTACTTTAATGATAAAAAACAACATAGCTAAATATGTTGCGGCAGTATTTAATGGTATTGACACTATTCTTCCGTCAAAACCAGTGGATTTTACAATATTTGTTGATCCTACTACCAAGCCCTCTTTCTATAGTACGATCATGAGTACTTTAAGGGAGAGAGCCAATAAAATCCAATATGAATACTTTATGAAAGAGATTACTGCACAAGTAAATTTATTGAGTCCTTTTCCTGTTTCAGCTACTAGTTTTTCAGGAGAACAGGTGAGAATTTTGATGAAAAGTGCCCGTCTTGAAGGAAATAACGTCATACCCAATTCTGTTCAACACAATGTGCCCGCGTGGTCTCTATTTGCTATATTTTTTATTGTTATCTCACTATCCGGCAGTATCATTAAAGAACGAGAAGACGGTACATTGTCAAGACTTTTGACTATGCCTTGTTTTTATTCGGAATATCTTCTGAGTAAAGCAATAGTTTTTACACTTGTGGCTATGTTGCAATTTGCAATAATGCTTATTATAGGGGTTTATCTCTTACCTTGCTTTGGTTTGGAATCTTTAAATTTAGGCTCTTCACCTGTTGCTCTTATTATCACAACTGCCTCTTCTGCAATAGCAGCAATAGGATTTGGGGTGGCAATAGGAAATATTGCAAAAACATATCAGCAGTCATCAGTTTTTGGAGCTATGTCAGTAGTGATTATGGCTGCAATAGGAGGTATATGGGTTCCGGTATTTCTTATGTCTGACATGATGCAGAAAATAAGCCTTCTTTCACCCATGAGATGGGGCATTTCTGCATTTTATGACATATTTCTTAGAAATGCGGGGGTTGTGTCCATCCTCCCTGAGAGTGCTGCATTGCTTCTTTTCGGTATACTTAGTTTTATAATTGCAGTAACATATAATCACAAATACAGAGTAGATATTTAATATTAAATTCATCACATAGCTATATGGAAGAACTGATCCTAAAACTGAAACAACAGATCATAGAGGCGCTAAATCTTGAAGAGATGACGCCTGAGGATATCGATACAGATGCTCCCTTATTTGTTGATGGTCTTGGGCTTGACTCTATTGATGCTCTCGAGTTGGTAATTTTACTTGAAAGAGAGTATGGAATACGTCTGGAAGATCCAAAAGCCAATAAGGAAATTTTTAAATCTGTCAGAACTATGGCAGAATTCATAGAAAAGAACAGGAAGATGTAAATTACTGTTTTAAAGTAAATTAAGTATCTTTTATTGTTATATTTATCTGTCTGCAATTCGATCATGTTGCAGTTAGTAATTTCTATTTGCAACAATGTCGCAAATAGTTCGTCTTAATGTTGAATATTTGATAATGACTCAACGGGAGTTTGAAAGGGAGATTGTCAGGATAAGACCTGTTTTGTTGCAGTTTGCACGCTCGTTCAACATTGGAGGGGCGTCTTGTGCAGAAGATATGGTGCAAGAGGCAATCATGAGAGTATGGCAAAGTATTTTAGGTGGAGAGGTTGTGAGGAGTATGGAGGCACTTACAAAACGCGTCTTAAGAAATGTGTGTCTTGATTATCTTAGGCTTAAGAAGAATAACTGCAATGATTATGATATTTATGGTGTTGATAAGATAGATAGTTATGATACAGCTCGTCAACTTGAGATAAAAGAGGAATTTACACGAATAGTAGAAATTATAAAAACTCTTCCAGTAGATCAGCAATTATGCATAAGGTTGAAAGATATGATGGGATTTGAGAATTGGGAAATTGCAGAGATTCTCAACACTACAGAGGTTAATGTACGAACTTTACTCTCACGAGGACGCAAGTTAATAAGAAATGAACTGATAATGAAATGAAGATAAAATGAAGAAAGAGAAAGTTGAAAAGTTACTTAAGCTCTATTTTAATGGAAAGAGCTCTGTGCATGAGGAAAAATTACTTAGACACTATTTTCAGTCTGATAATATTCTTCCTGAATTTATGAAATATAGAGACTTGTTTAACTTTTTTTCATCTGAGGCAAAGCTGATAAATAGTTATAGATACAAGGAGAATAAAAATAAATTTATTCTTTCTTTCACTGCAGTTGCAGCATCTTTTATTGCCTTTTTATTAATTATAAATAATTCTGAGGCAGATAAAATAAGGGTTGTTGTTGGTGGTGAAAAGATGAAAGATAAAGAGATAGCCCTACAAATCGTGGATAAACAGCTTTCAAAGATTAACATCATGTATGACGTTGCAGACAAGAATTTCAATAAACTCAACAGTGTGTCTGTTTTTGAAAAGTGTTTTTGGTTTGTTGATGAAAATGGCGCAATTAGAAAAGTACCCAAACTCCTCGACAAGTTGTCAGGTGAATACAGTGAATAAATTATTATGAATTTTAACAATAGTTAATATGAATAAATCGGCGATATTGGCAGTTCTATTATTTATTTTTCCTACGTGGAATCTTTTAGGCCAAACGAAACAGTTAGACAAAATTTTCTCAACTTATGAGAACTATAAGAATGTTCAATCGGTATCTATCAATCCAACTGCATTTTTTTATCTTTCTGAAGAGACAAAATCCAATGAACTTCTTAGTAAAATGTCATTACTTAAAATATTAAATGTCACAAAGGGGGGAAATGATAAAGACAAGAATGTCTGGATTAATTTGAAAAGTGATGTAGAGAAATTTATCCGTGAAAATAATTTTTCACAAATTCTTAAGGTAAAGGACAAAGATGAATTGGTAGAGATGTATTCAAGAAAAGAAGATAATTCTTTGCTTTTATTGATAGCTGATTCTCAGTCAGAATATGCTGTATTTTATATTCGGGGGGATATTGACAAATCTGTGATAGATGCATTAATGAAAGGAAATATTAAAATAAAAAAATAAAAACATGAAGAAGGCTCTATTATTGACTATTGTGTACATGTTTATGACAACATGTTTCCAGACAGTATCATTTGCTCAAAAAGTAGTTCAAATAGGATCAACAGAGATAGTCTTACAATCACCTCTCAAGGTTAATACGGCTGAAACAGAGATCAAGTCTTGCCATACAAGGCATTACAGTGAGATGTTTATTGGAATGGGCTTGACTGTTAATGATGATAACGAAAAATACATGCCAATTTATTACGGGAATTCTTACGAGATACAGGTAGGATTTAGAGATGTGTATAGAAAGGGGAGAAGCTCTTTTGCTGCAGGTTCTTATATTAATCTCTCTTTTGATTCATACAAGCTTGACAAGGCATATCTTCATAATCCTCTTGTTGTGAGTTACGATATCGGAACTATTCATAAAGAATATTATCGGTCAAGTAATTTGACTGCTGGCCTTTTTGCCAGATTTTACTTAAATGAAACCCTATTTTTGGATTTAGGGCCTTACGGGGAGTATGCATATAATAAAAAATATAAGGTATTTATCACACTTCTGGGTGACAGTGGAGAAAGCAAGATAAAATATAGAGATGGAAGAAGATTTAATCCTTTTAATGCTGGTCTTCAGTGTTCTCTGGGATTTAATGGTTTTTCTGTATATGCAAAGTATAGAATCACTAATTGCTTCAACCACGATAACATAGAACTGGAAGTGCCTAGATTAAATATAGGCATCCAGTTCGAAATATAACCTATAGCTAGTACAAAAATTGATTTTTTAAGGTATCAGTTTCATTCTGTTAGTCTCTTCAAAATATTTAAAATACATGAAGAGCTTGTAGTTGAAATCGTAGTTGTATTTAATTGTAGGATCGTAATCGAGATAACTCTCTACCCTTGGATCTCCTCTTGAATAAAGATAGTTCCATGCAATAACATATTGATAATTGATGTTTTGTAGGTATTCATTAGAATACATGTGTTGGCTGTGAGGATTACTGATTAACCATGATTCAAAGCCGGGATCAAATACAATTAATTCATATTCAACAGTGTCTTCAACAGGAATGGTATCGTGAATTGTTACCCTTCCTGTCATATTGGCTGACAAATTTCTCTGTGAACCACATGAGATAGCCAACAGCGTCAGCAAGATCAAAAATGAGAATCTGACAATTGTTTTCATCTTTCAAAAAATTAAGAACTTTTGAGCGGAAAACGGGATTCGAACCCGCGACCCTCAGCTTGGGAAGCTGATGCTCTGCCTACTGAGCTACTTCCGCATTTGAATTAATAGCGCTATTATTTATACAAATTTACAAAAAATTATTTTACAAATAGGATTTTGTCCGCGATGCCATTAATTTGTTCTGAATAGCCTTTCCACGAGTATTTTCCTTTTTGTGTCACAAATACAGTTCCTATCTCTTTCCAGCAATTTGTTCCTTCGACAGAGTTTTTTGAAGAAATTCCCGGTGACCACGAGAAAATATTGTACACGCCTGGTTCCAAAAAATTGACGTTTGCTTTAACTTTCAATCCTTTTAAATTTAAATTGGTCGTCATGCAATCATTTCCAAAGTAAATAACTGAATTATCCTCAATTTTTTCCCACTTTTTATTGTTCTTAACCTTAATATCTGCAAGAACTCTTGTAGGCGAACTAATTTCGAGAAAATCACTTACGGCAATAAGAGAGTTTGATGCAAGATCTTTAAGATTGTCGAGTGATACCCATTGATCGTTACCTTGATTTTTATAGAATGTATAAGGTGTCTCAAAAGTAATAGCAACGCAGTTATTACCTGCCTTATTCCACATCCATCCCTCTGCATATTTGGGAGCAAGATTGGAGAAAGAGAGGTCGGCAGCACAGAAGTATGGATTATTGTTAATAGTGAGGTGGGATAGGAGCAGCTGTTTACGGAACATCTCATCTGAGGTTGATTCTGCGGTATGAACCCAATATGTTATATTATTGGCTATTTGTGAGTGCATATTGAGCAGAAGATCAAATGATCTATCCTTCGTCAATTCACTAATCTTATTTTTAAGCACTAAAACTTCAGGCATAGTAAGTGAATCAGGTTTGTCCCAGTTAATTTCAATATTTACTCCAGTTGAGGTTGATCTTGAGAAACCACCATATACTCCATCCGGATTATTAAATGGTACTATATAAAATATTGTATTTGCAAGTATTGCATTTGAATGTTTGGAACCATCCAATAGTTTATCAACAAAAAATTCAAGGTGCCAGCTTGATGGTGTTTCGCTTGGATGTGTTCTTCCATGAATCCATACCTTTTTTTTGAATTGGTCATTTACTGACCAGTCAGTAATTGTCATCATCCATATGTCTCTACCTTGCTGACTTTTCCCAATTTGTTCTTCTTTGACAAATTTATTTTTACTCCAATCACTAAGTTTTGTGGCAAGATGTGTACAGGTATATGGAATAAAATAAGAAATATAGACAGTGTCTCTTGTAAAAATTTTGTTAATTGCTCCTTTGTTAACATTTTCAGACAAGTCGAATCTTGTAAAATGAGTGTTGTCATAGGAATAGAATGGTCTTACTACTTCGGAATTTCTGATGTTAATGAAGAGTTGCTTGCCTTTAACGCCTGTTATTCTGAAATAGTACCATCTCGAACTTGGTTCAAGGGAGGTGTCAATTGGATTTAAAGGATCGAATCTTGAATATACTTCATAAGAGAGAGTTAGCATTGAGTCCATTGGAGATGTCTTGATCCAGACGGAATCAATAAGTTTGACTTCTCCCATGCTTCCTGATTCAAAATCAGAGGAAAAGCGAACTTGTGAAAATAAAAAACTACTACTGAACAAACTCAGCAGCAGTAAATATAATTTCATTCCGGTCATATCTAAACGGATATTAGAGTTAAAGTTCTGCGGCCTTTACTTTAATAATCTTACCTTTATTAGAAAAGGCAAGTTCAGAATTATTCTTCTTTTTCTCCTGAATTAATCGCTGAAATGAGATGTTCAGACCGTTCAGGATATTATCCCTAAGCTCCTTAGTCTCTTGTTCGCTCATAATTAACTATTTTATTGTAGGTTGGTTTATTATATACTTTTGTCTCCTGGTTCTTCCCTCCTTCTGCAATCAGCTCAGGTGGCAAAGTAGAGTTATTAATTATCATCCAATATTCGCATAAAGGAACATAAAGCGAAAATAGGTTTTTTAATCCAATATCATATCTTCTTCTTATAACTTTTTCATCAATATTGTGTCCACCGCTTTCAACCCTCATCCTAACTCTCTCAACAGCAAGGTTTGGCAGGTTTAACCAGAAAAAGACCAATGTAACCTTATAGCCGTGTTCCTGTGCATATCTGATGAAGTTTGCATGAGTTCTTGTGGCTAACGTTGTTTCAAGCGCAAAATCCGTGCCGTTGGCTATGAGTTCTTTTATTCTTGCAAGCATTATCTTACCGGCCTGGATTGAAACACTTTCCGGCTTAAAGGGAGATATGCCTCTTGCTATTTCATCTGCATTAACATACTCTTTACAGCCGAGCATTTCTGGAAGAATATTATAAGAAGCTGTAGTTTTCCCTGCTCCGTTGCAACCTGCTATGATAAATAGATTTTTCATAAGCCAAATCAAAAATAACCATTTTTTTTACCGATTGTTGCCGTAAAAGCAAATAGTGAAAAGTCTCCAAGGCAGGGATCCTCAGGGAAAACTTTTCTGAGATATTCAGTTATCTCAAGGGCTGTCTTATAGTCAGATATATTTCTTTTGGTAATGCCGAGGCTAATGGAACTTCTTTGGACATGGGTGTCAAGAGGTATTATTAGTTCTGCAGGCGAAATCTTTTTCCAGAGTCCCAAATCTACTATACCGTCATTTCTAACCATCCATCTGCGAAACATGTGAATTTTTTTGTTGGCAGCATTAGGATTGTCTTTGCATCCATAAATATTCAGTCTTAAGTAAGAGGGTGAAAAGCATTCCAGTGATTCGTTGTTAAGATAAAACTGCCTCAAGTTTTCACAAATTTTTGCAAAATCGCTCCATTTTATACTTCGGTGAAGAGATACGGAATCACTTTTGAAATCTCCTGCCATTATGTAAGAATATGGCTGCCATTTCATTTCATCAAACATTCGGTTGCAATCTCTGACGATTAATTCCCTTTTTCCCCATGCAAGATGTGCTGACAGAATTCCAGCAATTTCAACGTCTTGAAGTGATGATCCTCCTTGAATTAATTTTTCTGAGAAGTATCTGGGGAAAATAATAGGATCAGTAGTGAAATATTTAAGATTATTGTACTCTGCTGCCAGTTTGATCAGTTTTTCGGATGTGCTTTCCATTAAACTCTTTTTCCAAAGTTAACAAATAATAAACTAAAAAAAGACCCTTAAGGGCCTTTTTAGTTTATTATCTCGCGAACTTATTTCTTTATATTCTTGTATCTGTTTAGGAATTTATCGACACGACCGGCTGTATCTACAAGTTTCATCTTGCCTGTATAGAATGGATGAGAAGTATTGGATATCTCAACTTTCACAAGAGGGTATTCTACTCCGTCATGAACAATTGTCTCTCTTGTGTTTGCACATGAACGAGTAATAAAAACGTAGTCATTAGACATATCCTTGAAAGCTACAAGACGGTAGTTTTCGGGATGTATTCCTTTTTTCATTTCTTATGCTGTTAAATGTTATGGGGCTGCAAATGTACAAATAATTTATCAATAGCCAAAACTATTCACGCCCTATTGCAAATTTTGCAAGAATTCGTAAGATTTCAAGATAAAGCCAAATCAATGTTACCATTAAACTAAATGCTCCATACCACTCCATGTATTTTGGAGCACCTGCTTCTGAAGCTCTTGCTATAAACTCATAGTCGAGCAGCAGGCTGAAGGCTGCTACACCAATTATAATAAGGCTGATTCCAATACTCAAAGGGCCACTGTCATTGAGCAATGTAAGATTAACTCCAAAAAGCGATACAATTATAGAAACCAGGTAATAAAGTGCAATAGCTCCAACTGCAATTATCATTATTCTTGCGAATTTGCCATTTACCTTTATTATGTTTGTCCTGTAGACAAGCAACATTGATACGGCAGTCAGAATTGTAAGTAAAGTTGCATTCATTACTATTCCAGGAGCAGTTGCTGCAAATGCCTGACTGAACAGAGCAGAAATTCCACCAAGGAAAAGTCCTTCAAGTACAGCATAAACAGGAGCAAGATACTGTGCCCAAATTGGCTTGAAGCTAATAATCATTGCAACTACAAAGCCTCCAATCACACCTCCCCACATCCATGGCTGCACTGAAGCGGGATTTATGGCCTGAAAAGCAACTTTCCAGGTATACATTGCACCGGCAAGAATCATCAAAATCATTACAAGTGATTTTGAGGCGGTACCTTTAATAGTCATTGTACCTGTTCCTGCGGTAACTCGACTTTTCTCAAAAACCTTCTCGGTTAAAACTGGATTTGCCATATTTATTAATTTTTTAAAATTGTTTACACCTAAATAACTGTTCATCATATAGCAGAAACTTCCTTGCTTTTCTTATCCATTTTTGCTCTTCGATTTTGATGTGATCCTTAACTTGATTCCAGTCAACATTACCACTAACATAATCCAAAAGCAACTTGTCTCCCAACAGAAGCTCTATTGCACTTTTATCATTTCCTCTTTCATAAATGCCTTCACGAAATTGAAATTCTGGACAGTTTTCTGCCACAAATCTTATGATTTTCAAATTGTGTGCCAATGCATGATATTGCATTCCAGGGACAGGTATTAATTGAAAGCCCGTACAAACCTCTCCCTTATATTTATGAAATGTGGGAATAAATTTTTGCCATCTAATGTAAACAGAGGAATCAAACATGGGATTATCAGGGTCATTCCAGTTTTTTAATCCGTGTAATTGGTTATATGACAGCAAGTTTGACATAAATGGCGCTCCAAACTGTTCAAATGGTCTTGTGGTTCCTCTTCCTTCACTGACGTTTGTTCCTTCCCATAGAACCTGACCACTGTAAAAATGACATGTAAAAAGGCCGGGAATATTTGGAGAAGGAGGAATACTCCATGGAAGAAGTTCCTTCACTGCTCTTTCGGCTTTATATGAGATAATGTGGAGTGGAAACTTGGCATTAAGTTCATTGTAAAACATATTTGCGAGCTCACCAAAGGTTAGACCATGTCTGTGAACTAATCCTTCAATACCTATAAAAGATTCGTAACCCTTTTCAAGCATTGTTCCCTCAACTTGTCTACCGGCAGGATTTAGACGATCTACAATATATATGGGCAAGTTTATCTCTTCCTGCTTTAAAACTTTGAACAGGTTATAAAGGGTAGAAATATATGTATAATGTCGTGATCCGATATCCTGCAATTCCACAATCAATGCATCAATATCATTAAGATTGGAGGAGCTTACAGATAGAGAATTGTCATCTGAGCCATATAGTGAGATTATTTCGCATCCGTTCAGACCAAGCACTTTGTATGAATCAGTGCTGTCCAGTCTCTCCTGATCTTGAAGCTCACCGAAAAGACCGTGTTCCGGTGTGAATATTCTTTTCAAACGACCACTTTTAAAAAGTGTCTCAAACAGATATTCTCCTTTTTCAGGAAGCCATGCAGTTTGATTGCATAACACACCAAGCCTGCCACTTCTTAATACTATGTCAGGTTGATCGAGAAAGGGAGTTGTCCTAAATGAAAACATTAAAAGTTATTTTATAATATTCTGTATTTTGTCAATTATCAATTTTGCCAGTGAATCTGCTTCTTCAATAGTCGGAGCTTCTGCGTAAATTCGTATTATTGGTTCTGTATTGGATTTACGGAGATGAACCCATTTTTTCTCTTTGTCAAAATCTATTTTGACACCATCAATATCGGTTATTCTGTTATTAGAGAATGCTTTCTTAATCTCTTCGAACAGATATCCGACATCAATTTTATCAGAAAGTTCTATTTTATTTTTCGAAATATAATATTTTGGATAACTGTCTCTAAGAGACGAAGCTATAATCTTCTTATTGGCCATATGGCTAAGAATAAGTGCAATGCCAATCAAGGCATCTCTTCCATAATGGAAATCAGGGACGATGACCCCTCCGTTTCCTTCACCACCTATGACAGCATTTACACGCTTCATTTCGTTTACAACATTAATCTCACCTACGGCAGCTGCAGAATAGACACATCCTGCAGCTTCTGTAATGTCTTTTAATGCTCTTGATGAGGAAAGGTTTGAAACGGTAGCACCTTCTCTTTTTTCGAGAATATAATCAGCTGCAGCAACGAGTGTGTATTCTTCTCCAAAAGGAGTACCATCTTCACAGATAAGTGCAAGCCTATCGACATCAGGATCTACCGATATGCCTAGGTCTGCGCCTTCTTCAACGACTTTTGTTGAAAGCTCTTTAAGATGTTCTGGAAGAGGTTCTGGGTTATGAGCAAAATTACCTGTAGGCTCACAGTTGATTTTAATACATGTAACACCCATTGCTTCAAGAAGTTTAGGCATGATTATACCTCCAACAGAATTTACAGCATCGAGTACGACTTTAAATCCATTTCTGTAAATAGATTCTATATCTACGAAAGGATAGGACAGGACTGCTTCAATATGTTTGGATGTAAAATCTTTATAGGTGCATTTTCCAAGTCGTTCAACCGACACAAAATCAAATGCTTCTTTTTCAGCATGTTTAAGAAGCAATTCGCCCTCTGCACTGTTAAGGAACTCGCCATTTTCATTTAGAAGTTTCAAAGCATTCCACTGTTTTGGATTATGTGATGCAGTAAGAATTATTCCTCCATCTGCACCTTCGAAAACTACCGCCATCTCAACTGTTGGAGTAGAAGCAAGTCCTGCATTGATAACATCAATTCCACAGGCCATAAGAGTACCACATACAATTTTATCTACCATTTCGCCAGATATCCTCGCATCTCTGCCTACTACAATTTTATAGCTATCTTTATCGGGTATTCTTTCTTTTAAACGTTTTACATATGCAGCAGTAAACTTTACAATGTCCGGAGGTGTGAGTGAATCTCCAACTTTTCCTCCAATTGTACCTCTTATACCTGAAATTGATTTGATTAGAGTCATAGGTCTGTTTTTTTATTTACAAATGTACAAAAAAAGAGGGTGTCAAGCTTTAATATCCTGACACCCGAATTATACTTATATTTAAAACGTTTACGGAAGAGCGAGGAAAGCGGCTGCAAAGGCAAGGATTGCGTATAGTTCTGGGAATACTGCAAGAATGAGTGTTTTTCCAAATACATCCTGGCCATTACTCATCTCGTTAATGCCATTAGCACACAATTTTGCCTGATAAAATGCAGAGAATAGACCAACAAAGCCAAGAGCTATACCTACTGCAAGGATAGCAAGACCTCCTGCAAGAGTGAGGTCGGCAATTGATTTAAGCCTGCTCAGTGCAAGAAAAAATGCAGCAAAACCGTAAAGGCCCTGAGTTGAAGGAAGGGCAGTAAGAATCATTGATGAACCAAAAATGTCAGGGTTTTTTTTGAGACCACCAATAGTACTGTTACCACAAATTGTGACACCAAGAGAACTTCCAATACAAGCAAGTGTGAGCATGAAAGCCAGGCCGGTGTAAGCCAAAATTAAAGGCAATGTTTGTTCCATAATTATATTATTTCAGTTTAATTTATTATATCAGTTAATTTTTTTAAGTGGTTTAAACTCTTTACCACCTCCGGTAAATCCGGCATTTTTGTAAAATTCAACAAATGTAAGACGCATAGGATGTACAAACGCTCCAAGACTTGAGAGTGCAAGTACAGCAATATGACCTACAATAAGAATAAGAATTGTAAAGAACCATCCGACATAAGGTATTGCTGTTAAGCTAAAAGCTACCGAGTTTATGACCATACCAAGAATTCCCCCGGATGTTCCAAGCCCAAAGAGTCGAATGTAGGAAAGAGTATCTCCAAAGACACCTGTGATGTCATAAAAAGAAAATGTCCCTTTCAGCATGCGTATAAAAATATTTCCGCTTGTCTCCGAAAAGAAGAGAATAAGTGCAGCTCCACCTATTGCAAGGTAGTTAAACCATTTTGGAAGAACCATTTCAGGAATCATTGTGCTTGCATATGCTGTAGCTGCCCAAGTAATTACGATTGCCCAGCCTATGTTGCTCATCCCATATTTCCATCCTTTTCTGATTATTGAGTCTACAGCATTAATCAACCTCGCAAAAACAATATGTACTAGACCGAATATAATGGCAAACCAAAACATTTTGATGTCAGAGAAAAAGAAAGACTGTATAGAATCAGGCAGAGGTAGCCAGTCATATAATTTTCCTCCAAAAAATGATCCTGTAAAACATGCCATAATAAATGCTCCAAGACCGAGTAACTGTACTAAAGTTAAAATACTTCTAAAGTTTGGAAATTTTAATTTAGCCAATCCTCCAATAATCATCAGAACGATTCCATATCCCATGTCACCTAAGCAAAAACCAAAAAACAACATGTAAAATGGTGCAAAGAAAGGAGTAAGATCAAGCTCTCCATATTTTGGATACATGTATAAAGAGCCTATTGGTTCAAACAGTCTTGCAAAGAAATTGTTTTTAAGCTTTATAGGTGGTTTGTCGTCTTCTACGGCTTCTTCAACCTCATAATATACTCCTTCATCATCAAGAAACTTGCATACTTCATCTCGAGATTCGGCAGGTGCAAAACCAGTAAGAGTATCTACCAAACCTTCTACCTCTTTTTGAGATGAAACAGTAGCTAGATATCTTTCTAATTCCATATTTAACTCATTGAGTTTAGACTGGAACAATTCAATACAAAAAGTATAAGCTAACATCTTTTTGTGATTGAGAGATATTTGTTTTCTAAGTTCATTTTCCCTCTCTTCAAGAGCATGTAATGGTGTTTGAGGAAATTTACTCTCAGGTATTTTGAATTTAATTTCTGAACCTTTAGGAGAAAGAATAACGAAGTAAACTTTACCATTGGCTCTGTTGAGTTCATACAAAATATAATCTTGTTCCCATTCTTTTCTGAATTTACTTTCAGAAATCGAGTAAAAGTGGAGATCAAAACCCAAATCTTTAAGTTTGGAAATATCTTCCTTGTTATAGTCTCCCCAAAGTGCAGCTTCTTCTTTGTCGCGTATTAGCTGTTGAAGTTCCATTTCGAGCAGGGATTTGTCTGTATAGGCTTTTTCGCATTCCAAAAACAGCTCTTCGACAGGAGATTGTAGGTCTATCAGAGAATTGTCAATTTCTTGGTCTTTAAGAGTGTTTTTGGTCTCCTTAAGTTTTTTTATAGTGCGTCTGTATCTTTGAATAATGTCACTCAATTCCTTTGATTTGCCATCCACAGCATGACCTTGACGTCTTATATCTACCATTCCTAATTCCTGAAGGTGCTCTAGAAACATTTGAAGATCTTGATGGAATATCAGCAATGTGTATTTATCCATTTTTACTATCATATCCCTTCCTCCTCAGCGATGTGTCTGTTCTTAACTATTTTTTGAGAAGCCTTTGAAAGGTTTTCCTCATCTTCCATAAATCTTTTGATTTTAAGAATAGCTTCCTGATAACCCGGGATCTGTACTTTTTCATACAGATTTACTTTTTGAGTAGTTTTTTTTCTTGAGAAATCCAGAAGTCTCATCTTTTCTCTATAAATTTCGGATTCAATACCAAGAGATGACAATTCTTTTAAGATATTGATTCCTTCGCTGTACCAAAATGGATGAGTGAAAAAATTAAATGGTGTCTCTTCAAAAATAATCTCTTTGAGGCTTGGTGTCTTGACTCCGGCAACTTTGACAGTTTCCAGATTTACATCTTTTACCTTTATAAGGTCAGGCCGAAATTCATTCCACAATCCGCAGATATGTTGATATGATCTGAGCACTGATTCAAGGCGGTTTGCCAACTCGTCAGAACGATACTTTGCTCTTTTAACCTCAAACCTCAGAGCAGACTCCTTGTTCTTGAGTGTAGGCAAAGCATTGGTTCTGATCTTGAGTTGCTTGTTCAGATCATTCAGTGATGTTTTGTTGAATTGGAATTTAATTGCCATGATTAATTAACTGTCAGTTATTCCAGTATTTATTCATAATAGATTCCTTAATTCCCAGTTCAGTAGGAGTGTAGTACTTTCTAAACAGTTCCCAGGCTGTGTCAAGCATTTCTGTGGTATTTATGTTAACATCAATAGCAAGTAATCTTACAGAATATTCTTTTGCAAATTCCAGGCATCTGTTATCGTAGTCGCTAAGATCAAATCCATTTTCAAGTTTTGTTTTGGCATTTGCAGCATCAGCATAAAGACGAACAGCTGCATTCATAACATAATTGTGATCTTCTCTTGTTTTTTTGCCGATAACTAACTGTTTTAAACGAGACAAAGAACGGAAAGGATCAACAATAACTTTCCCTGTATCAGAATCAGTCCTCAAGAATAGCTGACCTTCAGTTATATAACCAGTATTATCAGGAATTGCATGAGTAATGTCTCCACCACTCAATGTAGTGACGGCAATAATCGTGATGGACCCTCCATCAGGAAGTTGAACGGCCTTTTCATAAATTTTTGCAAGATCAGAATAAAGAGATCCCGGCATCGAATCCTTGGACGGAATCTGGTCCATTCTGTTGCTTACAATACTAAGTGCATCAGCATAAAGAGTCATGTCTGTAAGCAAAACCAAGACTTTTTCATTTTTATCGACTGCAAAATATTCTGCAGCGGTAAGTGCCATATCTGGGATCAAAAGTCTTTCTACAGGGGCTTGTTCGGTTGTATTTACAAAACTGATGATTTTATTAAGAGCTCCAGCATTTTCAAAACTCTGTTTAAAAAAGAGATAGTCATCATTGGTGATTCCCATGCCTCCGAGAATTATCTTGTCTACATCGGCCCTAAGGGCAACCATAGCCATTACTTGGTTATAAGGTTGATCAGGGTCAGCAAAAAAAGGTATCTTCTGACCGGAAACCAAGGTGTTATTCAAATCAATTCCGGCAATACCTGTAGGGATAAGTTCAGAAGGTTGTTTCCTTCTGAAAGGGTTAACGGATGGACCACCAATATATCTTTTTTCACCTTCAATTGCTGGTCCGTTGTCGAGAGGTTCGCCATATGCATTGAAAAATCTGCCTGCTAACTCTTCGCTGACTTTAAGATAAGGTGGATCTCCAAAAAATGATACCTCTGCATTTGTCGGAATACCTTCTGTTCCGGCAAATACTTGTAGAGTAACAAGATCTCCTTTGATTTTAACTACTTGAGCCAATCTGCCTCCAACAGAGGCGAGTTCATCATTAGCTATACCTTTTGCTCTAAGAGATACAGTTGCCTTTGTAATAGACTCCAGTTGAGTATATATTTTTGTGAATGCTCTACCTTCCATTGTTAATTTCCTCTTTAAGTTGTTCCAGATATTTGTTGAAATTATCGCCCTTAAACTCTGAATAGTTCATTTGACGTAATATATTTATCAGTTTTTTATAGAAGTTTGCACACTCTTCAAAATCATCAAATTCGAAGTCTTTGTCACAAATATCAATTATCAGAGAGTACATGAATTCCTGTCTTTCAAGAGATGTAACAGAGTCAATTTTGTCAAAGGCGTCTTGCTGTAATATTATAAAATCAATAAGTTCTGACTTCCAGAATTTTCGGTGATATTCTATAGGTACTCCGTCATCACCTAAAATATTAATTTGCTCAAAAGCTTCTTTGCCTCTAAGGACTATATTCTTGCCCTTCAAAACCTTATCAACCCAGTCTTTATTTACTCTGCTGCTTAAATCGCCAATTATTTCAGGGTACTCAAGATATTTTGAATAAGAATCTATAGGGTCAACTGCGGGATATCTTTTCTTGTCGGCACGGCTTTGAGAAAGGGCGTAAAAACATCTTGCAGCTTTTTTTGTGGATTCGGTAACAGGTTCTTTCAAGTTACCACCAGCAGGAGAAACTGTGCCGATAAATGTTACCGAACCTGTTTGTCCATTGTTAAGATTCACAATTCCAGCCCTTGAATAAAAGTTGGAAATGATAGCCGGAAGATCCATTGGAAAAGCATCTGCACCAGGTAATTCCTCCATTCTGTTACTCATCTCTCGGAGAGCTTGAGCCCAGCGAGATGTGGAATCTGCCAAAAGAAGTACTCTTAACCCCATTGATCTGTAATATTCGCCAATGGTCATTGCAGTGTAAACGGAAGCTTCTCTGGCAGCAACAGGCATGTTGGAGGTATTACATATAATTGTTGTTCTTTCCATCAGGTGACGGCCTGTATGAACATCAATTAGTTCCGGAAATTCAGTAAAGATTTCCACTACCTCGTTGGCGCGCTCACCACAAGCTGCCATAATTATAACATCTGCTTCGGCCTGTTTGGAAATTGCATGTTGAAGCACAGTTTTACCACATCCGAATGGTCCAGGGATGAATCCAGTTCCGCCTTCAGCAATGGGATTAAATGTATCTATGCAGCGTATGCCTGTTTCCATGATTCTGAATGGTCTTGGCTTATCCTTGTATGCAGTGATTGCAACTTTTACTGGCCATTTCTGCATCATGGTAATCTCATGTTCCAAACCATTTTCATCAATAACTACAGCTATTTTGTCAGAGACCTTATAATCCCCTTCAGCTGCTATGTATTTAACCTTATATTGTTCTTTATATGAAAAAGGAACCATTATTTTGTGAGGTAGCCAACCCTCTTTAACCTCTCCGAGCCAGTCCGCTGCTGTAACTTCATCTCCCGGTTTTGCAATCGGAGTAAAATGCCACAATTTTTCCATATCGAGAGGAGATGTATATTCGCCTCTCCTAAGAAATACACCCTCCATGGTTTCAAGGTTATTTTGCAGGCCGTCATAATTGCTTGAAAGAAGTCCTGGTCCAAGTGTAGCTTCCAGCATGTGACCCTCAAATTTGGCAGAGTCTCCAGTTTTAAGACCTCTAGTACTTTCATAGACCTGAACAAAAGCCTCCTTACCGTTGACCTTTATTACCTCTGCCATAAGTTTTGTCCCTGAGAGGTCAATATAGCAAATCTCGTTTTGAGCAACGGGACCGTCAACCTCTATAGTAACAAGATTGGCAATAATCCCGGTAACTTTTCCAGTGGTTTTCATATAATAATTTATTCTATATTATTCTTGTAAGAGTTTTTCATCTCTTCTACATATTTGCGAAACAGTATCTCACCCTGATTTTTATCCATGGAACGCCATCTTTTTAAAATGAATGCTCTGAGAATATAAGAGAGTATAACATCCATGTCAAAGTAGTTGAAAACACATATTTTTTCTGCTTCTTCCCATCTTAAAAGGTCTAATGCTTTTTCTCTTTCCAATATATCTGACATTTCAAAAATTTGAAGAAGCTTGCCGGCAAATTCAATTTCAGATGTTATACCAAAATCCGGTGCTTTATTTTTTTTCAATGCTTCAACAATATCGTTATCGCCAACAAGATATTGTGAAGGGTCAACATTCCTTTTACGGGAAATATAAGCTGCCTGAATATTTCTAAGCATAAGGTCAAATCCAAAATATTGTCTGAGAAACTTAATTTTGTTTTTTGAAATAACCCTGTAGAAATGTGGAGACAGATTATTTCCCTCAAGACCAAACCTCAGCCAGTCAACATATCTTCTGTCTTTATCGTCGAGAGATGAGATAATCTGACTGACTTGAGAGTCATAATCTATAGATATATTATCAAAGTCAGGTTCAATGTAAGGTAATCCTGCTATGATAAACTCGTAGTTCTTCATAGCTTCTACTTTGCAAATATGATTTCACGAATTCTTGGTCTAAGGTATGTGCCTATTAACTCCTCGAAGTCCTTATCTGTGAAGCTTATATAATATCCTTCAGCTTTAGGGCCAATTTTAAATCCTGAAGATAACTTACGATCGAACCGAATCTCTATGCCACCTTTAAATTGTTGTGCTATGCTATTTACAATATAATTGTCGAGATCTCCTTTCATCTTTTCAGGAAGAATTATAGACAGGTCGGCAGGTTTGTCACTCATTTGGGAAAAGGCATTGACTATAGTTTGAATTAAGCTCTTAATAAAAGAACTGTCACTCATGACCTCAGAGACAGGTTTGCCTATTGCATTTGCAATAATCATATTCTCTATCTCATGTTTGAGAGCAGTATAGCTCTGTCTTGATGACATTTTAACCTCATTCAGAACCCTTTCCTTTATGTCTTCAGCCTCCTTTTGTGCTGAGGCTATAATTTTATTGGATTCTTCATGAGCCTTTGAAATGATAAGTTCTGCCTCTTTAACAGCATCTGCCTTGATCTTTTCAGCTTCCTCCCTTCCCTTGGAAAGTCCTTCGGAGTATAATTTCTCTGTAAGCTCTTGCAATTTGTTCTGCATAGTAAACTAAAATTAGAGCTTCAAAGTTATAAAAAAAATCAACTCTTTATTGTCAATATTACTCTAATTTTGAAAAATCTCAAAAACACCTTACGAAATAAAACAAAAAAAGAGCGTTTGACACAGATTTTTGTTTCGAAACGCTCTTTGTATGGTTTTGTTTAAAAACTATGCAAGAAATCCGAGCAATATACCGGCAGCAACAGCACTTCCTATAACTCCTGCAACATTTGGTCCCATGGCATGCATAAGAAGATGATTTGTCTTGTCATATTCCTGACCTATTAGTTGTGAAACACGTGCAGAATCAGGTACAGCTGATACACCGGCATTTCCTATTAGAGGGTTGATTTTGTTACCTTCCTTGAGGAACAGATTGAAAATTTTTACAAAAAGAACTCCACCTGCAGTGGCTATGATAAACGATAATGCACCCAGAATAAAAATATAGACAGATGTCAACTGCAAAAATTTATCAGCTTGTGTGGATGCTCCAACAGTTAGACCAATAAGGATAGTAATAACATCAATCAGTGGTCCTCTTGCAGTCTCTGCCAAACGACGTGTAACTCCGCTCTCTTTAAGTAGATTGCCAAAAAACAGCATGCCGAGCAATGGAAGACCAGAAGGTACTATGAAACAAGTGAGAAGAAAACCGATAATTGGAAATAGTATTTTCTCTGTTTGAGAAACAGCTCTTGGTGGCTTCATCCTTATCAAACGCTCTTTCTTGTTTGTGAGAAGTCTCATGACAGGTGGCTGAATCACTGGTACGAGTGCCATATATGAGTAAGCAGATACGGCAATTGCTCCCAAAAGATTTGGAGCAAGTCGTGATGAGAGGAAAATAGCAGTAGGACCATCAGCACCACCAATTATTCCAATAGCCCCGGCATCTGAAGCCGAAAAACCCATAAGCAGTGCAATGGCATATGCACCAAAAATACCCAATTGTGCTGCTGCACCAATGAGAAGTAATTTTGGATTAGAAATTAAAGATGAAAAATCAGTCATTGCACCAATACCCAAGAAAATGAGAGGAGGATACCAGCCTTGGATAACACCCTGATAAAGTATGTTAAGCACTGAGCCCTGTTCGTACACTCCTATGCTTAAGCCTGGGAAAAAAGGGATATTTCCGACAATGATCCCAAATCCAATTGGTACCAACAACATTGGTTCCCATTGTTTTTTGATTGCAAGGTAAATAAAAGCAAGGCCTATAACAATCATTATTAGATGATTGAAGGTTGCATTGGCAAATCCGGTATATTGGATAAATTGACGTAAATTTTCTCCAATCATTGAAAGTATACCATTTTCCATTTTATCCAATTGTTACTAATGTTGCGCCTTCAAGAACTGAATCTCCCTTTGAAACTTTAACAGATATTACTTTTCCGTCAGTATTCGCCTCAATTACGTTTTCCATCTTCATTGCTTCAAGAACAATTAATTTTTGTCCTTTTTTAACAGTATCACCTTCTTTGACTGCAACTTCCAGAATAATCCCAGGAAGTGGAGATGTAACATTAGTTACTTTTGAAGTAGAAGGAGGAATAACTTGAACAGAAGGTTTTTGGACTGTGGAAGAGGATGACACTACAGAAGATGAGGCTTTCGGAGGAACGATTATATTTTTTTTAATAGAATTTTCAAATTCAACTTTAAAAGGTATGCCATTAACCTCTACTTCGGCAAGATTGTCATCGATATCGGAAACAGTTACTGAATATGCATTTCCATTAATTTTTAACTTGTATTCTTTCATATCTTTTTAAAATTTTTCATTTTTTTTGAGGTGTTTCTCGAAGTGTATAAATTTTTGAGCTCCAGGGTGAATAATTTTTGGTGACCCTTGAAATTGTAAGTACTGTATTTTCAACATCGTGGGTTTCATTGCCTTGAAGGTAAGAATGAAGTGCTGCTGCTATTGCTGCATAAACCTCTGCTGAGACATTAGTAGCTTTTAACTTGTCACTATCACTCATTGATACTAAAGATCTTTCACGGCTTTTCTTAATATGGTAATTGCCAACTTGTTTGAAAATGACGTAAAGTAGAATAAGGGCAATAAAAACTACCGACATGGCTGTGATAGACATTATTATGCCATAAGGATCAGCTTTCTCTACCAAAACACTTTTAGGTACTTCATCTACACCTGAATTGTTTGTACTGGGTGAGGTTCTTTTCATAACCTGCCAGCCTTCTGATCCGTCGGTTGAACCAACTCCGTCAAATGTTCTTCCATAAGAAACATTGGTGTCAAGCAGATCATGAGGTATCTTTACTCGATCGATTATTGTTTTTCCATCTGAGGCAACAAACAGAATCTCTTGTGAATCCTCAAGTTTGAAATTGATATGGAATGTGCCTCTGAAAGGTTCATTATCAGCCCAGAAGAGCACATGTTGTCTAGGTTGTATTTTTGTAAGAACGTCACCTTTTGGGATTATGTATTTTGTGAGATTTGAAGGATCATTTGTCAAATAGCATCCACCAATATTGACGGTGCCATAGGAGGAATTGAAGAGTTCTATCCATCCATTTTTATGTCCAAAATCATCTTCAAAATCATTTGTGTTGTGCACAAGAAATTCATTTATACGGATGTCACTCTGGCTTTGAGCTCCAAGAGTCAAAGTGACAGACATAAATCCCAGCAACAGAAATATTTTTGATAGTATTCTCATATTGTGCTGATTTGTTTATTAAAGTGGAAGATTATCGTGCTTCTTCGGAGGATTTGTAAGTTTCTTCGTAGTCAACTGCTGGAGAGCACGGATAATCCTGAAGCGGGTATTACGAGGTTCTATGACGTCATCGATGTAACCATAGCGTGCAGCATTATAAGGGTTAGCAAAGGCTTCTCTATATTCAGACTCTTTTTCTGCGGCGAATTTCTCTGGATTTTCTTCTTTTGCCATTTCCTTGCCGTACAATACCTCGATAGCTCCTGAAGGACCCATAACTGCAATTTCGGCAGATGGCCAAGCATAATTAATATCACCTCTCAAATGCTTGCTGCTCATTACACAATATGCGCCCCCATACGATTTTCTCAAAGTAATAGTAATTTTTGGCACTGTTGCCTCACCATATGCATAAAGCAATTTAGCTCCATGAAGAATAATGCCACCATATTCCTGTTGGGTACCTGGAAGAAATCCAGGTACATCTACAAGTGTAACAAGTGGAATATTAAAAGCATCGCAAAAGCGAACAAAACGTGCTGCCTTTCGGGATGCATTGATGTCAAGTACACCAGCAAGAACTTTAGGCTGATTTGCCACAATACCGACAGATGTGCCGTTAAATCTTGCAAAACCAACTATTATATTAGTAGCATAGTCCTTATGAACTTCGAGAAACTTACCATTATCAACAATAGCTCCAATTACCTCGTACATGTCGTATGGTTTGTTGGGGCTGTCAGGAATTATTTCATTCAATGAATCTTCAAGTCTGTCTATAGGATCAGTGTTTTCAGTCACAGGTGGATCCTCAAGATTATTTTGAGGCAGATAGCCAAGTAAATCACGAATTACTTGAATTCCCTCTTCTTCGCTGTTCACTGCAAAATGGGCAACACCGCTTTTGCTTGAGTGAACAGATGCGCCTCCAAGCTCTTCTTGAGTGACATCTTCACCTGTAACAGTTTTGACAACTTTAGGACCTGTAAGGAACATGTAACTTGTGCCTCTTGTCATTATATTGAAGTCAGTTAGAGCAGGTGAGTAAACTGCTCCTCCAGCACATGGACCAAAAATAGCAGAAATTTGAGGAATGACGCCTGAAGCCAGAATGTTGCGTTGAAAAATCTCAGCATAACCGGCAAGAGCATTGACTCCTTCCTGGATTCTTGCTCCTCCTGAATCGTTAAGCCCGATAACAGGTGCCCCCATCTTCATTGCCTGATCCATAATTTTGCAAATCTTCATTGCAAAACTTTCTGAAAGTGATCCCCCAAAAACAGTAAAATCTTGGGCAAAAACGTAAACCAGCCTTCCATCTATAGTTCCAAATCCTGTTACAACTCCGTCTCCCAGAAATCTCTCTTTTTCCATTCCGAAATTGGTGCATCGGTGTGTTACAAACATGTCGAACTCTTCGAAACTACCTTCGTCGAGCAGCATTGCTATTCTTTCACGAGCGGTAAATTTTCCTTTTGAGTGTTGTGAGTCAATCCTTTTTTGACCACCTCCCAGACGCGCCTTTTCACGTAATTGTATCAGCGCTTTAACTTGTTCAAGTTGTTGGCTCATTATATTTTTTATTAAATGATTTTCTGTCATTATGATTTTGTAGGATCTTCACACAATTCTGTCAAAACGCCTAAAGTTGATTTAGGATGAAGAAATGCTATTTTGAGATTTTCCGCACCATTGCGAGGAGATTTGTCAATCAGTCTTATCCCTTTTGCTTCCAACTCATTAAGAGAATTTTGAACGCCATCTTCTACTGCAAATGCAATATGATGAACTCCCTCACCTCGGTTTTCAATGAATTTTCCTACTGCACCTTCAGGATCTGTACTTTCAAGCAGTTCAATCTTTGTTTCTCCAATTTTAAAAAAAGCTGTTTTAACTTTTTGATCTTTAACCTCTTCTACGGCATAACATTTTAAACCGAGCACTTTTTCGAAGTAAGGTATTGCAGTGTCAAGAGATTTAACAGCAATACCAATGTGCTCTATGTGAGATAATTTCATAAAATTTTATTGTTTAATATTTTAGACTGCCATTGTGTGATATACATTCTGAACATCATCATCGTTTTCAAATCTTTCTATCAACTTTTCTATCTCTGCTTTCTGATCTTCATTTAACTCCTTCAATTCGGTGTTAGGGATTCTTTCAAAACCACCAGAAACCAGTTCATAGCCACCCTCTTCTATGTATTTTTGAATGGCACCAAAAGCCTCAAAAGCGCCATAAATGACAATGTTGTCGTCTTCCATAAATACTTCTTCTCCACCATAGTCTATAAGTTCAAGTTCAAGCTCTTCCAAGTTAACAGGTTTTGAACTTTTAATGCGAAAGACACATTTTTTATCAAACATGAAATCTACGCTTCCCTGTGTCCCAAGAGATCCGTTGAATTTGTTGAAGTAGCTTCTTATATTGGCCACAGTTCTTGTTGGATTGTCAGTGGCAGTCTCTATAAGAAAAGCTATTCCGTATGGGCCATATCCTTCGTATACAACCTCCTTGTATTCACTATGTTCTTTTTCAACAGCTCTTTTGATAGCTCTTTCAATATTTTCCTTGGGCATATTTTCTGAGCGGGCAGTTGAGATAATAGCTCTAAGCTTAGGGTTGTTGTCAGGATCAGGTCCACCTGATTTGGCAGCAATTGTAATCTCCTTACCCAACCTGGTAAAAGTGCGGGACATATTTCCCCACCTCTTGAATTTTCTCTCTTTTCTGAATTCAAATGCCCTTCCCATATATATGGATCATATTTGTTTGCTACTTCTTGATTCTGTAAATATATTTATCAATTTCATATCCTTCAATAGTGTTAGGATATTTAGCCTTGATCTCTTCGTAAGTTTTAAGCGCGTTGTCAATGTCTCCAATTTCCTCATACATTATTCCTGCCTTAAGAAGATAACCTGCTGCATAGTCGTTATCAGCCAATTTGGCGGCCTTGTTGTAGTAGCTAAGAGCTTCCTTGTTGTTTTCCAGGAAAGCGTATGCGTCTCCAATGTTACAAAGTGCACGAGCTTGGAGAATTGGATCTTTTCCTTTGTATTTTTTTAGGTATTCAATAGCTTCTTTGTATTGACCAAGCTGGAGTTCACATATCCCGGCATATAGATAAACTGCTGCTCCGGATTTATCTCCGTATTCTTCAATTATCTGTTTAAAACCAAGCGCATTACCATCACCGTTAAAGGCCAATGCAAAAGAATCTGCACGGAAATAACGTTCAGCCACAAATGATTGTGCCATAGCCTCATTGGTCTTCGGTTTGCGGTAAAATTGGTTGTATCCTAAAATGACAGCTGTTATAGCTAATATTGTAATTACAGAATACAATAAAGGTTTCTTGAATCTTTCGATAAAATGTTCAGTTTGATTCACAACTTCAGAAACTGTCTCTTGTTCGTTTTTTTTCTTCTTAGACATATAATTTTCTTTTATGCAGTCTGCAAAATTACAATAATTTGTCTAAACACAAATATTTATTAATTGAAAAAGGAGTAACTTTGCTTTGAAACAGAATTACTGAAAAATGTATCTAAAAAAAATCACGATAAATAATTTTAAAAATATTTCAGAAGCACAAATTATCTTATCTCCCAAGATTAATTGCATTACAGGCATAAATGGCTCTGGTAAAACAAATCTGCTTGATGCTGTGTATTATCTTTCAATGACCAAAAGTTTTTTTTCTTCTATAGACCATTTCTCAATTAGATACAAAACTGATTCTGCGACAATTAATGGAGAGTATGTTAGAGAGAACAATAATGGAGTAGATATTATCTCTCTTTCATTTAATATAAATGGTGAGAAGCACTTAAAAAGAAATTCCCGAAGCTATAGCCGTTTTTCAGATCATATCGGACTTTTACCAATTGTCATGGTCTCACCGGCTGATACGTCTCTTGTAAATGAAAGTGGAGAAGAAAGACGTAAATTTATGAATGCCATTCTTTCTCAAATAGATAAAGAATATTTACGACGTCTTCAGAATTATAATCAGCTTCTTGCCCAGAGGAACAGATTGCTCAAAGGCGACGTTGTCTCTGACCTGCTTCTGTCGACTTTAAATGAGCAAATGTCTGTTAATGCTGACTATGTTTATTTAAAAAGAAAAGATTTTATAAATAAAATGGTCCCTGTTATTAAGGATTATTATGATATGCTTTCAGGTGATAGAGAAGAGGTGAATGTTGAGTATAAATCCGATCTTCATTCCTGTTCGCTTGACGAGCTTTTTTTAAGAAATTTGGAGAAAGACAAATTTCTTGGATATACTTCTTCCGGGATTCACAGAGATGATTTGAATTTCACGATGGATGAATATCCGATAAGAAGAGGCGGGTCTCAGGGACAGCAGAAAAGTTTTCTTATAGCACTTAAACTTGCTCAGTTTACAGTTATGAAGAACATTCATGGTGTTGCTCCAATTCTTCTGCTGGATGATCTGTTTGACAAACTGGATATGCTCAGAGTGGAACATTTGCTAAGGCTTGTTTCTTCAGATTTTTTTGGACAAATATTTATTACAGATAGCAATAAAGTACGTATATCCAATATTTTGGAGGAAATTGATGGTGAATCTATATCATTTGAAATTGAGGATGGGAGGGTGAAATGAAAAGAGTCAATTACATGCCTTTGGGTGATCTTCTCAAGCTATTTATTAAAGAATATGGTCTTGAACAAGGCATTGAACGAACAAGAATCTTTGCGGCATGGGATAAAGCAGTTGGGGAAAAATATGCAATGATGACTACTAATAAATTTTTTAAAAATGGAAAATTGTATTGTTCAATAAACTCTTCTGCAGCAAAGACCCAACTTTTTATTAATAGAGAGAGTATTAAAAAAATGATTAATGCTGAATTGGAGAATGATGTTGTTAAAGAGATTATTTTGAAATAAATAGATGAAAATTATTATAGACAAGGATATACCTTTTATTAAAGGAGTTATAGAGCCTTTTGCTCATGTGGTTTACAAAGAAGGACGCGATATTTCTTCTTCAGATCTGCTTGATGTTGACGCCATGATCATAAGGACCAGAACAGTATGTAATGAATCTCTCCTTCATGGAAGCTCTGTCAAATTTATTGCCTCAGCTACTATTGGTAGAGATCATGTCGACATGGACTACTGTAAAAGGAATAATATATATTTTACCAACGCTGCCGGTTGTAACGCTTGGGGTGTGGTTCAATATGTACTGACATCAATTTTTACAGTATCGCATATCAAACATTTTAATGTTTTTGGTAAAACAATAGGTATTATTGGCGCAGGAAATGTAGGGGAAAGATTGGCCTGGGTTCTTGAACTATTAGGTTTCAAAACCATGAGGTGTGATCCACCGGTTAAAGATATTCTGGTATCAGGGCAGATTCCGGAAGGAGATCGGCTCTTCTCATACAGAAGTTTTCTTGGACCTTCTGATTATTATTCGATGGAGGAGGTTATTAAAAATTCTGATATTGTTTCTTTACACTTGCCTTTGGATTGTAACACTTTTGCGATGTTGAACGAGGAGTGTTTTTCACTAATGAAACCTGGCTCAATTTTCATTAATTCTTCAAGGGGAGAAGTATTGGATGAAGAGGCACTTATTTCTCATTCAGATAAATTAGGGGCAGTAATTATTGACGTTTGGTCAAATGAACCGAATATTAATTCGTCGTTGCTTTCGGTAGCAGATATAGCCACTCCACACATAGCAGGATATTCACTTGAAGGGAAAATCAATGCTACTGTAATGTCTGTGAATGCTATCGGTAATTTTTTTGGAATAGAAAGTTTATCCAACTTCAAAATAGAGTATCCGCCATATAAACGAATGTCAAGTCTGGATAATAAAATTGATGATGTTCAGGAATGGTTTTTTAGAATATTATATGAATCTTTTCCTGTCTATGAAACAGATTTACTTCTTAGAAAGGATCCTTTGTCATTTGAAAAAATCAGAAGTGAGTATGTTTACAGGAGAGAGATTCCGGAAAATTCATATAAGGAAATAGCAAATAAAATAAAATTCAATTCATATGTTTAATGATGAAGATGTAGAACAGATCCGGCAACATGGTTCCAATGTTGAGAAAGTTTTGAAGGAGATAGAATGCTATAAGTCAGGGTTCCCTTTTTTGAAAATTATTTCACCTGCTACAGCTGATAGAGGTATAAGGGTACTCAATCAGGAGGAACAGTCTGATGCAGAAAAAAGATACATCAATTATGATGGTGTCCCTTGCAAATTTGTTCCGGCTTCCGGCGCTGCTTCAAGAATGTTTAAAGATCTGTTTGATGCAAAAAAAGAATTGGAACTTGGGAATGATATTAGTAGCACATCTGCAGAGCTGTTTTTTACAAATATCGAAAAATTCGCCTTTTATGATGATTTGACTAAACTTAAAGGATTTGACAAATCAAATCCTTTAAAAGTGCTGGATTTTATGTTAAGTAACTCTGGACTTAATTATGGCAACTTGCCTAAAGGTTTGATAAAATTTCATAAGTATTCTGACGGATCAAGGACAGCTTTTGAAGAGCATTTGGTGGAGGCTGCATTTTATGCGAGACAAAAGAGTGGAGAAGCATCTCTTACTATTACTGTTTCACCTGAACATCTTGAGGCTTTTAAAAAACACTTTGAAGAGGTAAAATTTAAGTATTCCGAAAGATTCAAGACAAGTTACAGGGTTAACTTTACTCTTCAAAAGCCTGATACAGATACTATTGCCGTAGACATTGACAATAATCCCTTCAGATCAGATGATGGAAAGTTACTCTTTAGGCCGGGCGGACATGGTGCTCTTATTGGGAATTTGAATGATTTAGATTCGGACATAGTATTTATTAAAAATATAGATAATGTTGTTAGAGAGCAGTATATTGATGAGACAGTAAAATGGAAGAGAATATTGGCAGGTGTTCTTATTGAAATGCAAAATAAAATTTTCAATTATTTGAAACTTTTAGATGAAGAATTTAATGAGGCTCTCAATAGTGAGATAATTTCATTTCTTGAAAAAGAACTTTGTATAACCATTCCTTCTCTTCCAGAACCAATAGTTAGGGAATATCTGAGAGAAAAATTGGACAGACCCGTTAGAGTATGTGGAATGGTAAAAAACCTTGGCGAACCTGGTGGCGGACCTTATATCGTCTATGATGCAGATGGTTCTACATCGTTACAAATAGTTGAATCGGCTCAATTAAACATGCAGGATCCTCAAGTTGCCAGGATTGTTAAAAATTCTACTCATTTCAATCCTGTGGATATAGTCTGCTCATTAAAGAATTATCAGGGAGAAAGATATGATCTTTACAAGTATGTTGATTCTGAGACTGGGTTCATCTCTTATAAAAGCTATCAAGGGCGGAGCTTGAAGGCTTTAGAACTGCCTGGATTGTGGAACGGAAGCATGAGTCAGTGGAATACTGTTTTTGTTGAAGTTCCCTTGATTACATTTAATCCTGTAAAGAGTATAAATGACCTTTTAAGAAAAGAACATCTTGCCTAGTCTTTACTCTGTAATTTTTTTGAAATAATCTGTTCTATAGTAAGTAGAAATGCAAGATTTGCACCGATGATAATCCATTCTTTGAATCCTGGATTATTAGAAAAATCGGCAAAAATTGAAAAACTGCTCTTTAAATCATTTGTTACTGTTAAGAGTGACAGGCTGAAATCTTGGAGAAAATATCTAATAAACAGTAATATAGTTGCCATACCAATACCAATAAGTGTTGTAATCACCAATTGATTGAGAGTTTCTTTGCGTTCTTTTCTTTTTTTATCCTCAATTGTGATTTTTTTCATCACTTCATCTTCGAATCCCGATTCTTTTTTTTCGTATTCTTTTGACAAAGAATTTAAGGCTTTAAATAAAATTTCTTCTTGTTCATCCATAGCTGAATTCCAATTTTTCTTTAAGAATTAGATTTAATTTTTTTTTCATTCTGTGCAATCTAACTTTTACGTTTGATTCGCTCAAACCTGTTATTATGGCAATTTCTGCAATACTTTTTCTGTGCATGTAAAAAGAAATAATTATAAAGCGATCAGATGGAGTCAGATTCTTAAGAATGTCTTTAAGTAATTTTTGAATTTCCTTTTCTTTAGTTTCAACTTCTACAGTAGTGAAACTCTTATCAGGAATTGATAAATTATCTATTTGTACAAAAATTTTTTTCTTTTGCCTTGCTTTAGATATAGCCATATTATAAGCAATTCGGTATATCCATGTAGAGAAGGAAGAATCACCACGAAATTTTTTCAATGAAAAAAAGGCCTTGACAAAAACATCTTGTGCAATTTCTTCTGCATCTTCCCTGTTGCAAAGAATACCCCTAATAACTGAAATGACCAATGGAGAATACTCTATTACAAGTTTATCAAACAGTGATTTATCTCCTTTTTTTATTTTATCAATCAGTATATTTTCTTCTTCTTTTTTCATTTGATATATTGACGCAAATGAATATTCAAGGTTACAACTATTATATTATATTTTTTTGTTTACCATTTTGTAACCTCCATTAAAAGATTTCGTCAAAAATATAAATTTAAATAATAGAAGTTATGCTTGATTTTATTACAGTTCCATTAGTTACAGGAATATGTATCTTTGGATTTTACAAACTTGTTGAACTTTTTGTTAGGAAGAGAGAACGAATAATGCTTATTGAACGCATATCTCAATTAGAAAATATTGATAGCAACAAAATTGATCTTTCTCGAATTTTTGGTAAAGAGCCTTATCGTAATGGTCGCTTTGTAGCATTGAGAGCAGGTATGTTGTTAATAGGCGTTGGATTGGGCCTTCTTGTGGGCTTTATCATTGTTTATAATACTTTTGGCCCGTTTGTGGGAGATTTTTACTATAGGTCTAATGGAATGGCAGAACTTATTTATGGTTCTACGACATTACTGTTTGGTGGATTGGGTCTTCTTGCTGCATTTATCATCGAGCATAAACTTCGTAAAGGTTAGATAAATGACTCGATTAATAATAAAAGGAGCGTCTTATTGTGGATAATCAAGACGCTCCTTAATTATAACAGAAAAGTGTTAACAATTGCTTTTTAAAAGAATTCCAGAGCCTTGAGTGCCATTTTTAAAAATTAACGCGTGATTTCTTCTTTCGCGGTTTTTCCAGTCTCCCTTTTGATAAGCGTAAGCAGCAATCATAGGAACAACAGTTGTTGCTTCTGCGTATACCATCTGTTCGTTAGCAGTATCAACTTTTCCCCAAGAGTTTGCCTCCTTGAGGGTAGATGACGAGCAGGCTCCATCTCGGACATCAGCAACAGTGATCTGTATGGCATATTTATGCATCGGAACTTCAAATCCCAGGCATTCTGCACATACAACAGTGTCTTGTGCAAAGTTCTTTGGAACACCACCTCCAATCATAAACAATCCACTGTTTTTTGAAGATAATTTAACCTCGGTAAGTTCTCTAAAGTCGGCCACAGAGTCAATGGATAAGTACGGTTTACCTTCTTTCATTCTTTCAATTTGATGCATGACCAGACCAAAACCAGCACTGCAATCACTAAATGCAGGAACGAATATGGGCACATTCAGCTCATAGGCTGTTTGAATAAGAGAATTCTTTTTAACAGAATTTTTTGTCAACCACTTACCAATTTCATGAATAAATTCTCTTGAAGAATATGGACGTGGTTCGAGAGAATCGGCAATCGCTTTGATAGTTGCGTCACACTTTTGAAGCTCCTCTTCGTCGATAAATGTGTCATATATTCTGTCGATATAGTTTTCTCTAAGATAAGTATCATTAATAAACTGAGATCCTTTGTAGTGCTTAAATCCCAAAGCTTCAAAGAAATCCATATCGATTATGGATGCTCCAGTTGAAACGACAACGTCTATCATATTATATTTTAACATATCCACATAGACTTGCATGCATCCTCCTGCAGAAGTGCTGCCGGCAATAATCAGCCAATTTGAACATTCTTTGTCTTTAATCATAAGTTGAAGAATATCCGCCGCATTTGCAGTATCTCTTGATGTAAAGGACATATCCCTCATTGCATCAATAAAGGGAATAGCATCTATTTTGGAGATATCAATGTGTTTGATTGTCTCTTTTAAAAGATCTTTTTTTGTTGGTTTCATTTTTATATATAATAATTTTGTAGCAAAGATAGATAATTTAAGTTAAGAACAAGTTTTTTGCTATTTTTGCAGCAACTTACAATATATTAATTACTACATGTTTGACACACAAACTTTAAGGAGATTTGAAACTTTAGATACTCCTTTTTACTATTATGATCTCTCTCTCTTGAGACAAACATTAAAGGCTTATACCTTTTATACAAAAAAATATAATTATAGCGCTCACTATGCGCTCAAGGCTAATGCAGACAGGAGAATTCTTTCGATTATTAAGGAGGCGGGACTTGGGGCAGACTGCGTAAGTGGCAACGAGGTTTCTCTTGCACTTCAAATCGGCTTTCCTCCGGAAAAGGTAGTTTATGCAGGAGTCGGGAAATCGGATAAGGAGATAATCACTGCTCTTAAAGGCAACATTTTTAGTTTTAATTGCGAATCCATACCTGAAATTGAGGTAATTAATGCCTTAGCTTCTTCAATGGGAAAAATAGCCAATATTTCCTTGAGAATAAATCCGGATATAGATGCTCATACTC
>Ga0208826_1000532_pt1 | contig 39449 bp, 31 predicted proteins | sample AD_UKC115_MetaG_FD_184451 | JGI IMG/M metagenome (GOLD analysis project Ga0208826, IMG submission 184451) | Active sludge microbial communities of municipal wastewater-treating anaerobic digesters from Hong Kong - AD_UKC115_MetaG (SPAdes)... | ecosystem: Engineered > Bioreactor > Anaerobic >...
CGGCGCAGCTGCGCGAACGGCTGGACCAGGCCTTGGCCGGCTGAGCGTGGTGATCCCGCCGCACCGCGCCCGACCGCCGACGCGCCTGCAGGGGCGCATGCCGGCATGAACGACGAGGCGCCGGGCGCCTCCCCACGCGTGCCGGCGGCGTTCGCGCGCGCGGCGCGCGACGACGGGTTCGACGCCGACCTCGGCACCTTGCTGCGCGCCCTGGGCACGACGCCGCAGGGCCTGGACCAGGCGGAGGCGGCGCGACGGCTCGCCGCGGACGGGCCCAACGAGCCCCTGCCGCCGCGGCGCCACGAGACCCTGCGCAGCCTGTTCGCGCTCTTCGCCAACCCGCTGGTGCTGATCCTGCTGCTCGCGGCCGCGGTGTCGGCGCTGGCCCGCGACGCCGTCGGCGCAGCGCTCATCGTCACCATGGTGCTGCTGGGCAGCGCGCTGAACTTCGGCCTTGGACTGCACTCGCGCCGCGCCGTGGAGCGCCTGCGCGCCGGCATGGCGCCGCGCGCCAGCGTGCTGCGCGACGGCGTGTGGCAGGAGCGGCCGCGGCGCGAGCTGGTGCGCGGCGACGTCGTGCGCCTGGCCGCCGGCGACCAGGTGCCCGCCGACCTGCGCCTGCTGGAGGCACACGACCTGCACCTGCAGCAGGCGGCCCTGACGGGCGAGTCGGCACCGGTGGCCAAGGAGGCGATCGACGGCGCCGCCCCGCCGGGCCGCGCCGCCGAGGCGGCGCACCGCCTGTTCCTCGGCACCTCGGTGGTCGCCGGCAGCGCCATCGCGGTGGTGCTGGCGACCGGCGCGGCCACGGCCTTCGGCGACATCGCCGGCAGCCTCGCGGCGCGTCCCCCTGCTACGGAGTTCGAGCGCGGACTCGACGGCTTCGCCCATCTGATCCTGCGCACGGTGGTGTTCCTCGTGCTGTTCGTGGTGCTGATCGGCGTCGGCGCCGGGCGCCCGCCGCTGCAGACCCTGCTGTTCGCCGTCGCCCTGGCGGTCGGGCTGACGCCCGAATTCATGCCCATGATCGTCACCGTCACCCTGGCGCGCGGCGCGGTGCGCATGGCGCGGCGCCAGGTGATCGTCAAGCACCTCGCCGCCATCGAGGACTTCGGCAGCATGACGGTGCTGCTCAGCGACAAGACCGGCACCTTGACCTGCGCCGACACCGCCCTGGCGCGCTGCGTGGATCTCGATGGCCGCGACGCGCCGCAGGCGCACCGCCTGGCCGCCCTCAACAGCCGCTTCCAGACCGGGCTGCGCAGCCCGCTGGACACGGCCATCCTGCGCGCGCCACCGGCCGACACGCAGGAATGGCGCAAGGTCGACGAGATCCCCTTCGATTTCGAGCGGCGGCGCCTGGCCGTGGTGGTGGAAGCCGCGGGGCGCCGGCTGCTGGTGGCCAAGGGCGCGCCGGAATCGGTGCTGCGCCAGTGCAGCCGCATCGCCCGCGGCGAAGGCACCGCGCCGCTGGACGACACCACCCGCGCAGCGGCGGTCGCCCGCGGTCGCGCCCTGGGTGAGGAAGGGCTGCGCAGCCTCGCGGTGGCCTGGCGCGAGGTGGCCCCGGCCGCCGCCTACGGCGTGGCGGACGAGACCGACCTGGTCTTCGCAGGCCTGCTGGGGTTCGCCGATCCGCTGGTGCCGGGCGTGGCGCAGGCACTGCGCGCTCTGGCGCAGGACGGACTGGCGGTGAAGATCCTCACCGGCGACGACGAGCGCGTGGCGCGTCACGTGTGCCGGGCCGCCGGTCTGGACGTGGCACGCATCGTGCGCGGCGAGGAGATCGACGCCCTCGACGAGGGCGCGCTGGGCATGCTGGCCGAGCGCACCGACGTGTTCGCGCGCGTTTCGCCGGGGCAGAAGCACCGCATCGTGCTCGCCCTCAAACGCCGCGGGCAGGTGGTGGGCTTCCTCGGCGATGGCATCAACGACGCGCCCTCGCTGCACGCGGCGGACGTGGGCATCTCGGTGAGCGGCGCCACCGACGTGGCGCGCGAGGCCGCCGACATCGTGCTGCGCCAGCGCGACCTGCGCGTGCTGCACGCCGGCGTGGTGGAGGGCCGGCGCGCCTTCGCCAACGTGATGAAGTACCTGCTGATGGGCACCAGCTCCAACTTCGGCAACATGCTCAGCATGGCCCTGGGCGTGCTGTTCCTACCCTTCCTGCCCATGCTGCCCACGCAGATCCTGCTCAACAACTTCCTCTATGACCTGGCGCAGACGGCGATCCCCGGCGACCGCGTCGACGCCGCGCTGCTGCGCCGGCCGATGCGCTGGCACGTCGGCTTCATCCGTGCCGTGATGCTGCGCATCGGCCCGATCAGCTCGCTCTACGACCTGCTCACGTTCTTCGTCCTGCTGCACTGGTTCGGCGCCGGCGAGGCGCTGTTCCATACCGGCTGGTTCGTGGAGTCGCTGGCTACCCAGACCCTGGTGCTGTTCGTGATCCGCACCGCGGGCAACCCGCTGCGCAGCCGGCCCAGCCGCGGCCTGGCGTTGGCGGCCGTCGGCGCGGTGCTCACCGGCGCGATCCTGCCCTACAGTCCCCTGGCCGCGGATCTCGGCTTCGTGCCGCTGCCGGCGGGCTTCTTTGCCTTCCTGCTGGGCGCCAGCCTGACCTACCTGCTGTTGGTGCAGTGGGCCAAGCGGCGCGTCGCGGCCGCGTTCTCGGCAGGCAACCTCTGGGCCTGCTGAGGACCCGGCACCGCGCCGCTCAGGCGGGCGGCTCCGCGGCGCCGAGGTGGCGATCGAACCAGGTGGCGGCGAGTTCCGCCACGCGCTCGAGCGCTCCGGGCTCCTCGAACAGATGCGTGGCATCCGGCACGCACTGCAGCCGCGCGCCGGGCCGCAGCTTCGCCAGCACCGCGCGGTTCAGCGCCAGCACCTGGGTGTCGGCACCGCCGACGATGAGCAGGGTCGGCGCCTGCACACGCGCCAGCACCGTAGCGGGGGCGAGATCCGGGCGCCCGCCGCGCGACACCACGGCCGCCACGGCGCGCGGGCGCTGGGCCGCGGCGATGAGTGCCGCGGCGGCGCCGGTACTGGCGCCGAACAGGCCCAGGGGCAAGTCGCGCAGCGCCGCCACGTCGGCCACCCAGTCGAGCACGGCCGCCACGCGCGTCGCCAACAGCGGAATGTCGAAACGCCGGCGTTCGTCGGCGTCTTCCGCCTGCGTGAGCAGGTCGATCAGCAGGGTGGCGAGGCCGACACGCTGCAGGCTTGCGGCGACGAAACGATTGCGCGGGCTGTGCCGGCTGCTGCCGCTGCCATGGACGAACAGCACCAGGCCGCGCGCCGCCACCGGCAACGCGAGGTCGCCGCACAGCTCGACCTCGCCCGCCGGCACGCACACCGGCGCCAGCGTCGGCAGCGGCGCGGCGACCGGGTCGCGCCCGAGCAGGCGCAGCACGTCGGCGTCCTCTACGGCGCGAAAGTCCCCGTAGAACTGCCCGACGGCGTAGAACTCCCGCGGCACCGCCAGACAGACCACGCGATCGGCCAGCGCACGCACTGCCTGCAGGCTGTCGGCCGAGGCCACCGGCACGGCGCACAGCAGTTCGGCCGGCCCCGCCGCCCGCACCGCCACCGGCGCCGCCTGCATGGTGAGACCGGTCGCGAGTCCGTCGTCGACCACGACCACCAGCCTGCCGGCGATGGGCGGACCGGCTCCAACCGCGGCGCGGCGGGCGCGGATCACCTCGAGCTGGCGCGCCGCTTCGGCGCGCACATACGTGGCATCGGCCCCGGTGCGCGCGGCATGCGCGGCGAGCTGCACCCGGCCGGATTCGTCGACTGCGCCGATGGCCAGCTCCGGATTGCGCGGCGCGCCGAGCTTGCGTACCAGCACCACGTCGAGGTCCCCGCCCAGCGCGTCGGCGACGGCCCGCCCGAGCGGCACGCCACCGCGCGGTATGGCCAGCACCAGCGGATGCCGTCCCCGCCACGCGGCGAGGGCGGCCGCCAGCTCGCGGCCGGCCGCGGCCCGGTCGGCGAAGCGCACCGTACCGTCACGCGGCGTCATGGCGCATCGGCCACGTCGCCTTGCTGCGGCGGCCGCCGCGGGGGACGAACTTCGGGGCAAGGCAGGGCATGGGCAGACTCCTGCGGGCGATGGGCCATGGTCCGCCCGCGACGGGAGGCTGCCCTTGACGTGCATCAATCCCGCCCGGCGGCGTGGCGCCTACAGTGGCCGCATGAGCCCCTCCGACACCGCGCCGCGCCTGCGCCTGCGTTTTCTCGGCGCCAATGCCACGGTGACCGGATCGAAGTACCTGCTGGACACGGGCGCCTGCCGCGTACTGGTCGACTGCGGCCTGTTCCAGGGCTACAAGCCGCTGCGCCTGCGCAACTGGGCGGACTTCCCGGTCGATCCGTCCTCCATCGATGCGGTGGTCCTGACCCACGCCCACCTCGACCACTCCGGCTACCTGCCGCGCCTGGTGGCGCAGGGGTTCCGCGGCACGGTCTGGGCGAGCGCGCCCACGGTGGCGCTGTGCGGCATCCTGCTGCCCGATTCCGGCCGGCTGCTGGAGGAGGATGCCGAGCACGCCAACCGCAGCGGCTATTCCAAGCACCATCCGGCCGCACCGCTGTACGACGAGGCGCAGGCGCGGCGCTGCCTGCGGCAGTTCCGCAGCGTGGACTGGGAGCAGCCCTTCACCGTGGCGCCGGGTGTGCAGGCCTCACTGCGCTACCAGGGACACATCCTCGGCGCCGCGGCCGTGACCGTGGCGCATGCCGGCACCCGCATCACCTTCGGCGGTGACATCGGCCGCCCGCACGACCCGGTGATGCGCCCGCCGCTGCCGCCTGCCGGCTCGGACTGGCTGGTGGCGGAGTCCACCTACGGCAATCGTCGCCACCCGCCCGACCATCTCGAGGAGGAACTGGAGGGTGTGTTCCGCCGCGTCCTCGGCCGCGGCGGCGTGGCGATCATCCCGGCCTTCGCCGTCGGGCGCGCGCAACTGTTGCTGCACCTCGTGGCACGGCTGCGCGAGCGCGGCGCCATCCCGCCCGTGCCGGTGTACCTCAACAGCCCCATGGCGAGCGATGTCACCGCGCTGTACGAGCGCTACGGCGAGGAGCACCAGCTCGGCGCGCAGGATTGCCGTCGCCTGCACGAGATGACCACCATCGTTGCCTCGCCCGACGAGTCGCGCGCGCTCAACCGCCGCCAGGGTCCGATGATCATCGTTTCGGCCAGCGGCATGCTCACCGGCGGGCGCGTGCTGCACCACCTGCGCGCCTTCGGCGGCGACGCACGCAATGCGGTGATCCTCGCCGGCTTCCAGGCCGGCGGCACGCGCGGTGCCGCCCTGGCGGCCGGCGCACGCAGCCTGCGCATCCACGGCGAGGACGTGGCGATCCAGGCGGAAGTGGTGCAGTTGGCGGCCGCCTCGGCGCACGCCGACGCGGACGAGGTGCTGGCCTGGCTGCGCAGCGCCCCGACGGCGCCGCGCGGCGTGTTCGTGACGCACGGCGAGCCGGACGCGGCCGACGCGCTGCGCGTACGCATCGAGCGCGAGCTCGGCTGGCCTGCGCGCACCCCCGAATACGGCGACGAAGTCGATCTGCTGGCAGCCGCCGACGCCTGAGCCACGGCGCGGCGACGGGGGGCAGGCGCGGACGCGGGCGCAGTCAGTGGCGCATGAGCACCGGCAGCGTGGCGTGGTGCAGCACGTGGCGCGTCGCACCACCGAACACCCACTCACGCAAGCGCGTGTGGCCGTATGCCCCCATGACGAGCAGGTCCGCACCCTGGGCCTGGCACGCCGCCAAGAGGGCGGCACCAGCCTCATCGTCGCTGCCTTCCAGCGCGTGGCGCTCCACGCTCAGATCGTGGCGGCGGAAATAGGCGCCGATGTCGAAGGCGGGGCGCCAGCCGCCCTCGGCATAGGACGCCCGCAGTGGCCCCTGCAGCAGCACGACGCGTTCGGCCTGGGTCAGCAAGGGCAGCGCGGCGTGGATGGCGCGCAGCCCCTCGGCCGCCCCGTTCCAGGCGAGGCAGACGCAGCCCAGGCGCTCCGGCAGCACGGCATCCGCAGCGACCAGGAACGTGGGCAGGCGGCTCATCAGCACCAGTTGACCCAGGGCCGCGGGCGAGGTCCAGGCACCGTCCCCGCGTTCCAGCACCAGGGCATCGTGCCAGTTGCCGAGATGGGCCAGCACGTCCGGCGTATAGCCTTCCGCCACCTGCCACAGCGAGCGCTCCACGCGCTCGCCCATGGCCCAGGCGGCGAAGCCGGGGCCGGCGGCGAGCGCCTTTCGCTCCAGTTCGCGGCTGCTTTCCATGACCACGCTCAGCACGTCCGGCGCGATCACCGGCGGCATGGTGGCCAGGGGGGAGGGATAGACGAATGCGCCGGTGAGGGTGCCGTCCTGCCACGCCACCAGGCGGGCCGCAAAGTGCGCGCCCCCGCGCCAGTGGGCGAAGTTGTCGGCGAAGTACAGAATGTCGCGCATGGTGTAGCCCTCTCGCTGCAGGCCGCCCGGCCCGCTGCCGCGGCGCTGGCCTGGTCGTGACGATAGGCAATATCCCGGCGCAGGCCGTTGACCGGCGTCAAACCGCCGCGGTCGATGCCCCGGGACGAAACGCGCGCCGGCCGCCATGAACGGTCGCCACCGGACTTGCCGCGCCGCGGTTCAGGCCCTAGGGTGCCGCGCCATGCCACAGCGCCTCACCCGCGTACTCGCCATCGTCGCCCTGTGGTGCCTGCAGGGGCTGGTGTTCGCCCAGGAAATCGTCGACATGGCGCGCACGAACGGTGGCCAGCCCTTCACTTGGTCCCATGCGCTGTGGCTGAGTTTTCTCGCCCTGGTGCCTTGCATGGTGCCGCTCACCGTCGGACTGGTTGCCGTGGTGGAGCGCTTTCCGCTGGTGCGCGGCGAGCACGGCCGCACCTTCACTGCCCTGCTGGCGGCGGTGGTCGCGTTCGTCGTGTTGCGCGCCGTGTACGTGTACTTCATGAATCCACTGGTCAACTTCTACGACGAGCTGCCGAGCTTTGGCGCCGTGGTCCTCGCCAGCTTCAAGCGCAACTTCCTGCTGGGATGGATCGTGGTCGGCCTGGCCCAGGGCTGGTTTCTGGCCGAGCGCGCCCAGCGCGACCGCCTGCGCATCGCCCGCCTGGAGGAACACGTGACGCAGGCGCGCCTGGACGCCCTCTCGGCGCAGCTCAATCCGCACTTCCTCTTCAACGTGCTCAATTCCGTGGCCGAGCTGGTGCACCGCGACGCAGCGGCCACCGAACGCATGATCCTCAGCCTCTCGGAACTGCTGCGCCGCAGCCTGACACGGGCGCAGGGCAGCGAAGTGACCGTGACCGAGGAGCTGGCGCTGGTGCAGCAGTACGTCGACATCGAGAAGATCCGCCTCGGCTCGCGCCTGACCGTGCACCTCGCCGTCGACGCCGCGGCGAAGCAAGCTCTGCTGCCTGCCTTCCTGCTGCAGCCCCTGGTGGAGAACGCCATCGTGCACGGTGTGGCGCGGCGACGCGCTCCCGGCGAGGTGCGTCTGGACGTGCACGCCGAGGACGGGCGCCTGTGCATCGCCATCGAGGCGGACCAGGCGCCGGCCGCGGCGTCCGTCGCGCCGCGCGGACACGGCATCGGCCTGGGCAACCTGCGCGAACGCCTGCAGTGCCTCTACCCGGACGCCTGGACGCTGGACGCCGCCTTCCCCCCGCAGGGGCGATCGCGCGTGCGCCTGAGCTTGCCGTTGCGCCACGCGCCGGCCGCGCCCAGGCCCGCCTTGGCGGAGACGGCGTGATGGACCGCCGCCTGCGCGTGGCCATCGTCGACGACGAGGAACTGGCGCGCGCCCGCCTGCGCCGCCTGTTGGTCGCCCACAGCGAAGTGGCCGCCGTGGAGGAATTCGACCACGGTGACGACCTGCTGATGCGCGTGGCCGCAAGCACATTCGACGCGGTGTTTCTCGACATCGGCATGCCCGAGCGCGATGGTCTGGAGATCGCCGCCCACCTGCCGCCAGCGACGCGCACCGTGTTCGTGACCGCCTATCCGGAGCACGCCCTGCGCGCCTTCGATCTGGCGGCCGTGGACTACCTCGTAAAGCCCGTGCTGCCCGAACGTCTCGCCGAGACCCTCGCCCGCCTGGGCGCGGCACCGGCCCCGGCAGCCGCGGTGAGCGTATTCCCGACGCGCATTCCGATCTCCCTCGGACGGCGGGTGGAGCTGGTGGAGGCCGTCCGCATCGACAGTGTCATCGCTCAGGCCAACTACATCGATATACGCGTCGGCGCGCGCACCTTCGTCCTGCGCTGCCCGCTGCACAAGTTCGCGCGCGGGCTCGACCCCGCACTGTTCCAGCGCGTGCACCGCTCGATCGTGGTGCGCCTGGAGGCCGTCGCCCACATCGAACCGCTGCCGGCCGGGCGCTACCGGCTGCGACTGAAGGACGGCAGTCTTCTCGTCAGCGGCCGCAGCTACCGGCAACAGGTGCGTCGCGCCTTCGGCCTGACGGCCTGAGCACACGCAGGGCTATTCGAAATTGCTGCGAGACGCGCGATCGTAGCGCTGCAGCAGCAGTCGCTCGGTCGCCTGCGGCGCCGGTCCGGCCGACACCTGCACGGACACCTGCTTCGCCACGCGCCAGCCGCGGCCAGCGAGCGCGGCCAGGGAGCCGCCGCCGGCGACGGGGCAGCGCAAGAACGTGGATGCGCACGGCGGCGGCGCGTCCGTCGGCGCATGCGCGGGGCCGTAGCGGAGCGTGACCCGAACGGGACGGCGGCTCCTCGCCAAGGGGCCGCTACCCAAGGCATGCGTCGCGTGATGAACCGTCGGCGAACCGCTGCCCCCGCCTGCGTACCGTGGCGCCCCTGCCTGCCCGATGCAGGCGGCGAACCCGCGGATGCGACGCCACTCGCACAGCGCAAAAAGCACAACGCCCCGCAAGGGGGCGTTGTGCTCAATTGGCGGAGAGGGTGGGATTCGAACCCACGGTACGCTTGCACGTACGCCTGATTTCGAGTCAGGTACATTCGACCACTCTGCCACCTCTCCGATTCCTGCGAATCGTGCCGGTTTGGCGTCCGGTTCCCGCCGATGCGCCGTTGAGGCAGCATCGCCCCGCCGCGGTCGCTGGCGAGGGCCGCGAATCATACGGTCTGGCGACGCAGCGCACAACCCGCGCACGGGCCTCAACCGCCCTGCGCGGCCGGCGCGCCACTGCTGCGCCCGCGCTTGCCTCGCCTCCGCCCCAGCGGCATGCTATGGACGGCATCGCCGCAGGCGCCGCACCGGCGCCCGCTCGGCGGGAAAAAGCGCCGATGCGACAAGGATTTCCGCACTCAGGGTCGACCCTCCGCATGATTGAATTCGGACACCATTCGCACGTCGGCCTGCGGCGCGAGCACAACGAAGACACTTACTATGCCGATGCCGACCTGGGCTTGTGGCTCGTGGCCGACGGCATGGGCGGACACGAGCACGGCGAAGTCGCCAGCGCCATCGCGCGCGACATGCTGATTACCGAAGTCGGCAAGGGCACCCCCCTGGCGCAGGCGATCCAGCTCGCCGACGAGGAAATCATCCGCCACTCCAGCCGCAAGGCGGAGGCCTTGCCCATGGGCACCACCGTGGTGGCGGTGCGCATCAAGGGCGACGAGTTCGAGATGTCCTGGGTCGGCGACAGCCGCGTGTACCTGTGGGACGGTCAGCTCCGGCAGCTCTCGCAGGACCACTCCTACGTGCAGGAACTGATCGAACAGGGCGCCATCACCGCCGAACAGGCGCGCACGCATCCGCACCGCAACGTGGTGACCCAGGCGCTGGGCGTGACCGACCCGCAGAGCCTGCGCGTGGATACGGTGCGCGGCACGATCAAGCCGGGCACGCAGATCCTGCTGTGCAGCGACGGCCTGACCGAGGAAGTGGAGGACAGCCAGATCGCCGCCGCGCTGGCGCGCACCGACCTGTCCGCGCAGGAATGTGTCGACCACCTGATCCTGGCCGCCCTCGATGGCGGTGGATCGGACAACGTCACGGTGGTGCTGATCCGCAAGCGTTAGCTGGCGGCCGCACCGTCCGGCGGCGCGGCAGCACGCCGGGCCGCCGCCGCAAGGGTACCGCGGCGCCGACCGCGCTCAGCGCGGGCGCAATCCCTTCATCGCCGCCTGGAAGCTGGCCAGGTTCCAGGCGTTCTCGTCCTTGAGCGTGGCGTACACGCCGTCGAGCCTGCCCTTGAGGGCCGCCGCGCGATCCTTGTCGATGGCACCGGAGTTCTCGTAGGCGACGATCACGCTCTGTGCGGCCATGGCGGCCTGCTCGGCGGCATCGTAGTCGCGGTACTCGCCGCGGGCGGCATCGGCCTCGATGTCGGCGAGGATGATGTCGAGGCTGGCGCCCTCGAACTTGGTGGCGGCCACGCGCGGCAGCAGACCCTCCAACGTCGCGCGAAGCGCGCGGGCGGCGGCCAGCGTGGCGTCGCGGCTCTCCGTGGTCGCGCGATGCAGCGCGCGGGTCTGTTCCAGCACGCGCTGCTCGGCGCCCTTGTCCACGGCGGCCAGCACGTGGCGGAACATGGCGAGGTTGGAATCGTTCAGGCGCACCACGCCGGGGCCGAGGCCCGTGCCCTGGCGCGGGCCCCAGCTCTTATCCGACATGCGCTTGTGGCAGGCGTAGCAATCGAACAGCACCAGCTCGGGGAAGATGCCCTGCCAGCCGGCCTTGGGGTCGGTGAGCTGATCGAGCAGGTTGATCGCCGCCACGCCCTGGCCCACGGCCCAGTCGCGCACGCCGTTCCATTCGCCCTTGCGCTCGATCCAGTCGGCGTCGATGGTGTAGTGCGGACGGCCGAGCCAGGTGAAGGTGTCGAGCTCGAAGGACAGGCGCGGATGGCCGGCGCCCATGATGCGGTGGGTGATCATGCGCTCGCGCGTGCCCATGTGGCAGGACAGGCACAGCTGCGCACGCTGCACGGGGTCGTTGGTGGCGTACATACCCTTGGCAAGGTTGTCCGCGTGCGCCACCTTCTTGTCGGCGTGGGCGTTGAGCCATTGCTCGGCGCCACCGTGGCAGGCCTCGCAGCCGACGCCGTCGGACAGCTGGAAGCGCTCACCGCGCTGCGCCGCGGGCACGTTGTCGGCGTGGCAATCCAGGCACACCTTCGCTTGCGTGGGATCGCCCAGCCCGAGCTTGGCGGCGATCGACTTGGACTGCGCGTTGCCGAGGATGGCGTAGGCCTTGGCGTGGGGATCGGTCTCCTGCCAGATGGCGAACTCGTTCTGCTGCACGTGCGAGTCGCGGAATGCCTGCGAGGCGCCGTGGCAGACGCTGTTGCTGCAGGAGGCCACGCCCAGGTGCTTGTGCGCGGCGATGGCCTCGACGGCGCCGGCGGCCTGGGCGGAACCCAGGCCCAGGCCCGGCAACAGGCATGCGAGGACTGCAACGATCCCGGTACGCAGCTTCATCGCCAACCTCCCCAGTCCGGCGTGGGCCGCCACCACAGCGGCGCGTGCGCGCAGATTATGCCATTGGGCGGCGCCACGGCCAGCCCCGGCCGCCGTCAGGGAGGCGGATCGAGCTTGAGCCACAGGCAGCTGCCTCGGCTGGCCTTCTCCACGGCGGCCAGACGGGCCGCATGGGCTGCCAACTCGGCGCCATCGGCGCAGCGCACGCGCAGGGACGGACGCGGCAGCGCGCCCGCGGCACCCGGCGCCGCGTGGTTGCCGGGCGACACGTCGGACGACAGTTCCAGCGCGCCCTGCCCGGCCGTCATGGCCAGGTAGACGTCGGCCAGCAGCTGCGCGTCGAGCAGGGCGCCGTGCAACTCGCGGTGGCTGTTGTCCACGCCGAGGCGCTTGCACAGCGCGTCCAGGCTGTTGCGCTGGCCAGGGAACTGCTCGCGTGCGAGGGCCAGGGTGTCGAGCACGCCGGCATGGTCGCTGAGGCGGCCCGCGCCGATGCGTGCCAGCTCGGCATCGAGGAAACCGACGTCGAAGGCGGCGTTGTGGATCACCAGCTCGGCACCGCGGATGAAGTCGAGGAAATCGTCCGCCACCTGCCCGAACAGCGGCTTGTCGGCGAGGAACTCTTCGGTCAGCCCGGTGACCTCGCGGGCGCCGTCCTCCATGGCGCGCTGCGGATTGAGGTAACGGTGGAAGCTGCGGCCGGTTGGACGGCGCTGCACCAGCTCGATGCAACCGATCTCCACCACGCGGTTGCCGCGCCCCACTTCCAGGCCGGTGGTTTCCGTGTCAAGGACAATCTGGCGCATGCGTAATCCTTGGTTTGCGGCAATAAGGCATCCGCGGCGTCGGCCGGCGCGGGGGCCGCCCAGCCGTGGTCGGAGCGGCCTTGCCGGCCGATGGCTAGGCTCTGAGTGCCTGCGCCGCGGCCCGCGCCGCGGCATCGACACGCTCGTTCTCGGTGTGGCCGGCGTGGCCGCGCGTCCAGCTCCAGCGCACCCGATGGCTCGCCGTAGCGGCGGCGAGGCGCTGCCACAGGTCCTGGTTCTTCACCGCCTTGCCATCGGACGTGCGCCAACCGTTTGCGCGCCAGCGCGGCAGCCATTGCTCGATGCCCTGCTTCACGTACTGCGAATCGGTGGTGATGTGCACGGCGCATTCCCGCCGCAGGGCCTCCAGCGCGGCGATCGCCGCCATCAGCTCCATGCGGTTGTTCGTCGTGGCCAGCTCCCCTCCGCTGAGCAGCTTCTCCACCGCGCCGTGCCGCAGCAGCGCGGCCCAGCCACCCGGCCCGGGGTTGCCCAGGCAGGCGCCATCGGTGAATACCTCGACCTCCCGCGCTGCAGTCACGCGCAGGCCCGGTGGGCACCGCCGGCGGCGAATCGCGGCGCCAAGGCCACGTCGCGCGCCGTTCGCCGCCGCAGCGGCGTGGCGGCGCGGCGCCGCTTGCGCGCCAGCAGGACAAAGCTGGCGCGCAGCGGATCGAGGCTACGCTGCCAGCCACCCGCGTGCAGGTCGAGTCGGTCCAGCGGCATGTCGGCCCGCGGCCAGGCTGGACCGACGCGCTTGACCGCATAGGTGTCCACGCCGTGCCGTGCCAGCGCGCGGCGCCACTCCCCCGCCGACTGCAGGTGCAGCGCCGCCTCGCCGCGCGACTGCTGCGCGGCCAGCCAGCCGCGCCAGGGGGTCCAGCGGGCGAAGCCCACCACAATGGCCGTCCCTTCCGGCGCGAGCACGCGCGCAATCTCGTCCTGCAAGGCCAACGGGTCGCGCACCACTTCGGCCGCGTGCTGCACCAGCACCAGGCGGAAGCCGTCGTCGGCGAAGGGCAGGCTCTCGACCGCGCAGGCCGCATCGCCGGCGAGGTGCCGCGGGCCGTCCACGTGCAGCCGGATCAGGCGTCCCAGCATGGGCGCCGAGACCACCTTCGGGGCGTTGGCGTGCGGCCGCACGAACAGGCCCTGCTGGCCGTACAGCCCGGACAACTGCGGCGCGATCGCGGCCAGCTCCACATCGAGCAGGGCACGCGCGGACGCCAGGGCGAACAGGCTGTGGGACATCGAGGCCATCGCAGCGAAGGGAGCGCGCATTGTGCGACAGGAGCGCCCCGGCCGCACAGGGTCGCGTGCGTTAAGCCGTCTTAACCTGCCATGGCGATGCGCTGGGTATAGTCCCGCGCCCCTCCGTCCGCGCGACTGCCGTGCTCGACCTGCTGCCGGTTCCGGCCTTCGACGACAACTACCTGTGGCTCGCCGCCGACGCGGCGGGCGACGCCGTGGCGGTCGATCCGGGCGATGCAGCGCCGGTGCGCCGCGCCCTGGAGCAACGCGGCTGGCGCCTGCGGGCGATCCTGGTCACGCACCATCACGACGATCACCAGGGCGGCGTCGCCGCGCTTGCCGGCGAGACCGGAGCCACCGTGTACGCACCAGAGGATGGGCGCATTGCCTTGGCCGACGTGCGCGTGGCCGACGGGTCGCGCGTGGTGCTCGATGCGCCGCCGATCGACTTCGAGGTGATTGGCGTGCCCGGTCACACGCGCAGCCATGTCGCCTACCACGCCGACGGCCTGCTGTTCTGCGGCGATGCGCTCTTCAGCCTGGGCTGCGGACGGCTGTTCGAGGGCACGCCGGCGCAGATGCTCGCCTCGCTCGATCGGCTCGCCGCCCTGCCCGCCGACACCCGCGTGTGCTGCGCCCATGAGTACACGCTGGCCAATGCGGCCTTCGCCGCGAGCGTCGAGCCGGGCAACCCGGCGCTGCAGCAGCGCCTCGCCGAAGTGCGACAGCAGCGCCAGCGCGGCGAACCCAGCCTGCCAAGCACGCTCGCCATTGAGCGCGCGTGCAATCCCTTCCTGCGCGTTGACGCGCAGGCGGTGGTTGCCTGGTGCGCGCGGCAGGGCGATGCCACGACCCGCGCGGCGCGTCTTGCGCTGCTGCGCAGAGCCAAGGACCAGTTCCGGGTGCCGGCGGGATGGTGAGGTGGTGCTTCCGGCGCAGCGCCCTGGCACTCGGCGCCGGACTGCTGCTTGCCGCCTGCGCTTCCGCGCCGCGCAAGGCCGCGCCCGCATTGCCGGCCGACCTCCCTGCCGGCGCGCCCGCGCCCGCCACGGTGGCGCCAGCGCCGACGGATTTCCCCCAGCCAACAGCAGCCGGTCCCGTGGCGTCGCAGCCACCGGTCGCTCCGGAGAGTCTGGTCTCGCCCTGGGACCGTCTGCGCGCACGCCTGGCCATGCCTGGCTGCGACTACAACCCCGCCGTGCAGCGCTGGGCCCGGCTCTACACCCAGGGTCCGCAACGTTTCTCCGCCAACCTCAAGCGCGCCGCCCCCTTTCTCCTGCTGGTCCTGGACGAGCTCGAGCGGCGCGACCTGCCTGGGGAGTTCGCCTTCCTGCCCTATCTGGAAAGCACCTACGAGCCCATTCCGGCGCAGGGCAACAACGCCGCCGGCATGTGGCAGTTCGTGCCCGGCACCGCCCGCGCCGCCGGCATGCAGATCCAGCCAGGGTACGACGGTCGCCTCGACGCCCTGGCCTCGACCCGTGGCGCCGTCGACCTGCTCGCTCGCTACCAGGAGGAGTTCGGCGACTGGCGCCTGGTCGACATGGCGTTCAATGCGGGCGAGTTCGGCGTGAAGCAGATGCTGCGAGGCCAGAGTGATCTCAGCGCCGAGGCCCTGGGAAGACTTCGCCTCAGTCCAATCACGCACGAGCACCTGGCCAAGTTGCTGGCGCTGTCGTGCATCCTCAGCGAGCCGGAACGCTACCACGTGGAACTGCCCCAGTTGGACGGCAGCGAACGCCTGCTGCCAGTGGAGCTGGAGCGGCCGATCGACTTGCGCGTGGCGCAGCGCCTGGCTGGCATCGACGGCGAGGAGTTCCAGCGCTGGAACGCGGCCTATCGCGGCACGCAGATGCCGAGCGGCGCGCCGTCCCGCCTGCTGCTGCCCGAGCCGGCGCGCACGCGTTTCCTGGAGCGTTATGCGCAGATGCCGCCGGAGCAATGGCACGACTGGAGTGTGGTCCGGCTCGACGCGCCGCGCAGCGTGGACGAGCTGGCGCAGGCCGGCGGCGTGGAATCCAACCTGCTCGGGGTCGTCAATGGCGTCGACGGCGACCGCGCCTTCGCCGGCGGCGCCAGCGTGCTCCTGCCGAGCCACGCCGCTGCCAGCTTCGGCACGCCCGTGCGCCCGGCCACCGTCCCCGCGCCGCCCGCGGGAGACGTGCGTACCCACACCGTGCAACCCGGCGACACCCTCTGGGACATCGCGCGCCGCTATCGCCTCACGCTGAGCCAGCTGCTGCGCTGGAACGGCTTGGGGGAGCGCGCCACGCTGAGCCCTGGCCAGCGCCTGCGCGTGGCCGCGCCCGACTAGCTAGCCCGCGCCCCGGCCAGCCCCCGCACAGCCGGCCGCCACCGTCCGCTACCGTCCGGTGCATGGCGTGCGGGTGCCGACGGCTTTCGTTACACTGCGCGCGCCGCGCGGCAGCAACCGGCCGATGCCCCGCATCACCCCGCTGCTGCCGCGCCGGCCGCAGCGCCGCCCCGGCTTGGAGCCGCCGCGGCGCGCCTCATCCGGCCAGCCGCGGCGCCCGGCGCCCTTCCCGGCCTGTCACACGTTCAAGCGGAGGATTCATGGGTTTTCTCAGCGGCAAGCGCGCCCTCATTGTCGGCATCGCCAGTCAGCGCTCCATCGCCTGGGGCATCGCCAATGCAATGCATCGCGAAGGCGCGCAGCTCGCCTTCACCTACCAGAACGAGCGCCTCAAGGACCGTGTGGACGAGGCGGCCAGCACCTTCGGCTCAAACATCGTGCTGCCCTGCGATGTGGCCAGCGATGCGGAGATCGGCGCGCTGTTCGATGCCCTCGCCGCGCACTGGAGCGACGGTTTCGACGTCCTCGTCCACTCCGTCGGCTTTGCGCCGCGCGAGGCCCTCGCCGGCGGGTTTCTCGACGGTCTGACGCGCGAGAATTTCGCCATCGCCCACGACATCTCCAGCTACAGCCTCGCCGCGCTGGCCAAGGCCGCCCGCCCGCTCATGCAGGGGCGCAACGGTTCCGTGCTCACCTTGAGCTACCTCGGCGCCGAACGCGCGCTGGCCAACTACAACGTGATGGGCTTGGCCAAGGCCAGCCTGGAAGCCTGCGTGCGCTACCTGGCCTACAACCTTGGTCCGGAAGGCACGCGCGTGAACGCCATCTCGGCCGGACCGATCAAGACCCTGGCCGCTTCGGGTATCGGCAACTTCCGCAAGATGCTCGACCACGTCGAGGAGAATGCACCGCTTCGCCGCAGCGTGAGCATCGACGAAGTCGGCAACGTGGCCGCTTTCCTGTGCTCGGATCTCGCCTCGGGCGTAACCGGCGAGATCACATACGTCGATTCCGGCTACAACATCCTCGGCATGACCGGCCTGTGAGACGCCGCCGCCAGGAGGCGAAGCAAAAAGGGCTGCCCCGGGGCAGCCCTTTTGCATAGCAGGCGCCGCAACGCAGGGGCCGTCAGGGAATCCGGTCCTCGGCGATCTCGATCTTGGTCTGCTGGCGCAGGCTGGCAATGAAGGCCCGCTCGGCCTGGATCGCACCGATCTGCTGCAACTGCTGACGCACCTGGTCGCGCCCGGCGGTATCGACCTTTGCCGGATCCCCGTCATGCACCGCCTTGAGCTGCAGCAGGGCGTAGCCGTGGTCGGCCAGGGATGCGATACCGGTGCTGGGCTTGCCCTCGGCGGGCCGGGCCAGCTTGAACAATTCGGCCACAAGCTGACTGTCGACGTTCGCCGCGTTACGGCCCAGTCCTGCAGCGCTTTCGAGCTTGAGCTTGCTTTCCGCCGCCAGCTTTTCCAGCGTCTCGCCCGCGGTCAGGCGCTTGGCCAGACCCTCGGCCTGCTCGCGTGCCAGCGTGGCGGTCTTCTCCGCCACCAGGCGCGAGCGCACGTCCTCGCGCACGGCGTCGAGCGGCTTGGGCGTGGACGGCTTGTGTTCGGCCACGCGCACCACGACGCGGTGATTCGGACCGAGGTCGACCGGGTCGGACACGTTGCCGCCGACCAGCACGGCCTCGGAGAAGGCGGCCTTCACCACCGCCGGATTGGCGGCGATGCCCTCGCCGCCCCGGCGCGTGATGAGGCCGGTCTTGCGGATCTCCAACCCGAGTTTCTTGGCGACGTTCTCCAGCGACGACGGATCAGCGTTCACCGCATCGGTCAGCTTGCCGGCAACCTCATTGAAGGCACGCTCGCGCTCGGTTTCCTGCAGTTCCTTGGCGATCTCGCCCTTCACTTCCTCCAGCGCTCGCACGTGCTCGGCGCGCACGTCGCGCAGCAGGATGACGTGGTAGCCTTCGGCGGACAGCACGGGGTCGGAGATGGCGCCCTTTTCCATGCCGAACAGCGCCGCCTCGAAGGCAGGATCGGTGACGCCCTTCTCCAACCAGCCCAGATCGCCGCCCTGGGCGCGCGAGCCGAGGTCGTCCGAGCTCTGCTTGGCCAGGGCGGCGAAATCCTTGCCGGCCTTGGCCTGACTGGCCAGGTCCTGGGCCTTGGCCAGCGCCTTCTTCTGCGCTTCGGCGTCGGCATTCTTGGCGACCTTGATCAGGATGTGCGAGGCCAGGCGCTGCTCCGGCGACACGTAGCGCGCCTTGTCCTTCTCGTAGCGCTCCTTGATGGCCGCGTCATCCACGGCGGCATCCAGTTTCATGGAGGCGGCGTCCATCTCGACGTATTCGAGAGCCACCTGCTCAGGAGTCACGAATTCCGACGCATGCGCCTTGTAATAGCTCTCGATGTCGGCGTCGGCGATATCCTGCGGGGCGACCACGGGCTTGGGCAGGACAACGTAGTCCGCATCGCGGGTCTGGTCGCGCAGCTTGATGTAGGCATCGATGTCGGCCGCAGTGACGACGCTGGTGGCAGCGATCTGACTGGGCAGTTCGCGCACCGCGAGATCCTGACGCACGCGCTCCTGGAAGCCCAGCGGCGACATCCCCTGGGCCGACAGGGTCGCCTTGTAGATCGCATCGTCGAACTTGCCGCCGGTCTGGAAGGCGGGGATGTCGAGGATCTCCTGTCGCACACGCTGGTCGGTGACGCGCAGGCCGAGCTCCTCGTTCGCCGCGAGCACGAGCTGCTCGTCGATCAGGTTGTCCAGCACCTGACGCTTGGATTCCGGGCGCTCGAACTGGCTGCCGTCGAATTGCGCACCCATCATGCGCATCATCTGCTGGCGATATTCGTTGAAGCGCTGCGTGAACTGGTCGGGCGTGATTTCCTTGCTGCCCACCTTCGCCACCCAAGTATCGGTATGGGCGATGAAGTAGCTCTCGATGCCGAAGAAGGAGAACACGAAGATCAGCGCGCCGAGCACGATCTTGGCGATCAGTCCGGAGGTCTTTTCTCGCAGGGCTTGCAGCATGGATCCGACTCGTCTGTGGGCAAGGGGCACCCGACCTGGCGCGGGAACCCGGTGTGGCCGCGCCCCGGCGCGGCGGTGTGGAAGGGGACAACCAACCTGCTGAAACGACGAGGGCGCCAGCACGGCGCCCTCGGAGATACTGGCGGAGTGGACGGGACTCGAACCCGCGACCCCCGGCGTGACAGGCCGGTATTCTAACCGTCTGAACTACCACTCCGCGGACTTGCGCTGCTTCCGCAGGTGGGTCGCCGCGCGGCAGACCCGCCCAGAAAAGCTGGTGGGTGCTGAGGGTTTCGAACCCCCGACCCTCGCCTTGTAAGGGCGATGCTCTACCGCTGAGCTAAGCACCCAAGGCGGAACAGTTTTTCAGTTTAGGGCATCCTTGAGGGCTTTGCCAGCCTTGAAGCTCGGATTGGTCGATGCCTTGATCTTGATCGTCTCGCCCGTCTGCGGATTGCGGCCGGTGCGCTCGGCGCGCTTGCGAGCGGTGAAGGTTCCGAAGCCGACCAGGGTCACATCCTCGCCCTTCTTCAGTGTCGCCGTGATCACGGCGATCACCGCTTCCACGGCCTTTCCGGCGTCCGCCTTGGTCAGTTCCGCGGCGTCGGAAACAGCGCCGATGAAGTCAGCCTTGTTCATGTGCATTCCCTCAAGATTACTGCGACTCGCGCCATGCGATGTCGGAACGTGAATGCCGCGGGGCGCGGACCTTCGCGTCCGCGCCGCCTGGCGTGATTGATGATCCACTGCCGCCGTGACGGTGAGTCGCCCGGGCCGCGGCGGGCCTTTATACCAGCGCCCCGGGGGGCACGCAACACGATTTCTCGCTGATTTTCCCCGGATTTGCGCGCTTTTCGATGATCGTCGCGCTGCGCCCGCCAGTGCCCGGCGCGCGCACTGCTGTTCAGTGCGGCCGCACCGGCGCGGGCGTCGCGGCATCCTCGCGCTTGCCTTCCACCACCGCCTCCGACGCCTCACCGGCGGCCTGCCCCGCCGGCCCCAGCGGGCGCTCCAGGGCGATGTCGAGCACCTCGTCGATCCAGCGCACAGCGTGGATCTCGAGCGACTCGGTCACGTTCCTGGGGATGTCGGCGAGGTCCTTCTTGTTCTCCTCCGGGATGATCACGGTGGTGATGCCGCCACGGTGCGCCGCCAGGAGCTTTTCCTTCAGGCCGCCGATCGGCAGCACCCGTCCACGCAGGGTGATCTCGCCCGTCATCGCCACTTCCGAGCGCACCGGAACGCGCGTCAGGGCCGACACCAGCGCCGTGCACATGGCGATGCCTGCGCTGGGACCGTCCTTGGGCGTGGCGCCCTCCGGAACGTGCACGTGGATGTCGAGCTTCTGGTGAAACTCGGGATCGATGCCCAGGCGCTCTGCGCGCGCGCGCACCACCGACAGCGCCGCCTGGATGGACTCCTGCATGACGTCGCCCAGTTGGCCGGTGTGAATGAGCTTGCCCTTGCCCGGCACGATGGTGGCTTCGATGCTGAGCAGATCGCCACCAACCTGGGTCCAGGCCAGACCGGTGACCAGCCCCACTTCATTCTGCAGCTCGGCGCGACCGAAGGTGAACTTCTGCACACCCAGGTACTGGTCGAGATTGCGGCTGTCGATCGCGGCTCGTCCGCCGCGGCGCTTGCCGACGGAGGCCTTGGCCGCTGTCTTGTTGCCCTTGGTGGGCTTGCCCGATTTCGCCTTGTCGGCCTTCAGCGTCAGTTCCTTGACCACCTTGCGGCAGATCTTCGACACCTCACGTTCCAGGTTGCGCACACCCGACTCGCGCGTGTAATAGCGAATGATGTCGCGCAACGCCTCGTCGGCCACCTCGATCTCGTCGGCCTTGAGTCCATTGGCCTTGATCTGCTTGGGCAGCAGGTAGCGCTTGGCGATGGCGATCTTCTCCTCCTCGGTGTAGCCGGGGATGCGGATAACCTCCATGCGATCGAGCAGCGGCGCCGGGATGTTGAGCGAATTGGCGGTGGCGATCCACATCACCTCGGACAGGTCGAAGTCGACCTCCAGATAGTGATCATTGAAGGCGCTGTTCTGCTCCGGATCGAGCACTTCCAGCAGGGCCGACGACGGATCGCCGCGGAAGTCCATCGACATCTTGTCGATTTCGTCGAGCACGAACAGGGGATTGCGGCTTCCGACCTTGTTGAGGTTCTGAATGATTCGCCCGGGCATCGAGCCGATGTAGGTGCGGCGGTGGCCGCGGATCTCCGCCTCGTCACGCACGCCTCCGAGTGACATGCGCACGAACTTGCGATTGGTGGCCTTGGCGATCGACTGCCCCAGGGAGGTCTTGCCTACGCCCGGCGGACCCACGAGGCACAGGATCGGCCCCTTCATCTTGTTCACGCGCTGCTGCACGGCGAGGTATTCGAGGATGCGCTCCTTGACCTTCTCCAGGCCGAAGTGGTCGGCATCAAGCACGTCCTCGGCGGCCTTCAGGTCCTTGCGCACCTTGCTGCGCTTCTTCCACGGCGCGCCCACCAGCCAGTCGATGTAGTTGCGCACCACCGTGGCTTCCGCCGACATGGGCGACATCTGCTTGAGCTTGTTCAACTCGGCCCTGGCCTTGGCCTCGACGGCCTTGGGCATGCCGGCGTCGGCGATCTTGCGCGCCAGATCCTCGGCCTCGTTCGGCGCTTCGTCGAGGTCGCCCAGTTCCTTCTGGATGGCCTTCATCTGCTCGTTGAGGTAGTACTCGCGCTGGCTCTTCTCCATCTGCGACTTGACGCGTCCACGGATGCGCTTCTCGATCTGCTGCACGTCGATCTCGCCATCGACGAAGCCCATCAGGGTTTCCAGCCGATCACCGACATCGGACGTCTCCAGCAGGCGCTGCTTGTCGGCCAGACGGATCGAAAGATGCGCGGCCATGGTGTCGGCCAGCCGGCTGGGGTCGTCGATGCCGGCCAGCGTGGTCATCAGTTCCGGTGGCGTCTTGCGGTTGAGCTTGACGAACTGTTCGAACAGCGACACCAGCGAGCGCGCGGCAACCTCGATCTCGCGCTCGCTACGCGAATACACCGGCTCCAGAGTGCGCACGTGGGCGACCATGAGCCCTTCGCGGTCGCCAAACTTCACCACCTCGGCGCGCGCGGAACCCTCCACCAGCACCTTGATCGTGCCGTCGGGCAACTTGAGCAACTGCAGCACCGAGGCGAGGGTGCCAATGGAATACAGGTCGGCATCGCGAGGATCGTCGACATCGGGGCTGCGCTGCGCCACCAGCAGGATCTGCTTGTTCCCGTCCATGGCGGTGTCCAGTGCACGAATGGACTTCTCACGCCCAACGAACAGCGGGATCACCATGTGCGGGTACACCACCACGTCGCGCAGCGGCAACACTGGCAGCTCGACGATGTCGGAGGCCGGCAGGGCTGGGGTCTTATCGGTCTTGTCCATGGGTTCCTACCTCGATTCGGGTGCGCGCGCTCCGCACGAATGCAGCCTGAGCGCGCGCTGATGCAGCGTCAAGTGCGGTCTGGACCCGGGAATGCAAGAGACGTGCGCGCCGGACGGCGCGCACGGACAATCCGCGCGACGGGCGGCGCCTATTCCGAGGCGGCGCGGGACTGCAGGTTGCCGCGGTAGATGAGGTAGGGTTCGGCCTGGCCGTTGATCACGGCCTCGTCCACCACCACCTTGCTGACGTGCTGCAGCGAAGGCAGCTCGTACATCGTATCCAGCAGCACCTGTTCCAGGATGGTGCGCAGGCCGCGTGCGCCGGTCTTGCGCTTGAGCGCCTTGCGGGCGACGGCGTTCAACGCCTCCGGGCGGAACTCCAGCTCCACCCCCTCCATCTCGAACAGCTTCTTGAACTGCTTGACGATGGCGTTCTTGGGCTCGGTCAGGATCTTGACCAAGGCCGCCTCGTCGAGCTCCTCCAGCGTCGCGACGACGGGAAGGCGTCCGACGAACTCGGGGATCAGGCCGAACTTCACCAGATCTTCGGGCTCGACGTCGGCCAGCACCTTGCCGACGCTGGCGCTGTTCTTCTTGCTGCGCACATCGGCGCCAAAGCCGATGCCGGTGGACTCGCCGCGCTGCTGGATCACCTTCTCCAGGCCGGAGAACGCGCCGCCGCAGATGAACAGGATGTTCTTGGTGTCGACCTGCAGGAACTCCTGCTGCGGATGCTTGCGCCCGCCCTGCGGCGGAACCGAGGCGACGGTGCCCTCAATGAGCTTCAGCAGGGCCTGCTGCACGCCCTCGCCCGAGACGTCGCGGGTGATCGACGGGTTCTCGCTCTTGCGCGAGATCTTGTCGATCTCATCGATGTAGACGATGCCCGTTTGCGCCTTCTCGACGTCGTAGTCGCACTTCTGCAGCAGCTTCTGGATGATGTTCTCGACGTCTTCGCCGACGTAGCCCGCCTCGGTCAGGGTGGTGGCGTCGGCAATGGTGAAGGGCACATTGAGCAGGCGTGCCAACGTCTCTGCCAGCAGGGTCTTGCCCGATCCGGTAGGACCGATCAGCAGGATATTGGACTTCGCCAACTCGACCTCGTCGGCCTTCTGTCGCGTCTCCAGGCGCTTGTAATGGTTGTACACCGCCACGGCGAGCGTCTTCTTGGCGCGGGTCTGGCCGATGACGTACTGGTCAAGCACGTCCATGATCTCGCGCGGCTTGGGCAGGTGGCTGCGCGCGCTGGCGGCCTTCTCTTCCAACTCCTCGCGGATGATGTCGTTGCAAAGCTCGACGCACTCGTCGCAGATGAACACGGAGGGACCGGCGATCAGCTTGCGGACCTCGTGCTGGCTCTTGCCGCAGAACGAGCAATAGAGAATCTTGCCGCCTTCGCCCGATCGGCCTTGCCGCTCGTCAGTCATGCTGTGCCTCTGAAACGTCCGATTTCCGCTTTCGCGCGGAGAATAACATAGCCTGCCCGCCCTGCCGCAAAGGCAGACCGGGGGCGGTTTGGGGAGAGCGAGCGGAACGCGAAGGGCGCGTGAATCAGGCCTTGACGCTCTCGGCCGGGCGCTTTTCCAGCACGCCGTCGATGAGCCCGTAGTCCTTGGCGTCGGCCGCGCTCATGAAGTAGTCGCGCTCGACGTCGCGCGCGATCTTTTCGATCGGCTGCCCGGTGTTGTTGGCCAGGGCCTCATTGAGCCGCTCGCGCAGGTAGAGGATTTCCTTGGCCTGGATGGCGATGTCGGTGGCCTGTCCCTGGGCACCGCCCGACGGCTGGTGGATCATGACGCGCGAATTGGGCAGCGCGAAGCGCTTGCCCTTGGCACCGGCCGCGAGAAGGAAAGCCCCCATGCTCGCCGCCTGGCCGATGCACATGGTGCTCACGTCCGGCTTCAGGAACTGCATGGTGTCGTAGATCGCCAGCCCTGCCGTCACCGAACCGCCCGGGCTGTTGATGTACAGATTGATGTCCTTGTCGGGATTTTCCGACTCCAGGAACAGCAACTGCGCCACGACCACGTTGGCCATGTAGTCGTCGATTGGACCCACGAGGAACACCACGCGCTCCTTCAGCAGGCGCGAGTAGATGTCGTAGGCACGCTCGCCGCGGGCGGTCTGCTCGACCACCATCGGCACCAGGTTCAGACTGCTCGGCTCGATACGCTGGGACATGACGACTCCGCAAATGTGGGATGGCCCGCGCCGCCGGTGGCACGACCCGCGGGAGCGGCGCCGGGGCACCGCTCCAAGAGCATGTTACGAGATCGGTCGCATGACCTCGGTGAAGGTCTGCTTGGCTTCGGTGGTACGCGCGTGGTCCGCGATCCACTCCGCCACCTGGTCTTCCAGCACGCGACTTTGCAGGCCGCTCATGAGTTGGGGATCGCGGTTGTAGAGTTCAACCACCTGGTCGGGCTCCTCGTAGGTCGAGGCGATCGCCGCCAGGGTCTCGGCGACGCGGCGCGAGTCGACCCGCAGCTGGTTCTGGCGCGCGACTTCGCTCAGGAGCAGGCCGGCCGCCACGCGGCGACGCGCCGCGTCAACAAAGCCTTCCGGAGCGAACTTGGCATCCTTCTGGCCCTGCTGCTGGGCCTGCGCCTCGGCCTGCCGCGCGAGGGCGCGCGACTCGCTTTCGACCATGCCCTGCGGCAGGTCGATCGAGGGATAGGCAGCCACGAGCTTTTCCACCACCTCCGCCTTGAGCCGCGCCAGCAGATTGCCCTTCAACTCGCGCTCGAGATTGGCGCGCACGTCGGCGCGGAACTTCTCCAGGCTGCCGTCGTGATTGCCGAAGCTGTCGAAGAACTGGGCATCGAGCGCCGGCAGCATCGGTTCCTGCACCCGCACCATCTTCACTGCCAGCGCCGCGACCTTGCCAGCGAGGTCGGCATTGCGGAACTCCGCCGGGAAGGTGACTTCCAGCGACTTCTCCTCGCCCGCCTTGATGCCGACGAGCTTGGCTTCAAGTTCGGGGAACAGCGCGTTCGAGCCGATCACCGTGCCGACGCGATCCACGCCGCTCTCGGGGAAGCGGTAGGCTCCAGCTTGGGCGGAATACTCCAGGAGCACCATGTCGCCGGTCTGCGCCGCGCGCTCCACCGCGTTCCAGGAGCGCCGCTGCTGGCGCAGGGTCTCGATCATCTGGTCGACGTCGGACTCGGCGATATCGGCCGTGACGCGCGTGATGTCGAGTTGGGCCACATCGATGGTGCCGATCTCCGGCATCACCTCGAAGGTCGCCACGTACTCGATCTCGCCAGCACTGGGGGCCGCCGTCGTGGACACCTGCGGCGGCATGGCCGGCCGCAGTTTCTCCTGCTCGATGGCCTCGCCCAGGGTGTTGCGAACCAGTTCGGAGAACGCCTCGCCGCGCACCTGCGCGCCGAAACGCTGCTCGATCACCTTGGCCGGCACCTTGCCCGGGCGGAAGCCCTTCAGGCGCACATTGCGGCCGAGTTCCTGGATGCGCGAACGCACCTGCGATTCGAACTGCTCCGCCGGAATCCTGACGGTGAGCTTGCGCTCGAGCTTGCCCACGTTCTCAACCGAAACTTGCATGCTTGCTCCTCGAACGGCACGGGCCACGCATGGACGCAGGGCGTCTTGGCGGGCGCCTGAAAGATACTGGTGCGAAAGGAGAGACTCGAACTCTCACGGGTCACCCCACTGGAACCTAAATCCAGCGCGTCTACCAATTCCGCCACTTTCGCGCCGGCCGCCGTGTCGCCACGTCGACCGCGTACGCTCGCGGGAATCATCGGGGGTGCCGGAAAGCTGAGAAGAGGTGGTGGGCCGTCAAGGATTCGAACCTTGGACCTACTGATTAAGAGTCAGCTGCTCTACCAACTGAGCTAACGGCCCACACTCTGCACAAATTTTACCGAACTGGGGTGGACGATGGGACTCGAACCCACGACAACCGGAATCACAATCCGGTACTCTAACCAACTGAGCTACGCCCACCGTAAACCGTCAACCGATCGCCTGGCGCGCCCGACAGGACTCGAACCTGCAACCGCCGGCTTAGAAGGCCGGTGCTCTATCCGGTTGAGCTACAGGCGCAGTCGCTGCGAGACCAAGCTGGTCGGGGTAGAGGGATTCGAACCCCCGACATCCTGCTCCCAAAGCAGGCGCGCTACCAGACTGCGCTATACCCCGAATCGATCGAAAATCTGCGGCAACCCGTGATTTTCCGAAAGGTTCGAGATGGTACGTTCGCCGGCTGCGGGCAGTCAATCGGCCGCGGCCTTGCCTGGTACACCACGCTCCACCCTGTTCCCGGCGTCGATGCCAAGGGCAGCTGCGCCGGTCAAACAAAAAGGTGCCGAAGCACCCTTCAAGGCAAATGGCGCGCCCGGAGAGATTCGAACTCCCGACCACCAAGTTCGTAGCCTGGTACTCTATCCAACTGAGCTACGGGCGCGTGCTGCTTGCATCTCGCCCACCGCGCTGGGCGCGGCAGCCGAGACGCGGAATTATTCCGAACCAGACCGCCTTCGTCAACACCCGCCGTGCAATCCCTGCGTGCCCACGCCGCCTCGCAGCGACAGCGGCGACCGCCGTACGGCCGAAGGAATCCTTCCGCATACACGCGACCCGGCGCGCACGCGCGAGCCCTGTCGATCCGCGCTATCGTGCCGCCATGCCGCGCCGGCGGCGCCCCATGCCCAGGCCTTCCGATGACTGTCCCGCACTGCCTCACCGCCGCGTCCGCGCCGCGCCGGATAAGCGCGTGAACCCCGGCGATTCCATGCGCCTGCGCGTGGTGCGCGCAGGCATTGACACCTATCAGCAGGCGGTGGTCTACATGCACCGCGACTGCGAGGTGTGTCGCTCCGAGGGTTTCGCCGCACTCACGCGCCTGCATATGCGCGTGGACGGACGCGAGATCATGGCCACGCTCAATGTAGTGGTCGGAGATCTGTTGCCGCCGGACGCCGTGGCCCTATCGGAAGCCGCCTGGCTGGCGCTACAGCCGGCGCCCGGCGCCATGGCCACGTTCCACCATCCCGAGCCGGCGCGCTCGTCGGGGGTCCTGCGCGCCAAGGTGTTCGGACAACGGCTCGATTATCCCGACTACCTCAACCTGATGCGCGACGCGGTCGAGAACCGCCTGTCCGACATCGAGCTGGCGGCCTTCGTCACGGCCTGCGCCGGCGAGCGCCTGGACCATGGCGAAACCACGGCGCTGACCCGCGCCATGATCGAGGTCGGACAGACCCTCGACTGGGGCGCCGGTCCGGTGCTCGACAAGCACTGCGTGGGCGGACTGCCCGGCAACCGCACCACACCCATCGTGGTCGCCATCGTCGCCGCATTGGGCTACCGCATTCCCAAGACTTCGTCCCGCGCGATCACGTCACCGGCGGGCACGGCCGACACCATGGAGGTCATGGCCCCCGTGGCGCTCGACCTGCCAGCCATGCGTCGCGTGGTGGAACGTGAAGGGGGCTGCGTGGTGTGGGGCGGCAATGTGCGCCTCTCGCCCGCGGACGATGTGCTGATCCGCGTGGAGCGTCCGCTGGACTTCGACAGCGACGGGCAGCTCGTGGCGAGCGTGCTGTCCAAGAAAGTCGCGGCCGGCTCCAACCACGTGCTGATCGACATGCCGGTAGGTCCAACCGCGAAGGTGCGCTCCGACGCCGCCGCGGAATCGCTCACCGGCCGTCTCGGCGGCACTGCGGCGGCGCTGGGCCTGCGTCTTGCCGTACAGCGTTCGGATGGCCGCCAGCCGATCGGTCGCGGCATCGGACCGGCACTGGAGGCGCGCGACGTGCTGCAGGTGCTGCGCGGCGATGCCGCGGCTCCACAGGACCTGCGCGAGCGCGCCATCGCCCTGGCCGGCGAGTTGCTCGATCTGGTGCCGGGCAACGTGGTGGGCCGCGGCCGCGTGCTGGCGCGCGAGACACTTCTGTCCGGCCAGGCCTTGCGCAAATTCCTCGCCATCTGTGAGGCCCAGGGCGGCTACACCGAGCCGCCCCAAGCGGCGTTCCACGCTCCGGTGGAGGCGGTCCGGACCGGGGTCGTGGCCAGCGTCGACAATCGCCGCCTGGCCAAGGTGGCCAAACTGGCCGGCGCGCCCACCGCAGCGGCGGCAGGGGTGGATACGGACACGCGCATCGGCGACCGCGTCGAACGTGGACAGCCGCTCTACACCGTGCATGCGCAGTCGCGCGGCGAGCTCGACTACGCGCTGGAGTACGCCCGCAGCCAATCCGACATCTTCGCCATCGACGCGGGAGACGTGGCGTGAACACCGTACTGCTGCCCTTTCCTGCGCAACGCCGTCTGGCGGAAGAGCTGGCGCCGCTGCTGGATGCTCGGCTCGGCCACCTGGACTGGCGCCGCTTTCCCGACGGCGAGTCGCTAGTGACGATCGACGAGGCGCTGCAGGGCGCCGACGCCGTGCTGCTGTCTAGCCTGAACCAGCCCGACGCGCTGGCGCTCGCCTTGCGCTTTGCCGCGGCGACCGCGCGGGAGTTTGGCGCGCGCTCGGTGGGGCTGGTGGCGCCCTATCTGGCCTACATGCGCCAGGACCGGCGCTTCCACCCCGGCGAAGCGGTCAGCGCGCCGTTGTTTGCCGCCTTCCTGCAGGAGGGCGTGGATTGGCTGGTCACAGTGGATCCGCATCTGCATCGGATCGACCGCCTCGAGCGCATCTTCCGCATCCCTACGCGGCACGTTGCCGCGGCTCCCGCGGTGGCGGCCTGGATCCGCACCGAAGTGGTCCATCCGCTGCTCATCGGTCCGGATGGCGAGAGCGCGCAATGGGTAGCGCATATCGCCGCCCTGGCCGAAGCGCCCTTCCAGGTTCTGCACAAGGAACGCCGCGGCGACCGCGACGTGAGCGTCAGCCTGCCCGACCTCGCCGCAGCCGCCGGGCGCAATCCCGTCATCGTCGACGACATCGTTTCCTCAGGTCATACGGTCATCGAAACCCTGGGCCACCTTGCGCGCCTTGGCATGCCCGCCGCGACGGTGGTGGCGATCCATGCGGTGTTCGCCGGCGATGCCTACGCCGCACTTCAGGCGGCCGGAGCCGCACGCATCGTCAGTTGCGACAGCATCAGCCATCCGAGCAACGCGATCGCGCTGGCCAAACTGCTGGCACCCGCGTGCCGGGAACTGCTGGGCACCGACCACCCAGCGGCGGCCCGTACGAAGGCGTGAAGGCCGCAGCGGGTCGGCCGGCAAGGATTCCGGCCGTGGGGGCCGACAAAAGCCACTGGAGGGAAGCAACAAAAAAGCCACCCGAAGGTGGCTTCCTGTACTGGCGGAGAGAGAGGGATTCGAACCCTCGATAGAGCTTTTGACCCTATACTCCCTTAGCAGGGGAGCCCCTTCGGCCTCTCGGGCATCTCTCCGGATTCATTCGTCATCGCGCTGCGCGCGATGGCCGTTCGTCCTGTCGCACCGCGCAAGCACATCGAACGGGCCGCGAAGGATACTGGCTCGCCGTGCGACGGTAAAGCCTGCGCTCAGGCGCCTTCCCCGCCCTCGCCCCCGCTGTCCGGACCGGTCTGCTCGCGCTTGATGCGCTGATAGATTTCCTCGCGGTGCACGGCCACGTCCTTGGGAGCATTGATGCCGATGCGCACCTGGTTGCCCTTGACACCCAGCACGGTCACCGTCACCTCGTCCCCGATCATCAGGGTTTCCCCCACGCGGCGAGTCAGAATCAGCATGTAGTTATCTCCTTTCGCCTCGATCCTCGGTCCACTGTCTTCGTGCCGCCCCTGCCTGCAGCCCGGCCACGAAACATTTCGACCCTTGAGCTGCCTCCTGCGCGCTCACGGATTCCCCCCTGAGGCCACCCCGCGGACAAGGCCCGCGGCGCGAATCTCGAGCGCGCAATTCTCGGCATCCCGGCCCGCGCGCATCTGCGCCGGATACTAGCCGAGCCCCCTGCCCCACGCAATGCAAGCGGCATTCCACTTTCGGCCTCAGCCAAGCCGCTGCGCCACCCAGGTGGGAACCGCAGCCAAGGCTGCGGCGAGTGCCGGCGTGTCCTCGCCACCACCTTGTGCCATGTCGGGCCGCCCGCCGCCCTTGCCACCGATCTGCTGCGCAACGTGGGCGACCAGGTCCCCCGCCTTGACCTTGCCGAGGGGCGCACCGTGCACGCCGCCGATGAGGCTGACCTTGCCGCTGCTGCTCGCCGCCAGCAACACCACGCAGTCGGCGAGCCTCTGCTTGATCTGATCGACCGCCTCGCGCAAGGCCTTGGCGTCGAGCCCATCGAGGCGTGCCGCCACCACCTTCACGCCATGCACATCCTGCGCCGCGCCGGCGAGGTCCTGCGTGGCCGCGCTTGCCGCCTTCGCCTTGAGGGATTCCAGTTCGCGCTCGAGCTTCTTCTGCCGATCGAACAGCTGGCGCAGCTTGTCCACGACCTCCGCCCCGTGCGCCGACAGCAGTTGCGCGACCTCGCCCAGACGCTGCTCCTCCTCGCCCACGAAGGCGAGCGCTGCGGCGCCGGTCAAGGCTTCGATGCGGCGCACGCCGGCGGCCACGCCGCCCTCGCTGACGATCTTGAACAGACCGATGTCGCCCGTGCGGCGGACGTGCGTGCCGCCGCACAGCTCGGTGGAGAAATCGCCGAACTTCAGCACGCGCACCTGTTCACCGTACTTCTCACCGAACAGGGCCATGGCACCGAAATCCAGCGCCTCCTTGTACGCCATCTGACGCACGTCGGCGACTTCGTTGCGCCGCACCTCGGCGTTGACCAAGTCCTCGATGCGGCGCAACTCCGCGGCCGTCACCGGCTGAAAGTGCGAAAAGTCGAAGCGCAGGCGATCGGGCGCGACCAGCGAGCCCTTCTGCTGCACGTGGTCGCCGAGAACGCTGCGCAGTGCGGCGTGCAGCAGATGCGTGGCGGAGTGGTTGAGCACGGTGGCACTGCGACGGCCCGCATCGACCTCGGCGTGCAGGACGGCGCCGCGGCGCAGGGTCTTGCCCTGCCAACGGCCGACGTGGCCGTGGAATACACCCGCGAGCTTGACCGTGTCGCCGACGGCGAATTTCCCAAACGTCGTGGACAGCACACCACGGTCTCCCACCTGGCCACCCGACTCGGCGTAGAAGGGCGTGCGATCGAGGATCAGCGTGGCCTCCTCGCCGTCGGCGAGTTCCTCCAGCAGGCGGCCATCGCGCACGATGCCAACCAGGGTCGCAGACTCGACACCCAGATCGTCGTAGCCGGCAAACTGTGTCGGCGGCAACTGCTGGATCGCCTCGGCCGACAGCGTGCCCTTGGCTTCGAACTGGCTCGCCGCGCGGGCGCGTTCGCGCTGCTGCTCCATCGCCGCTTCGAAGCCGGCCATGTCGACAGCCAGGCCGCGTTCGCGCGCGATGTCGGCGGTGAGGTCCACCGGGAATCCGTAGGTGTCGTAGAGGCGGAAGGCGTCCACGCCGGGAATCATCGCTCCGCTGCGCGCAGCGACGTCCTCGAACACCTTCATGCCCTGCTCCAGGGTCTCGCCGAAGCGTTCTTCCTCGCCCCTGAGCGCCCGCTCGACGGTATCGCGCTTTGCCACTAGTTCGGGATAGGCCTGGCCCATCACATCGATCAGCGGCCCGAGCATGCGGTAGAAGAACGGCTGCTTCTGTCCCAGCATGTAGCCGTGGCGCAGCGCGCGGCGGATGATGCGGCGCAGGACGTAGCCGCGCCCCTCATTCGAGGGCAGCACGCCGTCGACGATGAGGAAGGCGCAGGCGCGGATGTGGTCGGCGATGACACGCAGCGACTTGTTCTCAAGATCGGCAGTGGCGGTCAGGGCGGCCGCTGCCTTGATCAGGTGCTGGAACAGATCGATCTCGTAGTTGGAGTGCACGTGCTGCAGCACGGCCGAGATGCGCTCCAGCCCCATGCCGGTATCGACGCAAGGCGCGGGCAACGGCGTGAGCGTGCCGTCGGCGCTGCGGTCGAACTGCATGAACACGTTGTTCCAGATCTCGATGAAGCGGTCGCCGTCTTCGTCGGGCGAACCCGGCGGGCCGCCGGGGATGTGCGCGCCGTGGTCGTAGAAGATCTCGGTGCAGGGTCCGCAGGGCCCGGTGTCGGCCATCTGCCAGAAGTTGTCCGAGGCATAGGGCGCGCCCTTGTTGTCGCCGATGCGGATGATCTTCTCCGCCGGCAGGCCGACCTCGCGGTGCCAGATGTCGTAGGCCTCGTCGTCCGTGTGGTACACGGTCACGAGCAGGCGCTCGGCGGGAATCTTCCACACGCCGGTGAGCAGCTCCCAAGCGTACGTGATGGCGTCGCGCTTGAAGTAGTCGCCGAAGCTGAAGTTGCCCAGCATTTCGAAGAATGTGTGGTGGCGCGCGGTGTAGCCCACGGAATCCAGGTCATTGTGCTTGCCGCCGGCGCGCACGCAGCGCTGCGAGGAGACGGCGCGGGTGTAGCTGCGCTTCTCCGCCCCGAGGAAGACGTCCTTGAACTGCACCATGCCGGCATTGGTGAACAGCAGGGTGGGGTCATTGCCCGGCACAAGCGGGCTGGAGGGCACGACGGTGTGACCCTTGGACCGGAAAAAGTCCAGGAAGCTCTGGCGGATTTCGGCGCTGGTTCTCATGGCGGCTCGGAGGGCAGCGGCAGCTGCCGGGGGAGGAAACACGCCCCGCCGAGCCTGAGACGTTCCGCCCCGAGCGCTCAATCGAAATCGTCGGAAGAATCGTCCACGTCGTCGGCGTGGGTAAGACCCCGTACTGTGGCGGCATCGAAGCCGCGGCGCAAGAGGAAAGCCGCGCGGCGCGAGCGCTCGGCGGTGTCGGCGGCCGGCCGCGCGCCGAAGCGGCGGCGATACAGGCTACGTGCCAGGGCTTCCCAATCGGGGCTTTCCGCGTCGATCGCGGCAATGGCTGCCGCGTCGTCGAGGCCGTGCCCGCGCAACTCGGCGCGGATGCGCCGCGGCCCATGCCCCTGGGCGATGCGCGTGCGCACCAGTACCCCGGCGAAACGACCGTCGTTCTGGAAATTGAGCTCCTGCAGACGCCCGATCGCCAGTTCCGTCTCGTCGCGCGCGTAGCCGCCCTGGCGCAGGCGGCGCGCAAGGTCGCGCGCGGAACGTTCGCGCCGCGCCGCCAGGCCCAGCGCCTTGCTGAAGGCGCTGGGGCGGTCCCTGTCGTCTGGCCCGCGTTCCACGCTGACTGCGCCGTGCGGGGGCAGGCCGGACGCCAAGCGCCGCGGCCGCCGCAGGCTCAGGCTTCGTCTTCCACTTCAACCGCGGCCGTGGTGGCGGCGGCCGCGAGCTTGCTGGCCATGAGCTTGGCGCGCAGCGCCTCCTCGATGGCCTTGGCGACGGCCGGGTTCTCCTTGAGGAAGTTGCGCGTATTTTCCTTGCCCTGGCCGATGCGCTCGCCGTTGTAGCTGTACCAGGCGCCGGACTTGTCGACCAGCTTGTGGTCCACGCCAAGTTCGATCAGCTCGCCCTCACGGGAGATGCCTTCGCCGTAGAGGATCTCGGTCACCACCTGCTTGAACGGCGGCGCGAGCTTGTTCTTCACCACCTTGATGCGCGTCTCGTTACCGATGATCTCGTCGCCCTTCTTCACGCTGCCGATGCGACGGATGTCCAGGCGTACCGAGGCGTAAAACTTGAGCGCGTTGCCGCCGGTGGTGGTTTCCGGACTCTGCCCAGGCATCATGACGCCGATCTTCATGCGCAGCTGGTTGATGAAGATCACCAGGCAGTTGCTGCGCTTGATGTTGCCGGTGAGCTTGCGCAGGGCCTGGCTCATCAGCCGCGCCTGCAGGCCGGGCAGCTGGTCGCCCATCTCGCCCTCGATTTCCGCCTTGGGCGTCAGCGCCGCCACCGAATCGACCACCACCATGTCGACGGCGTTGGAACGCACCAGCATGTCGGCGATTTCCAGCGCCTGCTCGCCAGTATCCGGCTGGGAGACCAGCAGGTCGTCGACGTTCACGCCGAGCTTCTCCGCGTACAGGGGGTCGAGGGCATGCTCGGCGTCGACGAAGGCGGCAGTGCCGCCGGCGCGCTGGCATTGGGCGATGGCCTGCAGGGTCAGCGTGGTCTTGCCGGAGGACTCCGGACCGTAGATCTCCACCACGCGGCCGCGCGGCAGGCCGCCGATGCCAAGGGCAAGGTCGAGCATGAGGGAGCCGGTGGGCACCACTTCGGCAGCCTCGGCGCTGCGGTCGCCCATGCGCATGACCGCGCCCTTGCCGAACTGCTTTTCGATCTGCGAGAGGGCGGAAGCCAGGGCGCGGCGCTTGTTGTCGTCCATCGTGATGTCCTCAAGGCGTGGAAACGGAGTGGCGGCACGGTGCAGCCACGATGTCGCAGGAAGCGAGACGCGGCGCCGGGAAATCAGCATACGGGCGGCAGCGGCCCGGCGACATCGGCGGCAGGCTCGCCCGCACGTAGGAAAATTCCTGCTGCGGCTTGTTGCGCAGCGGGGCACTCATCGGTTCGGCCTCACGAGGCCGCAGTACAGCCCCTCGATGGCGAACTCCTGCTCGGGCCGCACCTCAATGGGGCTGTGCTCGGCATTGCAGGGCAACAGGCGGACACGGTCGCCGCCGAGCTGCAGGCGCTTGACGGTGATCTCCTCGTCCACCCGCGCCACCACGATCGCGCCGCTGCGCGCGCTGGCGGTGCGATGCACGCCGATGAGGTCGCCGTCGAGGATGCCTGCCTCGCGCATCGAGTCGCCGCGCACCTGCAGCAGGTAGTCAGGCAGGGGCGAGAACAGCGCGCGATCCAGCACGACTTCGGCATGCACCGCGGCATCGGCACCGATCGGTCCGCCCGCCGCCACCCGCCCGAGCACCGGCAGGCGCAAGGTCTGGTCCTCGCCATCTGCACGCCCGCGCAAGGCCAGTTCGCCCTGCGATGACGGCGGCGCCTGCAGCACGCGAATGCCGCGCGCTCGCCCCGGTACGCGCTCGATGGCACCGGCAGCCTCGAGGGCATCGAGGTGGTATTGCGCCGCACGCACGCCCTTGAAGCCGAGAGCGCGCGCAATCTCCGTCTGCGATGGCGGCATGCCCTCGACCTCGATGCGCTCGGCAATGAGGGCGAGGATGGCCTGTTGGGTGGCGGTCAGCGACATGGTTAGTAGCAATACTACTAACACTCGCCCTACGGCGCCAGCCCCCGCAGCCGCGGCCTATTGCAGGCGGTCCAGCCCCCGCAGCGCTGCCGCCACGGTCTGGCGGCGCACCGCCTCGCGGTCGCCAGCGAAATGGAACAGCTGCGACTGCGCGTAGCCACCGCGGCGCTTCCAGCCGATCCACACCGTGCCGACCGGCTTGCCCGGCAAGCCACCGCTGGGTCCGGCGATACCGGTCACGGCGACCGCAACCGTGGCGCCGTAGCGCGCCAGCGCGCCGGACACCATTTCAACGACGGTTTCCTGACTCACCGCCCCAGTGCGCTCCAGGGTATGGGGATTGACGCCCAGCAGGGCTTCCTTGGCCTCGTAGCTGTAGGCCACCACCCCGCCTTCGAACCAGGCCGAGCTGCCGGCGATGTCGGTGAGCGTCTTGGCGATCCAGCCGCCGGTGCAGGATTCAGCGGTGATCAGCATCTGGCCACGCTGCTGCAGCGATTGCGCCACGCGTTCGGCCAGGGCCTGGAGTTCGGTGTCGGTGGGAATGGCGTCGGTCATGGCGCGCCACTATAGGTGGGTGCCAGCAGCGAGACCATCCTCGGCGCGGGGCGGCACGTTGGCCTGCCCCTTCGCTACACTTCGCCGTTCGCCTCTGCCCCCTCGTCCGCAGCGATCCATGCCCGCCGACCTCGCCCAGCACACGCCGCTCATGCGCCAATACTTCGCGGCCAAGGCGGCGCACCCGGACGTGCTGCTGTTCTTCCGCATGGGCGATTTCTACGAGCTCTTCTACGACGATGCGCGCAAGGCCGCGCGCCTGCTCGACATCACCCTCACCCAGCGCGGGCAGTCGGCGGGGGCACCCATTCCGATGGCCGGCGTGCCCTACCACGCGGTGGAGAACTACCTCGCGCGGCTGGTGAAACTGGGTGAGTCGGTGGCCATCTGCGAGCAGATCGGCGACCCCGCCCTGGCCAAGGGCATCGTCGAGCGCAAGGTCGTGCGCATCGTCACGCCGGGCACGGTGACCGACGAGGCGCTGCTCGAGGATCGGCGCGACACGCTGCTGCTGGCCATCGCCGCAGGCAAGACGGGCTACGGACTGGCGTGGGTCGATCTGGGCAGCGGGCGTTTCCTCGTCAACGAGATGGCCGCGCCGGAAGGGCTGGCGGCGGAACTCGCGCGCCTGACCCCGGCGGAGACCCTGATCGCCGAGGACGGCGCCTGGCCGCGCTGCGTCACCGAACTGCCCGGCCTGCGCCGCCGCGCGCCCTGGCACTTCGACCCCGAGACGGCCCTGCGCCAGCTCACGCGCTTCTTCGGCACACGGGATCTGTCGGGCTTCGGTTGCGAGGACCTGACGCTGGCGATAGCCGCCGCGGGCGCCTTGCTCGGCTACGTGGAAGAGACGCAGAAGAGCGCCCTGCCCCACCTGACCGGCATGGCGGTCGAGAGTCTGGCCGACACCATCGCCCTGGACGCCGCCACGCGCCGCAACCTTGAGCTCGACTCCCACCCCAGCGGCCGCACCGAACACACCCTGCTGGGCGTGCTCGACCGCAGCACCACGCCCATGGGCGCACGCGCGCTGCGCCGCTGGCTGCACCGTCCGCTGCGCGAGCGCACCGTCCTGCGCCGCCGCCATCAGGCGCTGGCGACCCTGGTCGACCAGCGCCGCTATGGCGCCCTGCGCGAGGCCCTGCGAGGCGTGGGCGATCTCGAGCGCATCCTGGCGCGCGTGGCGCTGCGCTCGGCGCGTCCGCGCGACCTGTCCACCCTGCGCGACGGCCTGGCCCTCACCCCGACCCTGCGCAGCGCGCTGGCCGGGTGCGACAGTCCCCTGCTGGCCGAACTGCTCGACCGTCTCGGCGACCACGCCGACACCGCGGCGCACCTCGCCCGCGCCGTGGTGGAGCAGCCGCCGGCGCTGCTGCGCGACGGCGGCGTGGTCAAGCCCGGCTTCGACGCCGAACTGGACGAGCTGCGCGCCCTGTCCACCAACGCTGACCAGTATCTGGTCGACCTCGAAGCGCGCGAGCGCGCCGCCAGCGGCATCGCCACGCTCAAGGTCGGCTACAACCGCGTGCACGGCTACTACATCGAAGTCAGCCACGCCAACGCCGACAAGGTGCCGACGCACTACACACGGCGGCAGACGATCAAGGGCGCCGAGCGCTACGTCACCGAGGAACTCAAGGGCTTCGAAGACAAAGTGCTGTCGGCGCGCGAGCGTGCCCTGATGCGCGAGCGCGCGCTGTACGAGGGCCTGCTCGACGACCTCACCGCGCGCCTGGGCGCGCTCAAGCAGGCCGCCGCGGCGATGGCCGAGCTGGACGTGCTGGCCAGCCTGGCCGAGCGCGCCGACGCGCTCGCCTGGAGCGCACCCGAGCTGGACGACGCGCCCGGCATCGACATTGAGCGCGGCCGCCACCCGGTGGTGGAACAGGTGCGCAGCGATCCCTTCGAGCCCAACGACCTGCGCCTGGACGAGGCCCGGCGCATGCTGGTCATCACCGGTCCGAACATGGGCGGCAAGAGCACCTACATGCGCCAGGCCGCGCTGATCGTGCTGCTGGCGCACATCGGCAGCTACGTGCCGGCGCAGCGCGCGCGCCTGGGCCCGATCGACCGCATCTTCACGCGCATCGGCGCGGGCGACGACCTCTCGCGCGGCCAGTCCACCTTCATGGTGGAGATGAGCGAGACCGCCAACATCCTGCACAACGCCACCGCCCACAGTCTGGTGCTGATGGACGAGGTCGGGCGCGGCACCTCCACCTACGACGGCCTGGCGCTGGCCAAGGCCTGCGCGGTGCAGCTGGCCACGGTCAACCGCGCCTGGACCCTCTTCGCCACGCATTACTTCGAGCTGACCGAACTGGCCGGCCAGTACGAGGGCATCGCCAACGTGCACCTCGACGCCATCGAATACGGCGAGGAGCTGGTGTTCCTGCATGCGGTCAAGGAGGGGCCGGCCAACCGCAGCTTCGGCCTGCAGGTGGCGGCCCTGGCGGGTCTGCCGCGTCCCGTCATCGCCGCCGCGCGACGCTACCTCTCGGCGCTGGAAAGCCAGTCGCCACCTCCCGCCACCGCTGCCGCCGCACTGGAGCAGCCGCGGCAGATGGGCCTGTTCGCCGAACCTTCGGCCGCCGAGCGGGCGCTGCGCGAGATCGACCCGGACGAGCTGACGCCCAAGGCGGCGCTGGAAGCCCTGTATCGCCTGCGCGCCCTGCTGGGCTGATCCGCCGGGTATCGCCAAGCGCTTGGGCTTGCCTGCGCATGACCCGCCGCAAGGGTTGCGCACCGGGCGCGGCCGATCGAGTCATAGCGCCTGTCAATCGAACGTTTCCGATCCTTCAATTTTCCCGGAGCGCCGCATGGCGCTACCGTGTCCCTGCCGCAGCGGCGCGTGATCTTCCGCACGCGGCACCGCCGACGTTCGAATCCCCCACAGGAACGCCGGTGAGCGCCATCCCTGATCCGAGGAGAGTCGCATGACCACCGCAGCGAATTGCCCGTTCCATCACGCCGCCAGCGGCGGCCCCCGCAACCGCGACTGGTGGCCGGACCAGTTGGACCTCAGGCCCTTGCATCAGCACTCGCCCCTGTCCGACCCCATGGGCGCGCAGTTCGACTACGCCTCGGAGTTCCAGCGGCTTGATCTCGCCGCCGTGAAGCGCGACCTCACCGCGTTGATGACCGATTCGCAGGACTGGTGGCCGGCCGATTTTGGCCACTACGGGCCCCTCTTCATCCGCATGGCCTGGCACAGTGCCGGCACCTACCGCATCGCCGACGGCCGCGGCGGCGCCGGGGCCGGCCAGCAGCGCTTCGCGCCGCTCAACAGCTGGCCCGACAACGCCAACCTCGACAAGGCGCGCCGGCTGCTGTGGCCGATCAAGCAGAAATACGGTCGCAGCATCTCCTGGGCCGACCTGATGATCCTGGCCGGCAACGTCGCCTTGGAGAGCATGGGCCTCAAGACCTTCGGCTTCGCCGGCGGTCGCGCCGACGTGTGGGAGCCGGACGAGAGCGTGAACTGGGGCGCCGAGCGCGAGTGGCTGGGGGACCAGCGCTACGCCGGCGAGCGCGAGCTGGCCAAT
>Ga0208826_1000533_pt1 | contig 39405 bp, 37 predicted proteins | sample AD_UKC115_MetaG_FD_184451 | JGI IMG/M metagenome (GOLD analysis project Ga0208826, IMG submission 184451) | Active sludge microbial communities of municipal wastewater-treating anaerobic digesters from Hong Kong - AD_UKC115_MetaG (SPAdes)... | ecosystem: Engineered > Bioreactor > Anaerobic >...
GGCTCAATGGTATAACGATTCCTCAAGTGATAAAAACAGGCTCCCCAATTCGGGGAGCCTGTAAACTAAACAAACGCTTCGGCTAAGCCATTTCGTATTTTTCTGACGCGATCTGCGACTTTGGGACACCCATAGCTGCTAAATGCTTGTGCATTGCATCCATCATCGGTAGCGGACCGCACATGAAGTAGAACAGTTCCTTATAGTTCTCCGGTAGCTTCGCTAAGAGCAATTCTTTGGTGATATAGCCTTTGTACTCACAAGCCTCCGGATTTAGCGGTTTTTCAAGCACCTGAACTAAAGTCATGTTCAGACGGGATTTCAGGCTCTCGAATTCATCTTGGAAAAGGACTGTCTCTTCGTTTAGGTCGCCATAAAATACATACACGGGCCTTTTATCGCCTTTATCCGCCATTGTGTTCAGAATGCTCATGATTGGCGCAATGCCAATACCACCGCCTAGAAGTACTAAGCCCTTTTGCATACGCGGGTCATCCAAGTCGAAGGTCCCATAAGGCCCATCCACATACATCCTCTCACCGGGTTTCCATTCTGAGATGGTGTTGGTAAAGTCTCCAGCTTTCTTAATTGAGAAGCGGATCGCATCCCACTCGGTACTCCCTGAGTAAGAGAAAGGATTGCGGCTGATCACAAATGGTGAGTTTCCGCGGCTAATCCAGGCTACCTGACCGGCTTTAAAGGCAGGGCGTTCGAACCCATCCGGTAAAAGATACACAGAATAGGTATCTTTGCCTTCGCTAACAACTTTTTCAATTTTGTAAGGATGCTTCGCTAGGATTAAAGGTCGGATAAGGCGAATATACAGGGCTAATCCACCCCAAATCACCATAAGCACAATCCAAGCAGCAGTCATCGCCGAATTACGCATATAGTAATTCCGGCCGAACATGTGCCACAGCCCAAATACCATGATACACAAAGTGAAAATGTCGTGTAACAACAGCCAGGTGGTATAGCTGATCTTGAGCTTCTTCCGGAAAATCGATGTGATCGCAATCAGGATTAACCCCACTAGGCCAATTATGCCTGCTTGCAACCAGAAAGGCTCTTCGAAAAACAGCTCTTGACCTGCAATCAAGATGATTGGATGTAAAAGGATCAAGCCCACAGATACAGCTGAGATCACGTGGTGGGTCTTGTACATCTTATCCAACGGGATAGAATCAGCTAACCAAGGCATTCGCGAAATGGGCAAGAACTGCATTCCAACGATGGACATCCCAAGGAAAGCTAAAGCCACGGAGATATCCCGCATAGGCCACACCCAGTTGGCATTCAACAGCATTATTGTGACGGGTGTTAGCGTCAGAGCAACACAAACTATTAAGAAGATTACAAATTTCGTTTTATTTGACATGAAATCTCCGCACTAAAGTTCAATTTGCAAGCTTAAGGACGCACTAAACCTTCTGTGCTCACACCGCTGAATTCAGATAAGTCTTCAATTGAATCGTACATAAGTTGTAATACGTATTCTGGGTTATGCACGTAGGCGGCTGGTTCCTTGGTGACAAACATCAGGTTGTAGGCAGCCTTGAGCATTCGTGGGGTAAATGCTTTAAACTGATTGGGGTAAATTGCTTCCCCTTCGCTGACTTCGCCATCGCCATTGGTATCGATAAAGGCGTATGGATATACCTTGGGCTCGAAGATGAAACCTACACCAGATTTCGCGTTGGCGTAACCTTGTAAAGCCTTGATTAATACCTGCCGCATTCCTTCGATCTCATCATAGGTGCTTTCAGTAGTCCCATCGCCATCATAGTCCACCTTGGACATAGAGATTTTCTTGTAATCCTGATAGCTTTGTACATCAGAGTGGCAGGTGGAGCACAAGTTTGCGTCACTACCTTCAACTTCCTTAGTGTGGAGCGAGTGCGGATCATGGCACTCGGTGCAGGAATTTACGGGTTCGGCATGCTTGAAGGTGCCCACATAAGATTTACCCTCATATTGATATCCCATTCCACCATCTGCGCCCAACTGTACCGAAGCTGCAGCTAAGTAGTGCACACCTAAAAGCGCCTGGCCTTCGATTACATCATCTTCGCCTACGCCGGCATTCGTGATGGCAGCATCAACTGCAGCAGATGAACCCATACCACTATGACAGGTCATACAAATGGCGCTATTGCCAAGATCGGTAAATTCTTTCCCATTGGGTAAGGTCACCGACGTGAGTTTATCAGCAGCGTCATTGTGGCACGTGGCGCAGTTGATTGCATCGACTATCTTCCCAGGCGCATCCACGACCCCAAAAGCCGAACCGTCATTCCCAATGTAATCCTGAAAACCCGTGGAACTGTGGCATTTTGCGCAGACAACCGGAACTTCTGCTGGATCTTCTTCATTCCAGTGCATAAAAGCTTCCGAAGCTGCATCGGCATGCGCAGAGCCAGCCCATTTGGCAGACACCTCATTGATGAGTGCCATTTGGTTTACTTCGGTAGGTTCTTTCACTTCTTCCTTGGTTGTGCATCCTACCCACGCCACCAAGGCTATTGCAATAACAGCGATTAAAATAAACAGGGAATTCTTTTTCATACTTTTTCTCCTCTCAAGAAGATATAGAATTACTTTCACCACTAATTATATATAGTTTGCACCAGAAGTCAATGTGAATTTTTTCACCAAAGGCAATAACAATAGGTTAAAATACCCTGCTAATACTTTAATTATTCTCAATAACCATCTCTCCTTTCTAATAAAATTCTGCTACAAACATATGGACATTAAAGACATCTAAATCATTTTTCTTCTATAGAGAGCTCTTCGCGCTGCCGATTAATCCTCTTTTTCAACCGAAATAGATGCCATACGTAGCCAAAAATAAGCACAAATATAACGATATATCCAGCAATAAAATACGAAAACGTATCAGGCATCAGCTTGATCCTCCCAATCAGCATCGATCTCAGTTTGCAACCGCAGCCGCATAAGTGCCTCTTCAGCTTGCATCAAACGTTCCCGTTGTAAGAGCAAAGCAACATACACCACCGTGAATGCCCCTAAACTGATGAACATCGTCGTCAACATCGGCTGATTCAAGTTCATGTCTACTCCACCAGACCCAAATATAATCGGGTGAATCGTGCGCAGGAGGCGGGCTGAAAAGAAGGTGAGCGGTACGGTAACAAATCCAATAATCGCATAAATGGAGCTAAACTGTGCCCTTTTTGAGGGCTCATCCATACTGCGGCGCAACAGAATAAAAGCAATATAGGTAAAAGCCATGATGGTGACCGTGGTTAGTCTTGGATCCCAGGTCCACCAAGTATTCCAAATTGGCCGTGCCCAAATCATCCCGCTAAGGATGCAAATCACTGTAAACAGCAAGCCGATTTCGACACTGGAAGCAAGCAGCCGATCCCACTTGAGGTCTTTATGCACCAGATAAAGGATCCCAAAAACGGCTGCCATTAGAAAAGCTAACATGCCCACCCAGGCAGCACTCATGTGAAAGTAGAAAACCTTCTGTACGAGGCCCATATTCACTTCGATGGGCGCATAAAAAATAACCATAAAAAAAGCAAATACAAACAAAATTGCAGCAAGGATGGAAAGGATTGTGATTGTTTTATTCTCTGATAACATATTCAAACACCAGTATTGAAACTACAGTCATAATAACATCATAAACAAGCAAAAGATTTATCCAGCTTTGAAATTCCGGTACTGAAGAAGCAGCGATAATCGCACTGCCAGATTTTACCACAGCCATATTCACTGGTAGCAATAATGGGAACAATAGCACAGGTAAAAGCAAATCGCGCATGCGCGTTTGCACTGTCATGCTCGAGATCAGCGTACCGGCTGCACTATAACCCCAGGCTCCCAACATTAAGATGCCAAAAAAGCGCAAATCGAACAGAGATTGATTATAGAGTAAGGAATAAATAGGAATGACCAAGATTGCTAACCCAAACATCATCAGCAAGTTGGTAATCATCTTCGCTAAGTAAATCACCGAGAGTTCCGGAACAGCCATCATTAGCCCTTCAAAAGAGCCTTGATCCTGTTCCGCAGCAAAAGAACGGTTCAACCCCAAGGTGCCAGCGAATACCATCACCACCCATATCAGCCCTGGTGCAATCTCAGCGCGGTTGATGGGAGAAAGCTCAAGGGCATAATTGAAGATAAAAAGTGAAAGTACGGCAAATGCAAACATCGATGTCAGCACATCGCGGCTGCGCCACTCTTGTACCAGGTCTTTCCAGACCAGAACCCAGGCAGTGCTCAGCCATGCTCTCATGGGGCTGCCTCAGTTTGGACCTTTACACGGTTATTCACGACGGTGTTGTAACGTTCCTGCAGCTCATCCAGGCTCATGTCTGCGTTAGGTATGCTCTCGGCTATTTTGCCTCGGTGCAAGATATCAAAACGTGATGCCACCTGGCGGATAAAGCTAAGCTCGTGGGTTGTGATCAAAATAATGCGTTGCTGTTCCTTTTCCTCGATCAATAATTGATTGAGCATGGTCGATCCTTGCTGATCTAAGCCAGTATAAGGTTCATCCAGGAGTAAAATCTGCGGTTCATTAAGCAAAGCGCGGGCAATGGTCAGGCGCTGCTTCATCCCACGAGAGTAACTTCGCACGGGAACTGGGCGTACCTTGCCTAAGCCAACCCTTACCATAAGCTGTTTAAGGTCACTTTCGGTAAGCCTCGTTCCATAGAGGCGGGCGTAAAGCTGCAGGTTTTCTAAGCCAGTAAGTTGTTCATATAAAAAGGTCTGATGCAAAATAAGGCCAATCCGGCGCCTGATCTCAGCTTCGCTGAAATCTGCCAACGTGCCGTCGATCGTGATCTCCCCAGCGGTTGGTTTGAGCAATCCACTGAGTAAGCGGATCAAGGTACTCTTTCCGGCGCCATTTGGACCCAGCAGGCAAACAAGCTCTCCAGACTGTAAGCTGATGTCTAAGTTCTGCAGCACACGCTGCACACCATAAGCCTTGCAGAGCTTTTTAGCTTCAAACCTCAAGCGGTTCCTCCTGCACAAGTTCTTCATCTTCGCGTACATGGCTTGAGGTGGTTGCCACACACAATCCACCGAGGACGAGGAATATACCCCCCAACCACATAAAGTTGATTAAGGGATTGACCGACATTCTCAAAGTAATATAAGGCACATCAACGTTATAACCAACCAGGAGGAGATATACATCTCTGCCCAGGTTGCTATCTACTGCTGGAATGCTGATAAACTGGTTGCGCTCTGGGTAAATATGCTGCGCTGGATAAAGCCGAGCAATTTCTTTTCCATCTTTATAGAGGGTTGTATCTGACTGTGCAGTCATATATTCAGGGTTTGTGAAAGTTTCACTGATACTATTGAATTCTATTTCATAACCCATGAGCGGCATTTTTTCATGAGGCAGCATAGTGCCTTGAATGTTCGTAGAGAGCGTTTCCATCCCCACGATACCTAAAGCAATTAATAGAATTCCAGCATGGACCAGCCAAGCCCCGTAGCGGTTACGCTGCTTCCAGAGGAATGCCCAGAACTTCGAAAATCCGACTGCGATCCCATCACGAATGGTGAGCGTGAGCAGGGTAAAGAGCCCCAAAGCCACAAGGAAAATGCCAGCTAGCGCCATTGCAATGCGTAAACGACTGAGAAAGAGGATCACGACCGTTAGGACTGACAGCCCCAGTGGGATCCATAACTTCTTCCCGATCTTCTTCAGCTGAACCGCATTCCATCCGATTAACGGACATATCGCTAACAAGAAAACCAGCAACAAAAAAAGCGGCGTAGTCGTGCGGTCATAATACCCCCGATCCAAAACGACCTGGTTGCCTGTCAGAGCGCCATTGATCAGTGGAAATATTAACCCCCACAAACAAACCGCTGTCAACGCGAGCAAAATGATATTGGTATACAAGAAAAATGCTTCTCGGTTGAATGGAGAGCTAATCTCGAACTCTCCGCCTAATGCTTTCCATCGCCATACCAAGAGAACTATCGAGGTTAACAGCCAAAAACACATAAAAACCAATAAGGGTATGGAGATTGTGCTCTCGCTAAAAGCATGAACTGAATTGACCAATCCGGAGCGGGTGACGAAAATACTAAAAATAACAAGCAAATAGGTGAGCAGCACTAACACGAAATTAAATCGTTTAAATATGCCGCGTTTACGCTCCAGCAAGAAGCTGTGTAACAACGCTGTAGCTGTCAGCCAAGGCAAGAGCGATGCCGTTTCCACAGGATCCCAAGCCCAGTATCCACCCCAGCCCAAGACGTCATAAGACCACCAGCTGCCTAAGACAATCCCGCCAGTTAAGAAGACCCAGCCAAGAACAACCCACGTGCGGGTATCGTGAATCAATTGATCATCATTCCGTTTCTGGATAAGTGTTGAGATCCCTACCGCAAACGGAACAAAGAAAAGTGCATATCCCAGATACAGCATGGGTGGATGAATGATCATCCCAGGGTGCCTGAGGAGTGGGTTCAACCCCATTCCAATGCTGAGTTTATGAACCACAGCACCCGCCTCCGGTGCAAAGAGGGATGAAACTAAGCTGCCATCGCTCAATGCCCAGATTCGCATGAAGGGATTATCCCCAAAAAGCGAAAGCCCTAAAAAGAAGCTCACATTGGCAGCTAAAACAAGAAAAGACCACGCATCGATCAATTTGCGTTTGCTTGAGAGGGCAATAAAAACAATAAGCGAGACTAACCAACTCCAAAAGAATAGTGATCCGGCTTGACCACCCCATAGAGCTGTTACTTTGAGGATCCCCGGCATGGCTGGGTTTACCACCGATGCCACGTAATAATTTGTGTAATCTTCCAAGACAAGCATGACCACTAAGCTAATCACCCCAAGTGTCTGCAGGATGAAAGCAAATTTAGCCAAAAGGCTTACGAGCTTTGGTAGTTCGGATTGTTTACGCCATATTGCTAAGACAGTTAACACTATTGCAACTAAAAAAGCGAGCAGTGCTAAATAAGATGGGATGAGACCTGCAAAAAACATTTTTTGCCTCTGTCAATTAGGGATTTTTACTTACTTTGTTCTGGAAGCTCAGATTGATACTTGGAAGGGCACTTCAACAGCAATTCGCTCGCTTGGAAAATGCCATTTTCGTCTAAAGAGCCGGTGATTATCGCTTGGGCTTCATCTTTGAGTAAATCTGGGCGAGGACCTACGTAATGGACCGTCATCTTAGGCAGAGTCGGGTCGTGAGCCGCTTGCGCTAAAACCACAGACATTCCCCCCATCTGCTCAATCACACGGTGATCACCAGGGATTTGTGCCACCTGAAAAGTCAGCTCTAAGGTTTGCGGGTCGTACTTAATCGTATCCCCCAATACCGCGCCAGACATGCGTACATTCTTACCTACGTATTCCGCTTGATTGGATTGCAGCTCTTCCACAGTCAAAAAATATTGGGACTGCGAAAGCGTGGAGGAAGCAATCAAGTACACTACGGCTGCAACGATAATAACTATGCCAATGATGAGTTTTGTGTTCTTCTTCTTCAATTTTCACCTCATAAGTCGGCACTTATTTTAGCTGAAAAACCTACTTTAGGGAAAGATCAAATCACCCGAGAAAGAAAAAAACTTACCTTAAGTAGGCAATTCGGAGAATTTCAAAGTATCAATAAAGCACTACCCCCAAAACTATATTGATATATACCCATAAAATTTGATTTTTAACGCTTTGCCGGGTATGATTTAAGTGCTCAGGTCAGCTGGGTGAGCGCGCTGTTCCATAGAGAGCAGTGAGGAAAGTCCGTACACCATAGAGCAGGAAGCCAGGTAACACCTGGAGAGGCGTAAGCTTCTGGATCGGGCCACAGAAACATTCCGCACGCTGCAATCGCAGCCGTGTAAGGGTGAAAAGGTGGTGTAAGAGACCACCGGCGCGGGTAGCAATATCCACGGCCAGGCAACCCCCTTCCGGTGCAAGGTCAAACAGGGGAAAAGCTAATTGCCAGTGCTGGCTCGGCACTGTTGATCTCCGGGTAGACCGCTAGAGTGCGCTGGTGACAGCGCACCCAGATAGATGCCCACCCGCGACAGAATACGGCTTATAGGCTGACCTGAGTATTCAATTCCCTTATGATTCCCAGATTAACTCTTTGAGCGTGCGCTTGGGGACGTGATGCACACCTTGCTCATCACGGTAGTACTTAATACTGCCGGATTCATCCACATCTTCCAGCACCACCCGTTCATTTGGCTTGCCTAATGCCATCACCAAAACGATCTGGTAGTATTCCGGTAAGCCTAGCAATTCAGCTAATTTTTCGCGTTGGACTGAGCTCATCATGCAGCCGCCATATCCCTTCTCTACTGCGCCTAACATCATCGTCTGCGCGGCAATGCCAGCATCTATGTCTGCTTGGCGCTTGATGCGCTCATCGACCATTACCACAATATACGCTGTGGGCCGCTCTCCTTCAGCAGGGCCAGCCCAATCCTGCAAGTAAGCTGCAAATTTAAGTAAAGGAAATACTCTATCGGTTAAAGGTTTCTCACTCACCAAGGCAAACCGCAGGGGTTGCAGGTTGGCGCCGCTCGGGCAAAGCCTTGCCAACTCAACGAGCTCTACCAAAGTTTCGCGTGGTATGCGGACACTTTCGTCGAAACGGCGGTAACTACGGTTTTTTGCAACTAATTCTTTTAACATTAATCCTCAGCTTTCTTTTGAGCTATGACATTTTCCTTAACCAAAAACCAAGCGATAATAAGCAGCACTAGTCCTCCAGCATCAAAAAATATGTAGCGCAAGATGCTATTGCGCAAAATCGCGTGCTCTGCAGGAATGCGGCTGCGCATCCAGGTTTCCCCCAGCAGCCCGATAGTTTGCATCAGCACAGCTTCGGTCATCGATAACCTATGCGCAATTGGATTAATTGCAGCAAAAACATAAGGCACCTGCCACATCACATACAATATCCCTACGCCCATCACCGCAGCCATACCAGGGACTCCTTCTAGCTCAAACGCGCCAGAATAGGCATTCGGATTAAGCAGATATTGCACGGCAGCTTGCAGATTGATAAAAATAACGATTGCCACAAGCAACCGGGCAATCCAGACTTTACGCGCTTCTATCTGAACTGCTTCTCCTTGCATCCTAGGCTCCTATCCATAATTCGTTCTTAACGATTAGGGCTTTGAAGCACAATCCCATCCTGCAATTGCCAGATTTCGTGCCGGCTGCGGAATTCCTCTGTAAACAGCTCTGGATCGGTGGAGGTGAGGAAGGCTTGCTCAACGTCATTCAAAACCTGGAGTAAATCCTGGCGGCGTTGTGGGTCCAGCTCCGCCATAATTTCATCTAATAGCAGCACAGGCCATTCGCCTGTCTTAGCGTGCATCCACTGGACCTCAGCAAATTTCAGCGAAAGCATGGCAGTATGTGCCTGCCCGCGGGATCCATAATCCCCTAAATCGATACGATTGCACAAGAAGCGGAATTCATCCCGATGCGGACCTAAGGTGGTCATCCCCCGGCTGATATCTTGACGGTAAGCCGCATGAAGTGCCTTGTGTAAACCCTCGTCAATCTCTTGTGCATTAATGCCCGAACGATCTACTGAAGTTTGCACCGGCAAAGCTAACTGCCCTTTAGGTGCTGGTAAAGGCTCATAAGCCGGCTGATAAGCTAAGCGCAGCACCTCGCTCTGCCGCGTGAGCTGCTGGTGAATGGGGAGCGCTAACGTTTCCAATTCTTGCAAAGCTTGGATTCTTGCGTGCATGATTTGCGCACCGTGTTCAGAAAGCATTCCATCCCAAGCCTCTAACTGGCGTACATCTCCCCCGTGTTCGCTCAAATTCTTCAGCAGGGCATTACGCTGGGTCAACGCCTTGTTATAATTAGCTAAGTGCCGCGCATAGCCTGGCTCCACTTGAGAGAGCACCTCATCTAAGTATAGCCGGCGGTCGGAAGGCGAACCTTCCACAATGCGCATCATTTGGGGTAATAAAGTGACGGCATTAAACTGCCCATAAAGCTCTCCTAAGTGCTTTTTTACCCCATCTAACAGCACCTCTTTACGGAAACGTGGCGCGTTCGGGTTACCGTTATATTCTTGGATGAAGCGAACCTCAAGGGTGTGCGTTTTAATCCCACGCTGGAACTCCCCTACAATCCGCCCAACTAATTGCGGCTGAGGGGAAAGATTGAAGTTGAGCAGCTGGCGGTCAGAGCTGGCAGTGAATGAGGAAAAATTTGCCAGATAAGCAATAGCTTCCAGGATAGTCGTCTTACCTTGTGCGTTGCCGCCGGATAGCAAAATCACCCGTTTGGGCAGGTGGAGGTCCAAACGGGAGAAAATGCGAAAATTCGTTAGCGCCAATCTAGTCAGATGCATCAGTCTTTGATTTCAGCCATCTCCTCATCGGTAAGGTCATACATATTTGTGGCTCGGTCAATATAAAGCACACCATTGAGATGGTCAATTTCATGCTGAAAGATGCGCGCTAACCAACCCCTTACTGTAATTTTCATCGGTTGACCATAGCGGTTTTTGGCTTTGACGGTGATAACCTCGTGACGCTCAACATCGCCGGCTAAATTGGGCAAGGATAAACAGGCTTCCGTCGCCACCACGGTTTCTGGTGAAGTCTTTACTATCTCAGGGTTAATTAGCACGTACGTTTTGAGCTTGGCGTTTTCCTCTTCCTCATCGGCATATTCAACCACTACTAAGCGCAAGGATTGCCCAATTTGTGGTGCAGCTAAACCCACCCCTAGCGCAGCGCGCAAGGTTTCGAACATATCATCAATGAGCTTTTGCAAAGATTTATCAAAAGTTTGAACCGGTTTTGCTTTCAACCTCAGCCCGGGGTCAGGGAATTTTACAATATCTAAAACTGCCACTGTTTCTTCACTTCCTGTTTCAAATTCTAGAGCCATTTTACTTTAGGGCGGTGGGGTTCTCAACTGTTTTGTAGTGTCTTGCGATTGACTCTCCTCATGGTAAACCTTTAACCATTCAGTCATGCGCTCGCGTTCTTCATCAATCTCCCGCTGCCGCAATTCCTCGGCATGTGCGCCCATGCCCGCAAAAATTTGTTGCTGCACATCCGCTGGGCGCGAGACCTCGTTGAAAGTAAGCTGGGTATTACCGACGGTAATGTAAACCGTGCCGAAATTGAACAGCATCTGGAAAATGCCCCGGCGTTCATACTCAATACTCAAGATATTTTCGAGGGGTGCCGAGCGGCGGGACAGCCGCCCAAAGGGTTTGCGGTCGATGTCGATCACTTGGGTTGGCGTCAGCTGGAATACATCATCGCGCCAATCAATGTAACGATAAATCAGCCAACACAACATAAAAACTGTCAACAGGAAACCCATCATCACGCCCAGTTCATAAGGGATGCCAGTGATATTCCAAGTTACGACACCGACCAAAAAAATTAGCGCGATGATTAACCCGAGCAATGGCAGGATTGACATGCGCAGCAACACGAGCCAGTGCTTGCGATAGGTGATGATATGTTCATCTTCCACATGGATGCGCAAGAAATCCTGAAAGAGCCACTGAAAAAAGTTTTTTTCGGCTGGCTGTTCTTTTTCAACATCCAGCGGTGGCTCGCTTATCAATTCTTCTTCAGCGGGGGTTTCCGCTTCTCCGCCTAACTTGCGGCGCAAGGCAGCGCGCATTGTCTCTGCTTCTTCGTCGCGATCACCGATTTTGGATTTCTTCCAGTAAACCTCGATCAACTTCCCAATGATGGGAGCGTCCCCCACGCGATTAAAGCGGATATTACCAACATACGTGCGCACGACAATATCCGCATAACCAAATATTGCACCCATCACCGTCTTTTGGATGCCCACAGAAAGCAAGGTACCTAAAGGCGCTTCCTGCCGGCTATCATATAAGCCCGAAACATGCTCCACCCACACCAAGCGCTTATCAGTGATGATGTAAAAATCGTTTGCCCAGTTGTTGATATTCCATGCTAACCATAAGCCACAAAGTGTAAATGCACCCGTAAGTACCACGGCTGCAATCCCAGCCCATTGCTGCGCAAAAAGGACTAACAGTGCCATCACAAGCCCAAAGGTCAAGATCGGCCAAAGCACGTTGAGCAGTAGAAAAACAGGGTGTTTGCGTGTCATCAAATAAATGTGTTCATTTGGCTGTAACCAGGTGAGTGGAATGCGCTCTGCCATTTTGCGGCTCTTAAGCAGCACCTTATAAGTTTCGTGGACTGCAGGGTGCTCCAAGAGTAATTCCTTGACCTGGAAATTATCTAAATAGAGGAGTGCGCAGTCGGTTAGAGCGCTGGCGCTGCATTTGCGCTGCGGCTCGCCTTGTAGGCTCTCCTCCCCGACCCATTCTCCCGCGGTCAGTATTTCAGCCTTCTGCGGCTCTCCCGCTTGCAAGCATTGCATTTTGCCATTGGCGAGCAAGTAGAGACCATCGGTTGGATCCCCTACGGAATAAAGGCTCTGCCCAGCTTTTAGGTCGAGGCTGGAGAACTCACCAGCCAGCGACGGCAGCTCTTCCTCGCCTAAAGCAGAAAGTAATGGAATTGTGCTAAGCAGTGCCTTGACTTCAGCTAAGTCCTTTTGCATAGAATAAGTATAAATCATTTGACAAATCCTTAGGATATTCCCAGCCTATCTCTTACGGTTTGGTTAATTAATGAAAGCCGCCCCAGAGAATAGGGCGGCTTTTTTGTTCCATATCTTTTTAGCTTTTAGTTTAGCCTGCAGAAGCTACTTCCGCAGCAGGTGCATCCGTAGAAACATTCTCGGAGGAGCTTTTCGGCTTCTTGCTAAAGATTAATTCACCTTCAGAGCTTTTTTCTACCAGGATCGTATCACCCATCTTGAAGCTGCCTTCCAGCACTTCTTTTGCTAGCGGGCTTTCCAAGTACTTTTGAATGGCACGCTTGAGCGGCCGGGCACCCAGTAGCGGGTCAAAGCCCTGATCAGCTAACCAAGATTTAGCTTCCGCGCTGACTTCCATGGCAATGCCATTCTCAGCCATGCGTTCAGCTAACTCTTCCAGCTGTAAGTCTACAATTCCCAACACATCTTCATGGCTTAGCGGCGAGAACATGATGATGTCATCGATGCGGTTCAGAAACTCCGGCCGAAATGCGCTTTTGAGCGCTTTGTCGATTTTCTCGTGTGCCGCTTTGACATCATCATTATCATCCTCATTCAGGAAGCCTAAAGTGCCACCTTTTTTGACGAATTCCGTCCCTAAGTTGCTGGTCATGATTAACACTGTGTTGCGAAAGTCAACCACATGCCCTTGACCATCTGTCAGTCTGCCGTCATCCAGCACTTGCAGCAAGGCATTCCATACTTCTGGATGTGCCTTCTCAATTTCATCGAAAAGGATCACCCGATATGGCCTTCGGCGCACAGCTTCCGTCAGCTGCCCGCCTTCTTCATAGCCAACATATCCAGGCGGCGCGCCAAACAGCCGCGAAACCGTGTGCTGCTCGCGATATTCACTCATATCGATGCGCAGTAGAGCTTCTTCATCATCGAAGAGGAACTCAGCTAAGGCTTTAGCCAACTCGGTTTTCCCCACACCAGAAGGACCAATGAAGATAAAGCTGCCACTTGGGCGGCGCGGGTCCTTTAAGCCGGATCGTGCCCGGCGGATAGCATCCGAAATCGCCTTGATGGCTTCATCTTGTCCGATAATGCGTTCGTGCAGACGCTCTTCCATGTGGACTAACTTATCAGCTTCACTTTCCATCAGCTGGCTAAGGGGAATACCCGTCCACTGATGAATGACATCGGCAATATCGTTCATGTCGACGGTTTCATCCAACTTGTGTTCTGCTTCCCACTGCATCCGGTTAGCATTGAATTCCTGCTCCAAACGCAGCCGATCAGCTTTCATCATTACAGCACGTTCATAGTCACGTTGTGAAACAGCTTGTTCTTCTTCTGCTGCCAAGCGTTCAATTTCACGTTTTTGCTCTTTGAGATTATCAGGCAGAGAATATAAAGCCACGCGCAGCTTCGCGGCTGCTTCATCCATCAGGTCGATAGCTTTATCGGGTAGTCTCCGCTCGGTCATGTAGCGAGCAGAGAGCCTGGCAGCCGCACTGAGCGCATCATCCGAGATTGAAATACCATGGTGTGCCTCATAGCGCTCACGCAAACTATGTAGCATCGCGATGGTATCGTCGATACTCGGTTCTTCCACAAAAATAGGAGCAAAGCGGCGCTCCAATGCCGCGTCTTTTTCAATATACTTATGGTACTCATCCAAAGTGGTAGCACCAATACATTGCAAATCTCCGCGAGCTAAAGCCGGCTTGAGCATGTTGGAAGCATCCATTGCCCCTTGGGCTGCGCCGGCACCCACAACCGTATGCAGCTCGTCAATGAACAAAATGATTTCGCCTTTGGATTGCTCAATTTCATCGATGCAAGCCTTCAGGCGCTCCTCAAATTCACCACGGAAGCGCGTCCCAGCAATCATAGACCCCAAATCCAGCGAAACCACTTTGCGGTTCTCCAGGATCTCAGGAACATCATTGTTGGTAATTTTCTGCGCTAAACCTTCTACGATTGCAGTCTTTCCCACGCCGGCTTCACCAATGAGAACAGGGTTATTCTTTGTTCGGCGGCAGAGGATCTGGATCAAACGGGTAATTTCAACTTCCCGGCCATAAATCGGATCCAACTTGCCTTCCTCAGCCAATCTGGTTAGGTCGCGAGAGTATTTTTCCAACGTCTTATAATGGGTCTCCGCCTTCGACTCTGACCGTGATGGTCTTCCCACACCGCGGATAACTTGAATGGCATCAATTACATTTTGGCGGTTCAAGCCTGCTTCTTCTAATGCACGCGCTAAAGGCGTGTTCCGTTCGGCTAAGATTGCCAATAACATGTGTTCGGTTGAGATGTACTCATCACCCATGCGATTGGCTTCATTATTTGCCACGTCTACCATCGTGCGCACACGATTGGTCATGAAGATCGGCCCGGAATTCCCTCCCCAAATGTTCGCTTTGGGGGTTGTACGTAAAATCTTATCGACCTTTTCGGTCAACTTCGTTACATCAACGTTTAAAAGATCCAGGATTTGCGTTACCATGCCATCTGGCTGCTCAATCAACGCTAACATAATGTGTTCAGTTTCGATCAAATTATGACCGTAGCGTTGAATGATCTCAGCTGCACGGTTAGCAACATCCTGAGCTCTTTCTGAAAATTTATCAAAAGGTACCATGTTTTTTTCCTTCTATTCTTGATTCGCAAGTATTACATTAGTTGCAAATCTTATTCCAATGCTGACATTGTACGACGCATTTATTAGAATAGGATAAATATTAAAGGATTAACATGGCATCGCCAAAAGAATAAAACCGGTAGTGTTCTACCTTGGCGATCTCGTAAGCCTGAAGGATTTTCTCTCGCCCAGCAAAGGCGCTTACTAACATGATCAGCGTCGATTTTGGTAAGTGGAAATTCGTAATCATTCCATCAATCCCGCGGAATTTGTACCCGGGTAGGATATACAGCCCTGTTTGCCCAGAAAAAGGCTTTACCAAGCCATCTTCTGAGTGACCCGCTGCGCTCTCCAGGGTGCGCACACTGGTAGTACCCACAGCAATGATCCGCCCACCTTGCTGGCGAGCCTGGTTAATTTGATCAGCGGTGGTTTGGTTTAGCTCGCACCATTCCGTGTGGATTTTGTGGGTCTGTGGATCGCTTTCCGTCACGGGTGCAAAAGTGTCTAACCCAACATGAAGCGTAATCTCGGCAAAGCCAATCCCTTCATCTTTTAAAGATTGGATCAAGCTCTCTGTGAAGTGCAAGCCCGCAGTTGGTGCCGCTGCTGAACCTGGGATTTTGCTATAAACCGTCTGATAGCGCTCAGGATCGACATTAGGGTTATGAATATAAGGCGGTAAAGGAGTGTGCCCAGCTTCGGCGTAATACGCTTCAATAGGGTCAGCGAAGGTTATCAGCCGCTTAGCACCGTCCAGCACAGCAGTAATCTGTGCCCGCGGACCATGCTCAATCTGCAGCTCCACGCCTTCGCGCATACCTTTCCCTCCAACAATGCACTCCCACATGGTTTTATTAATCTGACGCAGGAGGAGTACTTCCACCTTACCCTTACCCGGCAGTTTAAAACCATAAAACCGCGCGGGGATCACTCGTGTGCGGTTAATCACTAACAAATCACCCGGTTTGAGGTACTTCCCAATGTTATAAAAGAAGTCATGCCGAACACAATCGCTATCGCGCTCTAAAACCATCAGGCGCGAGCTATCCCGAGGTTCTGCCGGCGTTTGAGCAATGAATTCCGACGGCAGCACATAATCAAAATCTTCCGTTCTCATGTTTATCAAATTGGAATCTATCATCTATGAGTTGTGGTTGAAAAGTGGTGGCTGTTCGCGAATGCCATTAAAAGGTTTGCCGAGATGATCGTATGCCAATGCGGTTGCAACGCGTCCCTGAGCTGTACGCTCTAAGAATCCCAACTGCATGAGGTAAGGTTCGACCACATCCATAATCGTATCCGCTTCTTCACTAACAGATGCCGCCACCGTATTCAAGCCAACGGGACCGCCGGCGTACTTCTCGATAATACAAAGAAGCACCCGCCGATCAAGCTCATCCAAGCCCATCACATCAATGTTCAGCATGTTTAAGCTGGAAATCGCAATCTCTGCGGTGATAACCCCATCGCCACGCACTTGAGCATAATCGCGCACACGCCTGAGAATTCGTAAAGCAATACGCGGAGTGCCGCGGGAACGGCGCGCGATCTCCTGAATGCCGTCTTCTTCATAATCTAATGCCAAAAGCTCTGCTCCGCGGCGCAGAATCGCGACCAAAGCCTCTTCGTCGTAATAATCCAGGCGGTAAACAGCTCCAAACCGGGCACGTAAAGGAGCCGTAAGCAATGCTAAGCGCGTCGTCGCCCCAACGACAGTAAAGCGCGGCAGCTTAAGGCGTACAGACTTCGCTGCCGGTCCTTTGCCAATGATGATATCCAATGCAAAATCTTCCATCGCCGGGTAGAGAATCTCTTCGACGTTATGCCCCAAGCGGTGGACTTCATCAATAAAAAGGATATCGCCCACATGCAGATTCGTGAGAATCGCCGCTAAATCTCCTGCGCGCTCGATGGCTGGACCAGAGGTAACTTTGATGTTCACACCCATCTCAGTGGCTAATATATGCGAAAGCGTCGTCTTCCCCAACCCAGGCGGACCATAAAAAAGCACATGCTCAAGCGCTTCTCCACGCTGCTTGGCGGCTTTAATTTGGATTTCCAAGTTATTCTTAACCTGGTCCTGACCAATCAGGTCCTTGAGAGATTTTGGGCGCAGCGCAATGTTCGCCAAGTCTTCGGGCTGGCGTTGACCGCTGAGCATGCCATCGTCTTCTTTTGCAATCATCGCTGTTATTATACCTAAGAATGTCCCTCGCCTACCCCCTTGCACCAGGCCTCAATATCAGCTTAGATCCGTTCTTCAATTCTGAATTTAGTCATAATCACTGCCCCCTTTCTGTTGGTTTTATTGTCCAACTTTTGGGGTGCACTGCACCCCACCCCTTTGATTCCCCTCCCCAGCGTCTTGTCTCTGATTTTGTCATTGCGAGCCCCGATTGGCGAGCCTCGCAGGGGCGAAGCAATCTTCTGACAGGTTACAAAAGATTGCTTCGTCGGGCAAAGAACGCCCTTCTCGCAATGACAAAAGGAGAATGACAGGCGTGATTCGGAGCTGGGAGAGGGCAGGGTGAGGGTAGATTGAAATTCTTAACTTTGAATAATTTGGATGTAATCGATTAACCACTGTTTTTCAACGCCCTTATCCCTAAGTGTGGGTATAATTGGCGATGGTTGTTTGCCGAGCGCAGTTGCAAAGCTCTTGGAGGCTGGATGAAACTCTCAATAGTGATCCCGGTATATAACGAAGAAGAAAACCTACCACTTCTCTGGCAGGAAATTCAAGCAGCAGTGATTCCACTCAATATCCCCTGGGATGTTACCTTTGTGGACGACGGCAGCAAAGACCGCAGTGCTGAGGTTCTGCGCGAATTGGCTACGCAAAACCCCGAACATGTGCAGGTCGTCCTCCTCAACCGCAACTATGGTCAGACCGCCGCTATCACTGCTGGCATTGACCATTCGGATGGAGATGTAATCATCTTGATGGATGCCGACTTGCAAAATGACCCAGCCGATATCCCCTTACTGCTGGAAGAACTTAACAAAGGCTATGATGTGGTCAGCGGCTGGCGAAAAGACCGCCAGGATAACAAGCTAACACGTACGCTCCCTTCCAAAGCTGCAAATTGGCTCATCTCCACAGTAACCGGCGTGCACTTGCACGATTATGGCTGTACGCTCAAAGCTTACCGCCGAGAGATTTTCAACCAGATCCGTCTCTACGGTGAGATGCACCGCTTTATCCCCGTCTATGCTGCCGAAGCCGGCGCCAAAATCAGCGAAGTGGTTGTCCACCACCACCCACGCATCCATGGCAAAGCGAATTACGGTTTGGAGCGCACCTTCAAAGTCCTGCTGGACCTGATGACTGTTAAGTTCTTGCTGAGTTATTCCAAGAAGCCAATTCACCTATTTGGCGGCGTGGGGCTGGGCTTGATGGTTGCAAGCTTCTTGGTTTTACTATGGTTAGCGATTCGGCGGGTGGCAGCGGGTATCCCTGTGTTGGGTTCGCCTTGGTTCCAAATCAGTGTGATGTCTTTCATCCTCGGCTTCATATCAATCTTGTTAGGGCTGATTGCTGAGCTGCTGATGCGTACCTACTATGAATCGCAAAATAAACGTACCTACGAAATCCGGGAAGTTATCAAAGCAAGTGGCGAAGGCTCGGAAGCCTAAAGCTCACGGGGCTAACTGCTGGATAGCCTGAATAAGCTCTGGCTGAGCTTTTGGAATAAGCAAGTTGACCCCGCCATTCTGCCAGTCTGCCGCCGGCTCATACTCTTCTAACATCGGTATCAAGACCTTAATCACCCAGGTGTCATTTTCATCCCCAAACGCATGGGTTTGCCCTTGCTTTCCGGTAAAGAGCGTATCGGTGATAATAGCTTTATAGGCGTGGCTCGAGATCTGCTGATAAAAGCCTTGCAGATAGGGCTTGTTATTGCCCATCGCCATTTCCATCAAAAAGACTTTTTCGTAATCTGGTTCCATCCGGACGCCTTCAATCTCTCCAAAGGTGACCAGCTGGCGGTCAGCGATAAACAACACCTCGCCAGTCTGGTCCTTGAGGAGATCCAGCACGGCTTGCATCTGCTGCACCTCAGGCATCTGTGCCTCTCGCGAAATAAAACCCCAATGCGCGCCTTGCATGACCACAAAGAACACGGGTACAACCATCGCTAATATCCAACCGAACGACTCGATTTTGAGAGGGCTAACCGCTGGCTGGGTTTGCTCAGGCATATACGCCCCAGTGATTAAGCTGCCTGCAATCAACGCCCAAAACACCAGGAATGCATCCAAGTTGTGCAAGTCTCCGCCACCCCCGATTTTCAAGCTAACCAGGATGCCTCCCCCTAAGAAGGCAAGTAAAATCGCAGCCAGCCCCAGCCAGCGCAGCCAATGCACTTGCGGTTTGCTTCTATTGTGCCAGGTTTCCCAAAGCAAAATAAAACCAGGCAAGCAAACCAGCAAAATCGCGAAGATAATCCCTAACGAGAAAGTTGCATTAGGCCACAATCGGCTCCAGAGCAGCTCGGAGCTGAATGCCGAACCGAAAAGCGCTGGGTCATTGCCTGAGAGGCGAATATATACCTGCTGACTAAGCCAAGCCGTGCCCACGCCCGCAACAGCCCAAAGCACTGGAAAAGATACATATTTGAGCCAAGGCTTACCATCCAGAGGCTCATCCAAGATATAAAGTGCGGCCGCCAGCAAACCGGGGACAGGCATCCAGTTGACCCGGCTGATGCCCGCCCACACCGAAGCAAGCAGCACAAAAAGCAGCGTACGCCAGGGCTTGCCCTTCTGATAACCCATAAGCACCAAGATCACGCAAACCATCAAGTGAAAATAAACTGCACCTTGGAAGAAAAAGAGCGCGAGCGCAATAATCAAAAGCCAAAATGGCAGAGCTAACTTGCCCCGAAAGCGCTTAGCAAGCAGCACGGCGCCCCAAGCTGTCATCCCAATCCACAGCAGCACCTGCCACAACCGATGGACTAAAATCGAGCGGATGCCCAGGAAGAAGGGCACCGCTTGCATGAGGTAGCGAGAAGGGTGCAGCACGGGCAGCGGCAACTGTTCCCCGTAGATCGATTCTGAAAGGAAGAGCGAGGCATTATAGTAACGGCTACCTTCGGACCAGCCCAGCGAGAAAGGCGTAGCTTGGATCTGAGGGATAAACACGCCCAGCCGGTAAAGCGCACCAAAGCCTACCAAGATCATGGCAAAATTTAAATAGGGCGAGCGTTGTTGCTGCGTAAGGCTAAGCAGCGCTGCGCCTGCTGTTGCCAACGTACAGCTGAGCAGCAAGCGTCCGAGCGCCGAATCGATGAGCTGAAAGCTTTGCGTGAAGCACAACGCCAGCAGCACACCAACGAACACGCCAATACCCAACCACACCAGCCAGACAGGTACTCCTATTGGCTCATATTTTTCCATGCTCTGCCGAAAGCCAAATAGCCAAATGCCATAGACAAATAGAACAATGAGCAACACAGCCACAGCCATAAAAGAGCGCCCGCGAAATTGTATATTCTCTATGAGGTAGCCAGCAGAAAGAACCCCCAACAAGACTACACTCGACTTTAAAAATGACTTTAATCCGGATTGGTTATTCATATCGTTTTCACGCCTTGGTCAGAATCTACCTCAGCTTGCCCAACCGTTTCCGATTGTTTTTTCTCGTCGCTTAAAATCCCCGAGAGGGTAAACGCCCCCGGCAGGCTACCAATCATCCAAACGACGCGCAGCAAAATGGCTAAGCTGATACTTGTGGAGGGCTGCAGCCCGCCTACCACCGAAAACAGATTCGTAATCGTGACTTCTTGCAGCCCTAAGCCATTAATCGAAATAGGAAGGAGCGTGATAAAGTATGTCAGGCTCCACAAGCCAGCTATCTGCCCGAAAGGCATGCTCTCACCCATGCCCTCAATCAATATTTGGACGATGAGAAAAGTTGCCAACATATGAATAAAGGTAAAGCCAAGGGCACGCAGCAGAATCAGCGGGTTTTTAGCCCAATATTTAAAGTTGGAAAATACATTTTTAAAAGCCTGTTGGGTTTTGTTCCAAGCATTGGACACAAATGGCAATGCTGAAAATAATGGCACGCTGCTACGCGTCCCGTTCTGATTAAGATAAGCCACAAAACTAGGGATAGCAAAAGGCAGGGCTAAGAACATCCCCGCCATACCTACTAACCGGTCCGCTATCAGCGATGCTGCCGCCAAGGCAGGGTTGATCCCGATGCGCACCGCACCCGCCAAACGAACCACATCCCCACCGACGGTTGTCGGCAAAACGTTGGAGGCAAACAGCCCTGCAAAGGTCAGCCTTAGGCTATCTTGCCAGGGAACATGCATGTCTTGCACTTGCAGGAGGCTATGCCAACGCCCAAAGGTCGCAAAGCGCGAAACAAACACAAGCACAAGCACAGCGGCTATCCGCCAACCTGAAATGCGCTGAATTGTCGCCCAGGTTTCCGCTGCACCAATTTGCGAGAAGAGGTAAACCAAGATAACGATGGCTATAATCGTCCCAGCCCAACGGATAATGACATTCCAACGGTTTTTTGGTTTGGTTTCTATCACTTCTGGTACCCAATCTGAAGGCAATTATACTTTAAGTGCCTCTCACAGAAGAACAGGCGTTAAAATGGGAGTGAAAAACTATATGAAAGGAAGCAATACCATGAATTTGAAGCCCATCGATTTTTCCGAACTTGTGATTAACCCTCAAGACCTCATCGACCGCCAGGCGTTAGTGCTCACTAGTGGCGATTTTGCCACACATGCTTTCAATGCAATGACTATCAGCTGGGGGTTGATCGGAGTTTTATGGAACAGACCTTGCTTTATGGTTGCTGTCCGCCCTACGCGTTATACCTACACTTTTATGGAAAGCTCACCAGACTTTACAGTATGCGCTTTCCCATCTGCTTACGCTCGCGATGTCGCTTATCTCGGCAGTCACTCTGGCAGGGATGAAGACAAGATCGCCAAGACCCACCTCACCCCGATTGCTTCTACACAAGTCCACGCGCCCTGTTATGCCGAGGCAGAGCTGGTTCTCGAGTGCTGCAAGATATACTGGTCCGACCTAGACCCAAAGCACTTTTTAGATGCAAGCATTGAAAACAACTATCCGCGTAAAGACTATCATCGTTTATACCTTGGGGAAATTGTTGCGTTGCGCGCTGCCGAGCGTTTTATCCAAAACAAGTAATCGCTCAGCGAATAAGCAACGCTTTTACGCTTCAATCAAGGTATAATCTCAAATAATCAACCGGAGGAGAGAATGCCAGAGAAAAAGATTCGCGTTTTGATTGCCAAGCCCGGTCTGGATGGACATGACCGCGGCGCCAAAGTGATTGCTCGCGCGCTGCGCGATGACGGCATGGAGGTGATTTACACCGGTCTGCGCCAAACCCCACAAATGATTGCCGAAGCCGCATTACAAGAAGATGTTGACGTCGTCGGGCTATCAATCCTTTCCGGCGCCCACAACGTGTTGGTTCCGCAAGTTATCCAAAAACTGCGCGAGGTCGGCAAAGGCGATGTGTTTATTTTTGTTGGCGGCATCATCCCGCAAGCAGATATTCCCGGCCTGCTGCAAGCCGGCGTGAAAAAAGTCTACGGTCCCGGAACCGATACTCGGGAGGTTTGCCAGGATATCCGTGCTGCTATAGCTGAACGCCAACAGGCATGAACGCCCAAGAGGTCAAAAATCTTATAAGGGGTGACCGTCTTACCCTTTCCCGCATCTTAAGCCAAGTTGAGTCCCAAAGTGAAGCTGGCAGGCAAGCTCTAGAAGCTCTCTTTCCTTTTACCGGCAGAGCCCACAAAATCGGCATCACCGGAGCGCCTGGCGCCGGCAAAAGCAGCTTAGTCAATGCACTCACGCGGCAGCTACGCCGCCAGCCCGATGCTCCTAAAGTCGCTATCATTGCAGTAGACCCCACCAGTCCCTTCAGCGGTGGCGCGCTCCTTGGTGACCGCGTGCGTATGCCCGATTTACAACGAGATCCAGGCGTGTTCATCCGCTCGATGGCTACACGCGGTGCCTTAGGTGGCTTAGCGGCTGCCACCGAGGCTTTTAGCCAGGTTTTTGATGCCGCTGGTTACGATATCATCCTTATTGAAACGGTTGGCGCTGGTCAAGCAGAAGTGGAAGTAGTTAACTTAGCCCATACAACCATCGTCGTTGATACCCCTGGCACTGGTGATGATATTCAAGCCATTAAAGCCGGCATTTTGGAGATTGCAGACATCCTGGTCATCAATAAAGCCGACCGCCCTGGCGCAGACCAGAGTGTACGCTATCTTCAAGCCATGCTTGAAATGGGCTATGCCCGTTCGGGGACAGCTGGTCACCATGCTTCGGAAACTGTTAACTCAGTAGCTGCAGAAAAACCAGCTGAACCCTGGTTACCTCCGGTGCTCAAAACCATCGCGATTGAATCGCAAGGCATTGAGGATCTGCTTGGAGCCATTCAAGCGCACCGGAAATTTCTTTTGGAAAGTGGCACCTGGCAAGTGAAAGAGCGTCAAGCATTACAAAAAGCCATTCAACGCGCCATCGCCCAGAACCTAATGGATTTCTGGGAGGCAAAAATCACCCCAGAACTTTTTGAAGCAACGCTGCAATCTGTGGTGGAACGCAAATTGTCGCCAGAATCTGCCGCCCAATACCTTTTACAGACAATCCAAGGGTTATAATCCATACGAAGTACACCTATCTATTGTCCAAAAAACATCCTGCGGGTAACTTAAAAAAGAGATGCAGGTTTCCCCATTTAATATCCCTGCAGAGTATAATAAATTAAAGATTTAGGAATAATCGGAGCCATTTATGCAACGAACATTAATTAAAGACCTTCCTCGCCATATCGGTGAGGAGGTTAAAGTGCAGGGTTGGCTACAAACTCTGCGGGATCAAAAAAGTATGCAATTCCTTATTCTACGCGATAAAACCGGCTTGGTGCAGGTTGCGCATTGGAAAAAAGGCAACCCAGAGCTCGCTGAAACAATCTCCAAGTTAGGCACTGAATCAGCGCTGACCATCGTCGGGAAAGTAGTTGCTAACGAAGTCGTCCGCTTGGGTGGGTTAGAAATCCAGCTTGAAGACTTGAAAGTGGAAGGTTTAGCCGAGACGCCGCTCCCCTTCGATCCTTTCGGTGAAGTCCTTCCGGATCAGGATTTTCGCTTAGATTGGCGGTATCTGGATTTACGCCGGGAGCGCAACCGCCTCATCTTCGAGGTGCAAACCACGCTTGAAGCTGCTATGCGTGCCTATTGGCTCGATCACGATTTTATTGAGATACACTCGCCCAAGATCTTAGGCGCTGCCAGCGAAAGCGGCGCAGAGCTTTTCAGCCTAAAGTATTTTGACACGATCGCATATTTAGCCCAATCCCCGCAATTCTATAAGCAAATGGCAATGGCGGCTGGCTTCGAGCGCGTTTTTGAGATCGGGCCGGTTTTCCGCGCCGATCCATCCTTCACCTCGCGCCACATGACCGAATTTACCGGCGTGGATATGGAAATCTCCTGGATTGAGAGCCACGAGGATGTGATGGTCTTTATAGAAAACTGGTTAGCTTACTGCTATGCTGCCGTTCAAGAAAAACATGGCGAGCAGATCAAGGAGCAATTTGGCACAGAGCTGAAAGTTCCTAGTGTGCCTTTCCCCCGTCTGAGCATGGCAGAAGCATATCAAATTCTCAAGGATCAGAATTACGCTTTACCCCCCGAGCAAAAAGGCGATCTGGACCCAGTCGCTGAGCGTGCGCTCGGGAAATACATCAAAGATGCCTACAATCACGACTTTGTGTTTGTTACGGATTGGCCTTTTAGCGTTCGTCCGTTCTACCACATGCTGCACGTAGATAACCCCACACTCACTAAAAGCTTTGACCTGCTGGGCAAGGGGTTAGAGATAACTACCGGCGCCCAGCGTGAGCACCGCTACGAGGTGTTAGCTTCCCAGGCGCAACAAAAAGGCTTATCCCTGGAACCCATTCAGGATTACCTGAACTTCTTCCGATATGGCTGCCCTCCCCATGGTGGCTTCGGGCTCGGGCTCAGCCGGCTTTTAATGATTATGATGGATTTGCCCAATATTCGCGAGGCAGTGTACCTCTTCAGAGGTCCAAACCGCCTGCGCCCCTAAGGAAATACGATGCCAAATCTCTACAGTGACCGCCTGAGACTCCGTGCCGCCGAGCGCAGCGATATTCCTCTCTTCGTCAAGTGGATTAGCGATCCAGAAGTAACCGAAAATCTGATGCTGCGTCTCCCGATGGCACAAGCAGAAGAGGAAATCTGGTATGAAAATATGCTCAAACGTCCTGAGGCAGAGCATGTCTATGTTATTGATATCAAATTGCCACCGCTGGAACCCAATGGAGAACCGCAATGGCTGCCTATTGGCAACACTTCGTTCATCTCAATTATGGAGATAGACCGCTGTGCGGAGATTGGCATCATGATCGGCGAGAAATATTACTGGAACAAGGGTTATGGCACAGAGGCAATGCAAACGATGCTGCGCCATGGCTTTGAAACCCTCAACTTGCACCGTATCTGGCTGCAAGTGTACGTGACCAACCCGCGCGGGATTCGCGCTTATGAAAAAGCAGGTTTCAGGCACGAAGGCGTATTTCGAGAAGGACATTTTCATGGCGGACGCTACCTGGATGTTAACCTGATGAGTATCCTCCGCCAGGAATGGGACCAAATATCATCAACAACGAAAGGCGATTAGTATGACTTCTCCCCACATGCGGCACGACCTCCTCTATGGCAATATTCGCTTGTTTGCAGGCACTGCCTCCCCTGATCTTTCTCAGGAGGTATCCGATTACCTCGGCATTCCGCTCTGCGGCAGAGATGTAATCGAATTCACCAACGAAAACTTGTTCGTTAGGTTGCACACCTCCGTTCGCGGGCAAGACTGCTATATCATCCAAACTACTTCCATACCGGTGCACCGAAACCTCATGGAACTGTTAATCATGACCCAAACTTTACGTTTGGACTCTGCCGGCCGGATTACCGTCGTGGTGCCTTATATGTGCTACGGGCGCTCCGACCGCAAAGATCAACCACGTGTACCCATCACCGCCCGCCTTGTCGCTGATATGATCCAAATAGCAGGTGCTGACCGCTACATTACGATGGACCTACACGCCGGTCAGATCCAAGGCTTCTTCTCCATCCCCGGAGATGTGCTTTCTGGTTATCACATTATCAAGCCATATCTGTTGGATATGCTGCCCTCGATGAACAATCCTGTGATGGTCACGGCAGACTTAGGTTTTGCTAAGCGTGGGCGCCGGTATGCTGAGGCACTCAATATTCCTTTAGCATTCATTGAAAAGCGGCGCCATGGCAACCGCGATAAGTCTGAAGCCTTAACGATTATCGGTGATATCTCCCATCACGATGTTATTTTGATAGATGACGAGGTCGACACAGGTGGCTCGATGGCTGAAGCAACCATGCTCGCCAAAGATAATGGTGCAGAAAATATCTACATGGTTTTCGTGCATCCAATCCTTTCTACCAATGCCGTAGAACGTTTAGCTGCTCTGCCCGTAAAACAATTTATCACTACGAACACCATCCCCATCCCGCCAGAAAAACAAGCGCTCTTTGGCGGCAGGCTTACCATCCTGACCATTGGACCTTTAATCGGTGAAGTGATCCGCCGTGCTAACGAGGGCAGAAGCGTGGGGGCAATGTTTAATGAGTGAAGCTAAAAGGAAACAGAAATGCCTGAACTCCCCGAAGTGGAAACCATCCGCCGAGGGTTAATTTCAGGGAACGGTGAAATTCCCCCATTATTGCATCAGCGCATCACCTCAGTAGATTTGTTTTGGCGAAAAACGGTTGCCAGCCCTGACCCACTGCAGTTTATTCAAGAGCTTAAGGGGTGCGAAATTATCGATCTAAGCCGGCGGGGAAAATTCTTGCTCATCAACCTCGACCGTGAGACACTGATTTTTCATTTGCGCATGAGCGGAGACTTGCGCATGCAACCAGCCGGCGAACCAACCCAACAGCATGATCGGCTCCAGCTCAATTTTAATTCAGGCTGGAAGTTGGTCTTCAACGACACACGCAAATTTGGGCGCGCCTGGCTGACTGAAGATCCCCAAAAGGTGCTTTCCGGCATCGGACCCGAGCCACTTGACTCAGATCTTACCCCCGATAAGTTCTATGCTATGCTTCAAGTCCGCTCTCGCCAAATCAAGCCGCTGCTGATGGATCAACGCTTTCTTGCCGGATTAGGCAATATTTACACCGATGAAGCCCTCTTTTCTGCCGGTATTCACCCCTTGCGGCGCAGTGATACCCTCACCCAACCCGAAGCTGAGCGGTTATTAGCAGCGATTCGTGAAGTGCTCCAAAAAGGCATCCTTGCAAAGGGTGCCAGCATCGATTGGGTTTACCGTGGCGGGGATTTTCAGAATCATTTCCAGGTGTATAAGCGCACCGGCAGCCCTTGCCTGCGGTGCGGAACGCCCATTCAACGCATCGTGGTCGGGCAGCGTAGCACGCACTTCTGCCCTGTTTGCCAACCTCAAGGAGGCTCCCATGTATGAAAAATTTGCCTCGGTCTATGACTATTTTGTCAACTGGAGCGAGCGCTTGAGCTACGAAATTCCTTTCATCCTCGAGCAGCTCAGCCAACTGGGTAAAGATCCTTACCAAATCAAAGTGCTGGATGCAGCTTGTGGAACCGGTCAACACGCGATTGCCTTAGCCCAAGCCGGTTATCAGGTTGCTGGGGCAGATTTATTCCCCCAGATGGTCCAATTGGCGGATCTTAATGCCAGCGCAGCGGATCAAAAGATACGCTTCAAAGCTGCCGGCTTTGGCAGCATTGCTGCTGTATTCCCAGACGAGCAGTTTCAGGCAGTATTATGCTTAGGCAATTCCCTGCCACATGTCAAGTCCTCCAATGAATTGCTAACTACTCTGGTTGATTTTGCCAAACTGCTTGCGCCTGGTGGACTGCTCCTCATCCAGCAGCGCAATTTTGATCATATTATGCGCGCCAAAGAACGGCATATGCCACCACAATCCCACCAGAAAGGCGACGAGGAGTGGCTCTTCTTCCGCTTTTACGATTTCGAGCCGAGCGGCTTGATTCAGTTCAACATCCTCACGCTTCACCGAAAAAAAGATCAAAACTGGCAGGTAGAATTAAATTCCACTACCCTCATGCCCATCCTTTCTGAGGATCTAATGAGGGCTCTTATTCATGCCGATTTTGGGGATATTCAGTGCTTCGGAAATCTTAAAGGCGATGCGTTCGATCCTATCACAAGCCCGGATTTAATCGTATTAGCCAAACGCATTTAATTTACAAAAAGTTACGCTTTACCACGGAGAACAGAGCTGGTCCGTTCGCGGTTTTGTTTCCACCAAGCCACCGTATCCTCAATGGTCGCAGCAACCGGCCGGGATTGGTAGCCTAGCTCTTCAGTCGCTTTACGAGAAGAAATGAGCGAATTGCTGCGTAAAGTCTCTACCGAATAGCGTGTGAAAATAGGTTTTTGATGGCTCAGGCGGTAATAGACCTCAGCTAACGGTGCAAGCAACGCTGCAATAGCGGCTGGAAGCTTGAACTCTGCAGTTTTGACACCTGCTGCTTTTTGCACCAGATTGCGCATTTGGCTGACTTCAATTTGCTCCCCTGAAAGCAAATAAACCTCACCGCATCTGCCACTTTCAGCAGCTAAGATATGCCCTCTGGCGATATCGCGCACATCGACAAAATCAAATCTTCCTTCAACCGTAAACGAAGGCGCTTTTTTCATCCACGCCAAGATCATCTCACCCAATTCTGAGCGTTTGAAATCATAAGGTCCAATCACACCTGTCGGGCAGACTATGACGGCATCCAGCCCTTGTCGCACGGCGTCTAAGATTAAAAGGCTGGCTTCTGCTTTAGTTTGGTCATACGGTCCAGCTGGGTTGTTGGGGTCAAAGGCTAAGCGCTCATCAATCATCACGCCTGCAGGCGGGCGTTGCAAAGCATGAATAGAGCTGGTATACACCAGACGGCGTACGCCAGTCCTTCGAACGGCTTCTATCACATTCCGTGTACCCTCCACATTGACACGCCGCATCAGATCGAGCATGTCTGGAGTGATTGCCACTAAGGAGGCTAAATGGAAAACTACGTCAACCTCATGGCAAGCTTCGATCATGCGCTCCAAATCCAGGATATTGCCCGGAAATATTTCAACATCCAGCCCTTCCAAGGGCGTTAGGTCTTCGCCCGGAAGAACTAACCCCCGCACCTGCTCGCCTTGAGCCAGTAATTCTCGCACCAAGACATTACCAAGATGCCCAGCAGCTCCAGTTACTAAAATCATTTTTCCTCTTGATTTCTCATCTAAATAATTTCTTAGAATGATGTAGTAATTGTACCAGTGCAGAAATGCAGCAATAAAGATCATAGCGTTGAGGGTGTTGAAAAATATTAGTTAACCGGACACCCAAATTTTTCAAAGTAAAGAATTTCAATCTGCCCTCACCCTGCCCTCTCCCAGCTCCGAATCCCGTTCGTTTTTCGGCATCAATCTGCTGGGAGAGGGTGGTTCTTTTGCAGGCGGGGGCGGCTGCCCCCCGCCTGCAAACATCTTTCCCCTCCCCAGCATCGGACGGAAAGTTTTACACTGAAACGAGACGCTGGGGAGGGGAACCAAAGGGGTGGGGCTTATGAACATATTGTGATCTTCTTGAATATAAAGTTATTCATTTTTCAATATTCTGGACATTTTCAACACCCTCTAGCGTTTACCCAACAAATATTATCTTTCCTGTAGAGTTAGTTATAATAGAAGAAAATAACTCACATGTTGTGTGTTTAAAAGAGGTACACCATGAAAATTGCTATTGGCTGTGACCACACTGGAATCGCGCTCAAAGAAGCACTGAAAACTTATCTTGATAGCCGCATGATTCCATGCGAAGACTTTGGCACTTTCACCGAAGAAAGCACCGACTACCCGCGCATTGCAGAGAAAGTGTGTAAAGCAATCCTTTCCGGCGGCTTTGACCGCGGAATCCTGATTTGTGGAACGGGCGTGGGCATGTCCATTGCTGCCAACAAATTCAACGGTATTCGTGCTGTTGTGTGCAGCGAGCCTTACTCCGCTATCATGGCACGCCGGCATAATAATGCCAACGTCTTGTGCATAGGCGCGCGCGTTGTCGCTGGGGGCTTAGCCACCCTCATCTGTGAAGGCTGGTTGAATGCCGCCTTTGAAGGTGACCGGCACCAGCGCCGTTTAGACATTATCACGCGCATAGAACAGCGCAATAGCCTTCCGGGGATTTCACCGCTGGATGAATCCGCTGCAAAAGAGGAATCTCAGAATGCCTCCAAACTTACAGATGAGCCGAAACCTAATCAGGATACACAGCCACTATCTCCTACTGCGGGGGTATAATATCACCGTCCATCACGCTTAAAACCTTATTAAACGCCCAAGGAGGCACAATGAAATACCAAATTTTCGGAGATAAACTCCCCATTGTTACCTTGCAGTTTGAAGCCGGTGAGAGTATCTATACCCAATCCGGCGGTATGACCTGGATGACCGATAACTTTACCATGGAGACCAACATGAAAGGCGGCTTGATGAAAGGTCTCGGCCGTATGCTCAGCGGGGAATCCCTCTTCATGGCAACCTATACGGCAAAAGCTTCTGGTGCAGAACTAACCATTGCTTCATCCTTTCCTGGCGAAATTCTGCCTCTGGAGCTCAACGGCACCCAGCAGTGGATTTCCCAAAAATCAGCCTTCCTCTGCGCTACGCCGGGTGTAAATCTTTCCACATTTGTCACCAAAGCCAGAGCGGGTTTCTTTGGCGGTGAAGGTTTCATCTTGCAAAAGTTAGATGGAGCAGGAATCGTGTTTCTCGAAATTGACGGGACAGTGGTGGAAAAGAACCTACGTCAAGGCGAGCGCCTCAAAGTCGATACGGGTAACGTAGCTGCTTTCGAGAGCACTATAAAGTATGATGTTGAAACAATTAAAGGCTTTACGAATGTGCTCTTCGGCGGCGAAGGGCTTTTCTTAAGCGTCTTGGAAGGTCCCGGGAAAGTTTACTTGCAATCGATAAATGTTTCCGGTTTCGCTGCACGCTTACTCCCTTATCTTCCTCATAGAGACTAATCCAAATTATTAAACAACGAGGGCTGTTTTTTGTAAAATAGCCCTTTTTTTAATTGCCTTAGTTTCTCTAATGGTTTATTTAGGCATGGATTGCTAAAGCGGCTTGACCATATAAAGTTCCCCCATCTCAAAACCGCGCATGGCATAGTACTGCCGCGTCCCAACTGCAGCAATTACTGCCAAGCGCTTGTAACCCTGCGCTCTGGCGATTTCTTCTGCTTTCTGGATTAGATTCTTCCCTAAGCCGGCATGCTGTGCCGCTCCAGCTTGCTCGGTGCCAACTTCTAACGACTGACCGTAAACGTGTACCTCGCGGATTATCGCAGCACCTTCCAAATCTTGTAATTCAAGCAAGTTATTCTCGTGGGGTAAAGAAAGCCGAAGGAAGCCTGCTAAGCGATCATCCTCAGTATCATAAGAAAGAAAATGCTCCTCACTAACACCAGTTTGATAGACTAAGTCATGTAGCGCTAACGCCGTTCTCTGCATACGGCCGTTGCGGATTTCCCTGCAGCGGATACAGTTACAGCGCTCGCCCCGCCGTTCGAGCTCCCTTGCCACATCTTGCCGCAGGCTGGTGTTCCGGTTACCTGCCACCACATTCGTCGAAGGGATGTCACGGATAACCCGGTTGATGCGGCAATAGCGCGGCACAGTCGGCTTAATATCTGCCAACAAATCAATCAGCTGCTCTTCGCTATAGGGTTGAAATTCTCCCCTCTGCCAATAATGATAAAGCTCGGTGTTTTGCAAGAGCTGGCAAGGGTAAATCTTGAGCTCGTCGGGTTGAATGCTGCCTTCGACCCAAAGCTTAGCAAAATCGGCGCGGTCGCTCTCGAGAGTTGCACCAAGCAGGTTGGGCATCCAATGCGCAACCACCTTAAAGCCCGCTGCGCGCAATAAATCGACCGCCTGCCGAGCTTGCTCGCTCGTGTGACCGCGTTTGTTTCGTTTTAAGATGTCATCATCAAGGCTTTGGATCCCGATTTGGAATTTGGTTACGCCCAATTTGCGGTTAAAAATCAGCTCTTGCCGGCTGATCAAGTCCGGCCGCGTTTCCACTACCAAGCCCACGTTACGGTGTGCACCGATTTCATTTCGTTTTTGTACATCTTCCAAACGGATCTCACCTTGGTCATCTAATGGATTTTCCGCATTGAGGGCTTCGAAGCAACGGCGGATAAACCATTCGCGGTAACTGCGCGGATACGCAGTCCAACTGCCACCGAGGATAAGCAGCTCGACCTTATCGGTGGGGTGTCCAACCTCATGCAGCGCCTTCAGGCGCGAAGCTACCTGGCGGTAAGGGTCAAATTCATTTTCCACCCCACGCCGCGCTCCAGGTTCATCTGAAAGATAAGACTGCGGCATATTGCTCTCGGTGGGACAAAAGATGCACTCCCCTGGGCAGGGGTTCGGCTTAGTCAAGACGGTAATTGTGGTGACGCCCGAAAGTGTGCGGATGGGTTTCATGCGAATCGCGGCCAAGATTTGCGGATCCTCCTCCCACTCACCGCTCTCGACCAGCTCCCGATAAGCCGCCACTAAGGTGTGTTTGGCTAAAAAGCCGGCGCCATTCGGCAGAGGGTGCTTCCGTAATGCTTTGCGCAGCTCCATGCCCAGCCTCAGGTCTTCAAGAGCTGCTTTTGCCAGGGAAAGTTCCTCTGGGCTATTCATACGTTTTTCTTTCCATGCTTTCGCATTAACCATAAAAGTATTTTACCTGCTTCTCTGAGGCAAACACTTGCTTGCCGAAGCTGATATACTCAGTTTATGGATAGCCAAACACAAGAAAGGCTCTTGGAAATCAATCGCGAATTTTACGCACAAAACGCCAGCTCGTTTTCTAAAACCCGCCGTAATGTTCAACCAGGCGTGCGCCAATTAATCCCGTCCATCCCCCATAATGCGAAGGTGCTAGACATAGGCTGCGGGAATGGCAATTTTGCTTTAGCCTTGGCTCATGCCGGCTTTGAGGGTTCTTACTTCGGGATTGACGGATCCCTTGCATTTATTCAAGAAGCACAGCAGGCTGTTGCTCTATTGAAAACCACAGCCGAGTTTCACTTTCATACAGCTGAGCTGTCCTCACCGCATTGGGCAGATGCGTTCCAGCCCGGTTCATTTGACCTTGTTACATGCTTTGCAGTGTTGCAGCATTTACCTGGCAAGGCGCTTCAGCAGTCTATTTTTACGCAAAGTGCGCTGCTTCTGCGCTCTGGAGGTCAGTTGATGCTCTCGGCTTGGCAAGTATTCCAGAGCCCCACGCTAACAGCGCGCATCTTGCCATGGGAAATGGCAGATATCGACCCCAAGCAAGTCGAGCCTGGAGATATCCTGCTCGATTGGCGTGCAGGTCCGGCTAGCGAGCAGCCTGCATGCCGCTACGTCCATGTATTTACTTCAGAGGAATTAATCACACTCGGCGAAGCCGCTGGTCTAAGCCTAAATTCTGAATTCTACTCAGATGGCAAAAATCAACGCCTTGCACTCTACCAGGTATGGGAAAAGCCTTTAGCCCCCTTAGCCTAAAGCCACATCCAGCAGCATCATAATCGCAAAGCCAAGTAAAACTCCAATGGTGGGGATATCAGAATGATCGCTAGAACTCATCTTTGCCTCAGGGATAAGCTCTTCCGCTACAACGTAAATCATTGCGCCGGCTGCAAATGCCAAGGCATAGGGCAGCAGATTTTGCATCGAAAGTGTTGCAGCTGCGCCAATCACCGCGGCAATGGGTTCCACCAAGCCCGAAAGCTGCCCCCAGAAAAACGCCCTACCTTTGGAGATACCCTCGCCGCGTAAGGGCATCGAAACTGCCATGCCTTCAGGGAAGTTTTGAATGCCGATACCCAATGCAAGCGCAATCGCGGAGGTTAGCGAAGCGCCGCTCAAGCCCGCATTGGCTGCTCCAAATGCCACACCGACAGCCAAACCTTCGGGGATGTTGTGCAGGGTGATTGCAAAAACGAGCAGGATATTGCGCTGCCAGCTCGTGCGCAAGCCCTCGGGTTGGTCATCCCCAATGTGCAGATGGGGCAAGAGCTTATCCACTGCCCATAGAAAGCCGCCCCCTAGCAAGAACCCCCCTACCGCTGGCAGCCAAATTGGCCCAGGGAGATCAACAGAAAGTTCAATCGATGGCGCTAAGAGCGAGAAATAACTCGCTGCGATCATGACTCCAGCCGCAAAGCCCATCATGCCATTCAGTACGCGCCTATCTAACTCCTTACCCAAGAAAACGCCCAAAGCGCCTAAGGCAGTCATCAAATAAGTAAAGCCTGTGCCCCAGAGTGCTTGTATAATCGGGGGAAAATTTTCCAGAAAACTAACCATAATTTCACCTGTGAAATGTTATGATAATTACGCAGAGAATTCTACCAAATGAATGCTAATGATGAGACTTCCAATTTATCCCCAATATCCAAGGAAATGCTTTTGCAGCGTTTATCTGCAGCGCTCTCCGCACGGCAAGTAATGCTTTCTCCAGACCATACACAAGCTTTGCGCTTGTTTAATGGATTTTACGAAGGCTGCCCGGGTTTGGTAGTCGATTTATATGGCAGCACGCTGGTGGTAGCGAATCACGCCCGCCCGCCGGAATCGCTGGAAAATTACTTGGCGATAGTTTTTGACTTTTACCACCTAGCGCTTCCTTGGCTAACAAGCGGTTTGCTAAAACGCCGGCATGCCCCAGACCCCGCACAGCGCCGTGGTATCATCATCTTTGGTGAAGCGCTGACTAGCATTATCACCGAACATGGCGTGCACTATGCCCTCGATCTCACCCTCAATCAGGATAGCAGCTTTTATTTGGACACGCGCAATCTGCGCAAGTACCTGATCGAAAACATGGCAGGAAAAAGCGTGCTCAACTGCTTTGCCTACACCGGTGCATTAGGCATCGCTGCTTTGACGGGTGGAGCTCGCAAAGTCATCCAGACCGATCTGAATAAGGCAGCGCTTAAGTTAGCACAACAATCCAGCCAGCTTAATACTTGCCCTGGCTATATGGAAACGCTCCCAATGGACTTCTTCAAGGTGGTAGCGAATTTTAAGCAGCACAAAGTGCTGTTTGACTGCGTTATCCTGGACCCACCGCTATATTCCAGCACACCCCAGGGGACAGTTGACTTGCTGCACAACTGGCTAAGGCTGATTAATAAAGTACGCCCATTGGTTGCTCACGAAGGCAAGCTGATTGCGACCAATAATGCTCTCTTCCTCCCTGGGAGCGCAGTAATGCAAACTTTGGACACGCTGCAAACCACTGGCTTTGTACAGCTCGAGCAGCTCATTCCAGTACCAGAAGACCTTACTGGATTCCCACAGACGGTTTACGACCAGCAACCTGTAGACCCCCGCCCCTTCAACCACCCAACGAAGATAGCCGTGCTGCAAATCACCCGTAAAGACCAAGCTAGAGCTACATACTAACGCATGTGGCGCTTTCCCAAAATAAAACTGCAAACTTTGTATACGCGCTATATACCAGTAACTGGAATTAGCCGTAGTAAAATTTTGAGCTGAATAAAGATGAGAGTTTCCTTAGAATTGTAATGCTACGCCTAATCTGCTTGATAATCATTCCAAAAAGATAAACACAAGATCAGTTTAAGGAGGAATACTTTTAGAGGAGTCCATTATGATCAAAGTTGAAAACTTAACGAAGTATTATGGTCAAAACTGTGCAGTAAAAGAACTTACTTTCCACGCTGAGAAAGGTGAAGTTCTGGGTTTCTTAGGCCCGAATGGCGCCGGCAAGACCACCACCATGCGTATCTTGACCGGTTACATACCCCCAACTTCTGGTAAGGTAACCATTGGTGGGTATGACGTCATTGACCAATCTTTGGAAGTGCGCCGCATCGTTGGGTACCTGCCTGAATCAGTACCACTTTATCCAGATATGCGCGTTAACGAATACCTGCGCTATATGGGAAAATTGCATCAAGTTGACCGGCTGGATGAACGCGTTGCCGAAGTCATCGAAAAGGTAAATATCGCCGACCGAGCACATAGTTTTATTTCTAAACTCTCCAAAGGGATGCGTCAGCGCGTTGGTCTTGCCCAAGCACTGATTCATGACCCTGAAGTGCTCATATTAGACGAGCCTACTATCGGCTTGGACCCAGCTCAAATCATCGAGGTGCGCAAGCTCATCGAGGAAATTGGCAAGGAAAAGACTGTTCTACTCTCGACGCATATCCTCTCAGAGGCACAACAGATTTGCGACCGTGTGCTGATTATCAATCGCGGTCAGTTGGTCGCCGAGGATACCCCTGAAGCTCTGCAAAAACGCTTGACCGGGACGCAAAAGGTTACCGTTCACTTAGCCGGTGACCCAACCCCAGCCATAGAAATTCTCCGGGGGCTTGCAAACGTCTTGCGTGTGGAAATTAACGACCAAAATCGTATCGTCTTAGAAAGCTCAGGCGAGACTGACATCCGCCCGAAGGTAATCGCGAGCCTTACAGCAGCTAATCTGGAAATTCTGGAAGTGTATGCTGAAACAGCGAGCTTGGAGGAAATCTTCTTGCAATTAGTGCAGGAAGAAGAAACCGAAAGGCAAGCGCAGCCAGAACTAGAGGGAGCTTTACAAGCTGAAGCTCACAGTAGCAAAGAGCAATCAGAGCAAGGAGGAGAAAATCATGCGTAACATTTGGACCATTGCTGAAAAAGAGTTCAAGTCCATTTTCCATAACGCCATTGCATACGTCTTTGGCGTGGTGATGTTCCTCTCCCTCGGAATTTACTTCATGATCTTGCTGCAATATGGCATGCAAACGCAAACCTACGTTCCGGATATGCGCGTGCTCTTAGATTGGGTTCTTTTTCCCATCTTTTTCTTCGGAGTCCCAGTGCTGACGATGCGCTCTATTTCGGATGAAAACCGCACGGGTACGCTAGAATTAATCCTGACAGCTCCAGTACGAGATGCCGAGCTCATCATTGGTAAGTGGCTGGGCATTTTTCTTTTCTTCCTTTGTAGTTTGGCGCTCACCTTGCTTTACCCCATCCTGCTAAACTTTTTAGTGGAGCCGGGGATTGACTTTTCAGCTTTAAGTGCTGTTTATATAGGCTTAATCCTCGCCGTCGGCGCGATGACAGCCGTCGGTGTGTTAATTTCTGCACTATTCAAAAACCCTATTGCCTCGCTGCTCGCCTCGTTGGGCGCAATTTTGTTGATGTGGATCATCGCCTCACCGGCGAGCAATACTACCGGTTTCCTTTCTGATTTGCTTAAATATCTCAGCCTGCCAGAGCATTATTATGGTTCGTTTTACTATGGCTCGGTGAGCCTTAGCTCGGTGATTTTCTTTATAAGTTTAACTGTATTTGCGTTATTTCTTGGGGCGCGTGTGATTGAGTCACGGAGGTGGAAATAATGAAAACCAATAAAACAAAATACTCGCAGATTGCATTGATAATTGCCGCCATAGCCGCTGTTGCCTCCTTGGTGCTCACCATTATTTACTCTGGTTTCACTTTAGCCAGCCAAATCTGCTTAGGTGTAGGCGTGGTTGCCTTGGCAGTTTCTATTTTGCTTGATCCCGAAGACGTGCGCGCGTTTTTCTCCGGCAGGCAGGCAAAATATGGCACCAACATGCTGCTCAGCACCTTAGCAGTGCTTGCCATCCTCGTTGTGGTCAACCTAATTGGTTATCACAATGATATCCGCTGGGACCTGACCGCAGATAAAACCAACAGTCTGAGCCCAGAAACGCTCAATGTGCTCAAATCACTGGACCAACCTGTTACCGCTCAAGCTTATTTCACCTCTCTCACCTCCAAAGAGAATGCCGAGACTTTGTTGCGCAATTACAGTAATGCTGCGCGGGGCAAGTTTAGCTATGAGTTTATCGATCCTAACGAGAACCCATTAGCAGCCAATGAAGCTGGCATTACACGTGATGGTAGCATCGTGCTAAAAGCCAGCGATGCCCAAGAGATCATCACCGCGGTCAACGAACAGCAACTCACCTCTGCCCTCTTACGGCTTCTTAGCCCCGAAGAAAAAGTGATTTACGTTCTCACTGGACATGGCGAGCCTACATTCGATGCTTACGAGGACGCCAGTTATGCTTATGCTGTAAGGGAACTTACGACGAAAAATTACACCATTAATGAGCTCAATTTACTTGCGACGAATAAAGTCCCTGAGGACGCCAAGGTGATTATTATCGCTGGTCCGCAAAAACCTTTGAGTGAAGATGAGGTTACTCTCCTAAAAGCGTTTGTTGATAATGGCGGTGGACTGATTGTTATGCTCGAACCAACTGCGCTAACGCAATTTGGAGATTCTCAAGATCCCTTAGCCACTTGGCTGGCTGATGAATGGAATATCCAATACGAAGATGACCTGATCATTGACTTAACCTCCCAGAGCGGGACTTTAGCTGTGGTGGAGCGTTATGGTAACCATGCTATCACGACGAGCCTGACCGGAATGACCGCGGTTTTTCCTACCTGCCGAAGCTTGAATACTGGGACGGATAGTTCCATCACGCCGACAGCATTAGCATACAGTTCTGCCAACGCTTGGGGAGAAACAGACATGGAAGCGCTGCTTAATAACTCAGCTACCTATGACGCGGATAGTGATCATGCCGGTCCCTTAGCGTTAGCCTTAGCTGTTGAAGATAGCAGCACCGGAAGCCGCATCGTTGCTTTTGGTGATTCGGAATTTGCTAATAACGCTATGTATCAATATTATGGTAATGCCGATTTGTTCCTCAACTCAGTTGACTGGGTTGCCAAGCAAGATCAATTGATTAACTTGACGGCTAAATCCACCACGGAACGCACGCTGGTTACCCCGAATAAAGCCGTGCAAAATGCCATCCTTTTTGGTTCGGTGGCTGTTATTCCCCTTGCCATCATCATTGCAGGGGTTGTGGTCGGCATTCAGCGGCGCAAGGAGATCTAAAATGGTCAAGAAAAGTACGCTCATCCTGCTCATCATAGCCGCCGTATTGGTGGGTGCCTATGTGTGGCTCCAAAATCAAGGCAGCCTGGATTTTAGCAGCCA